>Ga0335080_10002319_pt1 | contig 18951 bp, 8 predicted proteins | sample Lox_Sample_34_FD_206720 | JGI IMG/M metagenome (GOLD analysis project Ga0335080, IMG submission 206720) | Soil microbial communities from Loxahatchee National Wildlife Refuge, Florida, United States - Lox_Sample_3.4 | ecosystem: Environmental > Terrestrial > Soil > Wetlands | place: USA: Florida...
CGGCGCTGGCTCCGCAGGGCGTAGGCATCCTGGTCCGCCCGGTCGATGCCGTGCTCGCGAGCCAGACTCTGCGCCGTCTGGGTCATCGAGTCGGTCCCATGCAGTCCTTCCATCCGCGGGTTGACGAGGCGCCAGCCGAGCGTCGTGTCCTCGAGCTTCTGGTCCCGGGCGAACGCCCCGCCCGCCTTGGCGAGGACGTACGGCGAGCGCGACATGCTCTCGACCCCGCCCGCCAGGACGAGGTCCGCCTCGCCGAGCCGGATCGCCCGCGCGGCCTGGCCCACGGCCTCGAGGCCCGAGGCGCAGAGCCGGTTGACGGTCACGCCCGGCACCGAGACCGGGAGGCCGGCGAGGAGGACCGCCATCCGGGCCACGTTCCGGTTGTCCTCGCCGGCCTGGTTCGCGCAGCCGAGGATCACCTCGTCGAGCGCCGCCCAGTCCACCCGAGGGAAGCGCTCCACGAGAGCCAGGATCGGGAAGGTCGCGAGGTCGTCCGTCCGCACCGTGGCGAGGGCGCCCCCGTGCCGGCCGAAAGGCGTCCGCACGGCGGCGCACACGTGGGCGTCTCTCATGGACCGGGAACGGTAGGCCGGCGAGTCAGGGGAGTCAAGATGCTATCGAGGGACGCCCGCCGCGCGCGTCCCGAGAGGTCTGTCGCTGGCGGATCCGTAGGCTCCGTCTCGTCGTTGTCCCCTTGAACCACCTCTCCCCAGAGCCATCAAGGCCGGGCTGGGAGTTGAGCTCGTCCGCACTTCGCGCGGATCGTGCGTCCATTGACAACTCCGGCCGTCGGGAATCCAATGGCCAACGCCGCGCCCGTCCCCATGACCTTCAAGCTGACGTACTCCACGATGTTCGACCCTCCCGAGGAGATGCACGCCCGCTTCGAGGCGGCCCTCGATGAGGTGCGGAGAGGTCTCGGCGCGACCCACCCCCTCCACATCGACGGCCGGGACATGGAGGCCGCACGGACCGAGGAAAAGCGGAGCCCGGCAGACCGGCGGCTCGTCCTCGGCCGGTTCCCCCTCGGCGACGCGGCCGACGTGGAGCGAGCGGTCGCCGCGGCGGCGCGGGCCTTCGACCCCTGGCGGGCCACGCCGCCCGTCGAGCGCATCCGTCTCGTGCGGCGCGTGTCGGCCCTCCTCGAGGAGCGGGTCTACACGGTCGGGGCGGCCCTCGCCCTCGAGGTCGGCAAGAACCGGATGGAGGCGCTCGGCGAGACGCAGGAGACGGCCGACTTCTTCTCGGGCTACGCGGCGGAGCTCGAGCGCAACGACGCCTACGACAGGCCCCTCCCGGACGACCCGCTCGAGGGCTACCGCTCCCACAACCGGTCCGTGCTCAAGCCCTACGGCGTGTGGGCCGTGATCACGCCCTTCAACTTCCCCCTCGCGCTCGCCGGCGGGCCGGTGGCGGCGGCGCTCGTCGCCGGCAACACCGTCGTCCTCAAGGGCGCGAGCGACACGCCGTGGGCCGGACGCCTCCTCGCCGACTGCGTCCGCGACGCGGGCTTCCCGGCCGGCGTCTTCAACTACGTGGCCGGCCCGGGTGGAGTCGTCGGCGAGGCCCTCACGAGCGACCCGCGCCTCGCCGGCCTGACGTTCACCGGCTCCCACGACGTGGGCATGGCCCTCTACCGGAAGATGGCGGCCGGGCCGCACCCCCGGCCCTGCATCGCGGAGATGGGCGGCAAGAACGCCTGCGTCGTGACCGCGCGGGGCGACCTCGAGCGGGCGGCCGCCGGCATCGTCCGCTCGGCCTTCGGCCTCACCGGCCAGAAGTGCTCCGCCCTCTCGCGCGTCTACGTGGAGGCAGGCGCGGCGGAGGCCCTCCTCGCGAAGGTGCTGGAGAAGACGGCGGCCGTCCGCGTGGGCGATCCCTGCCTCCGCGAGAACTGGATGGGCCCGGTCGTCAACGATGCGGCGGCGGAAGCGTACTCGCGCTATTGCGCGCGGCTCGTCGAGGGCGGCGGCCGGATCCTGGCCGGCGGCCGGCGCCTCGTCGAGGGCGACCTCGCCCACGGCCACTTCGTGGCCCCGACCGTGGCCGAGGCTCCACCGCACCACCCGCTCTTCCGAGAGGAGATGTTCCAACCCATCCTGATGGTGGCCCGCGTCTCCGGCGTGCGGGAGGGCGTCGCCCGGGCGAACGACAGCGCCCTGGGCCTGACCGCCGGCTGCTACGGCGACGCCGAAGACACGCGCTACTTCCTCGACCACGTCGAGGCCGGCGTGACGTACGTCAATCGGCCCCAGGGGGCGACGACGGGTGCCTGGCCGGGCTACCAGCCGTTCGGCGGCTGGAAGGGCTCGGGCTCCACGGGCAAGGCGATCGGCTCCGCCTACTACCTGCCTCTCTACCTGCGCGAGCAGTCCCAGACCGTCGTCGAGTGACCGATGCCCCTCCTCAGCCTGAAGGACGCAGTCGCGCGGCACGTCCGGGACGGCCAGACGCTGGCCCTCGAGGGCTTCACCCACCTCATCCCCTTCGCGGCCGCGCACGAGGTCCTCCGCCAGGGCCGGCGCGACCTCCACCTCGTGCGCATGACGCCCGACCTCGTCTACGACCAGATGATCGGAGCGGGGTGCGCCCGCGCCCTCACCTTCTCCTGGGGCGGCAACCCCGGGGTCGGCTCCCTGCACCGGCTCCGCGACGCCGTCGAGAACGGCTGGCCGCGATCTCTGGCGATCACCGAGCACTCCCACGCCGGCATGGCCACCGCCTACACCGCCGGCGCTTCGCGCCTTCCGTTCGGCCTGCTGCGGGGCTACGCGGGCACCGACCTTCCCGCGGTGAACGGCCAGATCCGCAGCGTCACGTGCCCGTACACCGGCGAGTCGATCGCGACCGTCCCCGCGCTGCGGCCGGACGTCACGATCCTGCACGCGCAGAGGGCCGACCGGCGGGGCAACGTCCTCCTGCGCGGCATCGTGGGCGCGCAGCGGGAGGCCGCGCTCGCCGCCACGACCCTCCTCGTCACCGTCGAGGAGGTCGCGGACGACCTTCAGTCGGACCTGAACGCCTTCGTCCTCCCCCACTTCGTCGTCACCGCGGTCTCGCAGGTGCCCGGAGGGGCCTGGCCCTCCTACGCTCACGGCTACTACGCGCGGGACAACGCCTTCTACCAGGAGTGGGACGAGATCGCGCGTGACCGGGCGACCTTCACGGCCTGGATGGACCGCCACGTCCTCGGAACCACGGACCACGCGGCGTTCCTGCGCTCGCTGCAGGCCGCGCGTCCGGCCGAGGTCGCGGGAGGAGACGGACGGTGAGCGCCCCTCCCTGGACGGCGGACGAGATGATGACCGTGGCCGCGGCGCGCCTCCTGTGGGACGGCTGCGTCTGCTTCGTCGGGATCGGCCTGCCCTCGGCCGCCGCGAACCTGGCCCGGCAGACGCACGCGCCGGGCCTCGTCCTCGTCTACGAGTCCGGCACGATCGGCTCCCGCCCCGACGTCCTGCCCCTCTCGATCGGCGACGGAGAGCTGGCCGAGACGGCGACGGCGGTCGTCTCTCTGCCGGAGATCTTCGCCTACTGGCTCCAGGGCGGCCGCATCGACGTGGGCTTCCTGGGCGCCGCCCAGATCGACCGCTTCGGGAACCTGAACAGCACGGTCATCGGCGACTACGCGAGTCCGAGGACGCGGCTGCCCGGGGCGGGCGGCGCACCCGAGATCGCGACCCACGCGAAGCGGACGTTCGTCCTCCTCAAGCAGTCCCCGCGCTCCTTCGTTCCCCGGCTCGACTTCCGGACGAGCGTGGGGTTCGGGGACGGCGGGGGAAGCCGGACCCGCCTCCGCTCCCCCGGCCAGGGGCCACAGGCCGTCATCACCGACTGCGGCCTCCTGAAGCCCGAGCCCCTCACTGGCGAGCTGAGGCTCGTGGCCCTCTTCGAGAACGTCGGCGTGGAGGCGGCCCGGAAGGCCACCGGCTGGCCGCTCGATGTCGCCGATCCCCTCGAGGCGCTCGCCCCTCCGACCGACGAGGAGCTTCGCGTCCTGCGCGACCTCCAGGAGCGCACGAGTCGCGCCCACCGCCGACCGGTCCCGCTGCCGGTCTGAAAGGGAAGGCCATGAAGACGCCCCACATCCGGACGGACCTGCCGGGCCCCAAGGCGAAGGCTCTCCTCGAGCGCGACCTCGCGGTTACCTCGCCATCCTACCCGCGCGACGCGCCGTTCGTCATGTCGCACGGCCGGGGGGCCGAGGTCTGGGACGTGGACGGCAACCGCTTCCTGGACTTCGCGGCCGGGATCGCCGTGTGCGCGACCGGCCACGCCCACCCGCGTGTCGTGCAGGCGGTCAAGGACGCGGCAGACCGCTTCCTCCACATCAGCTCCGACTACTGGCACGAGGGCCAGGTGCGCCTCGCCGAGAGGCTGGACGAGCTCGCGCCGATGGAGGAGCCGGTGATGACCTTCCTCGCCCAGTCCGGCACCGAGGCCGTCGAGGGGGCGCTGAAGCTGGCCCGCTCCGTCACCGGGCGGCCGCGCTTCATCGGCTTCCTCGGCGGCTTCCACGGCCGCACCATGGGCTCGCTCGCCTTCACCTCGAGCAAGTACACACAGCAGGCCGGCTTCTTCCCCACGATGCCGGGCGTGACCCACGTGCCCTATCCCAATCCCTACCGGCCGCTCTTCGCGGGGGCCGACCAGGGCCAGGCCGTTCTCGACTACGTCGAGCACGTGCTCTTCCCGGCCAACGTGCCGCCGGGCGAGGTGGCGGCGATTCTCGTCGAGCCGATCCAGGGCGAGGGCGGTTACGTGGTCCCGCCGGACGGCTTTCTGCCCGGGCTCCGCGCCCTCTGCGACCGCCACGGCATCCTGCTCGTCTGCGACGAGGTCCAGTCCGGCATCGGGCGCACCGGCCGGATGTTCGCCTGCCAGCACTGGGGCGTCGCGCCCGACATCCTCACCCTGGCCAAGGGCCTCGGCTCCGGCCTCCCGATCGGCGCGATCGTCGCGAAGAAGCGGATCATGGAGAGGTGGCCCCGCGGGGCCCACGGCAACACCTTCGGCGGCAATCCCCTTTGCTGCGCCGCCGCCCTCGCCACGCTCGACCTCGTCGAGCGGGAGTACGCGAAGAACGCCGCCTCGGTGGGCGACCACTTCATGGCTCGCTTGCGCGAGCTGCGAGCCCGGCACGAGGCGATCGGCGACGTCCGCGGCAAGGGCCTGATGATCGGCATGGAGCTGGTGAAGGACCGACTCTCGCGAGCGCCGGCGAAGGACCTCTGCGATGCGGTCATCCGCCGCGCGTTCGAGAACGGCCTTCTCCTGCTCGCCTGCGGGACGAGCACCGTCCGCTTCATGCCGCCGCTCCTGGTCACGAGGGGCGAGGTCGACGAGGCGGTCGCGCTCATCGAGGCGAGCCTCGTCGAGGCGACGGTCTCCTGAGGCTCTCGTGCTCTCCCGGGCTCTCGCCGCCGCCGTGGCCGCCGCTCTCCTCCCCGCGCCCCTCGTCGCTCGCGGCGGCGGTCTGCCTGGCTTCGCCCCTGCCTCCGCCGTGCGCGAGCGGGAGGCGGAGTCCGCCTTCGCCGCCCTCCTGTCCGCCGACCGGGTGCGCGCCTGGCACCGGCAGCTCACCGCGGAGCCTCACCCGGCGGGCTCGGCGCGCAATCACGAGCTCGCGCTGTCGATCGCCGACGAGTGGAGGAAGCAGGGCCTCGAGGACGTGGTCGTTCGACGCTACGACGTCCTCAACACCGCTCCCCGAGAGGTGTCGCTCACCATGGTCGCGCCGGTGCGCTACGAGGCCAGCCTGCGCGAGGAGCCGTACGACGCCGACCCCGACACGAAGAACCCGCGGGTCAGCCCCGGCTACCTCGGCCTCTCGGCCTCGGCCGACGTCGAGGCTCCGGTCGTCTACGCGCACAGCGGCAACCCCGCGGACTACGAGTTCCTCCGCCGGAGCGGCATCGAGGTGCGCGGCAGGATCGTCCTCGTCCGCTACTCGAACCCCTACAGCTACCGCGGCTTCAAGGCCCTCACCGCGGAGAGGGAAGGAGCGGCGGGGATCCTCATCTACAGTGACCCCGCGGAGGACGGCTTCGAGCGCGGGGCCGTCTTTCCCGACGGGCCGTGGGGCCCCGAAAGCCACATCCAGCGCGGCGCGATCACGTACGACTTCATCGTCCCGGGCGACCCCCTCACCCCCGGCTGGGCTTCCGTGCCCGGGGCGCCCCGGGTGAGGCCGGAGGAGGCGCGGTCGCTCCCGAAGATCGCCGGTCTCCCCCTCTCGTGGAAGGACGCGAAGCCCCTCCTCGAGAACATGGACGGGCCGGTGGCGCCGAAGGAGTGGCAGGGCGGCCTGCCCTTCGAGTACCGGCTCGGGGGCGGGCGCGTGCGCGTACGGATGAAGGTCGTCATGGACAACCACGTGGCGCCGAACGAGGTCGTGGAGGCGCGGATCCGCGGGAGCGAGCGGCCCGACGAGTGGGTCCTCCTCGGAAACCACCGCGACGCCTGGGAGTTCGGCGGCGTCGACCCCTCGAGCGGCACGGCCTCGCTCATGGAGCTGACGCGGGCTCTCGGGGAACGGCTCCGGGCGGGGACACGGCCGAGGCGGACGCTCGTCTTCTGCTCCTGGGACGGCGAGGAGGTCGGCCTCACCGGCTCGACCGAGTGGGGCGAGCAGCTCGCGGACGAGCTGCAGGCGAAGGCCGTCGCCTACCTCAACGTCGATTCGTCGGCGGGCGGCCCCGACTTCGCGCCCCAGGCGGTCGGGTCGCTCGCTCCGCTCGTCCTCGACGTCGCACGCGAGCTGGAGGACCCGGCCGCCGGCCGGCCCCTCCTCGAGGCCCGTCGCGCCGTCGTCGCGAAGGCCCGCGCCGAGAGCGGCGAGCCGGGAGCGGTGGGCGACGACGACCTCGTGGACGTCCGCATCGGCAGCGGGTCCGACCACACCGTCTTCCTCAACCACCTGGGCGTCCCGACGATCGGCCTGAGCTTCGACGGGCCGTACGGCGTCTACCACTCGATGTACGACGACTTCTACTGGATGAACAAGGTCGGCGACCCGGGCTACCGCTACCACGTGCTCCTCTCCCGGATCTGGGGCACGCTCGCTCTCCGGCTCGCGAACGCCGATCTCCTGCCCTTCGACTTCTCCGCCTGCGCCCGCCACCTGCGGACGTTCGTGGACGATCTCGAGAAGGCCACCGACCGGGACCGCGTCGACCTCGCCCGGCTCCGGAGAGCCGTGGACGACCTCGAGGCCGGCGGCCGGCGCCTGAACGAGGCGCGGCAACGGGCCCTCACATCCGGCGTCCCCGCGCCCGACGTCGCCCGGCGAGTCGACGCCGGGATGATCGCGGTCGAGCGCAACTGGCTCGACCCCGAGGGCCTCCCCGGCCGGCCCTGGTTCCGGCACACGCTGTACGCCGCCCGATACACCTACGCCCACCTCGAGCTGCCCGGCCTCACGGAGGCCGCCGAGGAGAAGGACTGGGAGCGGGCGGCGCGACAGGCCGAGGTCCTCGAGCGTGCGGTCGTCCGCAACGCCGCGCTCGTGACGTCCCTGGCGCAGGAGCTCTCGGGCGAGGGCGCCCCCGCGCGCCGCTGAGCAAGGCATGGCTCACCGCTTCGTGATCCTGGGCTCGGGACGGCAGGGCACGGCCGCTGCCTGCGACCTCGTGCGCCACGGTGGCGCCGGGCGCGTCGTGATGGCCGATGCCCACCTGGACGCGGCCCGGACGGCAGCGGAGCGCGTCAACGACGTGGCGGGACGGGACGTCGCCGAGGCGGCCGCGGTCTACGCGTCGGAGGCCCGCTCGGTGACGGCCGTAGTCGAGGGGGCGCAGGTGGCCCTGAGCGCCGTGCCGTACTTCTTCAACCTCGGCATCACCGAGGCCTGCATCGCGGCCGGAGTGAGCCTTTGCGACCTCGGGGGCAACACCGACGTCGTCTGGTCGCAGCTTCGACTCGACGAGGCGGCGCGGGCGAGCCGCGTCAGCGTCGTCCCCGACTGCGGCATGGGACCCGGGCTCATCAACCACATGGGCGTCTACGTGATGGACCTCCTCGACCGGCCACAGGAGGTCCACCTCTACGATGGGGGCCTCCCCCAGGACCCCGAGGATCCGTGGCGATACCGGCTCACCTTCCACGTCAACGGCCTCACCAACGAGTACGAGGGCCACGCCACCTACATCCGCGACGGGAAGCTCACCCAGGTGCCCACGTTCACCGAGCTCGAGACGCTGGAGATCCCGCCCCTCGGGACGCTCGAGGCGTTCGTGATCTCGGGCAGCATGTCGACGACGCCCCACACCCACCTCGGCCGCCTGCACCGCTACGAGAACAAGGTCCTCCGCTACCCGGGCCACTTTGCGACCTTCGAGGCCTACAAGCGGCTGGGCCTCTTCTCTGAAGACGCGGTGGAGGTCGACGGGCAGGCGGTGGTGCCCCGGAACCTCTACCACCGCCTCCTCGAGCCGATGATCGCCGGCCCGGCCGTCCGCGACGTCTGTGTCATGCGGGCGGTAGGGGTGGGCGAGAAGGACGGCCGGCCGGCGCGAGTGACCGTGGACCTCGTCGATCGATACGACCCTGTGACGGGCTTCACGGCCATGGAGCGCCTCACCGGCGGGCACGCTGCGATCGTGATGGCCCTGCAGGCCTCGGGCCGCGTCCCGCCCGGCGTCCACCGGATGGAGCGGGCGATCCCGGCCGCCGGGGTCATGGCCGCCCTCGAGAAGCGCGGCATCCCCCACACGATCCGCTGGGACTAGGGCCGGGGGACGGCTCGGCCGGGCGTGGCCCGCGGGAAGGAAGAGTCGCCATGGATCAGCCGACTCTGTCGGCGCCCGGTCCTGCCGTGCTAGGGTGCCCGCGATGAAGGCCCGCGGACTCGCTCTGGCCGGCGCGCTCCTCGCCCTGCTCCTCCCCGGGTGCGGCGGAGGGGGATCGTCCAGCCCCACGAGCCCGTCCTCCTCGCCTGCGCCGTCGGCCGCGCCGGCGGGCAGCGTGCGGTTCACGATCGACTCGTCGGCCTCCCGACACCCGATCTCGCCCTACGTCTACGGGATGAACCAGCCCGACTGGGCCGGCCGGTCGCGGGGCCTGAAGCTCGGCCGGCTCGGCGGCAACCGATGGACGGCCTACAACTGGGAGACGAACGCCTCGAACGCGGGCACCGACTACCACAACCAGAACGACGACTACCTGGGCGGCGGCGACGTGCCGGGCGAGGCGGTCCGGCCGTACGTGGCCCGCGCGATGGCCGCGGGCGCCTCCATGATCGTGACCGTGCCCATGGCCGGCTACGTGTCGGCCGACAAAGCACCGGGCGGCGACGTGAACCAGACCCCCGACTACCTGAACGTCCGCTTCCTCGAGTCGCGCGCCGCGAAGGGCGGGCGGTTCTCCTACCCGCCCGACGCCGGAGACCGTGTGGTGTACCAGGACGAGTTCGTGGCCTGGCTCGAGTCGACCTTCCCCGACGCCCGCCGCGATCCGGCCCGGACGATCTTCTACTCCCTCGACAACGAGCCCGACCTCTGGGCCACGACCCACCCGCGGATCCGGCCGACGGGCAAGCTCACCTACGCGGAGATCGCCCAGCGCACGGCCGACTGGGCGGGCGCCGTCAAGGCGGTGGCCCCTACGGCCCTCGTCTTCGGCCCGGTGAGCTACGGCTGGCAGGGCTTCGCGACCCTCCAGGACGCGCCCGACGCCGGGGGCCGCGACTTCCTCGACTTCTACCTCGACTCGATGCGCGACGCCGAAGGAAGGACCGGCCGGCGCCTCGTCGACGTCCTCGACCTCCACTGGTACCCGGAGGCCCGGGGTGGAGGCGTGCGCATCACCGACGCGAACGACACCGCCGCGGTGGCCGCGGCGCGCGTGCAGGCGCCGCGCTCCCTCTGGGACCCCGGCTACAGCGAGGACAGCTGGATCTCGATCGACGCTCGGGTGGGGGCGATCCGCCTGCTCCCGCGCATGAGGGAGAAGATCGCCGCCCACTACCCGGGCACCGCCCTCGCCATCACCGAGTACAACTACGGCGGGGGGGACCACGTGTCGGGGGCCGTCGCGGAGGCGGACGTGCTGGGGATCTTCGGACGGGAGGGCGTCTTCGCGGCCACCCTCTGGGATCTGCAGCCGAGCGCGCCCTACATCGACGGCGCCTTCGCCCTCTACTGCAACTACGACGGGGCCGGCTCCCGCTTCGGCGACACCTCGGTCGGCGCCGCGACCACGGACGACGCGTCGACGTCGGTCTACGCGAGCGTCGACGCGGGCGACGACGGCCGGATGGTCCTGGTGGCGGTCAACAAGTCCACCGGGCCGACGGCGGCCGACGTCCTGGTCACCCACCCGGTGGACTTCACCCACGGCGCGACCTGGCAGATCTCGGCCGTCTCCGCCTCCCCCGCCCGCGGCCAGGACCTCGCGCCCACGGCCCACAACGCCTTCCGTCTCGACATGCCGGCCTCGAGCGTGACAGCCCTCGTCCTCAGCCGCTGACCCGCGGCCCCCCCACCTCGCGGGTCGCCGATCGACGACCCGGCCAGGCCAGGAACGACTCAGGCCTTCGCCACGACCTCCAGCCCCTCCCGCTCCCTGGCGATGCCCTTCTCGACCGCCTCGATGAGGCGGGGCCGCAGTCGAGCGGCGGGGATGACCTCGTGGACCGAGCCCACCCGGCGGGCCCGCTCGACGCTGTGCACGGCGTCGTACTCGTCCGCCACCTGGCCGAGCTTTTCGGAGTGGACGGCCCGCGTGACCTCGCGGAGCCGCGCCCGCAGCCGCGCCTTCTCCGGTCCCGACGCCTCGGCGAGACCGGCCTCCAGCTCAGCGACCCGCGGGTCGGCCGCCGTCCGCTTCTCGACCTCCCGGGAGAAGACGACCGCCGCCGCCGGCGCGCCGCCGATGACGGAGGCGTGGGTCCCGTCGAGGGCGATCACCGAGAGGTTGTCGTGGAGCGCGTTCGAGAACACGACGAACGCCCCGCCGTGGTAGCGGGAGACGACGCAGAAGACGATCGCCCCCTGGAAGTTGACGATCGCCCGTCCGATCTCCGCCCCGTACTCGAGCTGCCACTGCCGGAGCGACTCCGGCGACCCGTCGAAGCCGGTGAGGTTGGCGAGCACGACGAGGGGACGGCGGCCGCTCGCCGAGTTGATGGCCCGGGCGGCCTTCCGTGACGACTGCGGGAAGAGCGTGCCGCCCGTCCACTGCTCGGGGCCGTCCGCGGGCGGGATGCCGAAGCGGGGCCGGGGCTCCGACTCGATCCCCAGCAGGCACACCGGCCAGCCGCCGAGGTGCGCGTCCCACACGACCACGGTCTCCGCGTCCCGCCAGGCCGCCCACCGCTCGAGCGGCGCGTGGTCCTGGTCGACCACCGACCGCATGACGTTGCGCACGTCGAACGGCTTCTTCCGCCCGGGGTTGCCGGCGTCGGTGAGCACGTCGCCGACCGTCGCGAAGCCGTGCTCGTCGCGGCGCTCGTAGGGGAAGAGGCGGACGTCGCGGTCGGCGGGGTCCCTCGTCTCGGCGCGGCGGGGGAACCGCTCGCCGGGCGCGAGGTAGGCGTGCTCGTGGTGGCGGAGGAGGATCCGGCAGGCCTCGCCCACGTCGCGCGCGAAGTACTGCGCCTGGCCGTTCGGCCCCATCACGCGCTCGTAGCCCCCGATCCCCCGGTTGTCCTCCGCCGAGACTCCGCCCGAGAAGTCGAGGGCGCGCTTGCCCGTCAGCACCATCGCCGAGTCCGGCATCATCACGAGGATCCCGCGGGTGTGCATCAGCATCGTGGCCTCGGCGTTCCAGTAGGGCTGGGCGCCCACGTTGATGCCGTTCACGACCACGTTGATCTCCCCGCCGGCCTGCGTGAACTCGACGATGCGGCGCAGCACGAGGGCGATCCAGTCCATGTTCTCGGTGCCGCTGTCGGTCGCGATCTTGGCCCCCGCGGAGAGGGCCAGCCAGTCGACCGGGCACGACATCTCCCGGGCGAGGTCGAGGGCGGCCGCGATCCGGCGGCACTCAGGCTCGGCCAGGGAGCCGAGCTCGCGGCTCGGGTCGCCGAGCAGGAGCACCCGGGCCATGCCCTCGGGGTGCCTCGGGGTGAAGCTGCGGATCACGCCGGCGATGACGTTGGCCCGATTCTGGCCGAACGGCCGGTCCACCGGCGCGAGCCGGCCGCGGCCGTCGAGGTCGTGCTCCACGAACTCCCCGGGTGGGAAGAGGCCGCCCCTCGCCTCGGGCCCGGGAGCGAGCATGCGCACGAGCTCGTAGGGGTAGACGAGGCCGCGCTGCGCGAGGCGGACCACCTTCTGCTCGTACTCCGAGAGGGGGGCGATGGGGGCGTCATCCGGCACCTCTCGGCGCACCACGATGGGGCGCCCCGGAGGCTTGGACAGGAGAACAGCCACGTCCCGCGCCTCGCCGTCCTCGGCCGGCACGCGCCCGTGGATCGTCACCCCCTCGAGGCCGAGGCCCTCGGTGGTGGGTGCGTAGCGGGCCACGAAGGCGTGGAGGTCCTCGTCGGAGACGTCCAGGACCGGCCAGACGTGCAGGATCACGCGGTTGCCGTGGAGCCTCTGGCCGGACGGCCGCCGGGTCTGGACGCGCCGGATGGCGCCGAGCGCCTCGAGGAGCATCCGCTCGAGCTCCGGCAGCTGCACCACGTGCCCGGAGGTGTCGCGGACGGGCGTCAGGTCGCGGACCTCGGCGACCGCGAAGAGCCGCTCGTCGCGCGCGTTGCCCTTCGCCACCGCCCGGAAGAGGTAGACGTCCTCGACCGACGGCAGCCGCTCGAGATCGAAGTGCTTCAGCCGATGGAGCTCCAGACGCTTCGCCATCATGGGGTGGGCGCCCCGGAAGAGGGCCTCTTCGGCGTAGCCGCCGGCGGGAGTCGGGCGGAAGGTGAAGTGCTGCATGCCGCCGGGACCGCCCACCGCGATCACGAGCCGTCGGAACGGCCGCGGAAGCGCGGCGCCCTCGAGGACGGCCCGGATCTCGGCGGCGTTCGTCTCGACCTCTCCCGTGCCGCCCGACCGCCACAGAAAGACGTCGCCCACGAGCTCGCGGTCCGGAGGCACCGTGGCCGCCCGACGGCCCATGCAGGCGAGCGCGACGGCGAGCGAGGAGTCGCCGGCGTGGGTCAGGAGGGCCTGCCTGAAGCGCCCCTCGCTCCCGTAGCTCGCGAGGGCGAAGGCCTGGCCCTCCACGGTCTCGACCCCGATCTCGCCCAGGGCCCGGATCCTGTAGAGCCGTCGGAGCAGGACCTCGAGGATCGCCTCCCGCGCCGGCCCCGTGGCCGTCTCGTACCGCTCCGCGAGCAGGCCGGCGAGCGGCTGCGGGCACTGGACGAGGCGCTCCACGTGCTCGGCGCGGGCGGCGGCGTCGAGCCCTCCGGCGAGCGCCCGCAGGTCGCCTTCGGCGGCCGAGAAGACCTCTCCCCGCACGCGCTCGAGGAGTGGCCTCTCGACGAGCCGGAAGCGCACCTCGCGCGCGAGGTCGTTCACGGCCGGGTAGCGGCTCTGCGTCGCCGCGATGACCCGGTCGAGGAGGAGGGGCAGGTCCGGTACCGCGGCGCGGGACGCCGCCTCGCCCTCCAGCAGGCGCTCGAGGAGGAGCGAGACGGGCGCGGCGAGGTGCTCCTCGCGCTGGTGCGCCTTGCAGATCCGGTAGAGGCTCTCCTCGAGCTCCGGCGAGCGGGCGAGATCGTGCACGCCGTAGTGGCGGAGCGCGCGCCACAGCTTCTCGAGGAACGCGGCGGGCAGGAAGGCGCCCTTCTCGTCCAGCTTGCGGAGGTACGTGAAGAGGTACTCCTCCGCGCCGAACCCGTTGCCGTCGTCCCATTCCTCGTCCTCGCCCTGACGGCGGAAGAGCGAGCAGACGTCGGCGAAGATGTCGAGGATGCCGGCGGCCCCGCGGGCGAAGGACGCCCCCGCCGACGCCTCGACCGGGCGGGAGAGAGGCTCTCGCAGCCCCCCCGCGTCCACGTCGAAGCCCAGCATCAGGCCTCGCAGCTCGTCGAGGGCCTGGCGGAGCCCGGCGGGAGGACCGGCGGGCCCCGCACCGAGAGCGTCGAGGTGCAGCCGCCGCTCGCGAGGGAGGGCGTCCCGGCGCGGCTCCGGGTCCACGACGACGAGGGGGTCGCCGGGGCCGACCTGCACGTTGGGCACGACCCGCACCTCGCGCACCCGGCCACCGAAGGGCGCGTCCACGGAGGTCTCCATCTTCATCGCCTCGAGGACGACGAGCGGCTGTCCGGCCTCGACCTCGGCCCCCGGCCGGACGGCCACCGAGACGACGATCGCCGGCGCCGGGGCCACGACGAGGCCCGGCAGGTCCCGGGTGAACGTGTGGGGGACTCCCTCCACCTCGACGAGGTGGGAGGGCCCCTGGACGAGCGAGAGCACCCGCCACGTCGTCCCCCCGCACTGCAGGCGCCACTCGGACGTCTGGAGCCGCCGCTCGCGGAGCGGAGCGCCCAGCCGCTCGACCGCGACCTCGACGCGGCGCCCGTCCTCCTCGACCCGGTACCGGTCGACGGCCGTGCGACGGACGACGACGGCGTAGGCCTGCCCTCCCTGCCGCAGCTCCACGGTCCGCGAGGTCTCCGGCCGGACCTCGGGCCGCCCGCGCACGGCGGTGGACAGGAAGCGCGCCTTCTCGCCGTCGGCCTCGGCCTCGTACGCCTCGATCGCCGCGCGGACGAGGGCCAGCTCGCCGTTGCGCCTCGAGCTCTGCTCGCCCCGGGCGACGAGGCGGTCCAGGTAGCCCACGTCCAGGCGTCCCCCGCGCACCTCCTCGCGGTCGAGGAGGTCGAGGAGGAAGGCCTTGTTCGTCGTGCCGCCGCGGAGGATGACCGTCGTCTGGGAGAGGGCCCGGCCCAGACGCCCGAGCGCCTCCTCTCGGTCGCGGCCGCCGGCGACGATCTTCGCGATCATCGAGTCGAACTCGGCCGGCACCAGGTCGCCCTCCGCGACCCCCGCGTCCACCCGCAGGCCCGGCCCGCCCGGCAGCCTGAGCCGGGCCACCGTTCCCGGGGCGGGGGCGAAGCCGACCTCCGCGTCCTCCGCGCACAGGCGGACCCCGACCGCGTGCCCGGAGGCGGCGGGAGCCGGGCCGGGCAGTCGGCCGCCGCGGGCGACGTGCACCTGCAGCTTCACGAGATCGAGGCCGGTCACCACCTCGGTCACGCCGTGCTCGACCTCGAGGCGGGTGTTCGCCTCCAGGAACCAGAAGTCCTCGCTCGCCGGGTCGTAGAGGAACTCGACGGCCGCCGCGCCCACGTAGCCGGCGGCCTGGACGAGACGCGCCGCCGCCTTCTGCATCGCCGACTCGCGGGCCGGGGCGAGCCCCGGCACCGGCGACTCCGCGACGAGCTTCTGGTGCCGCCTCTGGATCGAGGCCTCGCGCGCGGGGAGCGCCCAGACGCCTCCCCACGCGTCGGCCACGACCTGCACGTCCACGTGACGCGCACCGTCGAGGCGCCGCTCCAGGAACACCGTGGCCTGCCCGGACCACTTCCACGCCGCCGCCCGCGCCGACTTGAGGGCGCCGGCCAGGGCCCCCGCGCCCTCGGCCTCGCGGACGCCGCGCCCGCCGATGCCGCCCGTCGCCTTCACGACCACCGGGAAGCCCAGCTCGGCCGCCTGTCGCGCGGCCTCCGCTTCGCTCGCCGCCGGCCCACCCGTCCACGGAACGACGGGGAGGCCGAGGCCTTCGGCGAGCCGCTTGCTCGCGATCTTGTCGCCGAGGGCCCGCATCGCCGCCGGGGAGGGGCCGATGAACGTGACGCCCAAACGCTCGCAGAGCGCGGCGAAGGCCGGCTCCTCGGCGACGAATCCCCACCCCGGCCACGCCGCTTCCGCCCGCGTCGCGACGAGGGCCTCCTCCAGGCGGGCGAGGTCCGCGTACGCCACGGTCCTCCGTCCGTCCGGACCCTCGACGACGGCCGGCCCCAGGCCCCACCCCTCGTCCGCCTCGCGGACGAAGAGGGCGCTCTGGTCCGGCGAGGTGTAGAGGGCGATCGTGCGGATACGCTCTCCTTCGCGGTTCAGCTCGAGGGCGGCGTGGATGAAGCGGAGAGCGGCTTCGCCACGGTTGACGATCGCCACGCGGCTGAAGCTGCGCTTCATGGAATGGCCCTCACGAGCGGAGCGTTCTCGGCCCGGGCAGGGCGACGGTCCGGTAGCCGACGACCTCGGCGTAGACCTGACCCTTCTCGTCCACGACCCGGACGTCGAAGGCCGCGCCGTCCCCGTGCGAGGCGACGGTCGCGTAGAGCCGGGCCTCCCCCGCCTCGCCGTCCGAGCGGTAGACGGCCGCCCGATCGAAGGCCGTCGGCAGGCCCATCGTCTGCTTCCTGGCCAGGAGCCAGAGGCCGGCGGCCTGGAAGCACAGCTCGAGGAGCCGCGGCGCCACGAGGGCGTCGGCCTCGGCGGGGCTCGCGTTCGGCGGCAGGCCGGACGTCATCAGGGCGACGGCGCCGTCACCCTCGACGGCCGCCCGGTCGATCACCCGGTAGGCGGGACCGTGGAAGTAGATCTCGTAGATCGCGTCCGAGGCGATCGTGAGCGCCTTCGCCGCCGGCTTCTTGAACGGGACCTTGGGCTTCCCGGGCGCTTCTCGCGTCATGCGGACGTGCGCCTTGAAGTGCAGCCGTTCCTGCCCCGGCAGCTCCGGCTTCGGCCGCACGACCGAGCGCAGCTCGACGCCCACCCGGACCTCGCCCACCGCGCCGGGGTGGGCCACCGCCGAGAGCCGGAGTGTGGCCGGCTGGTGGCGGTGGAACTTGAACGGCAGGAGGAACGACTCGTCCTCGACGGCGGACACGTGGAAGCCGGGGCAGAGGACGCTCGCCACCTCGGCGAACGCCTCGGTGCCCATCACACCCGGCAGGACGGGCACACCGTCGATCTGGTGGTCGAGGAGGAACGGCTGCGCCTTCGGGTCGAGCGTCGTCTCCACGGCGAGGCCGCCGTAGAGGCGGGCCGCCTTCACCTCGCCGACCATGAGGAGCGGCCGCCCGCGGCGGGCGAGGTCGTCCTCCATCCTCGCGACGTCCAGGCCGCCCGTCGGGTCGTACTCCGCGCCCATGATGCCGAGCGTCCCCGCCACCACCACCTCGCCCGAGCCGCCGCCGGCCACGAGCTCGCGGCGGACGGTCGGGATGCCGGACTCCGGCGGGAGCATCGAGATGCCCGCCGCGGCCATGATCTGCGGGATCGAGCCGCGGGTGGCCATGCCGATTCCGCCCCACGCCGTCCAGTCGATGGCGATGGCGCGGGTGTCGGGCCGGGTCCGGCGCAGCGCGCTCGACATCGCGCAGAGCAGGTTGTTCGCCGCGCTGTAGTCGGTCTGGCCGGCGTTGCCGAAGCGGCCGGCCACGGAGCTGAAGACGACGGTCGCCCCGATCGGCGTGCCCTCGGCCGCCTTCAGCAGGCTGAAGAAGCCGTCGGCCTTGACATCGAAGACGAGGTCGAACTCCTTCGCCTCCTTCTCCGCGAGCTTCCGGCTGATCTCGATCCCGCCCGCGTGGACGAGGACGTCTATGCGGCCGTGCGCCCGCCGGATCTCGTCCACGATCGCCGCGATCGCGACGCCGTCGAGCAGGTCGGCCGAGCGCCAGAGCGCCTTGCCGCCCACCGCCTCGACGGACTCGATCGCCCGCAGGGCCGCGTCGGAGCGCTCGACGCCCATGATCTGCCGGTCGATCGCGACCGGCGTCGGCTTCTCGCCCCTCGCCCGCGCCTCCTCGATGAGGGCGAGCTTGAGCTTCTCCCGGTCCTTTCGGATGAGGGCGATCTTCGGGTCGGTGCGGGACGGCTCGGCCACGAGGTCGAGGAGGTAGAACGTCCCCCCGCTCGCCGCGGCCAGGTCGGCCACGATCGCGCTCGTGATCCCTCCCGCCGCGCCGGTGACGACGAAGACGGTGTCCTTCGTGAGGGGCAGGCCGGGCCGGCCGTCCCTGGCGCTCCGCTCCTCGAGGGTGATCGTCCACCGCAGGTCGTCGTGCCGGCCCACCTCGACGATGCCCGGGTCGGCCAGGGCCTCGGCGACGAGGGCCTCGGCCACGTCGGCGGCCGGCGCGTCGGGCGCGAAGTCCACGACCTTCACGAGCGCGTCGCCCCGCTCGCGCTTGTAGGCCTTCGTGAAGCCGGCCACGGCGCCGCCGAGAGGAGCGGTCGCCCCCTCCGGCGTCTGGCCGTGGAGGCCGCCCATGCGGGTGGCCGAGACGAGGAAGGTCCCGGAGGCCGCGACGCTGTCGTAGAGGACGCGCATCGCCTCATGGAGGCTCTTCACCCGGCGCCGGTTCGCTTCGCGGAAGGACGCGAGGTCGAGGCCGGCGATGCCCGGCTCGACGTCGAGGGCGGGCAGCCAGAAGACGCCCTGCACGGGCCCTTCCTTCAGCCAGCTCTCGAGGCGTCGGGCGACCTCGCCTTTCTCCGTCGCTCCGTCGAGGGCCAGGACATCGACTCCCCGCTTGTGGAGGTCCGCGGCGAGCGCCGTCGCCACGCCGCCCTCGTCGCTCGCCACGACCACGCGAGCGCCGGGGGCGAGCGACGCGCCGGTCGGCTTGCAGAGCCGGAGCGGCGGCCGGAGAGACGGCACCGGCACTCGCCTCGGCATCCGGTCCGCGGCCTCGAGGGTCGCGAGCGAGGCGGAGCCTTGACCAGCCTTCATCGGGGCTTTCTCAGCCACGGCCTGGAGAGGAGGAGAAATGGGAGACGGAGGAACGGCAGGTCCCTCGGGCGCTCGCGCGCCCTCGGGGGCCAGATCCGGCCTGAAGTCGTACACGAACTGCACGACGTGCTTCAAGGTCGGGAAGTCGCGGAGCTTCAGGTTCTCCTGGCGGGCGATGCCGTACGCCTCGCGCACCGCGGCGAACGTCTCGGCCTGCTTCACCGTGTCGACCCCCAGGTCGGCCTCGAGGTCGAGGTCCATCTCCAGCATGTCCTCGGGATAGCCCGTCTTCTCGGCCACGATCCGGAG
>Ga0335080_10002322_pt1 | contig 18940 bp, 13 predicted proteins | sample Lox_Sample_34_FD_206720 | JGI IMG/M metagenome (GOLD analysis project Ga0335080, IMG submission 206720) | Soil microbial communities from Loxahatchee National Wildlife Refuge, Florida, United States - Lox_Sample_3.4 | ecosystem: Environmental > Terrestrial > Soil > Wetlands | place: USA...
TCTATACGCCGGATGGGATTAACGTGGGTATGAACATCGGCAAGGCCGCGGGAGCGGGGGTGGCCGGCCACATCCATATGCACGCCTTGCCGCGATGGGTAGCGGACGGGAATTTCATGTCGGTGATCGGGGAGACGCGCATCCTGCCGGAAACGCTGGAGCAGACCTATGAGAGGATCAAGGGGGTGTTGGGGTAGCAGGAATTATAGTGCCGCTCCGTATCCTCTGTGGATAAGGCTTTTCCAATCAGGTGAAAAAGGCTGATCAGCCCGCCAGCTCTTTCATTTCCCGCTCGCCGATCACGACCACGCCCAGCTCCTTCGCCTTCTCGAGCTTCGAGCCTGCATCGCTCCCGGCGACCACGTAATCTGTCTTTTTGCTCACGGAGCCGGTGACTTTGCCGCCGGCGTCTTCGATCAGCTTTTTGGCCTGGTCGCGGGTGTAGTGGGCCAGCGTGCCGGTGAGCACAAAAGTTTTGCCGGCGAGCTTAGTGCCAAGCCGTTTTTTTTCTCCGGTCAGGGTGAGGCCGGCGTCGCGCAGACGCTCCACCAGCTTGCGATTGGCGGCGACGCCAAAGAACCCGGCAATGCTTTCGGCAATGCGCGGGCCGACTTCGTTCACATCCTGCAGTTCTTCAACGCCGGCTTTTTCGAGCGCTTCCATGGAGCCGAAGTGCTCGGCCAGAAACTGGGCGGTGCGCTCACCCACGAAACGAATGCCCAGGCCGTAGATCACGCGCTCGAGCGGCAGCTTCTTGGAGTTTTCGATTTCATCCAGAATGTTCTGCGCTGACTTGTCGGCAAAGCGCTCCAGGCTGAGCAGGTCTTTCTTGGTCAGTTGGTAAATGTCGGCGACATTCTTGACCAGGCCGCGCTCGCTGAGCTGACTGACCAGGGCTTCGCCCATGCCGTCAATGTTCATGACCCCGCGCGAGGCAAAATGCAGAATGGTCTCGCGCAGCTTGGCGGGACAGTTGGCGTTGACGCAGCGGTGGTCGGCCTCGCCTTCAATGCGGACAACTCTGGTTCCGCAGATCGGGCATTTCTCCGGGGCCTCGATTTTTCCCCTTCCGCGGGGGTGCTTTTCATCGTGGATGACCTGGGTGACTTTCGGGATTACATCTCCGCCGCGCTCCACTTCCAGCCAATCGCCGATTTTGACCCCCAGGCGCTCGATTTCATCCATGTTGTGCAGGGTGGCATTGCGTACGGTGGTACCGCCGATGGCTACGGGCAGCAGCTCGGCGACGGGGGTGAGCTTGCCGGTGCGGCCAACCTGCCAGCGCACGTTTTCCAGTTTGGTGATCGCCGCCCGGGCCGCGTACTTGTAGGCAATCGCCCAGCGCGGCGCCTTGCCGGTGTAGCCGAGTTCTTCCTGCAAGGCGGTGCGGTCCACTTTCACCACGATGCCGTCAATTTCGTAAGGCAGGCTGTCGCGCCGGGTTTCTTCCTGCTGGATGAAGCGCCAGACCTCGCCGAAGGTTTTTGCCAATTTTCGGGTGCGGTTGACTTTGAAGCCGGCGGTCTCAAGAGCCGTCAGAGTTTCGGAATGGCGGTCGAAGTAGGTGCGGCCGTTTTCGAGCAGCATGTAAGTGAAGTAGTCGAGGCGCCGCTGGGCGGTGATGCTGGGCTCGAGCTGGCGGACGGTCCCCGCGGTGGCGTTGCGCGGATTGGCGAACAGCGAAAGCCCCTTCTGCTCGCGCTCTTCGTTCATTCTTTTGAAGGCGGCGACGGGCATGAGCATTTCGCCGCGAACCTCGAAACTTGGCGGAATGCCGGCCTTCCTGAGCAGTTCTTTCGGAACGGACAGGGGAATGGAGCGCACGGTGCGGACATTAGCGGTTACATCCTCGCCGGTGGCGCCATCGCCGCGGGTGATACCGCGCACCAGCCTGCCATCTTCGTAATGAACCGCCAGCGACATGCCATCGAGCTTCAGCTCGCAGACGTACTCGATGTCTTTGCGGCCGCTGAGTTCGTGCACCCGCCGCTCCCAGGCGCGCAACTCGTCTTCGCTGTAAGTGTTATCGAGCGAGAGCATGGGCGAAGAGTGGCGCACCTTCGAAAAGCCCTCGCGCGGCTTGCCGCCTACGCGCTGGGTGGGGGAATCGGGCGTGACCAGTTCAGGGTGCTCGGCTTCGAGCTTTTTCAGCTGGTTCATGAGCACATCGAAGTCGGCGTCGGAAATCTCGGGTGAGTCGAGCACGTAGTAGAGATACTCGTGGTGGCGGATTTTTTCGCGGAGGGCCTCGATCTGCTCGTGCGCGCCCTTCCAGCGCATATTCCTGGCGGCCATGGCGAGAATTATAGTCGGCGGGGTTGGTGGGCGTTCTCTGCGAACTTTGCGGGCTAAAAACCGGCGGCCAGAGCCAAAAGCTTAATCCGGAGAGGGCGCGGAGAAAATCCGCCGAGGACGCGAAGAAAATTGCAAACAGGCAAAGAAATCGGCAGAGGGTGCGGGGAGAGCACGTAGGTCTCGAATGGCTGTATTCTCGTAGCGTCCGATGGCGGGAAAAGTAAACAACTCGGGGGTGGCGGCGGTCATTCTGGCCGCAGGCAAATCCACGCGCATGGGCGAGCCCAAGCAGTTATTGAAGATTGGCGGCAAGGCGCTGCTGGAGACCGCCATGGAGAGCGCGCTCGCCTCGCAGGCAGATGAGGTTGTGGTGGTCCTGGGCTTTGCCGCCGAAGCGGTCAGTCAGTTTCTTCCCGCGGGGGTGAAGAAAGTCATCAATGAGAACTATGAGCAGGGCATGGGCACCTCGCTGCGCGCCGGGCTGGGGGCGGTGCGGCCCGGGGCCGGGGCGGCGCTGATCATTCTGGCCGACCAGCCCTTCGTGAAGCCGGAAACGCTCGACCGGCTGATGGAGCAGCACAGGAACTCGGGAGCGCAGATTGTGATTCCTACGTATCGGGGTTTCCGCGGCAACCCGGTGCTGCTGGACCGCTCGGTTTTTCCCGAGGTCATGGCGCTGGGCGGCGATGTCGGCTGCCGCGCAATTTTCGGCAGCCATTCGGAAGGAATCGTGAAGGTTGAGGTGCACGATGTGGGAGTGCTGATTGATGTGGATACAAAGGACGACCTGCAGCAGCTCAACGCGGCGGGCGCCGGCACAGAGTTATTCGAACTGGCTGACCTGGAAGGCAGAGGCGAGACCTCAGAGGCTGCCAGCGCGCGGCCGGAGCTGGTGATTACCGGGCGGGATGACCTGGCCCGGGCGCTGGCGGAGTTGGGCAAGTTTATGGGCTTTGCGGTTACGGTCGCAGACCCATTGCTGGATCGAGAAGATGTGCCACAAGCCGACCGAATATTGCGGGTACTGGATTTTTCCCGGCTTCCGCCGGGCGGAGAACGCTATGCGATCGTGGCGAGCCGGGGACGGTTCGATGAAGAAGCGGTCGAGCAGGCCCTGCTGACGGGCTGCGCGTACGTTGGGCTGGTGGCCAACCGCAAGCGGGCGGAAGAGGTGCTGAACAGCCTGCGAAAGAAAGGAATTCGGCCGGAGAAACTGGCCCAGGTTCATGCGCCCGCCGGCGTGGAAATCGGGGCGAAGACTCCCGAGGAAGTCGCCTTAAGCATCATGGCGGAGATGGTGAAGCAGATGCGGCAGCGGGGGTAGTTTCTCTCTGCCTAGCCGGTTTCGCACTGGCGAATCACGCGGTCGGCGGCGCTGCCGGCGGCGTCTTCGCCCGGGTGCAGCGGTTTCACGCTTCCGCCGCGGCGCAGGGCGACGATCTGGCTCACGATGCTCAGCGCAATTTCCTCAGGGGTGGCCGCGCCCAGGTCAAGACCCGCGGGGGCCCAGACCTTTTCCACTTTTTCCGCCGAAATGCCGGTGGCCAGCAGATAGTCGAGCACCAGGCGGGCGCGATGATGGCTGGCGATCAGCGCGACATAGGCGGCGTTGCCCTGCAGCGCTTTCTGCAGCCAGAGATGGTCTTTCTTGTGCTGGGTTGCGATCACCACGTGAGTGTGCGGCCCGACGGGGGTTTCGACCAGATCGAAATCTTCCGTGACTACGCGTTCCGCCTGAGGGAAGGCGGCGGGCTCGGCGCCGGGGTCGTTCACCGAAACCCGGAACCCCAGCAAGTGTCCGAGCGTAGCCAGGGTTTCGGCGATTTGCCCGTGGCCCACGATCAGCAGCTCCGGCCTGGGCAGGACCGGCTCGATATAAACGTCCATCTTTCCTCCGCAGGGCATGCCGACTCCGAGCAGCTCATCGGTCATATCCAGCGTGATCAGCGCGGGCAGTTTTTGTGCGATGCACTTTAAGGCTTCGTTCTTGACTGCGCTCTCGGCGCAGCCGCCGCCGACCCAGCCCTCCAGCAGCCTGCCATCCTGGTCAATAATGGCCTTGGAGCCGCGCCGGGCCGATGACGAACCCTCCACGCGCACGACTGTGGCCACGGCGAAGGACCGCCCCTGGGCCGCCAGTTCCGCCGCTTTGGCGTACAAATCCGCGAACATATCCGTGACGTATCATATGCTTCGGCAATCGCGCGGTTCAATGCGCGGGGAGGGCGGTTTGTACAGCGACCAGGTGCGCGATCATTACGCCAATCCGCGCAATGCCGGCCGTATTCCCGACCCCTCAGGCCAGGCGGTGGTGAAAAGCCCGGTGGATAGCGACACGGTTCTGATCACCCTGCGCATCCAACAGAATATTGTCGAAGAGATAAAGTTCAAGTGCATGGGATGCGCCGTTGCCATTGCCTGTTCTTCGGTGGCCACGGAAATGGTGCTGGGCAAACCGGTGGGGGAGGCTTACCAGATCAGCGAGCAGGCGGTGGCGGATGCCCTGGGCGGCATTCCGGAGTACAAAATGCGCTGCAGCAATCTGGCGCCGGAGGCGATCCGCAAGGCCATTGAGGATTGGCGGCAGCGGGTAACTACCGGTGGCGGGAAATCATAACCACGAAGAACACAAAGGCACGCGAAGGAGACCCATGAAGCGAGGCCTGCGTGTTTTTCGTGCATCAGCAAGCTGGCCGGGGTTTTGTGAACCATTGCCCGTGTGGTAAGGTTATGCCCGCTGTTTTTCTCTCCGAATCCAGTCGTCTCAAGACCTTCGGCGGTGCCTTCTCGCGCAGGGAAAAGGGGGTGCAGGCATGATCCCGCCAGCGTTCGAGTACCTACGGCCCCAGACTATTCCGGAAGCGATTTCTCTGCTGCAGCAGCACGGGGAGGACGCCAAGATTCTGAGCGGCGGCCAGAGCCTGATTCCCATGATGAAGCTGCGGCTGGCGCGGCCGGCCTTCCTGGTGGATATCAACCGCATTGCCGGGCTGGCCTACATCAAGGAGGAAGGCGGTTTTCTGAAGATCGGCGCGCTTACCCGCGAGGCCGATCTTGAGGCCTCGCCGCTGATTCAGTCGAAATATCCCATCATTCTCGATACCGCGCACGTGATTGCCGATCCCCAGGTGCGGAACATGGCGACGGTGGCCGGCAACCTGGCGCATGGCGACCCGGCGAATGATCACCCGGCGACCATGCTGGCGCTGGGCGCGCAGATTGTCGCGATGGGAGCGAAAGGCGAGCGGGTGGTCGCGATCGAGGAATTCTTTCTTTCGGTGTTTACCACCGCCTTGCAGCCGGGCGAGATTCTTACCGAGATTCGCATTCCGGCGCCGCCGGCGCATAGCGGCGGCGCATACTTCAAGCTGGAGCGCAAAGTGGGCGACTTCGCCACGGCGGCGGTGGCGGCGCAGGTGACGCTCGACGGCAAAGGCCTATGCCAGAAAGCGGGCATTGGATTGACGAACGTGGGCCCGGCGCCGATCAAGGCAAGGAAGGCGGAAGATTTTCTGCGGGGCAAGAAGCTCGACGCGGCCAACATTGCGCAGGCCGCGCAACTGGCGGCCGAAGACGCCCAGCCGAGCGCCGATCTGCGCGGTCCGGCGGAGTATAAGAAAGGCCTGGTCAAAGAACTGGCGCGGCGCGCGCTCACCCGGGCGGCCGAGCGCGCGGGCAAGTGATCACGCGAAAACTGGCGGAGGACCTTCCATGTTGAAGAAGCAAACAATCCGCGTGAAGGTGAATGGGCGGGAGCGCGAGGCGGATGTGGAACCCCGGCTGCTGCTGGTTCACTTCATTCGCGAAGTGCTGGGCCTTACCGGCACACATATCGGCTGCGATACCAGCCATTGCGGGGCGTGCACGGTGGTGCTCGATGGGCGCACGGTCAAATCCTGCACCATGTTTGCGGTGCAGGCGGAGGGCGGTGAACTTACCACGGTCGAAGGCCTCATGAAAGATGGCCAGCTGCACCCCTTGCAGGAAGGCTTCAAAGAGGAACACGGCCTGCAGTGCGGTTTTTGCACGCCGGGCATGCTGATGTCGTCTTACGCGCTGCTGAGCAAGAACCCCAAGCCCAGCGAAGAGCAGATTCGCTGGGGGATCTCGGGAAATCTGTGCCGCTGCACCGGCTACCAGAACATCGTGAAAGCGGTGGAGTACGCGGCGGGCAAGCTCGAACAGCAAAAGATGGCGCAAGGAGGGGCAAGGTAATGCACAAGACATCTCCTGAAATCGGCGGCATGGGCCACGCCATCAAGCGCAAAGAAGACATGAGGTTCATTCAGGGCAAGGGCAATTATGTGGACGACGTGCATCTGCCGGGCATGGTTTACGGGCAGATGGTGCGCAGCCCCTACGCGCATGCCCGGCTGAAGAGCGTGAATACCGAGGCGGCCAAGAAACTGCCGGGCGTGCTGGCGGTGATCACGGGAGAGGACCTGGCCAAGGCCAATTTATCGTGGATGCCCACGCTTTCTTATGACAAGCAGATGGTGCTGGCCACGGGCAAAGTGCTGTTTCAGTCGCAGGAAGTGGCCTTCGTGGTGGCGGAAGACCGTTATACCGCAGCCGACGCCGCCGAACTGGTGGAAGTGGAGTATGAAGAGTTGCCGGTGCTGGTGGACCCACACAAAGCCATGGATCCCGGCGCCCCGGTTCTGCGCGAAGACCGCGAGCAGAAAAACAACCACATCTTTCACTGGGAAGTAGGCGACCGGCAGGCCACCGAGCAGGTGTTCCAGAAAGCCGCGGTCAAGGCCGAGGTGCATGCATTTTTCCCGCGCTGCCATCCGGCGCCGCTTGAAACCTGCGGCTGCGTAGCCGACTTCAACAGCGCTACGGGCAAGCTCACGGTCTATATGACTTCGCAGGCCCCGCACGCCCACCGCACCGTGTTCGCCCTGGTCGGCGGCATTCCTGAGCAGAATATCCGCATCATTTCTCCGGATATCGGCGGGGGATTCGGCAACAAAGTTCCGGTATATCCCGGCTATGTCTGCGCCGTGGTGGCGTCGCTGACGCTGGGAGTGCCGGTGAAGTGGATCGAGACGCGCTCGGAGAACCTGCAATCCACCGGCTTTGCCCGCGACTACCATATGACGGCGGAGATTGCCGCCGACAAAGATGGCAGGATGCAGGCCCTGCGGGTGAAGACGCTGGCCGATCACGGGGCCTTCAATGCGGCCGCGCAGCCGACCAAGTTTCCCGCCGGACTATTCAGCATCTGCACCGGCTCCTACGATTTTGCCAACGCCTTCTGCGAAGTGGATGGGGTTTATACCAACAAGGCGCCGGGCGGCATTGCCTATCGCTGCTCTTTTCGCGTGACCGAGGCGGCCTACCTGATCGAAAGAGTGGTGGATGTGCTGGCGCTGGATCTGAAGATGGACCCCGCCGAACTGCGGCGCAAGAATTTCATTCCTGAGTCGAAGTTTCCCTATAAGTCCACTCTGGGCTGGACCTACGACAGCGGCAACTACGAAGCCGCCATGAAGCTGGCGCTGGACAAGATCGGCTATCCGCAGCTTCGCAAGGAGCAGGAGGAAAAGCGGAAGAAGGGCGAGCTGATGGGCATCGGCATCTCGAGCTTCACGGAGATTGTGGGCGCCGGGCCGGCGCACACCTTCGACATTCTGGGGATCAAGATGTTCGACAGCGCGGAAATTCGCATTCACCCCACGGGCAAGGCCATTTGCCGTATGGGAACCAAGAGCCAGGGCCAGGGCCACGAGACCACTTATGCGCAGATTGTGGCGCAGGAGCTGGGCATTCCCGCCGCCGACGTAACCGTCGAAGAAGGCGATACCGATACGGCGCCTTACGGCCTGGGCACCTACGCCAGCCGCAGCACGCCGACTTCGGGAGCAGCCACCGCGGTGGCGGCGCGCAAGATTCGCGACAAGGCGAAGAAAATTGCCGCTTATCTGCTCGAATGCAGCGAGGAAGACCTGGAATGGGAGCCGGGCAAGTTCTCCGTGAAAGGCGCGCCTGGCAAGGCAAAGACCATCCAGGAAATTGCCTTCGCCGCTTACACCAACATTCCGCCGGGCCTGGAAGCCGGTCTTGAGGCGGTGGATTATTACGATCCGCCCAACCTGACCTTTCCATTCGGCACCTACGTTTGCGTGGTGGATATTGACAAGGGCACGGGCGAGGTCAAAGTCCGACGCTTTGTGGCCGTGGATGACTGCGGCAACATCATCAACCCCATGATCGTGGACGGCCAGATTCACGGCGGCCTGACCGAAGGCCTGGCCATCGCTTTCATGCAGCAGATTGATTATGACGAGAGCGGCAACGTGCAGGGCGGCAGCTTCATGGATTACCTGCTGCCGACGGCGGTGGAAACTCCGCACTGGGAGACCGACAAAACCTGCACCCCTTCGCCGCATCATCCTTTCGGGGCCAAAGGCGTAGGGGAATCGCCGAACGTCGGCTCGCCCGCTGCTTTCGTCAACGCCGTGGTGGATGCGCTTTCGCATCTCGGGGTGAAGCACATTGATATGCCGGTTACGCCCTGGAAGGTGTGGCAGGTGCTGAAAGAGAAGGGAGTCGCAGACTAGAAAGTTTCATGGCCCAGCGCATCGAAAAAACGTTTGAGGTGAAGGAACCGGTAGAGAAAGTGTGGAGCTTTCTGAGCGATCCCCGCAAAGTTGCGACCTGCGTGCCGGGAGCGCAAATCACCGAACAGGTGGACGAGAAGACGTACAAAGGAACGATCAAAGTGAAAGTCGGGCCCAGCGTGACCGACTATAAAGGCGAAGTACAGATAGAGCGCCTCGACCCCCAGAACCACGAGATCGAAATCCTGGGAAAAGGAAGCGACGTGCGCGGCCGGGGCAGCGCCTCCATGAAAATGACCGGCAAGCTCAGGGCCCTGCCCGACGGCGGGACTGAGGTGACCAGCGTCTCGGAAATCACCGTAGTCGGCATTCTGGCGCAGATGGGGTCGCGGGTGATCACCGAAGTTTCCAACATCATGTTCGGCGAGTTCACCAGGAATTTTCAGGCGGCGCTCGAAGGAACGGAAGTTTCGGGCGAGGCCAAGCCGGTCAGCGCGGCCTCGGTCGCCTGGCAGGCCGCCAAGGGAATTTTCCGCCACGAATCCTGAGCCCCAACCACCATGGCGCCTCCCAGGCTTCCCGAAGGCAAACAGATCAAAGACGTGGAAGCACTCATGCAAGGCTTCGAACGCCTGGGCTACGTTACGGACCGCGCCCTCGCCACCAGCCTTTTTCTCGTTTCAAAACTGGGCAAGCCCCTGCTGATCGAGGGCCACGCCGGGCTGGGAAAAACCGAAGTCGCCAAAGTGCTGGCTGCGCTGCTTGAAACCCGCCTCATCCGGCTGCAATGCTATGAAGGGCTGGATGTCAGCTCGGCGGTCTATGAGTGGAACTACCAGAAGCAGTTGCTGGCGATCAAAATCGAGGAAAGAGCGGAACGCACCCTCGAGGAAAAAGAGAAGCACATTTTCAGCCGCGAGTTTCTGCTGGAGCGGCCGCTGCTGCAATCCATTCTGGTGGAAGAAGCCTCGCCCGTCCTGCTGATTGACGAAGTGGACCGCGCCGACGAAGCTTTTGAGGCGTTTCTGCTCGAGTTGCTTTCCGACTTTCAGATCAGTATTCCGGAAATGGGCACCATCCAGGCCAAGCATGTTCCCTATGTGATTCTTACTTCCAACCGCAGCCGCGAGCTGAGCGATGCGCTCAAGCGCCGCTGTCTTTACCACTGGATTGACTATCCCAGCCTGGAAAAAGAGATGAAGATCGTGCGCGCCCGGCTGCCGGGAATTGAAGAACAGCTGGGCAGAGAGATCGTGCGCTTCGTTCAGTCGGTGCGCGAACTCGATCTGGTCAAACCTCCGGGCGTGGCCGAGACTCTCGACTGCGCAGAAGCCGTCATGGCTTTGGGTAAGCATCAACTGGATGCGCAAACAGCGGAACAGACCCTGGCCTGCCTCTCGAAATCAGTGGAGGACACGGCGAGAATCAGCAGCCAGGGGATTGAGAAGATCCTTGCCCGTGCGCGGTAGCCGTGATTTTTTCTGGGCCGGGGGGGCGGTGAAAGTCACGCGGAAAGCTGGGGCCATGCGGGAAGACAACGATCTTGCCAACACGATCGTAGAGTTCTGCCGTTTCGCCCGGGAGAACGGCTTTTCGGGCGGGATGCAGCAGACCCTGACCGCCCTGGCAGCGGCGCGGGCCCTTGCCCGTGAAGACGAAGACGGTCTGGGTTTAGCTTTACGCTGCGCCCTGTGCTCGACAAAAGAAGAATGGGAGCTGTTCGACGGCCTGTTTGCCGGATTCCGGCAAGGCGCGGAGCGCGCGCCGAAATATGCCGCGCCGCCAACTGGGCCCGCAGCGCCTTCCCTCTCCCCGGCGTGGCGCAGCGGCTCGCTGTTGATTTCCGGCGGGTCGGGCGAAGGCGCTAAGGCGAAGGAAGGCAGCGCCGCCGTTGCCGGCGCCAGCATTCAGGAGAGGCTCAAAACGGCCGATTTCTCGACGGTCCCGCAAAGCGATCTGCCGGACCTCGAAAGAATTGCCCTGCGCCTGTTGCGGCAGATGAGCCTGCGGCTCTCCCGCCGGCTGAAAATCAGCCAGTCCGGGAACCAGGTGGACCTGCGGCGAACCATCCGCAGAAATATCCATCGCGGCGGGGAATTGATCGAGCTGCGGCACAAAGCCAAGAGGCGGCAGCCCAGCCCGCTGGTGATTCTTCTCGATATCAGCGGCTCCATGAATGCCTACAGCCTTTTTCTGGTCCGCTTCGCCTATGCTTTGCAGAAACATTTCAAGCGCACCGAGACCTTTGTTTTCAGCACCGGCCTGGTGCGAATTACCGGCCTGCTGCGGGCGCGCCAACTGCCCCAGGCGCTGGGCGCGCTTTCCCGGCAGGCCGCAGGCTGGTCCGGGGGAACCAAGATCGGCGGCTGCCTGCGCGAGTTCAACCGGCAGCAGGGCAGGACAATGCTTACGCGGGATGCGATTTTGATTATCCTGAGCGACGGCTGGGACACGGGCGATCCCAAAGAGCTGGCCTTGGAGCTGCAGGCAGCGGGGCGGCGAGCGCGAAGGATTATCTGGCTGAACCCGCTTTTGGGGTTGAAGGATTATGAGCCGCTCACTCGCGGCATGAGCGCGGCCCTGCCGCACATTGACGTTTTCGCCCCGGCGCATAATCTGGAAAGCCTGCTGGCCCTGGAGCGGCATCTGTAGCAGGCTGCATTCGTAGAGGCGCTGCTCACAGTGTCTTTTAGAGGCAGAAGCGGAGCACAACGTGTTCGAGCGGTTTCTCAAGAAGACTTCGGAGCTGCTGGCGAAAGGCGAAGCATTCGCCACGGCTACCGTGGTGCGCTACGAAGCGCCGATCTCGGGCAAGCCGGGTAACAAGGCTGTAATCACCGGCGATGGCAAGCTCTGGGGATGGATCGGCGGAGGCTGTTCCCAGCCGGTAGTAATCAAAGAAGCACTAAAGGCTCTCGCCGATGGCCAGCCGCGGCTGATCCGCATCAGCCCTTCGGCCTCGCCCGAGGAGGGAATTGTGGATTACGCCATGACCTGCCATAGCGGCGGCACGCTCGATATTTTCATTGAACCGGTGCTGCCCAGGCCGCAGATCGTCATTCTTGGGCGCTCTCCGGTGGCGCAGGCGCTTTGTTGGCTGGCCCATGCCATTCACTACTCGGTGGCGGTAGCCGCCGACGGCGCCGAGCCCGAGAATTTTCCCGGCGCCGAGCCGGTGAACCCAAAGCTCAGCCTCGCTCAGGTCAAGCTCACGCCACAAACATTTATCGTGGTATCTACCCAGGGAGAAGATGACGAAGGCGCCCTGGAGCTGGCGCTGAACAGCGATTGCCCTTATGTCGCGTTCGTGGCCAGCAAGGTCAAGACGGAAAAAGTTCTCGAGTATCTGCGAGGACGGGGAATTCCGCAAGAGCGTTCCGGCCGGTTGCGCGCACCCGCGGGGCTGAAGATCCAGGCCGCGTCGCCCGAGGAAATTGCGGTCAGCATTCTGGCGGAGATTATCCAGGCCAAGGGCACGAAGCAGAGAGCGCAGGCGGAGGGTAAACCCGCTGCGCTTCCCGTGCTCAATCAGGAGGCGCGCGACCCGGTCTGCGGGATGACCGTCAGCGTGGCCACGGCAAAGTACAAGTCTGAGTATCAGGGCCGCGCCATTTACTTCTGCTGCGCCGGCTGCAAGCAAACTTTCGACAAGCAGCCGGGAAAGTACGGCGGGGGCATGGTTCCGTGATTCCCGTGCCTTCCTATGCCCGAGGCCTTAGGCTCGCCTGAGGGACAAGGGTCTCCCTCCTTACCTGCTAAAACGTAAACTTGGCCGAGAACTGCAGTTGCCGCGGATTGAACATGGTGCGCGGCGTGCCAAAGAGCGGATTCGGGCCGGGCGCGATATTCGCGTCAACGGCGCCCACGCTTTCGGGCAAGCAGGCCACCTGGCCGTGCTGAATTGCCAGCGAGGTGGCATCGTTGTAATGCTTGGGCACAGGCCCGTTGAAGGGAGTGGAGCCGCCGCAGAAGTCAGGCGTGCCGCCGCCATAGACGGAAGTGACTTCGTTGATATTCTGGCGGTTGAAGACGTTAAAGGCATCGAGCGCGAGGTCGAGGCCGATGCGTTCGTTGATGTGGAACATGCGGGCCAGACGAATATCTACGGTGTAAAGCTGATCGCCGCGGTAGGCGTTGCGTGGTGACCAGCCCACGCGGTCGGTCACCGGGTTGGTGTCGCCGTTGACATCGTTGCCCACGAACATGGTGAAGGGCCGCGGCGATTGCAAGGTCACAATGCCGCTGAATTCGAAGTTGCGCAAGACGCCGTGGTTGGGCGTGTCGGCGGTGAAGTTGGCCACGAAACGATGGCGCACGTCCTGCACCGAGTCGGCACGCTCAAGGCTGCGCTGGTAGAAATCCTGCGGCGTGCTGACAAAGGTGAGGAAGGTGCCGTCGTCGGTGGTGTGGGAGAGGGTGTAGTTGGCGTTGAAGCGGAAGTACTGGCCCAGCCGGTCGGTCACGGAAATGGTTCCGCCGTTATAGGCGGCGTTGCCGCTGCCATCCAGGTAGTACATGAGACCGGCGTTGTTATAGAGCACGCCGCTGAAAGCGTCTTTGCCGTTGGGAGTCTTGTTGTCGGCGGTGAAGGGGCCGGTGGGGGTAATGGGCGGCCCGGGAATGGCCGAAGCCGGCGGGCAGAAGGTCGCCGAGTTGGCAGCGCCTCCCGGCGGGCAGACGTTCAGGTTTTCCGGCCGCACCTGCTTGTGGGCGCGCAGGAAAAGATAGCCGGCGCTGACCACCAGACCCTTTCCAATCTGCTGATCAATCTGCAAACTGGCCTGTTCGGAGTAGGCGATGCGGGTGTTGCGGTCGAAGCCGCCGCCGCTGTTGGTCACGAACGTGCCGGCTGGGAAATTGGGATCCTGGCCCGGTCCCGGCCCGGTGCTGAAGTTAGGCGGGGTCTGGCCGGTGGTGATCAGAGTGGCAGCGGCCTGGGCCGGCGTGGGCACGGTCGAGCCGTCGGGATACGGTAGTGGCAGAAAGCCATTGCCTGGGTTGGGCGCGTCAAAGCTCAACTGATCGAGGACCCAGGTGGCGGTCGAGTTGCCCTGGCGCACCCACGGTTGGGGGGCGTTGGGAATGACCACTTCACGCTGCGGATAGGTGACGAAGAAAAACGTCATGTTGTAGTGATCGTCGAAGATGCCGTAACCGGAGCGAATCACAGTGTGCTGCGTGGGAGCGTAGGCGAAGCCGATTCTGGGCTGGAAGCCGCGATGATCGGGGTTGATGATCTGCGAGAGTCCGGTTTCCACATCCCAGCGCAGGCCGTAATTGAGGGTGAACTTGGGCGTAATGCGCCATTGGTCCTGGAAGAAGGCGCCGAAATAGTCGTGATTGATGCGGACATCGTAATCCTGGGGGTTTACGTAGGCGTTGGCCCAGGTGGTAGGAACTACCGGCGGCAGGCTGCCCTGAGTGATGGGGCCGCTGCCCACGGGCGCGCCCCAGAAAACGATGGGCACGCCATTGAGCAGGGCGTCATTGGGGTTAGGGCCAACGTCGCTGCCGGAAAAGAAGGGCGGAGCGGCGGTCGGGCAGGGGCCGTCTGCCGGGTTCTCTGGAACCACGGCGGTCTGGTTCACGTAGCGGGCGAAATCCACCAGGCAGTTGATGTTGGGCACGATGATGCGCATGGGCGTGAAGCCCGGCCAGATCACGAAATTCTGGATGAAGTTGGTATCCACGCCAAACTTCCAGTAGTGGCTGCCCTTGATCCATGCCAGAGTGTCGGAAACCTGCTGGCGGCTTTCGTTGAGGGCGTCGAAGGTGCCGAAGTTGTGGCCGAATGAGAGCGTGTTGGGCACATCCAGGTTGGGCTGGCCGGTGACTGCGGGAAAGTTGTAGGTGCGGCGGGCGTACTGCACCAGGAAGGTGTTCACCAGGCTGGGCCGGAGGAGAGAGTTGACCGAGCCCACCAGAGACTGGTCGCGCAAAAAGGTGTTGTGGCCGTCGCTGGGCGCGCCGATTCCGCCGCCGTCGAGCGTATCCCCCACCAGCACGTTCAGATCGCGGGCATCCACAATGCCGTAATGAATGGTCAGGCGGTTATTGGTGTTGAACTGGTGATCGAGGCGGACGAAGCCGTTGTCATTGTCCAGGGTCTTGAGGACGTTCAGGTTCTCAGCCGGCAGTCCCAGCGCCGCCTTGGCAGCGTTGTAGATATCCAAATCGTTGGTGAGAGTGGCCGGATAGGTAGGCGACTGGGCCAGCCTCTGGCCTTCATAGTTGGTGAAGAAGAATGTCTTGTCTTTGATGAGCGGGCCGCCGAGCGTGCCACCAAACTGATTGCGGCGGTATTGGTCGTAGGGGGCCTTGGTCAGGAGGCTTTTCGAATCGGCTGCCTGGTTGTTGATGTAGCCGTAGATGGAGCCATGCATGTCATTGGTGCCTGATTTCGTGACCACGTTGACGATGCCGCCCAGGGCACGGCCATATTCCGCGCCGAAGCTGTTGTTGACCACGCGAAATTCGCTGACCGCCTCCTGGGAAGGTGTGGCGCGCTGCGAGCCGGTGCCTTCATCAATGTAATCGGCGCCGTCCACGGTCACGGCGTTGCTCAGGTCGCGCATGCCGCCGAAAGAAATGCGAGTCACGTCGGGCTCGGTGAAGGTGGATTGCAGGCTGGTGCGGCCGGTGGCCACGCCGGGGGTGAGCAGGGCGAAGTCAACAAATTGCCGTGTAGCCGTCGGCAACTCCTGAATCTGGCGGGTATCAATGACCTGGCTGATCTCAGTTCTGGTCGGCTCGACCGGCGGCGCCTGGCTGGTGACCACGACCGTCTCTTTCACGGTGGCGACGCGCAAAGTGATGTTGATCGTTGCCGTTTGACCGACGGTCAGAATGAGACCGGTCTGGGTGTATTTGCTCAACCCCGGAGACTGCACCGTCAGCTCGTAGCGCCCGGGCGGCACGTTGGGCACGATGTAATACCCTGCTTCGTTGGTGGTCGCGGCATAGCTGACGTTTCTCTCCACCTCGCGCAGGGCGACATTGGCTTTGACTACAGCCCGGCCGCTTTCATCCTGAATGGTGCCGTTCAGGGTGGCGTAGGTGATTGAGGCCTGGGAGAAGGCGCGTGGAGCGGGCAGCAATACCACTCCCATGAGCAATGTGGTAATGAACGCAGCCAGCGCGGCAAGATGCCGAAGCAGTTTCATAACGAGCTCCTGGTGGGTGATGCGGTAATCAATGCGGTGAGGTAAGACCCGGCCTCGTTGCTGCTTCGCCTCTCTGGCGCCGTAACAGTTCTTCTCGCCTCGAGTCGTGCCTGCCGGCGTAGAAAACCACAACAGCGCACTGGGCGCACCTAAGAGCAGCTTTGCTTAAGACCACGCAGCAACAGAAAGCCATCCCCACGTCAGGGGGTAAGAATGGTGTGGAACGAAGGAACTGTCCAATACATGTTTGGTGGAGCATTCATACCTGAGAGGTATCAAACTGGAAACCAAGCAGTGGTTTTCCAGACCCTGACGCACTCAACGTCCGCGCATGCAAGTAAAAGAAACCTCGGGAGTTTTCAGGGTTTGGGCAGCCCACCCTTGCAGCTCCGGCCGAGGTCGAGGAAACTACTTGCCGGATGAGGGCCTGACGCATCAAACTGGCCACCGTGCGCAGTGGCGCACGATGGCAGGAATTCATCGTGCTATACTCCCGCACCGCTTTTGAGATGTGGGGTAGCGTTCCCGGAGAAAACTGCGCCTGCCTTGATCCTACCGGAGACATTCAACGTCGCCACCTACTTCGTGGATCGAAATATCCTCGAAGGGCGGGGCGAAAGGGTCGCCATCGAATGCGGCGAGCAGCGGGTTACTTACCAGCAGTTGCTGGAGCGCACTAACCGGGTGGGCAACGCCCTCCACGGACTGGGAATACGGCCCGAAGAGCGCGTGCTGCTGCTGCTGATGGATAGTCCCGAATTTCTCTACTGCTTTTTTGGCGCCATCAAAATCGGCGCAGTCGCCGTGCCGACGAATACCTTCCTGCGTCCCCAGGACTACGAGTATCTGTTCAACGACACCCGGGCCCGGGTCGCCATCATCAGCCCGGAACTGATGCCGCAGATGCGGCAGTTTCCCCGCCAACGGCTGCCTTATCTGCGCCAGGTAATCGTTGCCGGCGAGGCTCAGCCTCCTGAGCTTTCCCTGCATGAGCTCATGGCGGGCGCCTCCGCCGAGCTTGATCCCGAACCGGTCAAGAGAGACGACGCTGCCTTCTGGCTTTACTCCTCAGGCAGCACCGGCATGCCCAAAGGCTGCGTGCACCTGCATCACGATATGGTGGTGACTTCGGAGACCTATGCGCAGGGAATCCTGAGGATGAATGAAAGCGACCGATGTTACAGCGTGGCGCGGCTGTTCTTCGCCTACGGCCTGGGGAACGCGGGTTATTTTCCGCTCTCCTGCGGCGGCACTACCATCCTTTCCCCGTCGCGGCCCACCCCGCAGAGCGTCTATGCCGACATCGAGCGCTATCATCCGACTTTGTTCTTCTCCGTTCCCACCAGTTACTCGGCGCTGTTAGCTCATCATCGCGAGGGCGGGCCTGAGTTCGACCTTTCCAGCATCCGCAACGCAATTTCCGCCGGCGAGTCCCTTCCGGCTGCCTTGTTTGAGCGTTTCAAAGAACGCTTCGGCGTCGAGATCCTGGATGCTTTGGGCTCCACCGAAGCGCTGCACATGGTGATTTCCAATCGTGCGGGGGAAGCGCGGCCCGGCTCCAGCGGCAAAGTGATTCCGGGAATCGAGGCCAAGATCGTGGACGATGCCGGCCATCCCCTGACGCAGGGGGAGATCGGCAACCTGATGATCAAGTCCGACGCAATCTGCGCGGGTTACTGGAACCAGCACGAAAAGACCAAGGAAACCTTCCAGGGGCCGTGGCTGCGGACGGGTGACAAGTACTACCAGGATGAAGATGGCTACTTCTGGTATGCCGGCCGCGCCGACGACCTGTTCAAAGTGAATGGACGGTGGCTCAGCCCGGCGGAAGTGGAGAGCACGCTGATTGCTCATCCGGCGGTGCGGGAAGCGGCGGTCGTCGGCCGCGAAGACGGCAACGGGCTTACCAAACCCGCCGCCTACATTGTGCTGAACCCCGAGTTCGCACCGGGCGATCCCTTGACCCGCACTCTGCAGGATTGGGTGGCGGAAAAAATTGGGCGGTATAAACAGCCGCGCTGGGTGGAATTTCTACCCGAATTGCCCAAGACCAGCACGGGCAAACTGCAGCGCTACAAACTGCGGGCCTTGCACACCCGCGAAACCTGAGACAAGCCGCCACCACAAAGGGCACGAAGGCGCAGGAAGGAAACCCATGAAGCCAATGCCTCCGTGAACTCTTCGTTTGTTGCAAGAACGCGACGAATTCAGTCCCCAAACCGTGGCTGCAAAATATATTTGTCCCCGGTGATACCTAGCAGGTATAAAATCACGCACCGTGGAACTCCGTCACGTACGATATTTTATTGCGGTCGCTGAGTCCCTCAACTTCAGCAAAGCGGCGCAACAGCTCCACATTGCCCAGCCCCCTCTCAGCCGCCAAATCCGGCAACTGGAAGAAGATCTAGGGGTTACGCTCTTCGTACGCAGCAAACGGCGGGTGGAACTGACCAAGGCCGGGCGGGTGTTCCTGGATGAGGCGAGAAAACTTGTGATTCAGGCCGGCCACGCCACCGAGGCTGCCCGGCATGCCCAGATGGGGGAGTGCGGCACCCTGCGTATCGGCATCGCCTCAGGCCTGGGAGGCGTTGTCAGCAAGGTAGTGGCCGAGCACGCCAGCCGCTTTCCTTCGATTACGGTGGAATGCCGCGACGTCTTTTCCACGCCCCAGAACGAAGCCTTGCGCCAGCATGAGATTGACGTGGGCTTTCTGCGGCCGCCTGTGGACGAGGTGCATCTGGAGTGCGAACTGGTTTTTAATGAGCCCTTTGTGGTGGTGCTGCCCCGCACCCATCCCCTGGCCAAGTTCGAGGCCGTGAAGATCGAGGATATTGCGGACGAGAACCTGATTATTTTTGACCGCAGTTTTTCCAACGGGCTGTATGACAAGATCCTCAGTCTTTACCGCCGGCATGG
>Ga0335080_10002323_pt1 | contig 18940 bp, 15 predicted proteins | sample Lox_Sample_34_FD_206720 | JGI IMG/M metagenome (GOLD analysis project Ga0335080, IMG submission 206720) | Soil microbial communities from Loxahatchee National Wildlife Refuge, Florida, United States - Lox_Sample_3.4 | ecosystem: Environmental > Terrestrial > Soil > Wetlands | place: USA...
CAAAAAACCCTCGCCGCGGCGAGGGAATTCGAATGCCGGACCGTTATCAGGCGGCCCGGGATGCGGCCAGTGCGTTCAGACTTCGCAGCGCGCATTGCGCGACATTGTCTGCATCGGCACTCGAGCACATGTCATTGGCGCCCGCAGCGAGCGCCAATGTCCACATTTCTTCATCGGCCACGCGGTGCGTGCACACGATGCTGACATCCTTGAAACTATTGTGCAGATTCTTGAGCTCGGACAAGCTGACCAGCTCCAAATCTACAACCGCCACATCGGCACTATTCTTTGGGATGGCATCACACAGTTCTTCCAAAGAGCGCGCTACCGCGACAGTGTCAAAATGGCTATGAAGAGAAGAGGCCAGACGTTCGGCGTTTCTGGTGTCTAACTGCGCGACTACAACGTTCAGCGGTTTCATGACGATGCCCTTCCTTTGGGGGGTGAGGGGCCTGGCATCATGCCAATGCCGGGCCGTAACCGTGCTGCGCTAGTTGGCTGCAGGCATGTCTCTGAACGATTTTATTTTCTTGAGCCGCTGTCCCTGGCCTCGAAGGGCTCGGGTTGCAGCTTCCCGTTTTGTTTGAGCAGGATTTCTACTTTTCCCTCCGCCGCTTCGAGTTCCTTACGGCATGAAGCCGAAAGTGCGATGCCTTCTTCGAATAGCCCCAGCGCCTTCTCGAGAGGCAATTCTCCCTTTTCCAGTTCGTCGACTATCTTTTCCAGGCGCTGAAGGCTCTCCTCGAATTTCGGCAAGCTCCACTCCGGTGTTCTTATTTTAGTTCAGCTTTGAAGTCCGGCAGCCCAGGAAAAATGGTGGGGTTCCCATATGCGAAAAAGCTGCCTGACGCACTGCAGCACAGAAAGCAGCAAGCGCCGCTATCTAAACCACGGCGGTGCTGCGCGAAGAGCCGAGCGCGTCGAGGACGTCCAGGGCCGCCGAATAGCGCGAGAGCGGAGCGCTCACCTGCGCGCCTTGCACCAGGTTGCGGATGGAGAGCAACATCTCGCGGGCGATGGCAACGCCCTCAGCACGGGCGGCTTCAGCGCCCTGGCTGCCGGCCGTGGCCATGCGCTCCACGATCGCATCGGGCACCGAGACGCGCAGTTCGTTTTTCATGAACTCGGCGTTGCGCACGCTGACCAGCGGCCAGATTCCGGCGATCACAGGAATCCGGCAGTGCTCGATGCGCCGCAAAAAGTTCTGCAGCAACGCGACATCGAACACCGGCTGGGTCACGGCAAATTCCGCTCCCGCTTCCACCTTGTATTCGAACCGGTGGACCTCTTCGTCGAGGTTGGGGAGTCCCGGATTGGCGCCCACACCGATTGCGAATCCCGCCGCCGTGCCGATGGGATTGCCGCCCAGGTCGAGGCCTTTGTTCAAGTTGTGCACCAGGTTGACCAGCCCAATGGCGTCAATGTCAAACACCGCGGTCGCGTCCGGATAGTTTCCCAGCTTCGGCGGATCGCCGGTAATGCAGATCAGGTTGCGAATGCCGATGGCACTTGCCCCCAGCAGGTCCGATTGCATGCTGAGCACGTTGCGGTCCCGGCAGGTGTAGTGCAGCACCACCTCGATACCCACCTGATGCTGGATCAGGATGGCCAGCGCCTGGTTGCTCATGCGGGCGGAAGCGCGCGGGCTGTCGGGAATATTGACCGCGTCCACGGCGACTGATTTCAAAAACCTCGCGCCTTCGATCTCGCGCGCGACGTTGGTTCCCTTGGGCGGAACGATCTCCACCATGGTGACGAACTCGCCAGCGGCAATCTTGGCGCCGAGCCGTGAACGCTTCGAAAGCGGCGGGCTGCTGACGGCGGATTCCGTCCTCGCCGCCGAGATTACCTGTATGCCCGAACCCTTGGCGTCGCCCATGCGCAGCGAAGATTTCATGGCGCGGATGTGATCGGGAGTCGTCCCGCAGCATCCGCCCACGAGTTGCACGCCGGTAGCCAGGAATTTGCGCGTGTAGCTGGCCATGTATTCGGGCGAGCACAGATAAATATTGCGGCCTTCGACGGCGCGCGGCATGCCGGCGTTGGGTTGCGCTGCGAGCGGCTTGGCGGCTACGCGTCGGACACGCTCCATGGCATCGAGCATTGCCACCGGGCCAACGCTGCAATTGCAGCCGATTACGTCGGCGCCCCATTCGGTGAGCTTGGCGGCAAAAGTTTCCGGGCTCGAGCCATCGAGGCAATTGCCGTCTTCATCGATGGTGACCTGCGCCACAACCGGCAGCGCTCGATTCACTTCGCGAGCGGCCAGGATTGCCTGATGCAGCTCTTCCAGGTATCCCATGGTCTCGAGGATCAACAGATCCACGCCGCCTTCGGCCAGCGCCGAAATCTGCGCGAAGAAAGCCGCCCTGGCTTCCTCGCGGGAGGTCTTGCCCAAAGGCTCGATGCGGACCCCCAGCGGCCCAACGGCGCCGCCGACGAACGCCTGCATTCCTTTTTTTGTGGCCTCGCTCTCCACCGCTTCCCGCGCCAGTTGCACGCCGGCAAGATTGATGTCCCGCACCTGCTGTCCCAGGCCATGGCGCTCCAGGCGGTAAGCGTTTGCGCCAAAAGTATTGGTTTCGACAATCTCGGCGCCGGCTTGCAGGTACTCCTGGTGAATGCTGCGGATCATGTCCGGCTGCGAGAGGTTCAGCTCGTCATAGCAGCGATTGATGTAAATGCCTTTCGCGTAGAGAAGCGTCCCCATGGCGCCATCGCACAGAATGGGCCCCTGCCGCAGCCGGGAGAGAAAGTCGTTTGACATCGGCCTTCAGGATATCGGATTCGCGCGAAGTAGGCCAGCAGAGAGGGCAGGCGAGCCTCATTTCCCGTGTAATGACAAAACAAAAAAGGCACAGAGCATTGACTCTGTGCCTCGATTGCTCTTGCTCCTTCTTATTGAGCGGAAGTCGTTGCCGCGACCTTCTCGGTTGCCTGTTGTTTCTCGTTAAGGCGCGTCAGGTACGGGAAGACCGGCGTGACCTCGAAGAACATCTTCTCGCGCGCGGAGAACAGGGCCACGGGCTTGGCCTTGGACATCATGGCGCGATCGTTCCAGGGATCCACCTTGATGCGCGCGCCCATGGGCAGGGCGGCGATCTGGTCCAGCTTGTTCATCTCGAGCGCGGGCGCCGACGCGATCAGTTCCGACATGCGCGGACCGCTGCCCATGGTCAGGCCGTTGCCCAGATGGGCGCGAATCAGGTTCGGCAGCACCGGACCGCGTTGCTCGAGAGCGCGCAGGAACAGCCCGGCGCTGGCGAGCTGGTCCTTGTACGGCGAGTTGCGAAGCAGCTCCAAAGCCTTGGCGTCTGCCGCCTGCTCCTGCTCGGGAGGATGGCTGAGCGTAAGCTGGCTGAAGGTCTGCTGCTCGGGGAAAAGCATTTTGTCGTTGAAGCCGTACATTGGGCTTTGGCCGTGGGCCAACAGAATGTGCGCCACCTCGTGCGCCAGCACTGCAGCCAGTGTGGCCTCATCGGGCAGGACGTCCAGCAGGCCGCGGCTCATCACGATCGTGTGGCCGACGCTGAAGGACTCCATAGGAGTGGTGAGCAGCACACGGCAGTGCAGCTCGGGCTGAATGTCGAGCTTGTTGGTGATGGCGATGTTATTCACCACCGTTTCCAGCACCTTATCGACTTCGCCCTCGCGGGCCAGCAGGCCGGCGCGCTCCAGCTTGTCGAGAATGTTGTCCTCGGATTCACGCGCCCACCGGCGTTCCGACTGCACCGGCGATAAGTCTTCGCTGCTTTCGGTCTGGTCCTTCACCGTGGGTGCGGGATCCACCAGCACCTGAGTGAGCTCATCCTGGCGTCCGCGGTTGTGAACGTTGTAAGCCCAGAAACGCGTCTGCGCCTTGAACGAGAGGTGTTTCTTGGGCACTGCGTACTTCAGATCGATTTCCTCGGAGTACGTGTAGGCCGGCAGCCAAAGATTTGGACCCATGTTCAGCCGCCAACTGTCGAAATGGAAGTAGTAGCCGAAGCGCGGACGCGGCACGAACGTGCCGTTGAAGCGCACGACGTTGTAATCCTGATCCTCTACCCAGATGCGGCCCAGAAAACGCCCCTGGCCAGTGCCCTTCTTCGGGACAAGGTCGAAAACCAGGCAGCGCACATCGCCCAGAAACTCGCGGCGGACAAAGGTAAAGTCATAATGGTTGGCATCCAGTTCGCCTTCATCGGGCGATACTACCGCGAACCCGGCGGGGTTATATTTCATCGCCGTCAGCGGGCCAAACAGGCGGTGCAGAAAACCGTTGTGCTCGGCAACAAAGCTGGCGCTCGCGGTGGCGCGATTTTGTTCCATGCGCCCCAGGAAATAAGTGTCGCCGATTGGCACCTCGCCCAGTTCGGAATCGGCCTTCAAGTCCTGAATATAGGTTTCCACCATGGGAGAGTAGTTGCGCATGGCCTGCGCGAACTGCGTTTCCCGCTGACTGATACGGCCGACGACCTGGTCGAGTGAAGTCGGCGTTGCGGCCCAAGCCGAGGCTGCCATCAGCAGCAACATCGAGCCCGCTGTGACCCATCCCCATCTGCGCATAACATCCTCTATCGAAAACAGTCTGAAATTCCCTTAAGCCAATTGGAAAATGATGTGCAATGTGGCGCGCGAATCTACCGCTTTGCCCTCGCGCTGGGCAGGTTTGAACTTGATCTGTTGCGCGGCCCGCATGGCCTGCTCATCCAAACCATGTCCCAACCCCTGCAATATGCGGACGACCTGCACTTCTCCGGCGGCGGTAAACAGAACTTCCAGCTTGACCTCGCCTTCAATCTTCAGATTGCGTCCTTCTGCAGTGTAGTTCGGTTTGGGTTTTACGAGAATCTCGACAGGGGTGACCGGCGACTCGTTAGTCGCTGTCCTCTTGGGTTGCGCTTCGGGAACGGGAGCCGAAGAGGCGAAGCCGGCGGTGCGCACAGTTCCGGCGCCCCCGCCTTGAGGACTGCCGACGGCGACGCCATTCCCGAAACCGGAACTCGCTACCACGCCCGGAACTCCCTTCGCGCCGCCGGTTCCATTGCCGCGCCCCGGGCCCGAGGGAAGCTCCCACGTGCCGAAAGCATTGATGTTTACGGCGCGGCCGTTGCCGTCACGTGCTGGCACGCCGTTAGGATCACCGAACCCACCCGTCTGTACCTGCTCTGCCGGCCGGTTCGTCGTAGGCATGACGGAGCTGCCGGTCGAGAAGGTGTTAGTCGCGATCACGCGTGGAGCTGGGCGCGCTGCCGGCAGGTCGGGCAGGCGTGAATTCTGGTTCCTGATCTCGGGAGCGTCCACGATGGCTTCGCGTTTCTTCGCTTTCGGCAGCGGCGGCAGCGTCAGGCTCGCCACCACCGGCGGCTCTTCCACCACCGGCTTGGTCACCCTCGGTTTAGGCAACAGGGCCGGATTCACGGGTTGCGGCGTCTGCGGAACCGGCGGCTCGAAGGGCACCAGATTGGTGATCATGTAGCGTGGAGGCAACTCGAGCTGGGCTGGATACAGCAAGTTCAGGTTGATCACCGCAAGCAGCGCTAACGCCTGCAGGCTATAACTGCCGAAGAACAGCGTCCAGCGGGACTTTGGATCAGGTAACGGACTGAACAATACCTTCATGCGTACCCCCATCGGCGCGGACAACTGGGTGAACGGAGCCGCTCCCATCCGCATGCTCTGAGATCAGTCGGGAGCTCAATGCTATCACTCCTTCCGCCCCTGCTTGCGCACTTTTGCTGACAACTTTTGTTAATTTCAGTGGTGCTCAACCGGGAAGGCGAAGTTGTACCGTTGTTCGCGGGTTGAGCGCAACCAGGCATGCAAGTCGCAATTTCCGGGCCGAACCGCAAAGTCAACCACTGCAACAAGCGACGTTGTTACTTGGGTTTCCCGCGGTTCGCTTTCGGGAAAATGCTCTGTGTGTAAAGAATGTGAAAAGAAAATGCCTGCTATGAAAAAAGGTGCGGCAACTCAGGGGAGACAAAATTTGGCCTCCCGTCGCTGATTTCGCTGTTGCGCGCGACCCAGACTAGCGAGGGACCATGAGCGGCCGATCCAGTTGCACTTCCAGCTGCGTCCCTTTTTGCAGACGAATATCGCGGTCGAGGAGCACTCCCGCGCCTAGACCAACGCCGGCTCCGGCAGCCGCGCCGATGGCCGCGCCTTTTCCTCCCCCAGCCGCCGCTCCGGCCAGGGTGCCCATTCCTGCGCCTACAGCCACGGCCTCGGCCGCGCGCCGTTTATCCACCGGGGGACGTTCGATCTCGCCTTCGGGTCCGGCCTCCTGATTCACGCCGCGCTCGCCTGGAACTCCCGTCACCGTAGCCACCAGCGGCACCCATCCGTGTTGCGTCTCGATCTGGTCGAAGCTAAGCAGCAGCCGCGGGTGCAATCCCCCCTGCACGTCGCTCACGTGCCCCTTGATCTTCTTGCCGCGCGGGATCGCCGAACCATCCGGCGCTACCAGGTCGTCGCCCAGCTTTGCCTTGAAGCGCTTGCCGCGCTGCAGATTCGCAGTGTCCAGCTTGTCGTCCAGCAAAACGATGAAGCGCGTGCCCTCGGCAATCGCGTTGGGATAACCCATCGGCGCGCCGGCATTGGGCGGGTTGCCGTAGGGCGCCTGATTGTAAGGGGGCTGATTGTTCGGAGGCTGATTGTTCGGCGACTGCTCCGGATACGGCGCCTGATTATAAGGAGCCTGGTTGTTCGGTGCCTGATTGTCATTCGGCGCCTGATTGGTATACTGCGCCCGCACCAGGGGCACACCGAGCCACAGCATCACGACGAGGGTTGCAAGTCTCCTCATACGCGGATCCTTCGGTTGCTGATTTTGACGCTTGCAAAGTTGGATGTGAGTCGGGCTGGAAACGCTGCCCGCGCCGACAAAATCGCCACCGACAGGACAATGGCTCCGGTAACCGCAAGGCATGCTCGCAGCTCTGCTCGTGCACCTTTCTGTGTGCGATGATAAGGATCGGGGAGCACAACAAGGAGATCGGCGCCATGCGCAAGTGGTGGATACCCGTGACTGTACTCGGCCTGGCAGGCCTGGGAGCATTACTCCTCAGTCCCCGTGGCAAGCGCGCGCTTGCATGGCTGACGGAAACCTTCGCCGACGCGCCGGAGCTTTTCCTGAATCAGAGCACGCTGCAGGACATCGAGCGCTTGCGGGTAGCTGTAGATCGACTGGCCGGTTCTCTGGGCGCGGTTCTCTGACCTGCGGTTACTTCTCTAATTACTTTCCTAGTTATTTCCGGCGCCAGCCAGTTGCGGGACCTCGGGTACGCGAAACACCTGGGGATGCACTTGCCGGCGGATGCTCTCCCAAATCTGCTCCGGCATGCCGAGAAAGACGACGACAATGGCGGGGTCAAACTGCCTGCCTGACCAGCGCTCGATCTCTTCGCGCGCGGCCTGGTAGCTTTGCGCGCCGCGGTAGGGGCGATCGGAAGTCATGGCATCGAGCGTGTCCGCAATGGCGAAGATCCTGGCTCCCAGCGGAATCTCCTCGCCTTTAAGGCCACGTGGATACCCAGTGCCGTCCCATCGCTCCTGATGTGCGTAGACAATCTCCGCCGCCTCAGCGAGGAAGGGGATCTTGCTCACCATCTGGTAGCCGCGCAGGCAATGCTCGCGCATGATCAGTAATTCCTGATCGTTGAGCGGTCCGGGCTTGCGCAGTACCTGATCGGGAATGGCCATCTTGCCGATGTCGTGCAGAAAGGCTCCGCGCGCGATCACGCGCAGTTCCTCGCCGCGAATGCCCATGGCGCGCGCGATCTCGATGGTGAACGCCGTCACTCGCTTGGAGTGGCCTTCGGTCTCGGCGTCTTTCAAGTCGAGCGCATCGCCCAGAGCTTCCAGCGTGATGTCGTAGGATTTCTTCAGCTCCAGGTTGGCTTGCTGCAACTCGGCGTTGATGCGCCGCAGTTGCGCCGTCTGCTCGGCCACGCGCGATTCCAGATGCAACTGGAAGGCGCGGTTCTCCAGCTTGAGGCGCCGGTTCTCCAGAGCGCGCTTGACGGTGTTAAGCAGTTGATCACGCTCGAAGGGCTTGAGCAGGTAGTCGTAGGCGCCGTTGCGGATGGCCTTGAGCGCTTCGGAAATATCGTTGACTGCGGTGACCATGATCACCGGCATGTCGGGGAACTGCTCTTTGACGCGCTCCAGCAGGATGTCGCCACGCATCTCCGCCATCATCATGTCGGAGAGCATCAACTCAAATTCGTCGCCGGAAGCCAGAATCGCGAGGGCCGCATTGCCGTTTGCAGCGGCGGTGCAGCGGTAGCCCGAGGCGCCCAGCATTGAGCAGACAACCTCGCGGATGGGCTCTTCGTCATCCACCACCAGGATGCGCTCATGGGTCGCCGAATCGGGCACCAAGCGCTCATTGTACACGGTTTACCTTTAAGGCATCTCTCAAACTGCCTCCCGAAGGCCGCTGACGTTCCGTGCTATACAACAGAAAGACAAAGTGATGGTGTGCGCGCTGGCGGTAGGGCACTGGCTTGCTCGATTGCGTTGGGTGGACCTGGTGGAAGTCTCTCTCGTCCTGGTGCTGCTGGCGTTGCTGCTCTACCGCAAGCTCCACGAAAAATACTTGCTGCGCTCGCAGCGGCAGTGGGCGGATACGCTGGATGCGATCGCCGATTGCATCCTTGCCCATGACGATTCCTTCCGCATCATCACCGTGAATCGCGCCCTGCGTGAGCGCCTGGGACGCAACGCCGCCGACCTGCTGGGCCAGCCCTGCGAAGCCGTCCTGCCGCGCCTGCAGCCCTGGAGCCGGTGTCCGTACTGCACTGCGCCATCTGAGGACCACAAAATGTTTGCCGATCCCGCACTCGGCGGCTTCTCCCAGATTTCGACGTCTTCGTATGTGGAGGCGGCGAGCGGACGCCGCGCCAAGATTCATGTGGTGCGCGATGTTACCGAGCATCGCGCCGTCGAGGAACGCTACCGCATGTTCTTCGAACGCGGGCAGGAGGGTGGCTTCGTCTCCACGCCGCAAGGCAGGCTGCTCGATTGCAACCAGGCGCTGGTCCGCATGCTCGGCTACTCCAGCCGTGAAGAGCTTCTGGCAGTCGACATCGAGCGCGACCTTTATCTCTCTCCGCAGCAGCGCGCCGAAGGGCTGCGCCACATGAATGACCGCGACTACATCCACAACTTCGAGGTGACCTTACGCCGCAAGGACGGCACGCCTGTGCACGTACTGGAAAGCAGCTTTGCCATTCGCGACAGCAAAGGCGCCGTCGCGTATTACCAGGGCTTCTTGCTCGACGTAACCGAGAAAAAGCGCGCCGAGGAGGACATGCGCCGCCGCAATCGCGAGCTGTTCGCGCTGAACTCCATCGCCGTGATCGCCAACCAGTCGCTCGATCTGGATGAGATCCTGCGCCTCACCTTCAACCAGGTGGTGGAGCTGTTTCGCGCCGATACCGGGGGCATCTTCCTGATCGACGAGAGCACGCGCACCGCGCGCCGCCACTCTGCCTGGGGGCTCCTCACCGAACCGTTGCTCGAGGTGCGGTTCTCGGAGGCGTTCTGGGACCGCATGCGGCGCTCGCGTCCGCCGCTCATCACGCCACAGCACTTGCCCGAGTTGCCGGCGGAGGTCTCCGACATGGTGCAACGTGAGGGCCTCAAGTCCTGGATCTGGGTCTTGCTGTGGACGCAGGACCGCCTGCTGGGTGTGCTCGGCATCGGCAGCCGCACGCCGCGCGAGTTCAGCCCCACCGATGAGAACCTGATGATTGCCATCGGCCGCCAGCTCGCCAATACCATGGAGAAAGTCCGTCTCTACGAGGAGACTCGCCGCGCCTACGACGACCTCACTCGCACGCAGGAGCAACTGCTGCAGAGCGAGAAGATGTCCGCGCTCGGGCAGATGATCTCCGGGGTTGCTCACGAGCTCAACAATCCGCTTACCGCGATCCTGGGATATTCGCAGTTGCTGGAAGATGAGCCGCTGGCGCCGCGCCACCGCGAATATCTGGACAAGATTTTCAAGCAGGCTAACCGCACCCACCGCATCGTTCAGAACCTGCTTTCCTTCGCCCGTCAGCGCAAGCCTTTTAAGCAGGTTCTCGATCTGCGGCGCGTGCTGGAAGACACCTTGGCACTGCGCGAATACGACCTGAAGGCGAGCAACGTCAGCATCGAGCAGGAGATCGAGATGAGCCTGCCGCAAGTATTCGGCGACTCCCACCAGCTCGAGCAGGTCTTTCTTAATATCGTGAACAATGCTCTCGACTCCATCCTTGAAGCCGAGGGCGGCGGCCAACTGCGGCTGCGGGCCTTTCGCGATGGCGACCACGTAGCCGTCGAGTTCCACGACAGCGGCGCGGGAATCCGCGACGCCAAACGCATCTTCGATCCCTTCTACACCACCAAGCCCGTGGGCAAGGGCACCGGTCTGGGTCTGAGCATCTGCTATGGCATCATCCGCTCGCACGGCGGAGAGATTCGCGCGCGCAACCATCCTGATGGCGGCGCTGTTTTTCAAGTGCGGTTGCCAGTTGCCAGCCAGCCCGGCGAAACACCGGCCGTGGTGCAACCCGTTTCCCCTGGAGTGCGCCTGCGCGGACGTATTCTTCTTGTGGACGCCGAGGAGCCCATCCTCGAGCTCGAGCGCCAGGCGCTGATCTACGCTGGCGTGGAGGTAGTCGCAGTGAACAACCTCCAGGACGCCATCTCGCGCCTCGAAGCCGGCGACTTCGACGCCATCATCGCCGATGCCGGCATGGCGGGCGATTGGACAGCTCACGACCTTCACCGCTGGATCACCGAAAATCGCCCCGCCCTCAAGAAGCACCTGGTGCTGGCCGCATCGAGCCCCGGCGATCCTGAGCTGCGATTCTTTGTCGAGCAGACGCGCACTCTGTGCATTGCTAAACCCTTCACTGTCCCGGAGTTCCTCGACCTCGCGCGGCGGGCGTTAGAAGCCTCCGACAAGGCTGGCCGCAGCTCTGAAATTTTTACGTGATGACCGCCCAATTGTGAGTATCCCGATTCCAACTAGGAGTACCGACATGCCCAGCCATCAGCCTTCCCCACTGCGGGAACGTTGACACTCTTCTCGCTCTATCTCCCTGCTATGCATTGGAGTGCAAGGATTTGAAGGCAAAACCGCCACCGTTCTTGACATTCATTTTCATTTAGGCCCAGGGATTGCAGTTGACTCGGGTGTGAGTTGGGTCGGCAACAAGCTCGCCTTCTGGATCCGAAACTCGCGATCGCATCGCGGGTTTGAAGTAGAGGAATCGCGGTTGCAGCGCCAGTACAAACAAGGAGCCAACATGGCAATCAGTATCGGTCAGCCAAACGTCGGCGGATTTCCCGCTGCTATTCCTCGGTCGGAAGCGCGCGTTCGGGCTTACCAGGAGGCCTTTGAAGAGAACCGCCATCGCCTGTATTCGCTGGCCTTCCGCATGACCGACAACGAAATCGCCGCCGAAGAGCTGATGATCAATACCTTCTGCCGGGCGTTCGCGCTCAGCCCTGATCCGGACCTGGAAACTCTGGATCGCGCATTCGTCGCCGAAGTGCGCGAGCTTATGCCGCTGGGTGTGCTCACGCTGGAGTGCGCGCCTGCGACCGAGAGTGCCGGTCTGCGCCGCAATACCAAGCGCGCCGAACTTGAAGCCGCCGTCTCCGAATTGCCGGCTACCGAACGTTTGATTTTCCTGCTGCACGATGTCGAGCGCTGTGACCATGCCCGCATCGGCCGCCTTCTCGGGCTGAGCGACGACGAGTCCGCTTACGGACTGCACCAGGCCCGGCTGCGGCTGCGCGAAATCCTGGCTTCCATGGCCTAGCTTTATTCATCTCCTCTCTCCACGACTCGCCCCTCGAAAAGAGGGGCTTTTTTGCGCGACGATTCGCTCTCCACTAAACCTTGCCTGCGGCCTTGCGTCTCATACCGCAGTTGCCAATTGCCTACATCGCATAAGCGGGCGCCAGCCGTTTTCCGGAAGCCGAAGCCGGGCGCGGACGTCCCGCCCCTGCCTGCACCTTCGGTCCGCCAGGTATCAGGATAGTCCCTCCCCACGGCCGCATCCGACAGCTAGCATCTTGCGCGCGACGTTAACGGTTTGCCCCTGGACGGCCGAAAGGGAAGACGGGCCACAACTCTGAACCAGCCAAACACCAGCCCGCGGTCGGCGTCGGCGACCCTGCTTATGGCGCTGCTGCCCGTGCTTGCGGCGGCGCAGTCCATCGTGCCCGGCCGGATGCAGCCCGCCTATCCGCTGCCCGTCAAAGCCGCCAGCCCGCATCCCGCGGTCCTGACAAGCGTGCGGCCGGTGCTGCACAACGTTTCCATTCTGCGCGGCAAGAGCTCGCTGGAAGTGCACATCGAAGCTAGCGGTCCCGTGCAGCCGGAGCTGATGCTGCTTTCCAACCCCGAGCGCATCGTGGTCGATTTGCCCGGCGTGAGCTGCGGCGGCGGCCATCGCCTTCCCATCAAGATCGGCGGCATCGATGGCGTGCGCGTGGGCCTCTTCCAGGGTGACCCGCCGATTACCCGGGTGGTGGTCGATCTGAAACAGCCGCATGGCTACCGTCTGATGCCCGCAGGCAGCATGGTTATCCTGGCGGTCGACTACGGCGAGAAGCTTGCCGATACGGCGCCGCCCGCCGGGCCACGCGTAGCCACGCTAAGCAATGCATCGATGCCGGTAGCGCGGGAGCCCGTTCCGGCGAAGCCGGCGCGCGCCGTGACTCCTACGCCTGCACCACAGTCGGTGGCATCTGCCCCGCCGCCGACTAAAGAAGTAGTGCCGGCCGGGGCGCCGCAACCGCCAGCGTCCGTGATTATGCCGGCTTCCGCCGCACCCGCGCTTCAGGCAAGTGTCGTCAAGCCTCCAGCGCCGCCATCTGTTCCCGCTGAGACCGAGCCGCCGCTGGCCTCGGATGACGAAGGCGAAACCACCAGCCATCAGGCGGCCAAGCAGGGCAACAAGCCTGCATGGCTCGAGACCATGACCGTCTCGCGCGAGAAAGAGGGCATCGCGCTACGCATCGAGGCCAGCAAGCCGCTGCGGGCCTCCGCCACCGCCTTCAGCAACCCGGAGCGCATCGTCCTCGACCTGGCCAACGTGCGTCTGGCGCATGCGCGGCACATCGCGGTCAACGCCGCCGACGTGCAGGACGTGAGCGCGTCGCTGTTTCTCGTGAATCCGCTGGTGACGCGCGTGGTGGTTGACCTGGCCCACCCGCACGGCTACCACGTCGAAACCTCGGGCAACACGCTCACCCTCTGGATCGATACCGAGCCGGTGAAGGCCGCCGGCTCCCAACCGTCGCGCTAGTGAGACGCGAAGCCTTAGAGTTGACACGCACGCTCGGCTCGGCATTCACGGGGCGCGTCGTAGCTCGCCATTGCTTCAGTCGCTAAAGCCTGTTTCAGCTTCGGTAATCGGTGTGTCGTCGTCGCAGTGCTGGTTGCTTGACGGTGACAATGGTGATGATGCGTGCCTGTGGAAGGGTGGTGCTGCGCTCCGGAAGCGGTGATGGTGATGGTGATTGTCCTGTTGTACAATTGCGTACAACAATTAGAACATGTATATTTCGGTACACCAACTGTAACGTGGTGTTGTCAAGAATACGATGATCCGCAAAGCCGCCAGTCGACCGAACAGATATGCTGTTCTCACTGCCGACATCGTTGGGTCAAGGAACATCGCGGAATTTCGACGGCGACGTGACCAAAAGCTGACACCGGTCTCCAAGGCCCACATTAAGGAAAAGCTTGTTGTGTCGCCGTATGCGGTAACCGCGTGGGATGAATTCCAAACCATCATCTCGAAGCCCGCACACGCGCCAACCGTCATTTTAGACCTGCGGCGATACTTTCACCCCATGAAGCTCTGGATCGGTATTGGAATAGGTGAGGTGAGTGAACCCTATAAACGCCCCGTGAACGTCTTCTCTGGAGGAGCTGCATTCGAACGGGCACGCAAGGCAATGGATTTTCTTAAAGGGAAAAGCAATCGACAGCGGTCAACATTTATTGTGTCGGATGTTGAGTTGTTTGATGCCGTGGCCAATACGCTGTATTACTTACATGATACGTTGATTAAGGGAATCTCCTCGAAACAGTGGCACACGATCAATATTCGATTGCAAACGCGTAGCCAAGAACACGCTGCACGAAAATTGCTTCTCGACGAGTCGACTGTTTCCCGCAGCTTGAAACGCGGTTTTTACTGGCAGATTAAGGAAACGAAAGAAGCAATGCAGCGGCTGATTAATGCTTATTTTTAAGTTGTACGCAATCGTACAATTCATGATACTTGTACACAAACATGCAAGACGTTATTGACCTATTCCTTGCACTTTTGCTGGCGCATTTACTGGCGGATTTTCCACTCCAAACGGACTCCATCGCGAGTGGAAAGCGCAATAGGCGTGTCCGCTCTTATTTCGAGCATGGCCTCATTCATTTCGTCGTGGCAATCGTGTGCATTGCGTTGTTTGCTCGTGTGAATCTCCTCTCCTACCGTGTGTGGGGATTGCTTCTTGCGTATATTGCAGTCCATCTCTTGATCGACGTCTTTAAAGAAAAGCTCGTGTGCCGCGAGGCTCTTGCGGACAACGCGACCTCATTCGTATGCGACCAGCTATTACATGTTCTTACTATTTTGGGTGTGAGTGTAGTGCTGGTGATGCCTAATTGGCTATCTTTGAAATCGAGGCTTACCTGGTCTGCAAAGTTGCAGCATCAAGTTCTTGTCGGCGCACTAGTGTACGTTGCGGTTGTTTTTGCTGGAGGTTATTTAATTCGTTACTTGACGCGATCACTAGCGGCCAAAGTTCAGGCAGACGGGGAAACACAGGAGGAAGTGAGAAATGCTGGTTTGTATATTGGGTGGTTGGAGCGTTTTTTGGTCGTTAGCGCTGTCGTCGCGCAGTCGCCTTCGATGGTGGGATTGATTTTAACCGGCAAGTCAATTGCGCGATTCCCGGAGCTGAAAGAGGCGAAGTTTGCAGAGTATTTCCTGATCGGTACTTTCTTGAGCGTGTCTGTTGCGCTCGTAGGAGGCTTTGTTTTACTTAAGTCTTGGTACGGCACAATTTCCTTGAAATAACAACAAGTGAGACCCGTGATCCCGGCTACATGCTAGCCTTTGCCAGGCACTGCTACAACCTCCGTCATTTGTGCCATCGTTAGCCTCCAAAGATAAGTTTGTTTTCCTGGTCCGGTGTCAGCGGTTCTCCCGCGATGATTTTCCTTTCGATCTCCGGGTCAACAGCCCTCAGCACGCTTCGCTTCGATCAGGCACTTTCCCTTTTCCCAGCCGCCGCACGGAGGAAAACGCCTTGTCCTACAGCCAGCCGCCCAGTGCGTGTGACCGCGCCGTAGATTCCCGCGTTGTTCTGGTTGGCGCGTACGATGGCCTTCATCACTTCCGGCGCCGAAGTTGCCGAGTCGGGATCAAGGTTCACCATCGAGCAGCGCTCGTCGCGCATGGTGACGGCGATGGCGGGCGCCTCATCCCCCTCGCCGAAGGAGAGCACACCGCCCAGCCACTCGTCCTCCTGGAAGGGAAGTGATCGCAGCAAGCGAACCACAACATTGGGCCGAAATCGTCGCACGTCCAGGCTGCGCCCTGCCAGGCGTCCGATCTCGCGCACCGTATCGGAAGCGATCACGGAAAGGCTGGCTTCATCGAAAATGCCGTGCCTCAACTGCATCATCTGCACCGGCGCTCCGTACCGGCGTCCCACCTCGGCCGCGAGTTCCTTGCCAAAGACAGGCAGCTTGTTGTCCTCCGGAGTGCGAATGTGTGTAGGAAGGTCTCCGTCGGCGCCGGCCTGGCGGCACGGAGTGAATAGGACCAGGTCTGGAAGCTTGCTGGCCGTGAGCCACGGCATGCCGCTGCGGTCGTCGATCCGCCGCAGCGCCAGGCGCCTGTCGCCCTCGAGGCCGTACCAACCCAGGTTGGCGGCCTCAAGCCGCTCGCCGGCCATGGACTTTACTGGATACCGGAAGATCGCCTCTATATGTCCGATTTCTACGAGCATGCTTGAAATCCTGTCGAAAACAGGCAAGCTTACTTAGAAGTAACTGTCCTGTCACGGTACAGAGGTTACGCGCAGCGCATCGGGTCCGTCTTGACTCCCCCTCCGAGCAACGCTAACATCTGTCAAATTTGGGCCGAACTGCTTGAGTGGGGGCCTATATCGCTACCGGATCAACAGCACCGCATTTGTTCGAGCCGCATCCCAACCTGAGCGATCAGGTGAACTGCGACATTGCACGGTCGGAGGTCGAAGGCGGCGCCTACCTGGAAGACCTTGCCTTGGGCAGCAAGCTCGAAGTGCAGACGCTGCACCGCTGGTACACGGTGGTGAACTGCGGCGATGGCTGGGCGCTCATCTCCGGTCATCCGCAGTATTGCCCGGAGCCTCTGCTGGTGAAGATCCTGGGCTCGAACTGGGGCGGTTCAATGCTGAAGATGCGCTTCATCGGCCGCAGTATGCGCCTGGAGTTCAAGCACCCCGAATACCGCACGCCGATTGTCACCTCGCAGATCGTCGAGATCCGGGAAGCCCGCGCCTCCGCCTTGCCGGCTTCTTCTGCGGTTGAATTGCCCACCCAAGCCGACTAAGATTCCCCGCCAGCGGGGGAGCAGTGATCGGCCAAACCATCTCGCACTACCAGATTGTCGAAAAGCTGGGTGGCGGCGGTATGGGCGTCGTCTACAAGGCATCCGACACGCGCCTGGGCCGCTTCGTCGCCATCAAGTTTCTGCCCGAGGACGTGGTGCGCGACCGGCAGACGCTGGAGCGCTTCCAGCGCGAAGCCCGCGCCGCTTCCGCCTTGAGCCATCCCAACATCTGCACCATCCACGAAATCGACGAGCATGGCGGCCAGCCCTTCATCGTGATGGAATTCCTAGATGGGCAGACCCTCAAGCACCGCATCACCGGACGGCCGCTGGACACTGAGACGCTGCTCGATGTTGCTGTGCAGATCGCCGACGCGCTCGACGCCGCCCACGGTGAAGGCATAGTCCATCGCGACATCAAGCCGGCCAACATCTTTCTCACCAGGCGCGAGCAGGTGAAGGTGCTCGACTTCGGGCTGGCGAAGGTGGTCGGCCGCGGCAGCGGGGCGGCAGCGTCGGATGCCACCGCGGCGACGGTTGTCGGCGACGAGCACCTGACGAGCCCGGGCAGCACGCTGGGGACGGTGGCTTACATGTCGCCCGAGCAGGTGCTGGGCAAGCCGCTGGATGCGCGCACCGATTTGTTCTCCTTCGGCGTGGTGCTCTACGAGATGGCCACCGGCGTGTTGCCTTTCAAGGGCGATACTTCGGGCGCGATCTTTGACGCCGTGCTGCACAAGCTGCCGGTGGCGCCGGTGCGCATGAACAGCGACGTTCCCCCGGACCTGGAGCGCATCATCGACAAGTGCCTGGAGAAAGATCGCGACCTGCGTTACCAGCACGCCGGGGACATCCGCACCGATCTGAAGCGCCTGAAGCGGGAGACGGACTCTTCGCGCAGCGGCTTCCTGGCGGCGGAGGATGTTCCGCAGACCGTGCCTGCCGCTGCCACTTCGAGCGGCACGATAGCGGCGCGTGCGTCGAGCGGAAAGATGGCCGCTGCGCCGGCGTCAGCACCGGTTGTGGCTGAGCCTGCGCCGGTCGCGGTTCCGGCTGCGAAGGCTGCTCTGCCGTGGAAGATGATCGTTCCGGCCGCCGTCATCGTCGTGGCGCTCATCGGCGGATTTCAGTACTGGCGCTCGCATCGCGCGCCGGCGCTGAGCGAGAAGGACAGCATCGTGCTCGCCGACTTCACCAACAACACCGGCGATCCAGTCTTTGACGAGACCCTGAAGCAGGCGCTGGCCGTGCAACTGGAGCAGTCGCCGTATCTGAATATCGTCTCCGAGCGCAAGGTGAGCAGCACGTTGCGACTGATGGGGCGGACGCCCGATCAGCCTCTGCGCGGAGATGCCGCGCGCGATCTCTGCCAGCGCGTGGGCAGCAAGGCGCTGCTGGCCGGCTCGATCTCGAGCCTTGGGAGCCAATACGTCATTGGGCTGAATGCCATCAACTGCGCCACCGGCGACTCCATTGCCAAGGAGCAGGCGGAAGCGGCGGGTAAAGAAAATGTGCTGAAAGCGCTGAATACCGTTGCCGTGGACATGCGCGGCAAGCTGGGAGAATCGCTCGCCTCGGTGCAGAAGTTCGCCACACCGGTGGAAGAAGCGACCACCTCGTCGTTGGAAGCGCTGAAGGCCTACAGTTTGGGATTCAAGACTCGACAGGCAAAGGGCGAGGCTACAGCTCTTCCATTGTTCAAACGGGCGACCGAACTCGACCCCAAGTTCGCCATGGCCTGGGCCGTCACCGGCACCATTTACAGCAACCTGGGCGAGGCGGCCCAGGCCTCCGATTACGTCCGCAAAGCTTATGAATTGCGGGACAGAGTGAGCGAGCGGGAACGCTTCTACATTGACTCGCACTACTTCGAGATAGTGACCGGCGAACTGGAAAAGGCCGCAGAAGTGTTGAGGGTATGGAAACAGACCTACCCTCGCGATGTAACGGCATACCTGAACCTGGACGCCGTTGACGACTCAATGGGCAGGTACGAGAGCGGAATCCAGGAGTCCCGCGAGGCGGTGCGGTTGGACCAGAACTCGGCGATGGCTTACGGCAACCTTGCCCAAGATAGCCTGAATGTCGAGCATCTGCCCGAGGCGGAAGCAGTTATCACGCAGGCGGAAGAGCACAAGCTGGAAAGCGAGTCTCTGCTCGCGATGCGTTACTCAATCGCCTTTCTTAAGGGCGATCAGGCGGAGATGGCGGGTGTGGTCACGGCGGCGGTGGGGAAGGCTGGCACGGAAGATCTGTTGCTGGCTGCGCAGGGGGACACCGAAACCTGGTACGGGCGCGTTAGCAAAGGCCGAGGGCTGACGCGGCGAGCCATTGAATTG
>Ga0335080_10002324_pt1 | contig 18930 bp, 17 predicted proteins | sample Lox_Sample_34_FD_206720 | JGI IMG/M metagenome (GOLD analysis project Ga0335080, IMG submission 206720) | Soil microbial communities from Loxahatchee National Wildlife Refuge, Florida, United States - Lox_Sample_3.4 | ecosystem: Environmental > Terrestrial > Soil > Wetlands | place: USA...
CTCTCACCGACGAGGAATGGAAGATCATGAAGCTGCATCCGATTACAGGGGAGACCATCTGCAGGCCCCTGCACTCGCTGCAGCTGGTGTTGCCGATCATCCGGCATCATCATGAACATTCGGATGGGTCGGGATATCCGGATGGGCTGACGGCATCAGAGATTCCAGTGCTGCCGCGGGTGCTGCAAGTTGTGGACGTTTATGACGCTCTGCGCACGGCGCGGTCGTACAAACCTGCGCTGACCCACGAGGCAGCCGCGGAAGTGATGCGCGAAGAGGCGGCCCGTGGCTTGTGGGATGCGGAATTGGTTGCCGAGTATTTCTCGATGCTGGAGCGGAAGCGGCAAGTGGCGTGAGGCCGGCGTCAGGCGTTTCGATCCTGAGTCCTTATTTCCCTCTCACTGTACAGAGTTTTACCTCGCCTTTTTGCGGGAATTTCTGATTTCCGGATGGTGCGTTCAGCAACGTACAATTGGCAAGTTGCAACAAATGGTGTCAGCGGGTGTTTAAACATCTAGCCCTACGAATTGAGAACTGACTTGGCACCGACTTACAGCATCGTTATTCCTGCCTACAACGAGAGTGCGCGGCTGGGCGCCAGCCTCGAGAAGGTGCTTGACTTCGTGCACGCGCAAGGGTGGGACGCTGAGGTCATTGTCGTCAATGACGGATCGCGGGATGACACGGCGGAGATTGTGCGGCGTTTCGCCGCGAAAGATCCGATGATGAAGTTGCTGGAGAATCCGGGGAACCGCGGCAAGGGATACAGCGTGCGGAATGGAATGTTGCACGCGGAAGGGCGGATTCTTCTGTTCAGCGATGCGGATCTTTCGGCGCCGATTGAAGAGGCTCCAAAGCTTCTGCGGGCGCTCGAGGCGGGAGCGGACATCGCGATCGGGTCGCGGTGGCTGCGCGCGGAAACACAAACGCAACGGCAGCCACTCCATCGACAATTGTTCGGGCGCATTTTTAACCTGCTGCTGCGGATGTCGCTGGGGCTGCAGTTTAAGGATACGCAATGCGGCTTCAAGGCATTCAAACCGGCGGCGGCACAGGCGATTTTCCCACTGCAGAAGATCGAGCGATGGGGATTCGATCCAGAGATTCTCTTCCTGGCGCGCAAGATGGGATTCAAAGTGGAAGAGGTTCCCGTGGCTTGGGGGCACAGCGGCGGAGCTCGCATCAATCCTGTGGTCGATGGCGCGAAGATGTTCCAGGAGATGCTGCGCGTGCGGTGGTACTCGATTATGGGAGAGTATGGCGGCGCGGGGGCGGCCCGGAATGTCGAGACCAGAGCATCCGTGCCTTTAACCGGGAAAAGTCACAAAGAAAAGCGGGCGTAGGAATTCGGCCGCGCCCACTCCTCTGCTGAGAGCGAAAGCTGGTATGCCTAGCTCTCGACGAATGTCTGCTTCCCAGCGAACACATTGAATGACAGGGGACACGGAGGTCCACGGGAAGTCGGCCTTTGTTAGCTTGCCTCTCTGACCGCGTTCACGACCAAACGGCCCATTTCAACGGTTGAAATCGACTTGCGAGACTTGCCTGCCAGGTCTGCGGTTCTTGCGCCGGTGTCGAGGACCTTTGAAACGGCTTGCTCGATGCAGGCCGCTTCCTGCTCTAGATGAAATGAGTGGCGGAGCAGCATGGCTGCCGAGAGAATCGCGCCCAGAGGGTTGGCGATTCCCTTGCCTGCTATGTCCGGGGCCGAACCGTGAACAGGCTCATAGAGGCCCACCTTCCCGCCTATGCTTGCGGAGGCCAGCAGACCCAGAGATCCGACTACGCCGCCAGCCTGGTCGGAGAGGATGTCGCCGAACATATTCTCGGTGAGGATTACGTCGAAATCGGTAGGGCGCTGCACCAGCAACATCGCGGCGGAGTCGACGTATTGATGGGCCAGCTTCACTTCGGGATAGTCCCTGGCGATGCGCGTCACGACTTCGCGCCAGAGGCGGGAGCACTCCAGGACGTTGGCCTTGTCGACGGAGAGAACCTTTTTCTTGCGCTTTCTTGCGAGGTCGAAGGCGACCCGGGCGATGCGCTCGATTTCGTTCTCGGCATAGCGCATGGTGTTGATGGCAACACGCGAGCCGGGTTCCCCTTCAATGGAGCGGGGCTGGCCGAAGTAGGCTCCGCCTAAGAGTTCACGGACAATCAGGATGTCGGTGTCGCGGACCAGTTCAGCGCGGAGTGGAGAGGAATCTTCGAGCGCGGGAAAGAAAACCGCTGGGCGTAGATTCGCGTAGGCACCCAGTTCGCGGCGGATGCGGAGCAGGCCGGCTTCCGGTCGCAGGTGGCCGGGGTTCTTGTCGAATTCGGGGCTGCCGACCGCGCCTAACAGGACAGCGGAAGACTTCAGGCACGCCTGCAGGGTGTCGGGCGGCAGAGGGTCGTTTGTGGCTTTGAGAGCTGCGCCGCCGATCAATTTCTGTTGGAACTGAAGTTGGTGGCCGAAACGATCGGCCGTCGCTTGCAGCACGTGGACGGCTTGCTCAGTGACTTCGGGACCGATGCCATCGCCGGGGAGAACTGTAATATCCAAGAGCATTTTCGGAATTGCGTAATTGCGTACTTTGGAAATTGAGTAATTTGGGGATGTGTGAGCGAAACCGACATTGTATGCGCTTGGGAGAAAAGGCGCTACGTGCAGAGGTTCATTAATCGAGACCGGCAAAGGTTGATCGCAGAGAACGCTGAGAAAGACTCGCTGAGGACACCGAGTAGAGCTTAAGTTCCGATTACTGAATGGCCTGGTTCTTCAGACACCCCAGAGGTAGTCTTCCTGCTGGGTCTGCTCGTGGTGTGAATCCGACTGAACGGGAAGCGGCACACCGAACGGATTCGTCTGTGGAGCAATCGCTTTCGCAGGTTCGGCTGGCGGAGCGCTTACAACGGCAGCTTTGGTCGCGTCGATGACGGGCTCGATCAGCGGAGTGGCCGACATCGTGGGCTTGTGCGTGTCCCGGATCAGTTCGAGCAGGTGATGATCTTCGACGTGCTTGATTTTGTCGGCCAGGCGCACGAAGCGGCGATAGATGTCGTCCAGGGCGCGACGGTCGAATTGATACCCGAGTTGCTCGCAGCGCATGCTGAGCGCGTGACGTCCGGAGTGCTTGCCGAGGACCAGTTTCGAGTCCGGGACTCCTACAGACTTGGGCGTCATGATTTCGTAGGTGAGCGGGTTCTTGAGGACACCATCCTGGTGAATGCCTGCCTCGTGGGCGAAGGCGTTGCGTCCGGTGATGGCTTTGTTGGGCTGGACCGGAACGCCGGTGATTTCGCTGAGCATCTGGCTGGCGGCGAAGATCTGTTCGCTGATGACTCCCGTCTCGTAGGGATAGCGGTCGGGACGCACTCGCATCGCCATGACGATCTCTTCCAGCGATGCATTGCCGGCGCGCTCGCCGATACCGTTGATGGTGCACTCGACCTGGCGGGCTCCGGCGGAGACCGCAGCCAGGGCATTGGCGACAGCCATGCCCAGATCGTTGTGACAATGGGCAGAAATGGTAACGTGCTCGGCTCCCTTGACGCAGCGGCGGATCATGGCGATGAGTTCGCCGAACTCGGAGGGCACCGTATATCCGACGGTGTCAGGGATATTCAGAGTCGTGGCACCGGCTTCGACGACCGCATCAAGGACGCGGCAGAGAAAATCAGGGTCGGTACGGGTCGCATCTTCGGGCGAGAACTCGACATCGTTACAGAAGGATTTGGCGAGGTGAATGGCTTCGCGGGCCTGGGCGACGCACTGGTCACGGGTGATGCGCAGCTTGTACTGCAAATGAATGTCGGAGGTGGCGAGGAACACGTGAATACGCGGGCGCGCGGCATGCCTGAGAGCTTCCCATGCGCGCTCGATATCGGGGCGGCAGGCGCGGGCGAGTCCCGCGATGACGGGACGACGGACCACTTCCGCAATCGCTCTGACGGACTCGAAGTCGCCATCGGAGGCGATGGGGAATCCGGCCTCGATGACGTCGACGCCGAGGCGGTCTAGTTGATGGGCCAGTCGCAGCTTTTCCTGCTGGTTCATGCTGCAGCCGGGGGATTGTTCGCCATCTCGGAGCGTCGTGTCAAATACGGTAACTCGCGCTTTTTCCATAGTAGTTGCCCACCCAGGCGGAGGACATAGCACCGCGGAAACACCTTTTGCCTGATCCTTTTATCCTACGGATTTGGCCGGTAGAAGCAAAACTTATTATTCTTCAGCAATCATTAGTAAGTGTTGTAATATAAGAAAATCTAATAGTTTTCATCAACGCCTTAAGGGACGTCCATGGAGCTCTCGCAACTTGAAGTTTTTCTGGCGGTGGCGCGCGAAAGGCGGTTCTCGCGCGCGGCGGACAAGCTTTTCCGCACGCAGTCAGCGGTCAGCCAGACGATCCGCAAGCTCGAAGAAGAACTCGGGGAGGCGCTGTTCGACCGGTCGTCACGGGAGGGCGTGCTGACCGATGCAGGCAAGGTTCTTTACGAATATGCCGAGAAGCTCATCAACCTGCGCAGCGAAGCGGCGGAGTCGTTGTCGGAGCTGCGCGAACTGCAGAAGGGCAAGCTGGTCATCGCGGCGAATGAATTTACGGTTTTGTACCTATTGCCGGTTCTGGCGGAGTTCCGGCGGGTGCATTCCATGATCAAGATCACCGTGGAACGGGCACTGGGCAGCCACATTCCCGATGACGTATTGCGGCATGCGGCGGAGTTTGGCGTGCTCTCCTACGAGCCGCAGGAAGAAAATCTGCACTCGGTGGTGGTCTATCTGGATGAACTGGTCTTTGTGGTGCCGCCGAGACATCCGCTGGCGACTACGGGGGAGGTCAGCATCCGTCAATTGGGTGCAGAGTCGTTTGTGGCACACATCGTGCCGTCGCCGTACCGGGAGAAAGTGATTCAGCTGTTCAAGTCGCACAAGACGCCTCTGCATATGGATCTGGAGTTGCCGACGCTGCAGGCGATCAAGCAGTTTGTGGCGATGGGAAACGGCGTGGCCCTGGTGCCGGAAATCAGCGTGGAGACGGAGATTGTGCGGGGAGAGCTTGTGAGGATTCCGGTGAAGGAGTTGCAGTTGAAGCGGAAGTTGCGGCTGATTTACCGCAAAGGGGCGAACTTATCGCATGCGGGACGGGCGTTTCTGAAAGTGGCGGAAGCGGTGGCGATGGAGAGGATGGGGCATTACCGGTTTCACAGAGAGAAGTAGCGGGTATCGTGCCGGCAATGGCCGAAAATCAGTGTCAGCCCAGGGAGTGACAAGCGCTCGGTGAGCTCCCGATTTGGAAAAGTGCGGGACAGGAGAGACGCTTCACTAACTCGATGATTCGGGGGAGGAGTACACGAACTGCACCGAACTCATAAAATATGGATGTGAGTTTGAGGGAAGCAGAAAAAGACTGAGTTCCATTTCGAGAGTGTCATCCTGGGGCCTGCGTCCTTTGCAGGCCGGAGGACCTATGCAACTCCGCCGACAGCATTGAAGCTGCCGGCAAAGTGCACAGGTCCTTCGTCGCAAAAGACGCTCCTCAGGGCGACAAGCGTGGAGTGTTACGCGACGGCTTCTTCTCTCGTGCGATCCGCTTGCACTGACTTCTTTCCCAGGAACTTCACGAGCGCTGCATTCACCTCTTCGGCGTGAGTCCAGGCAACGTTGTGCGGACCGTCTTTGATCACCACCAGCTCAGCACCTTTAATCATCTGCGCAGTCCGCCGTCCTGCGGCTGAGAAGGGAACGATCCGGTCCGAGTCGCCATGAATCACCAGCGTCGGCACGTCGATCTTCGCCACATCGTTGCGGAAGTCTTCATGCCACGTCGGGACGCACGCCTGACTCGCGTACGCAGACGCAATCGCAGCGGTGTTCCAACTCGCCTGGATCGCCTGCTCGCTCACGCGTTTTCCCAAGTGAACGTCGGTGTTGTAGAAGTTCTTGAAGAAGTCGGTGAAGAACGCATAACGATCGGCAGCGACCGCCTGGTTGATGCCCTCGAACACCGATCCGTCAACGCCCTCCGCATTGTCCGCTGTCTTGAGCAGATACGGAGGAACGCCGCCAATGATCACTACCTTGCTCACATGCTTCGACCCGTACTTTCCGATGTAGCGAGCCACTTCGCCGCCCCCCATCGAGAAGCCGACGAGAACGAAATCTTTCAGCTTCAGGTGCCCGATCAGGTGATGCAGATCTTCCGCGAAAGTGTCGTAGTTGTATCCCGCTGTCGGCTGGCTCGATTTGCCGAACCCGCGCCGATCGTACGCGATCACGCGATATCCAGCCTCGAGCAGCACCGGAACCTGCTTTTCCCACGACGCGCTGCTGAGCGGATAGCCGTGGATCAGCACCACCGGCTGTCCGGAACCATGGTCTTCGTAATAGAGGTGGATGGAAGTGGAATTCTCTTTTCCGACATCAACGTATGACATGGAGCGCCTCCTTGCAATTGGTGAAAGGGAGAAGTTAGCTGGTAGTTGGAGATTGTGCTATTCAGTAGATGGTATACCTGCCGGTAAAGTTTCGTCTCTCTTCTCTGACGACTCTCCACGCACGATAGTTCTCCTGCTAGACTCAAGGGTTCGGGAGGCACCACGTGCAAGCCGTCTATATCCTCTCCGCAATCCGTACTCCAATCGGTAAATTCGGCGGTTCCCTCGCCTCGCAGACCGCGGCCGACATGGGAGTGGTCGCTGCCAAGGCAGCCATGGAGCGTGCCAACGTGCGTCCGGAGCAGATCGAAGAGACCATTGTTGGCAACGGACGTCAGGCTGGAGGTGGACCGAATCCTGCCCGCCAGATTTCCGTGCGCAGTGGCGTACCGCAGGAAGTTCCGGCGTATACGGTCAACAAAGCGTGCGCGTCGGGCATGAAGTCGATTGCGCTTGCGTATCAGGCGATTCTGCTTGGCGAGTCGAGCTGCATTCTTGCTGGCGGAACCGAGTCCATGTCGCGCCTTCCTTATTATCTCGATGGCGCCCGCTGGGGATATCGGCTCGGCAATCAGGAACTCGTCGACGGCATGTACCGTGACGGATTCTTTTGTCCCTTGGCCAAGATGGTCATGGGCGAAACCGCGGAGGTTTTGGCCGAGCAGTACAAGATCACACGCGAAGAGCAGGACGAGTTCGCACTCACGTCTCAAACGCGCGCCGGTCGCGCAATCGCTGCGGGGCGGTTTGACGCGGAGATCGTTCCTGTCACGATCGAGGGCAAGAAGGGGAACACGACCTTCGTGCGTGACGAGCATCCGTTCCCCGACTCGACCCTCGAGAAACTCGCCAAGTTGCCTCCGGTCTTCTCGAAAACCGGGACCATCTCCGCGGGAAATTCGTCAGGCATAACCGACGGCGCGGCTGCCATGGTCATTGCCAGCGAATACTTCGTGAAGCAGAACAATCTCAAACCGCTTGCGCGGATTGTTGCGGTAAGTTCCGCGGGAGTCGATCCGCGCACTATGGGTATTGGGCCGGTTCCGGCGATCCAGAGGCTCGAAGATAAACATGGCCTGCGCCTGCATGAATTCGGTCTGGTCGAACTCAACGAAGCTTTTGCCGCCCAGGTTCTCGCCTGCGACCGAGTGCTGAATCTCAATCGCGACAGACTCAACGTCAACGGAGGCGCGATCGCACTCGGTCACCCCATCGGCTGTACCGGCACGCGCATCGCGGTCACGCTGTTACACGAGATGCTGAGACGCAATACGAAGAAAGGTCTTGCCACACTGTGCGTGAGCGGCGGAATGGGGATGGCGATGGCCCTCGAAAACGTCGTCTGATCCACGATGGCTTCCGATCCGCGATTTCGGCTGGCGCTTCCCTCTGATATCGATCTCCTTCTGGATTTCATGCGGGAGTACTACGAATTCGACGGTCACGGCTACGATCGCGAAAAGGCTCGTGCCGCTTTGCGTGCCCTACTCGAGAATGCCGACCTGGGTCGGGCTTGGATCATTTTTGATGACGACACTCCCGTGGGCTACGCTGTGCTCTGCTTCGGCTACAGCCTGGAATGGCTTGGCCGCGACGCCTTCGTGGATGAGTTCTATCTTCGCGAGGATTATCGGGGCCGCGGCTGGGGCAGGAAGACAATGGCCTTTTTGGAGGCCGCTGCTCGGGAAGTTGGGATTCGCATCCTGCATCTTGAAGTTGTCGAAGGCAACCAGACCGCGCGGGGGTTATACGAAAAATTAGGTTTCAAGCCGCATAAGAGCGTTTTCCTTTCGAAGTGGATTGCCTCGGATTGTTCCAAGCCTCGATCGAGGCTGAGAGGCTAGAACCGATGAATCCATCTCAAACTGCCTCAATAGAATCAGAGACGAGGCCAGTTGGAGCGTTTCGGTAACTGCTTCCATGCTGCCGACGTACTGACACGAAAAGTTCTTAGGGTCGGTACTGCTCTCCCGAATGCTCGAGGGATGAAATCTCCGTCAGACCAGCCTTGATTCGATGATCTGAAACCCGGCAACTACAGTATGTGCCGTATTGATTTCTCAAGGGTACTTAGTCTAGCTTCGACAAACATCAAAAAAGGTAAGCAGTGCCCGTAAATGGCCGTGGTCAATCGAGCGCGGCGTCGCCCAGGTAGGCACAACCCATTCGAACCACATTCGGGGCGTGCCCCGAGCCGTAATCACGTCAGAAGCCGGCAGGCAGTTTTGTCTTTAGCGAACGCAAAAGATCGATGCCTTCGAAGCGCTTCGGTCAAGAATGAAGGAGACAATTATGAAAATCGTGGTAATCGGTGGTACTGGGCTCATCGGATCAAAACTCGTAAACAAGCTTCATGAACTGGGACATGATGCAGTCGCGGCAGCACCCAACACAGGGGTCAATACCCTCACGGGCGAGGGGCTGGCCGAAGTGCTGAAAGGTGCCTCGGTAGCCGTCGACGTATCAAATTCTCCCGACTGGGACGACGCAGCAGTAATGAAGTTCTTTGAGACATCAACCCGTAATCTCCTTACCTATGAAGCGGCTGCAGGCGTCGGACATCATGTTGCTTTATCAGTTGTGGGGACGCAGTTGCTGGCCGAAAGTGGTTACTTCCGGGCCAAGATTGCTCAAGAGAAATTGATCGAAGAATCTTCAATCCCCTACTCGATCGTGCATGCAACGCAGTTCTTCGAGTTCCTCAAGGGCCTTGCCGACATATCCGTTGTCGGCGGCAAGGTGCGTTTGCCCCATGTGTTATTTCAGCCGATGGCTGCCGACGATGTTGCGAGTGGCGTAGCCAGGATTGCAGTAGAGCAGCCGGTGAATGGTGTCGTCGAAATTGCAGGTCCGGAACAGTATCGCGTGGATGAACTCGTGCGGCGGCGGTTGACCTCGCTCAAGGATCCCCGCGAAGTCGTCGCTGACCCAAACGCACGCTACGACGGAGCGAAAGTCAGCGAGAAAACGCTGCTTCCCGGGAATGGCGCACGACTCGGCAAGACGCGTTTCGAAACCTGGCTTGCTCAGTCCGCGGGAACCGCCCGCGCCGCGTAAACACGACAGAAATAAATACCCGGGAATGCCACAGTTGAGCGGATATGGGCAGGCGTGCCCTCGCGCCTCCTAACGCGCCGGCAAATCTCAGCTCAGCGCCGCAAAATGGCCCTTGGGACGTCCCGTTCCACCTGCCGCTTGCCTCTGATTGCAGCGTTACAGAGTGAACACTATACTTGCGTTGGTAATCCCATTACGCATGTCTCTATCCGCGGTAATCGTCGATGATGAGCAGCTTGCCCGCGACGAATTGGCCTATCTGCTGAAAAACACCGGCGATGTCAACGTCGTGGCTCAGGGCAAGAACGGTCTCGAAGCAGTCAGTCTCATCAAGGAGCACAATCCTGACCTCGTATTTCTCGATGTGCAGATGCCCGGGCTCGACGGCTTCGGTGTGATCAAGAAACTGCTTGACAAGAAAGTGCCGCTCCCCAAGATCGTCTTTGCAACGGCGTTCGATCAATATGCGGTGAAGGCGTTCGAGGTGAATGCGGTTGACTATCTGCTCAAGCCATTCGACAAGAAACGAGTGGCGCAGGCGATTCAGAAGGCCCGTTCCCAGCAGGATGCCCACACCGCACCAGGCGAAAAGTTCGAGACGCTCGTGCGCATGCTGGAGTCGCAGAAGCAGCCAGCCTCAAAGGTCCTTCTCAAAGCCGCCGGCCGTATGTTCCTTGTGGACCAGAAAGACATTTGCTACGCCTGGATCGAAGACGGCGTGATCACAGTCGTGACTGCGGGCGCAGCAGGCATGGAGGGACAATCCAACTGCCGGACGCTCGAAGAGTTGCTGGACAGTCTCGACTCCAATGTTTTTTGGCGGGCCCACCGCTCGTACCTGGTGAACATCAATCGTATCCGGGAAGTCGTGCCCTGGTTCAAGAGCTCGTATCAATTGCGGATGGATGACAAGAAGCAGGCCGAGATCCCGGTCAGCCGCGCCCAAACCAGACGGCTTCGCGAGCTCTTCGGACTTTAAAGCCGATCCACCTCGCTCGACTTGCTCCTCCGTGCGATAGGGATTCTCGAACTCAACTGCTTTCAGCGCCCAACCTGCCGCCTGCCGCACGCGTTCTGCCGTTTCCATCAGTCCAACGATCAACATTCCCGTATACATACTGTCGCTCAAATCTGCGCCTTTTCAAAAAATGCCGGAGGGCGGCGGCTGAGAGATTCGTCACCCTCCGGTGTTGGGGAAGGGCTATACAGCCAAAGCCTCCATCGCCGTGCGGTCCTTGATTACCAGCATCGGTCCATCCAGACGAATCAGCCGCTTTCTTCTCAGCGAACTGATCAGTCGGGTCACGGTTTCCCGCGAGGCTCCAATTCGCATCGCCATTTCCTCGTGGGTCATCGGAGTCGGCTTGCAGTCCCCCTCCGGGTCCTCGCACGCCCGCATTTGCGAGAGCAAGTGCCAATTTCCCGGCAGAGGAGCGAGTAAGTACCAGATCGTGAATGTCACGATAAGCGGACTGATAGTCGCGGCTGAGGCACTGCGCCGTCTGCAAGCCGATCTCGGGATGGTTTTGCATCAACTCGACAAAGTGCTTTCGATCCACAAAACCGACGTGGCAGGGAGTTGCCGTCTCCGCGGTCGTCTCGTAACTCACTCCGGAAACTGCCGCGCTCAACCCCAGTGCCTCGCCCGGGTTTGCCGTCTTCAGAATGAGAATCTTGCCCTCCCCAGATGTCGTCGAAAGGTTCACCTTGCCCGAGCAAATGATGAAAACTCCCCGCGGAGTTTGTCCCTCCACGAACAGAATGGCGCCCGCTGGGAGCACACTCTTGTGACTCACGTTGGTCAATGAGTTGAGCGCGGACTGAGAGAATTCGCAAAAGTGACCACGTCCGATCTCAGTGCACTCGCGGCAATCTTCGATAATCTCGAGTCCATACGGTACTTTCATGTCGTCCTCCCCGTGGGTTGGGCGCTTCCTGGGAACGGATGCCTCGTAGGGCCCGATGCCGCCTAGATGCCGTGAGGCAGAAAGCAGCGCCCGAGCGTGAGCCCGCGTTTCACTATGTGAGCTCTGAGCCGCGGCAATCAGTTCCCAGGCTGCTCCCGGCTCCTCACGCTCTTCCCAGTCCAGGTGGCAGGCGAACAGGTAAAGGGGATCGACTTCCTCGGGGTGGCGAGTGAGTGTCACTTCGGGCACGCTGTCGGGAACCGTGCTTCCGGGGGCGCCATCGACGACCGTCCAGCGGATTTCGGAATGGTTTCCCCGGCATCGGCGAGGTCCCGCGCCGGTGACGACGGATTCGGTAGTGCGGCCGGAAACGCTGGCGGGAAGTGTCTGCAGAGTATTTAGTTGTAACAAAGACATGACTCCACCCGGGCAACTCTGGCCACACCGGGGCTGGGACGCTATAAATGGTTTCTGCTTTTGGCAGAGAGCGCGCAACCTCCGGCCAGAGGCAGAAACCTTAATACATAAGCACGCGTTGTTCCGGAATCGGTGCCGTGAGGCGTAATTGCAACTTCCCTGTTTGGAACGTTTTCCGAAACAGGATTGTGGGCTGAGGAATCTAAGATTGCCGGGTCTTCGGCACCCGCCGATTAGGAGTCACACACAGGCGGAATCTTATCGGCGTCCGCAGTCGGAATAGTCTTTGCGGCTGATCCCCAAGCGCAGCATTTTGGACTGCAGGGTTGTTCTTTTCAGGCCAAATCTGCGCGCGGCCCCTTGAGGTCCTGAGAGAATTCCTCGCGTCTCCCGCAACACCCGGATGATGTGCTGCCGTTCCGCCGAATCCAGAGTGCGGTCATCCTCCTCGGTTGGGGTCGAGCTCTTCGCCTGCAACTCCGCGAGTGGAACCCGCAGCGCGCTGCCCTCGCTCAGGATCACGGAGCGTTCCATCAGGTTTTCCAGCTCGCGAACATTGCCCGGCCAATCCCACTGCATGAGGGCTCTCATGGTTTCCTTTGGAATGGTTTCGATATACCGATCCATCCGGCGCGCGAACTTGTGGACGAAATGGCGAATCAACAGGGGAATATCCTCACGACGCTCCCGCAACGATGGCAAGCTAAGGGGGAAAACATTAAGCCGGTAGCAAAGCTCGCTGCGGAATTCATGTTTGGCAACACTCTGAGTCAGATTCCGGTTAGTCGCAGCGACGACCCTTACCTTCACCTTCACTGTTCGCGTGCTTCCCAAGCGCTCTTGCATCGAGCGGCCGGCCGGTGTTTCGCTCGGGCTGACATGGACTGTGGGCATCAGCCCCTTGCTCAGGGGAAAGTCGGTCGCCTGATGCACCAGTAAGCCGGTTCCAGCGTCATGCAGCGCAAAGCTGGCAAACTCCTGGCGTACGACCTGGCGAAGGCGAGCCGATATTCTTGGAAACAGTTGAGCGATATCCCAATTCGAGGAAACAAGCCTAATTACGTCCATCAGCATCTGCAGTCGTTTGGTTCCCGGCGCAACTCGCCCTCGAGACTCTGCAGAGATTCTTCGAGTATTTTCGGCGCCGTGAGTTCGTAGACGATCACGCCGATGCGCGTAACCGAACCCTGACTGCTGGAGATCGGGAACATATCAACAACCCGATGCCCGATTTCCCGGCGCGAGGGGGCCGCCCGGAAAGCTCGAATTTCAATCCCTCTCGCATCGCCATTACTTGCGAGAGCCTCTTCTCCATGAGTTCGCCAATGTCTCCAAGAACCTCGCGCACGGTTTTTCCCAGGTGGTTTTGCGCAGGGATCCCGTTCATCTCGGCCAGAACCTTGTTGATGGCGAGGTAGCGGAGGTTGGAGTCGAGAATGCCGACGCCGACGTTCGATGACCTGAAAAAGGCGGAGACAAAACTCCTCAGGTTCGGTCAGAGCTCCGGGAGGCTGGGAGGAGACAAGAAAGTCCCCAGCAGCCGACTTCCTATCAGCAATCATGGTCGAGGACCCTCGCCCAGCAGAGCTGAATGTGATCTTTGCTGGCCCGTATTGTTGGGTGCAGGAGAATTCGCAACACGCGGACGCGCAAAAGCCTGCGCGGAGTGCATACCAGGTGATCTAGGGGCTTGCTGCAGAAAAACACTCCACGACCGTCTCCCCCTCCAAGGCAGAAAGTCATTCCAAGATTGATCAGTGGCATTATAGCCAGCTTTGTCAAGACTGCAATGGCCTCTGCACACCAATGCCAACTTTGTAACGAGGCGCAGGTCTGAATCAGTGAAGCAAACTGTTACCGATTTGAGTCTTTCGTGTTTCGTTATCAGAAAAGAGCTAAGGCGGGAGTGATAGCTGCAGGATATGGAAACGATTGTTGGAAGAGATCTAGAGGCGGCAGTGCGCGCATGGAGCAGAGCTTTATAATGTATGCAGATGGCGCGAGGTTGGGAGAGCAAATCCGTCGAAGCCCAACAATCCGAAGCGATGCAGACGTCTTCGGAGGCTCGGCCGAAGTTATCTCGGGAAGCGGCCGCCCGAGTGCGACAGCTTGAAACACTTCGCCTCGCGCGGCAAAGGGTGCTGCAGCAACTGGAGAAATCACAGAGTGCCCGGCATCGCGCACTTCTCGAAAAGGAATTAACCCATCTCGATCAAAAGCTGGCTTCGATCGAGTCCTGTCAGCCGGATATCTCTTTCTTAGGTAACGTATAATTGATGAGCTTATGACAGCCTACGTTTACGTCTCTCTTAAGAAAAGTGTTCTCGATCCGCAAGGCAAGACGATTCATGGCGCGCTTAAGAAAATGGGCTATAAGGGCTTGGAGAGCGTCCGTCAGGGAAAGTACTTCGAGCTTACTCTTGATGGCGGCCTGAGTCGGCAAGAAGCTCAGTCTGAAGTCGAACGTATCGCACGAGAAGTCCTGACTAATCCCGTCATCGAAGAGTTCCGTTTCTCCCTGGCTGAATAAGGGCGGGGGTCTCCGAGGTAGAGCCATGTGCGGCATCGTAGGGTATGTCGGCAAGAAAAGTGTCGTTCCGGTCATTATTGAGGGTTTGCGGCGGCTGGAATATCGCGGCTACGATTCGGCCGGAATTGCGGTATCGGGCAATGGAAACGGTCTCGAGATTCGCCGTGCGGAAGGCAAGCTGCGGAACCTCGAAGAAGCCATCCGCCAGAAGCCGCTGCAGGGTACCTATGGCATCGGCCATACTCGCTGGGCTACCCACGGCCGCCCCACGGAAGAGAACGCTCATCCTCACCGCGACTGTACCGGCAAGATTGTCGTGGTGCACAACGGGATCGTGGAGAACTACCTCAGCCTGAAAAAGAAGCTGACGGAGGAAGGCCACAAGTTCACCACGGAGACCGATACTGAGATCATCGCGCATCTCGTCGAAAAATATTCCGTGCCCGGCAATGGTCATCGTCCTTCGCTCGAAGAGGCCGTGCGTAGAACCGTGAAGGAGTTGTCGGGTGTCTTCGCATTGGCTGTGATCTCTACCGACGATCCTAACAAGATCGTGGCGGCTCGCAATGGACCGCCGGCGGTCATCGGACTTGGAAACGATGAGTACTTCGTCGCCTCTGACGTTCCGGCGCTTCTCCAGCACACTCGCGACATTTTCTTTCTCGCCGATGGCGACATGGCTGTCGTTACGCCTGACGGAGTGCAACTCTCGGATTTCAATGGAAAGCCCGTCGTGCGCCAGGTGCAGCATGTGACGTGGGATCCCATTCAGGCGGAAAAAGGCGGCTTCAAGCATTTCATGCTCAAGGAAATCTACGAGCAGCCGCACACAGTCCGGGAAACGACCCTGGGCCGTGTTTCGCAGGATACCGGCCAGGTGTTCCTCGACGAAATGCAGATCGCCGAAGCGGATTTCCGTGCTGCGAGCAAGATCAACATCATCGCGTGCGGCACCAGCTGGCACGCGGGTCAGGCCGGCAAGTTCATGATCGAGTCGTTGGCCCGCATGCCGGTCGAGGTCGACTACGCGAGCGAGTGGCGTTACCGCAATCCCATCGTCGAACCGAACACGATCACGATCGTGATTTCCCAGTCGGGCGAGACTGCCGACACGATTGCGGCGCAACGGGAAGCGAAGGCCAAGGGATCGAAGACGCTTGCCATCTGCAACGTTGTTGGGTCAATGATTACCCGCGAAGCCGCGGGGACGATTTATACGCACGCCGGGCCAGAGATCGGAGTTGCATCAACCAAGGCTTTCACCGGCCAACTCACTGCGCTCTATATCTTCGCCATGTACCTGGCGCAGTTGCGGGGTGTAATGCCTCTGGAAAAATCTCGCGCCGCCATGCTCGAGCTGACGCGCATTCCCGCGAAGCTTGAGAGTATCCTCGCGCACGACGAAGCTTGTGACGAACTGGCGAAGAAGTACCAGAAGGTGCATGACTTCCTGTTTCTCGGCCGCGGAATTCACTATCCGATCGCCCTTGAAGGTGCGCTGAAGCTCAAGGAGATTTCATACATCCACGCTGAGGGATATCCCGCGGGTGAGATGAAGCACGGGCCAAACGCCTTGATAGATGAGAATCTTCCCGTGGTGGTCATTGCGACGCGTGACGTGAACAATCCCGATGCCGTCCTGCGCTACGAGAAGACGATTTCGAACCTCAAGGAAGTGAAAGCCCGCTCAGGAGTAGTGATCGCGTTGGCCACCGAGGGCGACGAGGAGATCAAGGAATCCGCTGATCACGTGTTGTACATCCCAACGGCACCCGAGGAGTTGTCGCCGATTCTGGAGATTGTTCCGTTGCAATTGCTCGCATATCACATTGCCGTGCGGCGTGGATGCGATGTGGATCAACCCAGGAATCTGGCAAAGTCCGTTACCGTGGAATAGTCCAGAAGACCTACTCTGGATTCGTACGATAACTCCACAGAGTCTCTGTGCGCTTCTGCAATTGCACGAACGATGATGCTGGGGCAGGCTTCGCTGTCTGAGTTTCGGAGTTTGCGTGGAGGACTGCTGCTTCCACGAGATGATGCGCCGGTGCGAGGGAACACGCCGGATCCGTCGCCTTATCGTCGCCAATCAGCATAAAGGCCTGACAACGGCATCCTCCGAAGTCTTCCTCACGACGGTCGCAACTGCGGCAGGGCTCTGGCATCCACTCCTCGCCGCGGAACCTGCGAAATGATTCGGATTCCTGCCAGATCCATTCCAGCGATTTCTCTCTCACATTCTCAAACGACAATCCCGGCAGCACTTCCGCTGCGTGACATGGCAAGACTTTGCCTGATGGATTGACCAGTATCAATCTACGTCCCCAACCTCCCATGCAGGCTTTCGGGTACCTGGCGTAGTAGTCGGGGACAACGGAATCGATGCGGATGCGTCCAGCCAGGCGCTTCTCAGCGTCGGCAATGACTGCGACCGCCTTCTCGACTTGCGCGCGAGTGGGCATGAGCGTGGCACGGTTCTTGAGTGCCCAGCCGTAGTATTGCGTGTGCGCAATCTCGACGCGTTCCGGTTCCAGTTGCTCGATAAAAGCGATCATCTCTTCGAGGTGATCCAGATTCTGCCGGTGCACAACGAGATTTACCGTGAAAGCGATCTTATGCCTGCGGATCCCCCGGGAGAGTTCGATCTTGTGCGCGTGCGCTTTCGCTCCAGCAATCCAGTTCGCAGCGTCTTCGCGCGAGTCTTGAAAGCTTACCTGGATGTGATCGAGTCCGGCCTCGACGAGCATCTGCAAGCGCGACTCCTTCAGTCCGATGCCGGAAGTGATGAGATTGGTGTACAGTCCCGCTGCGCGCGCGGAGGCGATCAGTTCCGCGAGATCAGTGCGCGCCAGCGGCTCACCACCGGTGAAGTGCGCGTGCAGCATTCCCAGCTTGCCGGCTTGGCGGAAGACGCTGATCCATTCTTCCGTTGCCAATTCGCTGTTCGCGGTGGTCATCCGCAGCGGGTTGGAGCAGTAAACGCAATGCAAAGGGCAACGATGCGTGATTTCGGCGATGAGGGCGAGAGGGCAAAAATGCATTGAGTAATTGTGTAACTGAGTAATTGTGCAATCGAGCCTTCGGCTCCGATTACTCAATAGTCGATGATTCGTTTCTTTTGCAGTTGTTCCAGAAATGTGCTGATGTCGATGCGGATCTTGTCTGCATCCGTTTTGTCAAACTCCTTTTGTAAGTCGGTCAGAATCTCTCCAAATGTGCGCTGCCCATCGCAGCGCTCGAGCACCAGGCGTCCCGTTCCTTGCAGCTTGATTACGCCCTCGGGAAACAGGATCATGCGTGTCTCTTCCATTCCACCGGTTGTCGGCGGAGCCCAACGCGTTCCGCTTGCGAGGCGCGGACGGCTGTCATCAGTTGGCGGCGACATTCCTATTTCTCCTCGATCCGGAACGCTCCGGGCGGAGGCCAAGCGGGCTGGACATAGGCGAAGTACAAGGCGTCGAGTTGAGCCCAGAGAATGTCGCACTTATCGCGCAGCGCCTGAATCGCCAGTTCCTGCTGCTCGCGCGTCTTTGCATTTTCGTGGACATATGCAATCGCGAACTTCGCGTCTTCGGGCGCTTGTGTCAGGCGCGCCTGGAAATAATCCAGGCCTCCGGAGAGCCACGGATAATGCTGGCGCAGTTTTTCCATGCGCAGCGAGATCAGGTCACGGGAGAACAGCTCCGTGAGTGACGATGCGACGGCTTCCAGCAAGCTGCGATTGCGGACGATGTTGAGATACTCATTCACAGCGAATCTGGTTGCGGGAAGAATTCCAGTTCCCGCCCGAACCTGCTCAACGTTCACACCCGTTGCTTCGGCAAGCTTTAACCATCGTTTGATTCCGCCTTCAGAGTTTGCGTCGCCATCGTGATCGACGACGCGCTTGCGCCATGCGCGCCGGAATGCCGGATCAGGGCCTCGCGAAAGAATGATGGAATCCTTGATCGGGATGATGCTCTGGTAATAGTAGCGATTCAGAGCCCAGGCTTGCAGTTGGCCGCGCGTGAGCCGGCCTTCGTGCATCATCAGGTGGAATGGATGCTTGTGGTGATAGCGTTCCTCGCCAACCGCTCTAAGCGCGGCGCGCAGCTCGTCGAATGACAGCAACGTATCTGCTCTCTCGTCTAGAGTTCGAACTGCCATCCATCCTCCGCGACTTCCCAGCCTGCCTCGCGCACCTGGCGATACTCGGGCGAATCCTCTTTCAGCATGGGATTCGTGTTGTTGATGTGTACATAGATTTTACGTGGACGCTTGAGATGCGCCAACTGCGCGAGGCTTCCGGTCGGAGATGACACGGGAACGTGTCCCATTTGCTGCGCCGTTTGTCCGCTGCCTTGAATGCGGATCAGTTCGTCATCACCCCAGAATGTGCCATCGAAGAGAAGGACGTCGACATGGTCGAGTTCCGACGACAACTCATCCGTAATCCGCGGAACCGCGGGCATGAAGGCAAGTCGTTTGCCCGATGGCGCTTCGACGATCAGTCCAAGCGAGGCTTCTTTGGTATCGAGATGGGAGATGCGCTTCTCTGGAATGTAAGCAGGGAAGTGAGTTCCAAGAGAAACAGTGCGGCATCGGACCGCGACTTGGTTGCGA
>Ga0335080_10002328_pt1 | contig 18923 bp, 15 predicted proteins | sample Lox_Sample_34_FD_206720 | JGI IMG/M metagenome (GOLD analysis project Ga0335080, IMG submission 206720) | Soil microbial communities from Loxahatchee National Wildlife Refuge, Florida, United States - Lox_Sample_3.4 | ecosystem: Environmental > Terrestrial > Soil > Wetlands | place: USA...
TCGGGCTCTCGCCGGGCTTGCGCCAGTCGCACTCGTCCGCGATCTCGACGCGGTCGGGCCCCGCGACGACGATCGTCGCGCCCCGGGAGACGATCTGCCCCTCCCCGTTGCCCTCCTGCCAGTAGTTGCCCCCGTTCACCTTGTCGCAGCCGAAGAAGAGCGACCGGTGGTGCGGCCAGGGGAGAGAGGACTCGGTCGTCACCGAGACGCCCGAGAGCGGGCCGTTGACGGGGTAGAAGTACGGGTACTTCTGGCCGGCTCCGAACCGGTACGTCGTGAACGTGCGGTCGTCGACCCGCACCAGGATGCGGTCGTCGAGGCGCTGGGCCGACAGGCGCAGGGCGGGCGGCGCTGCCGGTGTCGCCGGCTGCGAAGCAGGCCGGTCGCCGCCGACGGGCGCCGCCGCGATCGGCAACAGGAATGCCGCGAGCGCGGCGCCGGCGGGGCGAGCGGATCCCATGACGGCCTCCCTTCGGACTCCGAACGATAGTCGGCTCCCGCCGCGCCTTCAACCCCGAGGCCGGCCCCCGCGCTATGATCCTCGCCGGCGCGGCCCGCCGCCGCCGCGACGAGGAGAGGCCATGGGCGAGCATCGAGTGTCGCGCCGGGGGTTCGTCAAGGCAGCGGGCGCGGCGGCCCTCGCCGCACCGGCGATCGTGCCGTCGAGGGTCCTCGGCGCCCTCGCCCCGAGCCGCCGCATCCAGGTGGGCGCCATCGGCGTGGGGCGCATCTCGCGCGAGCACGACCTGCCCGGGATCCTCCAGCACGGCATCGCTCGCGTGGTCGCCGTGTGCGACCTCGACGCGAAGCGCCTCGCCGAGGGCCAGCAGCTCGTCGAGGAGCACTACCGCCGGAAGGGCGAGGCGTCGCCCGGCGTCCGGGCCTTCCACGACTACCGCGACCTGCTCGCGACGGGTGAGGTGGACGCGGTCGTCGTCAGCACGCCCGACCACTGGCACGCGAGGCCCGCGATCGACGCCGCCCTCGCCGGCAAGGACGTCTACCTCCAGAAGCCGGCCTCGCTCACGATCGCCGAGGGCCGCCAGATGAGCGACGCGATGCACCGGACGGGGCGGGTCTTCCAGCTCGGGACGCAGCAGCGCTCCACGGAGCAGTTCCGCGTGGCCTGCGAGCTCGTCCGCAACGGCCGGATCGGCGACGTGCGCCGGGTCCTGATCGGCCTGCCCGTCGATCCCTCGGGGGACGAGGAGGCGGAGATGCCGGTCCCGAAGAACCTCGACTACGACGCGTGGCTCGGCTCGACGCCGCGCGTCTACTACACCGAGAAGCGCGTCCACCCCCAGGCCGACTACTCGCGGCCGGGCTGGCTCCGCTGCGAGCAGTTCGGGGCGGGCATGATCACGGGCTGGGGAGTCCACCACGTGGACATCGCCCACTGGGGCATGGGGACGGAGTACACGGGCCCGGTCGAGGTCCAGGCCACCGCCGAGTTCCCGAAGAAGGGGCTCTGGGACGTACACGGCCCCTTCCGCGTGGAGGCCCGCTACGCGAACGGCGCGACGGTGATCATGAGCGACGCCCTCCCGAACGGCGTCCGTTTCGAGGGCACCGAGGGCTGGATCTTCGTGACCCGCGGCGCGTACGCGGCCACGGCCAGCGACCCGGTCGCGAAGGGGAAGAGCGCCGAGGCCCTCTCGGCCAGCGATCCCCGGATCCTCGCCTCCGAGATCGGACCGGACGGCGTGCACCTCCCCCCCAGCGCAGAGCACCACGGGAACTGGCTCGAGGCGATCCGCTCCCGCCAGGCGCCGATCTCCCCCGCCGAGGTGGGACACCGCTCGACGAGCGCGTGCCTGGTGAGCCACATCGCGATGAGGCTGGGCCGCAAGCTCGCCTGGGACCCGCAGCGCGAGCGCTTCCGCAACGACGACGAGGCGAACGCGATGCTCTCCCGCCCCCAGCGCCCGCCTTACGAGACCGCAGCCCAGGTTTGAGGCGGGGGGCGGGTCAGCCGCTGACCGGCGAGATAGCCCTTGGACAAACCCGCGGCAGCGGGTATCCTTGTTCATCCCGTTTCGGTAGGCGACGCGCGGCCCGGGACCCGATCGACGGGCGACGGGCAGGCGAGTGGAGACGAATGACCTGTCCGTCCTGCCAGGCTGAGAACAGGCGCGGAGCCTGGGGGTGCCGCCGCTGCAAGAAGGCCCTGCCGACGCTCGTCGCGGGCGACCTCGTGGGCCAGCGCTTCGAGATCCTGGACCTTCTGGGCACCGGCGGGATGGGCGTCGTCTTCAGGGCCCGGGACCGGACGCTCGAGGAGATCGTCGCCCTGAAGACCCTGCGGGCGGACCTCGACGCGGCGGAGGACCTGTCGGTCCGCTTCCGGACGGAGATCCGACTGGCCCGCATGGTCTCCTCCCGTCACGTCTGCCGGATCCACGAGTACGGGAAGGACGACACGCTCCACTACGTCTCGATGGAGTACGTGGACGGGGTGACCGTCAAGGAGCTCCTCCAGGAGACGGGAGGCCTGCCCGCCGACGTGGCCCTCGACATCGCCGCCCAGGTCCTGGTCGGGCTGACCGCGATCCACGACGCCGGGATCATGCATCGGGACGTCAAGCCCTCGAACCTCATGCGCACCCGCGAGGGCCTCGTCAAGCTCATGGACTTCGGGATCGCCAAGATGGTCGGAGGCGTCACCCTCACCGCGGCCGGGCAGGCGGTGGGGACGCCGGAGTACATGAGCCCGGAGCAGGTGACGGGCCGGGACCTCGACCTGCGAACCGACGTCTACACGGTCGGGATCGTCGTGTACGAGCTGCTGACGGGCGCATCGCCGTTCCGGGCCGACACTCCGATCGCGACCGCCCACCGGCAGGTGACGGAGATGCCGGACCTCCAGGCGCCCGGCATCCCGGCGGCGCTCGAGCCGCTGCTGGACCGCGCACTGGCCAAGGACAGGGAGGCACGGTTCCCTTCGGCGCGGGAGCTGGGCGTGGCTCTCGCCGAGGTGCGCGCGGAGATCGAGGCCGACCTGCCGAGGAGCGCCGCGGCCACCGCAGCCTCCCGTTCGGGGGCCGCGAGGGCGGCCACGCCGGGCCGTCGCCTGCCCACGGCCCAGTCCCAGGCGATGACGTCGCCGCAGATCACCGGAGTCATCGCGACGTTGCGGGGAGGGGACGCGGTGGCGAAGCGGCGGGCCGTGCTCGCTCTCGCGGACGCAGGCGCTCGCTCGCCGGAGGGGGTCCGAGCGCTGGCCGACGCCCTCGGGGATTCCGACCGGCGCGTGCGCTTCATGGCCGCGGCGGCCCTGGGGAGGATCGGGCCCGCGGCGGCGCCGGCCATCCCCGCCCTGCTCCTGGCCCTCGACGACGAGGCGGCGGGGAACGAGGCCGCGGAGAGCCTGGTGAGGATCGGCAGGGCGGCCGTTCCGGCCCTGCTCGCGGCGATGAAGAGCGGGCAGGACGCCGTGCGCTCGCACGCGGCGACCACCCTCGCTCGGATCGGGGCCGACCAGGGGAAGGCACGCCCTCCCGTCTAGCCGGACGAAGAGCCGGGCGTCTCCTCTCCGAAAAAAAAGCGGCGGGGGCGCGTCCCCCCGCCGCCTGAGATCAGACGAACGTCAGATGGGCGTGCACCCGTTCGGGAGGCCGGAGGCCGCGCCGCCGACCGGGCCCGTGATCGAGAAGCAGATGAGCCCCGTGTGATCGATCGCGAAGTAGCGGGTCCCCGTGTTGCCGGGCGTGGTGGGGTTCGAGGTGTAGCTGAAGGTCAGGACGCCCGGATCGGGCGTGCCGTTGGCCACCGCGCCGGCGTTGTAGGTCCTGTTGTAGCCCTGCTTCGTCACGACGCCCCCGGTGCCGATCTGGGGGTCGAGGAACTGGGTCACCGTTGTCGGGAAGCCGCAGGTGCCGGGCGATCCGAGGCAGGCGAGTGTGGTGCCGTAGGCGCCACGGTTGGACGACGCGTAGGCCACCTGGGCGGAGCTGACCGTCCGGGAGTCGCCTTCCGCCGCGGCTTCGTTCGCCGAGATGCGCGCTCTCAGGAGGCTCGGGATCGCGATGGCAGCGATGATGCCGATGATCGCGACGACGATCAACAGCTCGATCAGGGTGAACCCCTCTTGCTTCTTCATGGACTCTCCTTCTTGCCACTCACCCGAGCGGCATGTCCTCCCCAAAAGCAAGATTGATACCGTTTTCCGGATGGCCTAACTCCTTTCGAATGAGCAATTGTCCCAGCCGACTTTCCGGGTTCCAGATAGGAGCCTGTCCGGTTGTCAAGACTTGTCACTGTCTCGGACAGCGCCCCGGCGAAGTGGGGAGGCGCTCGCCGTTTCAGCTCCCCCTCGGCTTCGGATGTCCAAGGGGAGAGGTGCTGACTTGGTCCACCGACACTCGCTCGTCCTGACCTGCGTCGCGGCGATCGGCCTCGGCCGTGGTGTGTCTCCGCGGGGCGGCGCGGCTGCCGACCAGCGACCTCCCTACGACCCCCTCGCGGTCGCCGAGGCCGCTCGTCCGGCGCCTCTCGAGCTCGCGGTCGACGACGCACGACGGGACCGCACGATCCCCGTCCGCGTCTACCTCCCGTCCGAGCACGGTCGCGCGCCCGTCGTCCTCTTCAGCCACGGGCTCGGAGGCTCCCGCACCGGCTGTGCGTACCTCGGGGAGCACTGGTCGGCCCGCGGGTACGTCGCGGTGTTCCTGCAGCACCCCGGGTCCGACGACTCGGTCTGGCGCGACGTCGAGGCGCCCAGCCGCGTGGGCGCGCTCAGGCGGGCCGCGAGCGCGAGGAACGTCCTGCGGAGGGTGCAGGACGTGACCGCCGTCCTCGACCAGCTCGAGCGCTGGAACGCCGGCCCTCACCCCCTCGCCGGCCGGCTGGACCTGCAAAGGGTGGGGATGGCCGGTCACTCGTTCGGCGCCGTCACGACCGAGGCCGTGAGCGGCGAGAGCTTCGGGCGACTCGGCCCCGTCTTCACGGACCCGCGCATCCGCGCCGCCGTCGCCTTGAGCCCGTCGTCTCCGCGTCGGGGGCGGACCCCGGCCGAGGCCTTCGCCGGCGTCCGCATTCCCTGGATGCTCATGACGGGCACGCGCGATCTCGCCCCGATCGGCGACGCCGACCTCGCCTCACGGCTGGCGGTCTTCACCGCCTTGCCCCCGGGGAGCAAGTACGAGGTCGTCCTCGACGGGGCGGAGCACTCGGCCTTCACGGACCGGCCCCTCCCCGGAGACCGCGGCCCACGGAACCCGAACCACCACCGGGTCGTGCTGGCGCTGAGCACTGCCTTCTGGGACGCGTACCTGCGGGACGACCCCCGGGCGCGGGCGTGGCTCGACGGGCGGGGACCCTCTGCGGTTCTCCAGACGACGGACCGGTGGCAGGTCAAGTGACACGATTCGGATCGCCCCGCCGCCCGAAGCAGGGTCTCAGACGGAGCTGAGCTGGACGGTGAAGGTCAGAAGATGGCCTGCGTCCCGCCCCTGGACGAGTGTGCCCTCGTGAGCCGCCACGATCTCCTGAACCACGCTCAGCTCTGCTTCGGACAGGTCGGCATCGCTCTCGCGCGGGGAGAGGACCGACGCGCGGCTCCCGCCGCTGACGCTGACGCACGGTCGGCCGGCCTCGGCGGTACCCCGGACCACGATCTCGGGAACCTGGCCGCGCTCGATCGCCTCGGTCTCGCACAGGTGGACGAGCGAGGCGACCGCGAAGCGAAGGAGCGGAGCGTCACCAGAGAGGGCGATCCCCTCCGGGGGCAGCTCGACGGTGACGCCCGGCACCTTCAGGGGGGCCAGGACGTCGGCCAGGGAGAGGCGCCGCCGTCTGGCGGATTCGGAGGGAAGCCTCGCCAGGAGCGAGGCCACGGCGGCCGCGGACGCTCGCGAGAGCATGCGCAGTCGTTGCGCCGCCGAGGCCGCCTCGCGCGCGGCCGCGGCTTCGAGCGGACCCGCCAGCTCGCGGGCCAGGAAGCCGAGGTGGGCCAGCGTCTCCCGCGACGGCTGCGCCGCGTGGAGGTCGTAGTAGAGAAGACCGATGCCCAGCGACCGCTCGGCTGACCGCAGCGGGACGAGCGCCACCGCCTCGTAGGACGGCTCGCCCGCGCGGAGCGCGTCGGCAAGGGACGGCGACTCGACGGCTTCCTCGACGAGTGGCTCTCCGAGGGCCTGAAGGGTCGCCAGGTGCGCGTTGCCCCATTCGGTGCGCGACAGAGGGTCCGAGGAGAGGGGTGGCAAGGGGATGATCTGGGTGGAGTCCTCCGCCGTCAGGCGCAGCGTGGCGCCCGACGCGCCGCCCGCCCGCACGAGCACCTCCAGGATGCGCCGGAGCCTCGTCTCGACGGCGGTCGCTCCCGGAGACTCCGTGGCGAGCTCGAGGGCCCGACGCATCTCGTCGAGGCGGCCGCGGGCGACGTCCCGCTCCTCGCGCAGGTCGCTCACGACGAAGCCCAGCTCGGCCGAAGCCTCGGCATACGAGGCGGCGAGGGACTCCGGGGAAGGGGCCTCCGGGCTCGGGGCGGCGGGGGCGCGCGAGGGGTCCTCCGGCGTCCTCACCTGGACGCGGAGATGGCCCGAGGTCCCGATCGGGACGAGGGTGCCGTCCGGAAGCTCGATCTCCTCCTTCTCCTCTCCGGCGGGCAGGTCGAGCCGTTCGCGGCCGAACATCCCCGCCACCGCCTGCGCCGTCCATGCTTCGACGGACTGGCCGGCCGGCAGGTCCATGGTCCGGTAGCGGCGGCAGAGGTCGCGGAGAGTCGCGGACAGGATCGCCGAGAGAGTCTCGAGGACGCCCGTGCCTCGCGTGGCCACGCCCGGGAAGGCCGGGACGTGCCTCGAGTTGAGCTGACGCTGGAGAGCCTCGATGTCCACGACCTGCGGCAGGTCCCGCTTGTTGTACTGGTAGACGAGGGGAATGGCGTGCGGGTCGAGCTGGTGGGCGACGAGGTTCGCGTTCATCTCCTCCTGGCATCGGGCGTTCTCGGCGAAGCGATCGACCGCGGAGTTGGCGACGAAGACGACGCCGTCGGCTCCCTTCAGCACGATCCGGCGCGTCGCCCCGTACATGGCCTGGCCGGGCACCGCGAGCAGCTGGAGCTTGAGGTCGTAGCCGCGGAAGCCCCCGGTGCGCAAGGGGAGGAGGTCGCAGAGGATCGTCCGGTCCTGCATCGAGTTGACGGAGACGAACTCGCCCCGTCTCGAAGCCGAGGCCCGCTCGTGGAGCACGCGCAGGTTCGTGGTCTTGCCCCCGACCGGAGGACCGTAGTAGACGATCTTCACCCGGATCGTCCGGTCCCTCTGGTTGATGTCGACCACGGCGGGCGCTCCTGCTCGCGGGATGGAGGCGCCCAGGGACGCCTCGACGCACCGGCCGCGACGATCATGCGCCGCCCACCGCCCCCCGTCAATTCGGCGAGGGGTGGGCGAAGGGAAGGCCCTCCGATCGCCCTCCGGAGCGCGTCTTTTCCGCCCACCGTCCCACGAGAGCCACGAAGAGCGACGAGACCCGGTTCGCGACTTCCGGGGACCCGCTGAACGAGCGATGCCACCCGGTGCGCCACCTCGGGTCAGAAGCGGATGGCGAAACGGGTCGGGCCGCCGGCGGGGCTCTCCAGCGAGAAGCCGAAGCCGTGCTGGGCGAGGATCTCCTGGGCGAGGGTCAGGCCGATGCCGCGGCCGTTGGCCTTCGTGCTGAAGAACGGCGTGAAGAGGGCGGCCTGGACGTCGGCCGGGATGCCGGGCCCGCTGTTCTCCACGACGAGGAAGGGCCGCCCCGCGGACGTGCCCGTCGCGACCGTGACCGTCCCGTCCCGGGCCACGGCCTCGACCGCGTTGCGGAGGACGTTGACGAGGACCTGCTCGATCTGGTGCTCGTCCAGGGAGACCGGCTCCCGGACCTGGCCGGCGTCGACCGTGAGCGCGATGCCCCGCTCCTCGCACTCCGGTCGGAAGAGGCGCGCCACGCCCTGGACGAGGCGGCCGAGGTCCCGGGGCGTGCGGTGCGGCGGCGGCAGCCGGACCACGTCCGCGTACTCGCGCACGAACGCGTCGAGATGGCGGAGGCGCGTGTTGGCGACGGAGAGGGCGGCCGCGAAGTCGTCCCGGTCCGCAGGCCGGATCTGCTCCCGGTAGTGCAGGCTCGACTCGAGCAGCGAAGCGGCGGCCCCGATCGAGTTGCCGACCTCGTGGGAGAGGGTCCGGATGACCTTCTCGTACGCGGCCCGCTCCGACCGGCGCAGCTCCTCGGTCAGCTCCTCGACCACGATCAGCATCCGCGGGAAGCCGTGGTCGAGGAACCGCGTCTTCAGCCAGCGCACCCGCCGGCTGCCCTGGAGGGGCAGGACCGCAGACTCGCCGGCGGCGAGATCCGCCACCTGCGCGACGAACGGCACCGGGAGATCTTCGAGACGAAGGCCCAGGAGGTCCGATCCCGGCCGCATCAAGAGCCGCTCCGCTCCCGGGTTGACCGTGCTGAGCCGCCCGTCGAAGTCGAAGGTCAGGATCCCGGCGGGGGAGGCGCGGACGACCTCCTCCAGGAAGTGGTGCTGCTCCCGGGCGCGCAGGCGCTCCTCCCGGAGGCTGTCGATCATCCGGTTGTAGACCCCGACGAGCGCGTCGACCTCCGGCTGGCCGACCTCCCGCAGCCGCGACGAGAAGTCCCGCTCGGCGATGAACTGGACGCCGTCGCGCACGAGCTGGAGGGGCCCGAAGAGGGCTCTCAGGAGGTGGACGCCGAGGAGCATCGAGGCCACGAGGCCCGCCTCTCCGGCGAGGAGCCAGAGGCCCCGGCCGCGCAGCCAGGCGAAGGCCAGGGCCGCGAGGGCGACGTGCACGGCGCCGACGTACAGGACGATCTTGGCCCGCAGGCTCAGGGGGAGATCCCGTGCTTCTCGAGGCGGCGGTAGAGCGCCGGACGGCTGAGGCCGAGGGCCTCCGCGACCCGGCTGAGGTTGCCCCCGTAGTGGGCGAGGCACTTCACGATCATGCCCTTCTCGATCTCGTCGATCGTCATCGACCCCGCCGCGGGGAGGGCGTCCCGGGGCGCCTCCCGCGCCTCCATCTCCGCCCCGCGGGCGAAGTCCTCGGCCTCGAGCGGGGTGCGATCCGTCATGAGCAGAGTGCGCTCGACGAGCTGCCTGAGCTGGCGCACGTTGCCGGGCCAGGGCTGGGACTGGAGCCAGCGCACGGCCTTCGGGCTCACGGCCACGCTCGCCCGGCCGTAGACCTGTCCCCCCGCGGCGAGGAAGTGGTGGGCGAGGGCGGGGACGTCTCCCGGCCGCTCGCGCAGGGGCGGCACGTGGAGAGTGATGAGGTTCAGGCGGTAGAGGAGGTCCTCCCGGAACTCGCTCCGCGCCACGAGCGCGCCGAGGTCGCGGTTGGTGGCGGAGACGACCCGCACGTCGACGCTGCGCGTCAGGCTCGAGCCCAGGGGCTCGTAGCTGCGGTCCTGCAGGACCCGTAGCATCTTGACCTGGCTGCCCGGCTCCAGCTCCCCGATCTCGTCGAGGAAGATGGTCCCGCCGGCGGCGATCTCGAAGCGCCCCTTGCGGTCGCCGCGGGCGTCGGTGAAGGCCCCCTTCACGTGCCCGAACATCTCGCTCTCGAAGAGCGTCGAGCTGACGCCCCCCAGGTTCACCTTGACGAAGGGTCCCTTGACGCGGCGCGAGTTGCGGTGGATGGCCTCGGCGATCAGCTCCTTGCCCGTCCCGCTCTCGCCGGTGACAAGCACCGAGGCGTCCGTCGGCGCCACCCGGGCCACGACGTCCAGCACCTTGAGGAGGCGGGGGTCGCTCCCGATCACGCCGGAGAAGTCGTACGCCGTGTCGAGCTCATCCCGGGTGGGCGGGGGCCGGTCGGGTCCCCGGTGCGCCTCCTGCAGGCCCAGCGCGGTCTCGATCGACTGAAGGAGCTGGGCGTTCGTCCAGGGCTTGGTGACGAAGTCGGCCGCTCCCGCCTTCATGCCCTGGACGGCGAGGCCGATCGAGCCCCAGGCGGTCATGAGCACGACCGGGAGCTGCGGCCAGCGGGCCTTGATCGCGTCCAGGAGCGCCAGGCCCTCGGCGCCGGTCGTCTGGCGCGAGAAGTTCATGTCCTGGAGCACGAGGCCGATGCCCCCGCCTTCGAGGAGGGCCAGCGCCTCCGACGGGCCCGCCGCCGCCCGCGAGGCGTGCCCGGCCTGTTTCAGGAGCAGGGCCAGGGACGCCGCGATGGAGACGTCGTCGTCGACGATCAGGACGAGCGCCACGGCGCCCCCATTCTAGGCACACTCGGGGGAGAGCCTACTCGTAATGGAGGGCCTCCGCGGGCTGGACCTGGGTCGCGAGCCAGCTCGGGTAGAGGGCGGCCACGACGGTGAGGCCGTAGATGACGAGGGCGGCCAGGGCGATGGCCGTGGCGTAGACGCCGGTGCTCACCCAGCCGACCACGCCCAGGAGCGGGAACTGCACGGCGAGAGCCACGCCCACGAGGAGGCCGGCGGTGGCGACGACGAGCAGCTCGCCGAGCACCTGGAGCGACACGCCGCGGCCGGTGGCGCCGAGGGCGCGCCGGAGGCCGATCTCCCGCCGGCGGCGGGCGACGCTCTGCCAGAGGACGCCCACCATGCCGAGGGCCACCATCACCAGCATGAAGCCGGCGACGAGGGCCGCGGCGAGGAGCGGCACGAGCTTCAGGGTCATCATCGACCGCCGCATCTTCGTCAGGGGATCCACCTGGAAGGTGTGGCCGGGGGAGACGGCGCGGAGCCGTTCCAGGAGCCGCTCCTCGAAGGAGGCCGGTGTCCCGGGGCGCACGCGCACCACGAGGTTGTAGTAGGGCGACGCGCCCGCGCCAGCCACCCGGCTGCGCTTGAGGAAGTACGGCTCCGGGCCCTGCAGCTCGCCGTCCTCCCGGAAGTCGGTGAAGACGCCGACCACCCGGAACTCGGGCGCCTGGCCCCCGTTGCGCCCCAGGGCGTGCTCGTCGGGCTTCGGCGCGATGTTCTGCCCGAGGGGATCCTCGGAGCCGAACAGGTCGTGCTTCAGGCGCTCGTTGACGAGCACCGGAGTGTAGGGGAGGGCGTCGTCCGCCGCCTCGAACCACCGGCCCTGGGTGACCCGGATCCGCATGACCTGCGCGAAGTCGTCCGTCACCTCGTCGTTGTACGACTCGAAGCGCCGGCCGCCGTGCTCGACCTCGTCCGTCATCCCCGTGAGATCGAAGGCGGGGACGGCCATCCCGGCCGCGCCCTCGACCGCGTCGAGCTCCTGCACCTCGCGCAGCAGCCGCCGCGACTCCTCTCTCGCCGTGGAGGACGAGCGGCCGTCGTGCTCGGCGACGATGTCGGAGAGGGACCCGAGGTTGACGTTCAGGACGTCTTTGTAGTCGAAGCCCAGGGGCCGGCGGTAGTTGTCGAGGTTGTAGACGACGACGGTCATGACCGCGAAGACCACGAGGAACGAGAAGAACACCTCGACCGCCACGAGCGCCTGGGAGCGCTTCCGGTTCCAGCAGAGCTTGACCAACTGGCGGATCATCGCAGGGCTCCTTTGAGCGCATCCACCGGGTGGAGACGGGACATCCGCCAGGCCGGGTAGACGCCCGACAGGACGCCGAAGAAGAGGGTCATGAGGAGGCCGTAGAGGAACACGCGGGGGTTGAGGGCGAACCGGGCGTACGGGAAGAGGCCGCTCCCGTTGATCCCGCCGAGGACGAGGGCGGCGAGGGCGAACCCCAAGAGCCCTCCCACGAGGGTGAGGACCACGTTCTCGACCAGGAACTGGCCGACCAGGGTCAGGGACGACGCGCCGAAGGCCTTTCGCACCCCGATCTCGGACGCGCGCTCGAGGATGCGGCTCACGCTGACGTTGATGAGGTTGACGGTGGGAAGGAGCGTGAACACGAAGGCGAGGCCGAGGAGCCAGCCGAGCAGCTGTCCGGAACGGCTCTCCTCGAGCTTCTGGCTGAAGAGCATGCGCGAGAGCATGCCGAAGGGGGTGTCGATCCCGCCCGTGACCTCGGAGACGTCCTTGGGGTCGGGCGACTCGAAGCGCGCGAGCGCCGAGCGGTACTCCTCGGCGATCCGGGGGAGGTCGCTCGCCCGGGGGGCGAGGATCGAGGCCATGAAGTTGCCGTGGAGGGCGGTGCGGTACTTCTCGTCGCGGAGGGTGCCGATGGGGAGCCACACGTCGGCGAAGGGGGTGATCCGCAGGTAGGAGACGTCCTCCACGACTCCCACCACGCGGAAGCGCTCGCCGTCGATCTCGACCGTCCGGCCGGCGGCGGGCTCGTCGCCGAAGAACCGCCGGCGGGTGCTGGCGTTGAGGACGGCGACCCGGTTCTTCTCCTGGTCGTCTCTCGCCGTGAAGGGCCCGCCTTCGAGGAAGCGGAAGTCGAGGATCTGCCAGAACGCCCCGTCGGTGTACTTGCGGTAGGCCTCGATGCGCGCGCCGTCCTTGTACGTGACGACCTTCTCCTGGAAGGTGAACAGCGAGATCCGCTCGGCCCCGGGCAGGGTGCGGACGTAGCGGTCGAGGAACCCGTAGCCGGGGAACGTCATCGTCCGGCCGGTGGTCGGCCCGGCGGTGCGGATCATGTAGACGCCGCGGGTGCGGTCGGCGTGGGTCTCCGGAGGGAGGTCCCCGAAGACGTGGTCCAGGAACGCCGCGGCCACGGTGAGGACGACGAGGGTGAAGGCGATGCCGAAGAGGCTGATGAACGTGTAGAAGCGCCTCCGGAGGAGGACCTTGAGGGCGACCTTGAGGTAGTTGCGGAGCATGGCGGACCTCCGGCCTCAGCCCACCTGGCGGCCGTCGAAGAGGCGCACGATGCGGTCGGTCCTCTCGCCGAGCCGCTGGTCGTGGGTCACCATGACGACCGTCGTCCGGTCGTCCCCGTTGAGGCCCCGGAGGATCTCCATGATCTCGTCGCCCATCTGGGAGTCGAGGTTGCCGGTCGGCTCGTCGGCGAGGAGGAGCTTCGGGCGCCCGACGACCGCGCGCGCGATGGCCACCCGCTGCTGCTGCCCGCCCGAGAGCTGTGAGGGGAAATGGTGTACCCGCGAGGCGAGGCCCACCCGCTCGAGGGCGAGGAGGGCCAGCCGCCGGCGCTCGGCCCCGGACAGCCGGCGGTAGATGAGGGGCAGCTCCACGTTGTCGAGCACGCTCAGGTCGTGGATCAGGTGGAAGGTCTGGAAGATGAACCCGATCTGCTCGTTGCGGAGACGGGCCAGGTGCTTGTCCCGGAAGGACGTGATGGGTGCGCCGTTCAGCTGGACCGTGCCCTTGCTCGGCGTGTCCAGCAGGCCGAGGATGTTGAGGAGCGTGCTCTTGCCCGATCCCGAGGGCCCCATGACCGAGATGAAGCTCCCCTCCTCGACGTCCAGGTTGATGTCGGAGAGCGCCACCGTCTCCAGCCGGTCGGTGCGGTAGACCTTCTCGACGTTCGTCAGTCGGATCATCGCTTCATCCCCTACCTGAGGCGCACCTCGGCGAGGTGCGCGTACTCGCGCATGTCGGACACGATCACCTCGTCGCCCGGGAGGAGGCCTTCGACCACCTCCACGTACTCGAAGCTGGCCAGCCCGAGGCGGACGCCCGTGCGCACCGCCTTCGGACCTCGCACGACGAACACGTCCTGACGGCCGGCCGCGGTCGCGAAGGGGCCGCGCCGCACGCGGAGGGCGCTCGCGCGGCGGTCGGTCACCACGAAGACGTCGACCCGGAGATTGGCCCGCAGGAGCGGGCTCGACCTCTCGTCGAGGGCGACGTTGAGGGTCATCACCCCGTCCTTGATGGTGGGCAGGATGCCGGCCACGGTGCCGTCGAGGGTGGACGTCTCGCTGAGCCTCACCCGGGCCGGCATGCCGACGGCGACGCGCTGGGCGTGGACGTCGGAGAGCGTCGCCTGGACCCGGAACGTCGTGAGGTCGGCGATGCGGGCGAGGACGTCTCCCTTGCGGACGAGCGCGCCCTCCTCCGTGACCACCCACGTGAGGACCCCGCCGCGGTCGGCCTTCGCGGTCGCGAGGTCGAGCTGCCGCGCGGACACGGCCTGCTCCTGGGCCAGCATCCGCGCTTCGACGGCGAGGCTCTCGAGCTCGGCGGCGCTCGCGGTCTCCGCGTTCGCGATCGAGTCGTTGCCGCGGGCGAGCTGGACCTCGGCCTTCTCGAGGTCCACCTGGGCCTGACGGAGCTGGTCCGCGGACGAGAGCCCCGCGTCGTGGAGCTGCTGCACCTGGCCGAGCTTGACCCGGAACGCCTTGACGTCGATGGCCGCCACCGCGGCCTGGCCCTTCAGCTCGGCGAGCGTCCGGGCGAGGGCGAGGCGCTTCAGCTTCTCCTCGTTCCGCTTGAGGGCCAGGCGCTCCACGACCTTGTCGTGGGCGAGGCGGGACTCGCTGACGTCGAGGTCGAGGATCGGCTCGCCGGGCTCGAGCGTCGCCCCCGCCTTTCGCAGGACCCGGAGCACCCGGGCGTCGATGGGGCTCGAGAGGACGTGCTCGAACTCGGGCACCACGGTCCCGGTGGCGCTGATCGTGGCCTCGACGAGGCCGGCCTCGACCCGGGCCGTGCGGATGTCCGAGCGGTCGAGGGTGGGCCGGATGAAGTGCGGAACCGCGCCGACGACGACCACGAGGCCGACCAGGACGCCCGCGCCCGCGGCCATCTTCTTCGCCTTCTGTCGTCTCGCGAACCCGGCATCCAGCGGTCGGTCCATGGGTCGCTCCCCGCCGCGGTCCTCTGCAAGGGGCGGTCCAGGCCGGAGGCCTCGCGATGCAGGGGTTCGGCCCCGGGGAAGGCGGCATTCCGTCCGAGTCGGGACGGCAGCGTCCGCTTCCGGACGGTTGCGGGGAGAACGGCCGTCCTCAGGACGGCGGCGTCACATCACGGGGCCGATGATCCAGGGCGCGAACTCCTCCTCGCCGACGCCGGAGCGCTCGCTCTTGGTCTTCTTCCCCGACGCCACGGCCACGACCTCCTCGAAGATCGCGCGGCCCACCGTCTCCAGCGGCACCCCGTCGAGGATCACGCCGCAGTCGAGGTCCATGTCCTCTTCCATGTGCCGGTAGACCGCCGAGTTCGTGGCGAGCTTGATCGAGGGCACCGGACGGCATCCGAAGACCGATCCCCGGCCGGTGGTGAAGCAGATCACGTTGCAGCCGCCGGCCACGAGGCCGGTGATCGAGACGGGGTCGTGGCCGGGCGTGTCCATGAACACGAAGCCCCGGGTCTCGATCCTCTCGCCGTAGAGAAAGACGTCCATGAGGGGCGTCGTGCCCCCCTTGGCGATCCCGCCGAGCGACTTCTCGAGGACGGTGGTGATCCCGCCCGCCTTGTTTCCCGGAGCGGGATTGTTGTCCATCTTCTCGATGCCCCGGCAGTACCACTCCCACCACTTGTACCGGTCGAGGAGCTTCCGGGCCACCTCCTCGCTCGCCGCGCGCCGCACCAGGAGGTGCTCGGCGCCGTAGGTCTCCGGCGTCTCGGCGAGGACACCCGTCCCGCCGTAGCGCACGAGCTCGTCCACCGCCCAGCCCAGGGCCGGGTTGGCGGTGATGCCGGAGTTGCCGTCCGAGCCGCCGCAGTTGGTGGCGATCGTGATCTCGGAGACCGGCTGGCGGGTGCGCCGCGCCTCGTCGGCCCGGGGCAGGAGGCGTGCCACCTCCGCCACGGCCCGGTCCACGGCCTTGCGGACCCCCCCGCTCTCCTGGATGGTGACGACCGGGGGCCGGCCGTCGGGAGCCAGGGGAAGAGCCATGCGCTGGCGCTCGACCATGACGCGGGCCTGGTTGACCTCGCACCCGAGCCCGATGACCACGTAGGCGGCCACGTTGGGGTGCTGCGCGTAGCCGGCCAGCACGCGCTGGAGAGCCCGATGGTCCTCGCCCCCCTCCTCGACGGCGCAGCCCGACTTGTGGGTGACCGCGATCACGCCGTCCACGTGGGGGTAGTCGCGGCTGACATCGCCGAAGCGCTGCTTCACGAGCTGGCTGACGCTCGCCGAGCAGTTGACGGTCGAGACGACCGCCACGTAGTTCCGCGTGCCCACCCGGCCGTCCGCGCGCCGGTAGCCGTCGAAGGTGCGCATGGCCTCGGGCGAGTAGCGCTCGAGGGGCCGGACGTCCGCCCCGACCTCGTACTCGCGGGCCAGGGCGCGAAAGGCCAGGTTGTGGCCGTGGACGTGGTCGCCCGGCTCGATGGCCGACGTGGCGAAGCCGATCACCTGGCCGTAGCGGCGCACCGGAGCGCCCTCGGGGACGGCGCGGCGGGCCAGCTTGTGCCCGGCGGGGATGTCGGCGCGAAGGGCCAGCCGGCGCTGACCGTCCTCGAGCGGGGTGCCTGCAGAGAGGAACCTCTTCGCGATGGCGACGTCGTCCGCGGGATGGAGAACGACGGCGACCTCTCCGAGCGGAGTGCCGATCATCTCGCATCCAGTATGCCCGAGGTCGGGACGATCCGCCCCGAGGCTTCGGGGTGATACCCTCCGCGCGTGCGCGGGCGGCTCCTCGTCGTGGTCCTCGTCGCCGCCGCGGGTGTCCCGGCATGGGCGGAGGAGGCGGGGCCCGGCCCCCCGTCGAACTACGTGGCCGGCTTCGTCGGCACGACGCTCGGCTACAGACCCCCCGGCGGGAGTTGGGAGGGCTGGCAGCACGACGTGACGCCCCTCCTCGGCTACGGACGCCAGGTCCGACCGACGCTCGCGATCGAGCTCGACGCCGGGCCCACGTTCGTGAAGGGGGCCTACTCCAGCTTCTCCCTCACGCCGGGGCTCGTGTGGTCGGTGCATCCGAACGTGTACCTGGCCGCCCGCTTCATCGTCCCCGTGGATCCCGAGACGAACTTCGTCCTCTTCCCGGGAGTGGGGCTCTGCCGCGCCTTCGGCCGAGTGATGCCGATCCTCGAGGTGAACGTGTCGAGCGCGGTGGGCCGCCACCCCGACCTCGGCGTTTCGCTGACCGCCGGCCTCCTCGTCTTCTTCTGAAGCCCGGCCACGGATCACTGGGGTGCGGGACCGCGGGATGCGGCACCGGCGTGCGGGTTATCATCGGTGAAAGGTCATGAGGACGATGCGACGCGGCCGACGGCCTGCCCCGTGGATTCTGGCAGGGGCGAGGTTGGGCCTCGCGACGGCTCTCGGCCTCGCCCTGGCCGACCCGACGGTCGCCGCGGCCGCCCCGGACTTCGTCGTGATCGTGCACCCCTCGGTGACCGGGAAGACGATCAGGCGCAGCGACCTCGCCGCCGTGTACCTCCGGAAGGCCACCCGCTGGGGCGCGGGCGTGACGGCGGTGCCGGTCGACCAGTCGGGCACGTCGGCGGTCCGAAAGGCCTTCTCGGAGGCCGTCCTCGGGATGTCGGTGGCGACGGTCGTCCAGTACTGGCAAAGTCAGGCCTTCGCGACGAAGCCCCTCCGGCCTCCGCTCGTCAAGAACTCGGACGCGGAGATCGTCGCCTTCGTGGCGAGGAACGAAGGCGCCGTCGGCTACGTCTCGAGCGCGGCCGCGCTCACTCCCGAGGTGAAGGCGATCTCCCTCACCGACTGACGCGCGCGCCCGGCCGCTCGGCGAGGAGCGTCCGGACGATCCGCTCGTAGGCGTCCACCGCCGCCTCCAGCTCCTCGAGGTCGACGTGGTCCTCGTCCGTGTGGGCGTGGAGGACGGAGCCGGGACCGAAGAGGAGAGGCACTCCCCAGCGGTCGAGGAGAGGGATGTCGGTCGTGAAGGCGAAGGACGCGGTCGCGAACCCGGGCACCGTGCGCATCCGCACCGGCGGGACCTCGAGCACGGTCTCGAGGGCGACTCGCGCCCGGAGGGGAGCGAGGCTCTCCAGCACTTCGCTGGCCGGGCCCACCGTCCGGAAGTTCAGCTCCGCCTCCGCCGACGGCGAGACGACGTTCGGCGCGACGCCGCCCGAGACGAGGCCGACCACGTAGAACGTCCGGCCGAGCTCCGGGTCCTCGGGGAGGGGCAGGCCGCGCAGCTCGACGAGGGCGTCGACGAGGAGATCGATCGCGGAGACGCCGCGGTCGGGCTGGGAGGAGTGGGCGGCCCGGCCCTTCGCGCGGAGCTTCAGCCGGAACGCGCCCCGCGTGGCCAGGGCGAGCGTGCTCTCGGTGGGCTCCCCGTTCACGAGGAAGGCCGGGCCCGGCGAGATCCGGTTGGCGGCCGTCGCCCCGTCGCTGCCGCGCTCCTCTCCGACCACGAACAGGAGGCCGACCCGCTCCTCGCCGGTCTCCCGCATCCTCTCGGTCGCGACGATCTGGGCGGCGAGCGCGCCCTTCGCGTCGCAGGCCCCGCGCCCGTAGAGCCGCCCGCCCTCGACGCGGCTCGGAAAGTGGGGCGGCACACAGTCGATGTGGGTCGAGAGGACGACGACGGGCTTCGGGTCGAGGAGGGCGAGAAGGTTCGTGCGCCCGCCGGCGACCGGCTGCTGCGCCACGCGGAAGCCGCGCTCCTTCAAATGGGCGGCGAGCCACGCGCAGGCCTCTTCTTCGCGGCCGGTCGTGGAGTCGATGTCGACGAGGGCACGGGCGAGGTCGACGAGGCTCAGCGCAGCCACGCTTCGAGCTCCGTCCGTGCGTCCGTCTTCTCGTCGCGGTACTTCACGATCACCGGTGTCGCGAGCGAGAGGCCCCAGCCCGGGCCCGCGCCCACCGTCACGGCGCGGGCCCCGGGCACGACCACGGCGCCCTCCGGGACGACGAGGGGCTGGCCTTCCGCGGCCTTCAGGATGCGGCCGTTCGGCAGGTCGTAGACGGGCGTCGAGCCGGTGAGGATCGTTCCCGCCGCGACGACGGCCCGCCGCTTCACGACCGTGCCCTCGAAGAGGCCGGTGAGGCCGCCGAGGAGGACGTCGTCCTCGACGATCACGGGCAACGCCCCGACCGGCTCGAGGACGCCGCCGATCTGCGCCCCCGCGCTCACGTGGACGCGCCGCCCGACCTGGGCGCACGAGCCGACGAGGGCGTGGGAGTCGATCA
>Ga0335080_10002329_pt1 | contig 18922 bp, 18 predicted proteins | sample Lox_Sample_34_FD_206720 | JGI IMG/M metagenome (GOLD analysis project Ga0335080, IMG submission 206720) | Soil microbial communities from Loxahatchee National Wildlife Refuge, Florida, United States - Lox_Sample_3.4 | ecosystem: Environmental > Terrestrial > Soil > Wetlands | place: USA...
ATCGCGGATGACGGCGCTTACGTGAGCTACCTCGAGGGCTGCCTGCCGGCCTGGGAAGAGGTCTCCTATGGCGATGAGATGCGTTGCGTCCGCGACGTCGCGATCGATGACGTGGTGCTCAATGAGCGCGGCGAAGAGACCGGGGTCGCCAAGATCATGCGCCGCGGCTACCGCGGGGAACTCATCGAGATCACCCCGCGCAGTGCCGCCAACCGCTTTCATGTGACGCCCGAGCATCCGGTGCTTGGGATCCGCCGTAAGGCCGTGCAGAGAGGCACCCGCGGCCCGCAGCGGTGGGCGGACATCGACCCCGCCAAGATCGCCGTCACCGAGCCGGACTACATCCCGGCCGGCGAGCTCGTGCCCGGGGACCTGCTGGTGTTCCCGGTGAATCGGGTCGCGCACGATGACCCGAGCCTGAGCGATGACTTCCTGCGGCTGCTCGGGTACTACATCGCCGAAGGCTGCGTGACCAAGTTCAATGGCTACGATGCGGTGGAGTTCTGCGTCGGCAGCCACGAGATGCACCTGGCCGATGAGATCGCCGCGCTGATCACCAAATGCACCGGCAAGCGGCCGAACCGGTTCGAAGACGAGAAAAAGCACGGCCTGTACGTGGTGGTGTACTCACGCGAGCTCTGTGAGCGGCTGGCCGAGCACGGCGGCAAGTACGCCAAGGGCAAGCGCTTCAGCAAGGCCGTGATGGACCTGCCTCCGCCGCGCCAGAAGCTGGCCACCGACACCTACTATCTGGGCGATGGCAGCGTCGGACGTCACGGCGCACTCACTGCCATCCGCTGTGCCACGGTCTCCAAGACGCTGGCATTCCAGTTACAGGAGATGCTCGCGCGGCAGGGCATCTTCGCCTACATGGGCAGCCGCGAGGCCTTCGATGAGACCATGAAGGATGGTCGGGTCATTCATCACAGCAAGCGCTACACGCTTCTTCACTGCGAGAAGACGCGCGGTCACCACGTGATCCGGCGCGATGGCTACTTCCTGGTGCCCGTCCGCCAGATCAATCGCCAGCCGTATGACGGCTTCGTCTATAACTTCGAGACCCGCGACGAGCCGCATTCCTACCTGGTGAAGGGCTTCGCCGTGCACAACTGTACGGCCCCGCAGCGCGACGAGAATCAGCTGCACGCCGCCGTAGTCGAGCTGGTCGCGCTCGACCAGGCGCACATCAAATACTCCACCGTACAGAACTGGTACCCGGGCGATGCCGAAGGGCGCGGTGGCATCTACAACTTCGTCACCAAGCGCGGCGAGTGCCGCGGGCGCAACTCGCACATCTCCTGGACACAGGTCGAGACCGGCTCGGCGATCACCTGGAAGTACCCGAGCTGCGTGCTGCGGGGCGAGGGCTCGATCGGCGAGTTCTACTCGGTCGCCACCGTCAACAACCACCAGCAGGCCGACACCGGCACCAAGATGATCCACATCGGCCGCGACACCAAGAGCACCATCGTCTCCAAGGGCATCTCCGCGGGCCACGGCCAGAACACCTATCGCGGGCTGGTGAAGGTGCTGCCGAGCGCGCACGGCGCGCGCAACTTTACCCAGTGCGACTCGCTCCTCATGGGTCCGAAGTGCGGCGCGCACACCTTCCCGTACGTAGAGGTGAAGAACCCGAGCGCCACCGTGGAGCACGAGGCCAGCACCTCCAAGATCAGCGACGAGCAGCTGTTCTACTGCCGCGCGCGCGGCATCAGCGAGGAGGACGCGGTCAACATGATCGTGAGCGGTTTCTGCAAGTCGGTATTCAAGGAGCTGCCCATGGAGTTCGCGGTGGAGGCACAGAACCTCCTCGCCGTGAGCCTGGAAGGCGCGGTGGGCTAGATGAGCGAGGCCCCCACCATGCTGCGCATCCAGGACCTGCACGTCAGCGTCGGCGGCAAGCCGATCCTCGATGGCCTCAGCCTCAGTGTGGCGCGCGGCGAAGTGCACGCCATCATGGGGCCGAACGGCTCGGGCAAGAGCACGCTCGCCGGAGTGCTCGCGGGCAGGCCCGGCTACGAGGTCACTTCCGGCAGCGTCACCTACGAGGGGCGGGACCTGCTGTCACTGCCGGCCGAGGAGCGCGCGCGCGCCGGACTGTTCCTCGGCTTCCAGTATCCGGTCGAGATCCCGGGCGTCAACAACGTGTACCTGCTCAAGGCGGCGCTCAACGCCACGCGCGCCGCGCACGGCCTGCCGGAGGTGGATGCCTTCGAGTTCCTGACGCTGGTGCGGGCGAAGATGCAGCTGATGAGGATGGAGGACAGCTTCCTGTCGCGCGGCGTCAACGAGGGCTTCTCCGGCGGCGAGAAGAAGCGCAACGAGATCCTGCAGATGCTGGTGCTCGAGCCGCGCCTGGCCATCCTCGATGAGACCGATTCGGGCCTGGACATCGATGCACTCAAGGTGGTCGCCGCCGGCGTCAACTCGCTGCGCGCCCCCGAGCGCTCCTGCGTGCTCGTGACCCACTACCAGCGGCTGCTCGAGTACGTCGTGCCCGAGCAGGTGCACGTGCTGGTGCGCGGCCGCATCGTCAGGAGCGGCGACAAGGGGCTCGCGCTCGAGCTCGAGCGGCGCGGCTACGACTGGGTGAGCGGCGCCGCCGCCTAAGGCCATTCCCATGAGCAGCGCCCTCACCGCCCGCATCGCCGAGGACTATGCCGCCAGCGTGCGCACGCGCGCGGCCGCGGAGGAGACCCCGCGGCTCGCGGCACTCGCCGCATTGCTGCGCGAGGACCTGCCGGGCAACCGCGACGAGAACTGGCGCTACGCGAGCCTGCGCGGGCTCGAGCGGCTGCGCTTCGCGCCGGTGGCGGCATCGGCCCTGGCCGGCGCGGCGCTGCCGCCGCCGGTAGCGGGCTTTGAGCGCCATGTGTTCATCGACGGGCGCCGCGCGCCGCAGCTCTCCGCCGCCGGCAGCGCCGCGCTCGCGCCAATCGGGCCGCAGCCCGAGCGCGCGCGCAGCGCCGACCAGCGCTTTGCGCTCCTCAACGATGCCTTCGCCCCGGAGGGCGCAGCCCTCACGGTGCGCGGCGACGCGCAGCTGGAGCTCATCTTCCTGGCGCACGGGCCGGCGGATGCGGGGGCTTCGTACCCGCGCATCGGGGTGCGCGTGGCACCGGGCGCCCGGCTGGAGCTCATCGAGCGTCACCTGAGCACCGGCACTGCCGGCAGCTTCGTCACCAGCCTCGCCGAGATCGAGCTCGAGCGCGACGCGAGCCTTGCGCACTATCGCCTGCAGGACCTGTCCCGGGACAGCACGTTCTTCGACACCCTGCTGGCGCGCCTCGCCGCGGGCGCCAGCTACCAGCTGCACGGCATCAGCACCGGGGCGCGTGCCGCGCGCTCCACGCAGCAGATCGAGCTCGCGGGCGAGGCGAGCGCGCTGCGCATGGCGCTCGTGGCCCTGGGCGATGGTGCACAGGTGCAGGACGGCTTCGCGCAAGTGCAGCACCGCGCCCCGCGCGCCCGCACCGAGCAGCTGTTCCGCGGCATCGCCGCGGGGCGCGCGCGGGTCGCCTTCAACGGCAAGATCGTGGTGGCCGCCGGCGCCAGCGGCACGGACTCGCAGCAGTCGCTGCGCGGGCTGCTGGCCGGTGCCGGCGCCGAGATCGACGTGCGCCCGCAGCTGGAGATCTACACCGACGAGGTGCGCTGCAGCCACGGCGCCACCACCGGCAAGCTCGATGAGAACATGCTGTTCTACCTGCTGTCGCGGGGCCTGGACCCGCAGACCGCGCAGCGCCTGCTGAAGTGGGCCTTCCTGGCCGACGCGTTCGCGCGCATCGGCATCCCGCAGCTGCGCCAGCAGATCGAGTCGAGCCTCGCCGCCGGGCTCAAGGATGAGGCGCTGAAGGAGTTGCTCTGATGTCCGCCCTGCCCTCACCACGGGCGCCCGCCTATGATGTCGAGCGCGTGCGCGCCGACTTCCCGATTCTGGCGACGCGCGTCAACGGCCATCCGCTCGTGTACCTGGACAGCGCCGCCTCCGCGCAGCGCCCGTGGCCCGTGATCCGCGCGGTCGAGGCCTACGAGACCCATACGCACGCCAACGTGCACCGTGGCGTGCACGCGCTCAGCCAGGCAGCCACCGCCGCCTTCGAGGGCGCGCGCGAGCGCGTGCGGCGCTTCATCAATGCGCGCAGCGTGCACGAGATCATCTTCACCCGCGGCACCACCGAGGGCATCAACCTCGTCGCCCAGGCATACGCGCGGCCACGCCTGAAGAGCGGCGATGAGATCCTGATCAGCGCCCTCGAGCACCACGCCAACATCGTTCCCTGGCAGATGGTGTGTGCGCAGACCGGCGCCGTCCTCAAGGTGGCGCCGATCAACCGCCGCGGCGAGCTCGAGTTCGAGGCCTTCACGCGGCTGCTGTCGGCGCGCACGCGGCTCGTGGCCGTGGCGCACGTCTCCAACGCCCTGGGCACGGTGCTGCCGGTGGACCGCATCATCGCGGCCGCGCACGCCGAGGGAGTGCCGGTGCTCATCGACGGCGCCCAGGCCGTGCCGCACACCGCGGTCGACGTGGCCGCGCTGGGAGCGGACTTCTACACCTTCTCCGCGCACAAGGTGTACGGACCCACCGGCATCGGCGTGCTCTACGGACGCGAGGCGCTGCTTGAGGCGATGCCGCCCTGGCAGGGGGGCGGGGACATGATCCTGAGCGTGTCCTTCGAGAAGACCACCTACAACGAGCTGCCCTACAAGTTCGAGGCCGGCACGCCCAACATGTCCGGGGCCGTGGGGCTGGCCGCCGCACTGGACTACGTCGAGGGCCTGTCGCTCCCGGCGATCGCCGCGCACGAGGCGCAGCTGCTGCAGCGGGCCACCGACGCGCTCGGGCAGCTGCCCGACATCGAGCTGATCGGCACGGCGGCGCACAAGGCCTCGGTGCTTTCCTTCACCATGAAGGGCGTGCATGCCCACGACCTCGGCACGATCCTCGATGCCGAAGGCGTCGCGGTGCGCACCGGCCATCACTGCGCCATGCCGGTCATGACTTTCTTCGGCGTGCCGGCGACGGCGCGCGCCTCCTTCGCCTGCTACAACAGCGAGGGCGACGTCGCCGCGCTGGTGGCCGCGCTCAAGCGTGCGCGCGAGGTGTTCGGCTGATGGACCTGAAGGAGCTGTATCGCGACGTGATCCTCGATCACAACCGGCACCCGCGCAACTTCGGGGCGCTGCCGGCAGGTGCCGCGCTCGCCGAGGGCAACAACCCGCTGTGTGGCGACCGGCTCACCGTGTCGGTGCAGCTCGAGGGCGAGCGCGTGGCCGACATCCGCTTCGAGGGCAAGGGCTGCGCCATCTCCACCGCCTCCGCCTCGCTCATGACCGAAGCGGTCAAGGGCAAGGACCGCGCCTCGATCCGCGCGCTGTTCGAGCAGGTGCACGCGCTGCTGACCCAGCCGCAGGCCGCCCCTGCCCCGGCGCTCGGCAAGCTCGCCGCGCTCTCCGGCGTGCGCGAGTTCCCGGCGCGCGTCAAGTGCGCAAGCCTCTGCTGGCATACGCTCAACGCTGCGCTCGAGCACGCCGGCACGACGGTCAGCACCGAGTAGACGCATGCGGCGCCAGCACGAGAACGAGCCATTCGTCGTCAACCGCGAGGTGCGCGCGGTGATCGTGCCGGCCGGGCAGGAGGTGAACCTGAAGCCGGGCCAGGCCGGCTACATCACCCAGGCGCTCGGCGGCAGCTTCACCGTCTATATCGACGGCAACCTGTTCCGCGTCGCGGGCGAGGATGCCGACGCGATCGGCCAGGAGGCGGTCAAGGCGCCGCAGCTGCCGCCCAACGCCGGCGAGGAGGACGTGAAGAAGCTCGCCTGGGAGCAGATGCGCACCTGCTACGACCCGGAGATCCCGATCAATATCGTGGACCTCGGGCTCATCTACGACTGCGAGGTGAAGGCCAACGAGGACGGCACGCGCAGCGTGGAAGTAAAACTGACGCTCACCGCGCCCGGCTGCGGCATGGGGGAGATCCTGGTGGACGACGTGCGCGATAAGATCTCCCGCATCCCCACGGTGCGGGAGGTGAAGGTGGAGCTCACCTTCGATCCGCCGTGGAACCAGAGCATGATGAGCGAGGCGGCGCGGCTGCAGACCGGGATGTTCTAGGTCCGAGGGGGATCAAGAGGCGAAATGAGCTCCAAATGGGTGGACGTCGGCGCTGCCGCCGACCTGAGTGAAACCGAGCCGCTGGCGGTGTTCGCGGAGGGCTACGCGATCGCGATCGTGCGTTGTGGCGAGCAGGTGTATGCGGTGCAGGACCTGTGCACGCACGATGGCGAGACCCTCGGCAATGCCCAGGTCGAGGACTGCCAGATCATCTGTCCGCGCCACGGCGCGCACTTCTGCCTGAAGAGCGGCGAGGCCCTGACCCCGCCGGCCTACGAGCCACTGCAGACCTTCGCGGCGCGCGTGGACGGCGGCCGGATCCTGGTGGAAGTCCCGCAATGAGACCGGTTCGCGCATGCGGCGCCTGACGCTCATGCGCCACGCGGATGCGCGCTGGAAGAACGCGAGCTCGGACCTGGAGCGCGCGCTCAGCCGCCGTGGCAGCGCCGCCGCGGAGCTCATGGCGCGGCGGCTGCTCGAGCTCGAGCTGGTCCCGGACCTGGTGCTCGTAAGCCCCGCGCGCCGCACGCAGCAGACCGCGGAGATCCTGGCGCGCGAGCTGGCGCTCGTGCCGCGCCGGGTGCTGCGCGAGGAGAGCCTGTACCTCGCCAGCTGCGCCGACCTGCTGGGGCTCGTCAAGCGCACCGGGCCGCGCGTGGCGCACCTGATGCTGGTGGCGCACAACCCCGGGGTGTCCGAGCTCATGCAGCGGCTGCTGCCCGAGGGGCAAGGCGACGCTGGGCTCTCGACCGCCGGCGTGTGCTCGATCGGGCTGGATTGCGAGGCGTGGACGGGGATCGAGGCAGCGAACGTCTGCGACGTGCAGCGCGCCGCGCCGCCGCCGCGGCTGTTCGGCCTGTTCGGCTAGCCCGCGAAAACCCTCAGCACTCCGGCACGTTCACCGCGAGGCCTCCCTGGGAGGTCTCCTTGTAGATGGTGGACATGTCGACCCCGGTCTGGCGCATGGTGGCGATCACCTGGTCGAGCGAGACCTTGTGCGAGCCGTCGCCGCGCATCGCCAGGCGCGCCGCGTTGATCGCCTTGACCGCCCCCATGGCATTGCGCTCGATGCAGGGAATCTGCACCAGACCCGCGACCGGGTCGCAGGTGAGCCCGAGGTTGTGTTCCATGCCGATCTCGGCGGCGTTCTCGATCTGCTCGCTGGTTCCCTGCAGCGCCGCCACCAGACCCGCGGCCGCCATCGAGCAGGCCACGCCGACCTCGCCCTGGCAGCCCATCTCGGCTCCGGAGATCGAGGCGTTCTTCTTGTAGAGCATGCCGATCGCGGCCGCCGCCAGCAGGAAGCGCACGACACCGGCATCGTTCGCGCCCTCCTCGAAGCGGCGGTAGTAGTGCAGCACCGCCGGAACGATGCCGGCGGCGCCGTTGGTGGGCGCGGTCACCACGCGCCCGCCGGCGGCGTTTTCCTCGTTCACCGCCAGCGCATACGCGTTCACCCAGTCCATGACATCGAGCGGCTTGACGCTGCCGCTCTCGGTGAGCATGCGGTACAGGCGCGGGGCGCGGCGGCGCACCTTGAGCACCCCGGGCAGCAGCCCGGTCTGGTGGAAGCCGCGCTCGACGCAGCCCTGCATCACCTGCCAGATGTGCAGCAGCCGGCGGCGCACCTCGGCCTCCTCGGCCCAGGTACGCTCATTCGCCAGCATCAGCTCGTAGATCTCCAGCCCGTGCTCGCGACACAGGTGCAGCAGCTCCGCGGCGGAGCCGAAGGGGTATGGCGGTGCGGCGTGCACGCGCGTCTCGGGCGCCTCGGCCTCATCGCCGCGTACCACGAAGCCGCCGCCGATCGAGTAGTAGTCCTCCTCGCGCAGCAGGCGACCGTCCGCGCCGAGTGCGCTGCAGCGCATGCCGTTGGAGTGCCGGGGCAGCCGCTCGTGCATCATGAACAGCAGCTGCATCGGCTCATCGAAGGCGATCTCATGCTCGCCGAGCAGCCGGATGCGACCGCTGCTGCGGATGCGCTCGAGCGTCACCGGAATGCTGTCGGGATCGACCGTCTCGGGCTGCGCACCCTCCAGGCCCGCGAGCACTGCACGGTCGGTGCCGTGTCCGTGGCCGGTGAGGGCCAGCGAGCCGTACAGGCGCACCGCAACCTGTGCGGTCGGCGCGAGCAGTCCGTCGCGCTTAAGGCCGAGGACGAACTCGCGCGCCGCCCGCATCGGCCCCATGGTGTGTGAGCTGGAGGGTCCGATGCCGACCTTGAAGATGTCGAATACGCTCAGTGTCATGCTTGCATCCTCGGGCCGGCCGCGCGCGCACGGATACCCGGCACCTCAGTCTGCGGCCTCCCCTGCCGCCCGACATGCTTTGCGGCGACCTCAGGGGTCTTAAATGCGACCCCGCAGCCGGCGCAGCTGCCGCCGCGCGTGTTTGTCCGGACGCACTTGCGGCCGCGGCGTGAGCGCGGCGGCCACGCGCTGCTGCGCGGCAAACTGCTCGCGCCGCAGGCGGCTCGCCGGGGTCTCCTCATAACATAGTGTCGCCTCGCGCGCCGGCCCGCGCCGCGCGGGCAACTTAAGCACGACGCACTCGAATTCGAGCGCCCCGCGCACGAAGGTGAGCGCATCGCCCGGCCGCAGCGCGTGTGCGGGCTTCACGCGCGCGCCGTTGACGTGCACGCGGCCACCGCGCGCCGCCGCGGCCGCCAGCGCGCGCGAGGGCGCCAGCCGCACGGCGAACAGCCAGCGGTCAATGCGACCCGGCGCACTCTCAGGCTCGATCATGCTCGCTCAAGTATAATTCGCGCATGCAAGATGCGGTCATAACGCGCCTGCGCGAGGAGCTCGCCGCGCTGCGCGCACAGGGCCTGTACAAGCCCGAGCGCGTGCTCGAGGGCCCCCAGGGCGGCCTGGTCACGGTCGGCGGCCGCGAGGTCATCAACCTGTGCGCCAACAACTACCTCGGGCTCGCCAACCACCCGGCGGTGCGCGCCGCGGCGCAGGGCTCACTCGCCTCGCTCGGTTATGGCATGGCCTCGGTGCGCTTCATCTGCGGGACGCAGCAGATCCACAAGGAGCTCGAGCGGCGCCTGGCGCAGTTCCTCGGCATGGAGGACGTGATCCTCTACTCCTCCTGTTTCGATGCCAACGGCGGGCTGTTCGAGACGCTGCTCGATGAGCGCGACGCGGTCATCTCGGATGCGCTCAACCACGCCAGCATCATCGACGGCATCCGCCTGTGCAAGGCGCAGCGGCTGCGCTATGCCAACAGCGATATGGGGGAGCTGGAGCGCTGTCTCAAGGAGTCGCAGGGCGCGCGCACGCGCCTGATCGCCACCGACGGGGTGTTCTCCATGGACGGCTTCATCGCGCGCCTCGAGGAGATCTGCGCGCTGGCCGCGCGCTACCAGGCGCTGGTGATGGTCGATGACTCGCATGCCACCGGCTTCATGGGCGCGCACGGCCGCGGCACGCCCGAGCACTGCGGGGTCGGCGCGCGCATCGACATCCTCACCAGCACCCTCGGCAAGGCGCTCGGCGGGGCGAGCGGCGGCTTCGTGGCGGCGCGCCGCGAGGTGATCGAGTGGCTGCGGCAGCGCTCGCGTCCGTACCTCTTCTCCAACAGCATCCCGCCGGTGGTGGCCGCGGCAAGCCTGGCGGTGCTCGACCTGATCGAGCACTCCGGCGAGCTGCGCACGCGGCTGTTCGAGAATGCGCGCACCTTCCGCGCCGGCCTCGCCCGCGCCGGCTTCGATCTGAAGCCCGGCGAGCACCCGATCATCCCGGTGATGCTGGGCGATGCGGCACTCGCTGCCCGCATGGCCGAGCGGCTGCTCGAGGAAGGCGTGTACGTCATCGGCTTCTCCTACCCCGTGGTGCCGCAGGGCCAGGCGCGCATCCGCACGCAGATGTCCGCGGCGCTCACGCCGCAGCAGCTCGAGCAGGCCCTGCAGGCCTTCGTGCGCGTCGGCCGCGAGCTGCACGTGATCCGCTAGCCTGCCGCACGCAGGGAAAGACACACGATGAAAGCACTGGTGAAGGCGCAGGCAGCACCCGGGATCTGGCTCAGCGATATTCCCGAGCCCAAGGTGGGCCCGAACGACGTGCTGATCGAGATCGCGAAGACCGCGATCTGCGGCACCGACATGCACATCTATAACTGGGACGCCTGGGCGCAGAAGACCATCCCGGTGCCGATGGCGGTAGGCCACGAGTACTGCGGGCGCATCGTCGAGCTCGGCTCCGAGGTGCAGGGCCTGAAGGCCGGCGACCGTGTCTCGGGCGAGGGCCACATCACCTGCGGCTACTGCCGCAACTGCCGCGCCGGCCGCCGGCACCTGTGCCGCAATACCATCGGCGTGGGCGTGAACCGCCCGGGGGCCTTCGCCGAGTACCTGGCGATCCCGGCCGGCAACACCTTCAAGCTCCCCGACTCGATCGGCGATGACATCGCGGCCATCCTCGATCCCTTCGGCAACGCCACGCACACGGCGCTCGCCTTCAACGTGGTGGGCGAGGACGTGCTCATCACCGGCGCCGGCCCGATCGGCATCATGGCGACCGCGGTGACGCGCTTTACCGGCGCGCGCCACGTGGTGGTCACCGACGTCAACGACTATCGTCTGGAGCTGGCGCGCAAGATGGGGGCGACGCGCGCCATCAACGTGCAGCGCGACTCCCTCGATGCCACCATGCGCGAGCTGGGCATGCAGGAGGGCTTCGACGTCGGCCTGGAGATGTCGGGCAACGCGGCGGCGCTGCGCGAGATGCTGCGCACCATGCACCACGGCGGCTCGATCGCCATCCTCGGCATCCCGCCGGAGGACACCGCGATCGACTGGAACCAGGTGATCTTCAAGGGCCTCACCCTGAAGGGCATCTACGGGCGCGAGATGTTCGAGACCTGGTACAAGATGGCGAGCCTGCTGCAGAGCGGCCTGCGCCTCGAGCCGATCATCACGCACCACTTCGCCGTGCAGGAATACCTCGAGGGCTTCAAGACCATGGGCTCGGGCCGCTCGGGCAAGGTGATCCTCGACTGGTCGACGCTCTAGCGGCGCCTAACGCACCTCGCAGAAGCAGTAGGCGTACAGGCGGTTCGGCACGCTGAAGCGGCTGAGCTGCGCCACCTCATGCGCCACCGGGTCCACGCGCTGCGCCAGGCGCAGCAGCGCCGCCTGGTCCGGATCGGCCCGCAGCATCATCCCGGCGAGTGCCCCGCGCAGGTTAAGCGCCAGCGCCTCGGCCCAGCTGAGCTTGGGCTCGATGAACTTCACCGTGTACTCGGTCAGCTTGGCGCGCCGTGCCGCCGCCTGCACGGCCTCGTTGAAGGAGCCGAGCTGGTCGACCAGGCCGACGCGCTTGGCATCGCGCCCGGCCCACACCCGCCCCTGGGCGATGCTGTCGACCTGCTCGGGGGTCCTCTTGCGCCCCGCCGCCACGCGCTGCACGAACTCATCGTAGCCGTGGCTGGTGAGTGCCTGCAGCAGGGTGCGCGCGCCCTCGCCCAGCGGGCGGTCGAGCCGCGTCTGTCCCGAGAGCGCAGTGGTACCCACGCCGTCATTGGCGATGCCGACCTTGGCGAGCGTCTTGTCGAAGGTCGGCACGATCGCGAAGATGCCGATCGAGCCGGTGATGGTGGCCGGGCTCGCCCAGATCTCATCCGCCGGCGCGGCGATGTAGTAGCCGCCGGAAGCCGCATAGCCGCCCATCGAGACCACGAGCGGCTTGCCGGCCGCGCGCAGCGCCACGAGCTCGCGATAGATCTCCTCGGAAGCCAGCACGCTGCCGCCGGGACTGTCGATGCGCAGCACCACGGCCTTCACGTCCTTGTCGAAGCGGGCCTCGCGGATGAGGCGCGAGGTCGAGTCGCCACCCACGGTCCCGGGCGGCTGGTCGCCATCCAGGATCGAGCCGGAGGCGACGATCACGCCGATGCGAGCGCGCCCGTGGCTGAGGGATTTCTCGGCGCGCGCCACGCGCACGTAGTCATCGCTGGAGACGCCACTGAAGGTATCGCCTTCGTCGTTCTTGCCCACGAGCTCGATCAGCCGCTGCTCGACTTCGAGCTCGGTCTTCAGTCCCGTGACGAGGCGCTGGCTGAGTGCGACCTTCGCGGCATCGCCGTGCGCCTGCGGCACCGTCTGCATGAAGGTGTCGACGTACTTCGCCACCGCATCCGGCGGCAGCTTGCGTGCCTTGGTGACCGCATCCTGGTAGGCGTCCCAGAGCGCCCCGAGGTACGCGCGGCTCTCCTCGCGGTCCTCGTTGGACATGCTGTTGCGCGTGAAGGTCTCGACCGCGCTCTTGAAGGCGCCGACGCGGAACACGTTGATCTCGACGCCGAGCTTGTCGAGGGCATCCTTCACGTAGCTGCGGTAGCGGTCGTAGCCCTCGATGAGCACGAAGCCCATGGGGTCGAGGTAGATCTCATCGGCCTGCGCCGCCAGGTAGTAGCGCTCCTGGGTGAGTTCGACCCCGTAGGCGATCACCTTCTTGCCCGAGGCGCGGAACTCGCGGATGGCGCCGGCGAGCTCGGCGAGCGCCGGCTGCGTGGCGCTCTCGAGCTTGTCCAGGTCGAGCGCCAGCACCGCGATGCGCCGGTCGCTGGCGGCGGCGCGGATTGCATCGGTCAGGTCCCACACCAGCGCCTCGGGGCGCTCGTTGCCGGTGGCCTCGCTCAGGGCCCGCAGCCGTGCGTTCGCCGACAGCTGCTCGACCAGCGGCCCCTCCGGCTCGATCACCAGCGCCGCCTTGCTCGGCACGCTGGGCACGCTGCTGCGCAGAATCCCGAACAGCGCGCCGAAGATCAGCAGCAGCAGGATCAGGTGCAGCGCCCGGCGCAGGCCCTCGAGTCCGCGCCACAGGCCGGAAAAGAACGAGCGCACGGTCATGCGGCGATCCTGACCTGAGACGGACTAGATCTTTTCCTCGATGCGCGCCGCCTTGCCGGAGAGGTCGCGCAGGTAATAGAGCTTGGCGCGCCGCACGCTGCCGCGACGCTTGACACTGATGTCGCTGATGGCAGGGCTGTAGGTCTGGAACACGCGTTCGACCCCCTCGCCGTGGGAGATCTTGCGCACGGTGAACGAGGAGTTCAGGCCGCGATTGCTCTTGGCGATGACCACGCCCTCGTAGGCCTGGACGCGCTCACGGTCGCCCTCGACCACCTTCACCTGCACGACCACGGTGTCGCCCGGGCGGAATTCCGGCACCGTGCGGGTCATGCGCTGCTTGTTGATTTCCTGAATGATCTTGCTCATGGCTCCGTACCTCGATCTGTCTCACCAGCCGCGCGTGCGGCCAGGAATTCATCCAATGCCTGCCGCAGCTGCGGCGCGAGCCGTGCCCGCGCCAGCAGCTCCGGGCGCCGCTGCACCGTGCGCTCGAGCGAGCGCTCGAGCCGCCAGCGGCTGATGCCGGCGTGATCCCCCGACAGCAGCACGGGCGGCACGCTGCGCCCCTCGAACACCTCCGGGCGGGTGTAGTGCGGCCAGTCGAGCAGCCCCTGCACGAAGGACTCCTCGACGCTCGAGCGCTCGTCCCCGAGCGCCCCCGGCAGCAGCCGTGCCAGCGCATCGATCACCGTCAGCGCCGGCAGCTCCCCGCCCGTGAGGACGTAGTCACCGACCGAGAGCTCCCGGTCGATCACCGACTCCACCACGCGCTCATCGACGCCCTCGTAGCGGCCGGCGACCAGCAGCAGCCCCGGCAACCCCGCCAGCTCCTGCGCACGCGCCTGGCAGAAGGTCTCGCCCTGCGCCGACAGGTACACCCGCGGGCTACCCGCCGGCAGCCGCGCGTGCGCCGCGCGGATCGCCGCCACCAGCGGCTCGGGCTTCATCACCATGCCGGGACCCCCGCCATAGGGGCGGTCGTCCACGCTGCGATGCACGTCCGCGGTGTGCGCGCGCGGATCCTCGGTCCGCACCTCGAGCAGGCCGCGCTCGCGCGCGCGTCCCACGATGCCGAAGTTCAGCGCCCCCTCGATCATGCCGGGAAAGAGCGTCACGACCTCGATCTTCATGGGACCTTCTAGTCCAGCTCCACCGGCCAGTCCACCACGATCGCACCCGCCTCCAGCTTCACCTGCCGCAGGTGCTGCGGTCCGGCGGGTACCCAGTGCTCGCGTCCGCCGGACTCCCGAACCACCATCAGCGCGCCGCCCGGGGCATCGATGAAGTGGCTCACCGTACCCAGCTCCGCGCCCTCGAGGTTGCTCACCGTGAGGCCGACCAGGTCGGCGCGGTAGAACTCGCGCGCGCCGGTCGCCGGCAGCGCCGCGCGCTCCACCTCGACGGCCGCACCGGTCAGCTGCTGCGCGGCGGCGCGGTCCGCGACGCCCTCCAGCTGCACGACCAGCCCGCTCCCGTGCGCTCGTCCCTCACGCAGCGTGCGCGCCAGGCGCTCGCCGCTCCTCAGCCTCAGGCTCCACACCGGGTACTCGAGCAAGCGCTCGGGTGGCTCGGTATGCGATTCGACGTGGACCCAGCCCTTGATGCCGTACGGGGCGCCGAGGCGTCCGAGTTGCACCCACCGCACGGCGGCCTCCGGTCGAAGTGCGCGCGGCACGGCCGCGCGGCCTGCTCCTTCAGCTCCTAGGCCGTCGCCTGCTTGCGGTAGGAGGCCACCAGATGGGCCACGCGCTCGGAGGGCTGCGCACCCTTGCCGACCCAATAGTCGATGCGCGGCAGGTCGAGCTTGAGTTTCTGCTCGCCGCGACGCGCGATCGGGTTGAAGAATCCCACGTGCTCCAGGCTCGGGCCGCCCTGGCGCTTGCGGCTGTCGGTGACCATGACGTGGTAGAAGGGCTGGTTGCGCCCTCCACGCCGGGTCAGGCGAATCGTTACCATGCTCGTACTCTCGTGAACGTTCGGAAGGACCCCCGGAAAGGGCCCTGAAAAAAGAGCGCGGATTCTACGCAAGCCGGGCAGCGGATGCCACTTTTTCCAGCCCCGGCGCGGGGTTCCGCAAGGAGTAGCGCCCGGCCGGCGCCGGAGGGCCCGGGGGCCCTTCAGCGACCCGGGAAGCCCGGCGGCATCCCGCCCTTGAAGGCCCCCATCAGGCGGCGCAGCGTCCCGCCCTTCATGCTCTTCATGACGCGCTGCATCTCCAGGAACTGCTTCAGCAGGCGATTGACGTCCTGGACCTGCACGCCCGAGCCCCCGGCGATGCGGCGGCGGCGCGAGCCGTCGATGATCCCGGGGTTGCGCCGCTCCCGCGGGGTCATGGAGTTGATGATGGCGATCTGGCGGCGCAGGTCCCGGTCGCCCTGCTCGGCCGAGACGGCGCCCTTCTTAGCCACCGCTCCGGGCAGCTTGTCGATGAGCGCCCCGACGCCGCCCATCTTCTGCAGCTGCTCGAGCTGGCTCCTCAGGTCGCTCATGTCGAAGCCCTTGCCGCGCACCACCTTCTGCGCCAGCCGCTCGGCCTCGCCATGGTCGACCTGCCGCTGCACCTGCTCCACCAGGCTCACGACGTCGCCCATGCCGAGGATTCGCGAGGCCATGCGCGCCGGATCGAAGGGCTCGAGCGCCTCGGTCTTCTCGCCCACGCCGAGGAACACGATCGGCTGGCCGGTGATCTGCCGCACCGAGAGGGCTGCCCCGCCACGCGCATCGCCGTCGGCCTTGGTGAGCACGATCCCGGTCAGCGCGAGCGCGGCGCTGAAGGCGCGCGCGGCGTTCACCGCGTCCTGCCCGGCCATGGCATCGACCACGAACAGCCGCTCGGCCGCCGGCACCGCGGCGTCGATGTCGCGCACCTCCTGCATCAGCGCCTCATCGACGTGCAGCCGGCCGGCCGTGTCCACGATCAGCACGTCGAACACGCCGTTGCGCGCCTGCGCGAGCGCCGCGCGCGCGATCGCGGCCGGCGCCTCGGTGGCCGCGGCGGCGAAGTACTGGGCGCCCACCTGGCCGGCGAGGCGTTCGAGCTGCAGCATCGCCGCCGGGCGGCGCACGTCCGTGCTCACCAGTAGCACGCGCTTCTTCTCGCGCTCGATCAGGTAGCGCGCCAGCTTCGCGGCCGTGGTCGTCTTGCCCGCCCCCTGCAGGCCCGCCAGCAGCACGACCACCGGGGGCGCGGCCCGCGGGCGGAAGGCATGGCCGGCGCCGCCCATGAGCCTCACGAGCTCCTGGTGCAGGATGCCGATGAAGGCCTGCCCCGGGGTGAGGCTGGTGAGCACCTCGCTGCCGAGCGCCTTGGCCTTGACCGCCTCGATGAAGCTCTTGACCACCGGCAGCGCGACGTCGGCTTCCAGCAGCGCGATGCGCGCCTCGCGCAGCGCCTCGCTCACGTTCTCCTCGGTGATGCGCCCGCGGCCGCGGAGGTTCTCGATGGTGCGCGAGAGGCGCTGGGTCAGGGTGTCAAACATGTCCTCGCTCTTGGGCCTGCCGGGCCACGGCGGCGCAGCAACCGCGATTATAGGGCTGCGGGCGAGAATTCCCGCCTCGGGCCCGTAGCCAAGCTCTTATGCTAGGGCGTGCGGCGGCGCATGTGACCGCGCGAACGAGGGCCGGCCTTGAACTTCTCATCGACGACCATGTTGCTCATCCTGGCGCTCGTGGGGCTGCTGCTCATCGTCGCCTTCTCCTCGGGCACCGAGGTGGCGATGCTCTCGGTGAACCGCTTCCGCATCCGCCACCGCGCCCAGAGCGGCAACCGCGCCGCGCGCTCGCTCGAGCGGCTGCTGGAGAAGCCGGATGAGTGGCTCGGCGCGAACCTGGTGATCCTGGCCGGCGCCAGCGTGTTCGCCTCGGCGATCGCCACGATCCTCGCCCAGCGCACCGGCGAGCGTTACGCGGTGCCGCTCGCCGGGGCGGTGCTCACCATCATCGTCATCGTCTTCTGCGAGCTCGCCCCGAAGATCTACGCGGCGGCCAACCCGGAAGGGGTGGCGCTGCACGCCGCCGGCATCTACCGCGTGCTGGTCGGGGTCGCCCGCCCGGTGCTCTGGCTCACCAACCGCCTCGCTTACGGCTTGCTGCGCATCTTCGGCGTCGGGCGCGAGTCGCGCTCGGATCAGTCCCTGAGCGCCGAGGAGCTGCGCACCGTGGTGAGCGAGGCGGCGCCGGTCATCCCCGCGCGCCACCGGCAGATGCTGCTGTCCATCCTGGACCTGGGCCGCATCACCGTGAACGACATCATGGTGCCGCGCCAGGAGATCGCCGGCCTGGACATGAGCGAGAGCTGGGAAGACATCCTCGGGCAGCTGCGCCAGACCCCGCACACGCGGCTGCCGGTCTACCAGGGCGAGCTCGACAACCTGATCGGCCTGCTGCACATGAAGCGCGTGGCCCAGGAGCTGATGCGCGGCACCCTCACGCGCGAACGGCTGATGGAGGTGGCGCGCGGGCGCGAGGCCTACTTCGTGCCCGAGAACACCCCGCTCAACGTGCAGCTCGGGCACTTCCAGCGCAACCGCCGCCGCTTCGCTTTCGTCGTCAACGAGTATGGCGACATCGAGGGACTGGTGACGCTCGAGGACATCCTCGAGGAGATCGTGGGCGAGTTCACTTCGGATCCGGCGACCATCACGCACAAGGACGTGCACCAGGAGCGCCCCGGCGTGTACATCGTCAATGCCAGCGCCACGATCCGCGCCCTGAACCGCGCCCTGGGGTGGCAGCTGCCGACCGGGGGACCGAAGACGGTCAACGGCCTGCTGCTCGAGCACCTGGAGACGATCCCCGACAGCGGCACCATGGTGCGCGTCGGCAGCTATGAGTTCGAGGTGCTGCAGATCGCAGACAACGCCATCCGCACCGTGCGTGTGCGCCCGCCGCCGCTGCTGCAGAGCCTCTAGAGCGGCCCGCGTGCCGCCTCGAGCGCCGCGCTGATGCGGCTCACGCCGATGACGTTCAGGCCGCCCGGCGCCCTGCGCGGCGCGTTCTCCTGCGGAACGATCGCGGCGCGGAACCCCTGTGCCTGCGCCTCCTTCAGCCGCTCGTCCCCGTAGGGCACCGGGCGCACCTCGCCGGTGAGGCCGATCTCACCGAAGGCCACCACGTGGGCGGCGATCGCGCGGCTGTCGAGGCTGGAGGCGAGCGCGAGCAGCACCGGCAGATCGCAGGCGGTCTCGGTGATCTCGATGCCGCCAACCACGTTGACGAACACGTCGTGCTCCTGCAGGGACAGCTGCGCATGGCGGTTGGCGGCCGCCAGCAGCATCGCCACGCGGTTCGCATCCAGTCCCTGCGCCACGCGTCGCGGGGCCCCGAAGCGCATGCGATCGACCAGGGCCTGCAGCTCGATCAAGAGCGGCCGCCCCCCATCGCGCGCCACCGTGACGATGCTGCCCGGGGCCGCCTCGGGGGCGCGCGCCAGGAAGATCGCCGCCGGGTTCTTCACTTCCTTAAGGCCGCTCGGGCTCATGGCGAAGAAGCCGAGCTCGTTGGCGGCCCCGAAGCGGTTCTTGGTGGCGCGCACGATGCGGTAGCGGCTGCCCGCCTCGCTCTGGAAGTAGAGCACCGTGTCGACCAGGTGCTCGAGCAGGCGCGGGCCGGCGATGGTGCCCTCCTTGGTCACGTGGCCGACGATCACCACCGCGCAGCCGCCGGACTTGGCGAAGCGTACCAGCTCCGCGGTGCACTCGCGCAGCTGCGAGACCGCCCCGGCGAGGGTTCCGGCGCTGCCGGACTGCACGGTCTGGATCGAATCGATGACGAGCAGCGCCGCGCGGCGCTCGGCCGCCAGCGCCAGGATTGCCGGCAGATCGGTCTCCGCAACCAGCGCCAGGGCCGCCGCGGCCACCCCGAGGCGCGTGCCGCGCAGGCTGACCTGCGCGACCGACTCCTCGCCGCTGGCGTAGACCACCGGGCGCCCCTGCGCCACGTGCGCGGCCA
>Ga0335080_10002330_pt1 | contig 18919 bp, 12 predicted proteins | sample Lox_Sample_34_FD_206720 | JGI IMG/M metagenome (GOLD analysis project Ga0335080, IMG submission 206720) | Soil microbial communities from Loxahatchee National Wildlife Refuge, Florida, United States - Lox_Sample_3.4 | ecosystem: Environmental > Terrestrial > Soil > Wetlands | place: USA...
CAAACGATCCTTGCATCGAAATCCATCACCCCGTCATCTCAAAAGCCTGGAGGATAGATAAACAATGGCTCACGAACTACCCCCTTTGCCGTATGCCTACGACGCCTTGGAATCCACGATCGACAGGCAGACCATGACTCTGCACCACGACATGCACCACGGCGCTTACGTAAAAAATCTGAACGCCGCCCTCGAGAAACATCCGAACTTGGCTGGCAAATCCGCCGAAGATCTCATCCGCGACCTGAACGCCATTCCCGAAGATATCCGCACCGCCGTCCGCAACAATGGCGGAGGCCACGTGAATCACACCATGTTCTGGAAAATCATGAAACCGCAAGGCGGAGGCGATCCCTCTGGCCCCATCGCCGAGGCAATCCAGAAGACATTCGGCAACTTCAACGATTTCAAGACGAAGTTCAACGATGCCGGCACAAAGCAGTTCGGCTCAGGATGGGTCTGGCTCGCTGGCAAGTCGAACGGTGAAGTGCAAATCGTCACCACACCGAATCAGGACAATCCCATTTCGCAGGGACTCTATCCCATCTTCGGCAATGACGTTTGGGAGCACGCCTACTACCTGAAATACAATAACCGTCGCCCCGAGTATCTAGCCGCCTGGTGGAACGTAGTGAACTGGGACGAAATCAACAAGCGTTTCGCCGCCTTCAAGTCCGCCCACGAACCAGCCCTGGCCCATCGCTAATCTTGTGTAGGGGCGGACGCCTCGTCCGCCCCGCGACGCCTGAGCGAAGCGAGGGCAAGCGTGCAGGTTGTCAGGGTTCTTCCCAGCTCCACGGAAGCCCCAGCGAAGCACTTGCGCATTCAAAGGATCCCTGCTTGCTGAAATCACAGCCGCCGGCAAATCCCCACTCACTCGGTGTTTCCCGTAATTGATTTCCTGAGCGTTCTCCGCGTGATGTTCTCAGCGAACCCGGGGGCCATCTTTGTCAAGGCTTGCGATACACCACTCCCCCCTTCATCACAAAATCCACCTTCTCCATCACCGAGACATCACTCAACGGATCCCCCGGCACCGCCACAATATCCGCCAACTTCCCCGCCTCAACCGTCCCAAGAGAATCTTTCATCCCCAACAACTCCGCCGCGGTCGCAGTAGCCGAGCGCAGAGCCTGCGCCGGAGTCATCCCAAACTTCACCATCGACGAAAACTCCTTCGCCGGATTCACCTTCCAATCAAACCCGCCGGCATCCGTCCCATACGCGATTTTCACTCCTGCCTTCATCGCGCGCCGAAAGGTGTCTTCGTGAATCTGGATCATCTTCACCCACACCGGTGCCCCTTCCGCCGCTCTTCCCTGCGCCACGTACTCGCCGACGAAAATCGTAGGCACATAAAAGATCCCGCGCGCCGCCATGGTTTTCAGATCTTCATCCGCGATGTAGTTCCCATGCTCAATCGAATCCACGCCCGCCTCCACCGAGTTGTGTACGCCATATAAAGCCATCGCATGCGATGCCACTTTGTGCCGTTCACGATGCGCCTCGTCCACAATCGCCCGCAGCTCCTCGATCGTGAACGTAGGAATGTCATCCAGCACGCCATCCTCCCGCACTCGATACGACCGGTCGCTGTAGACCTTGATCCAGTCCGCACCATGACTGATCTGCTCCCGCACAGCCTCCCGCGCATTATCAGGTCCATCCACAACTTGCACGCCGTGCGGCACGGAGACCGCGGGCGCATATCCCTGCAACGGATATGCTCCCGTCACATCCAGAGCGCGAGTGGCCACCTGCATCCGGGGGCCGGGAATCAAGTCATGGTTGATCGCCTTCTTCACATCGACATCCGCATAGCCGGCGCCTTCAGTCTCCAGATCACGAATAGAGGTGAAGCCGTACTCCAAAGCCCGTCGAGCATTGACAGTCGCCAAAATCGTCCGATACTCCGGCGACTGCTTCAGCAGTTGCTGATCGTAATCAGACGCCGTGATGTCTCCCTGAAGCAATACATGAGTATGCGTGTCGATCAACCCAGGCAAACAAGTCTCACGCGAGAGATCAATCTGCCCACCATGGTGCACTGCATTCTGCACAAGGCTGGCGATTCTTTCTCCCTCAATCACGATCACCACGTCTCTTTGTAGCGAATCCGAGCGTCCATCAAGCAAAGATCCACACCGCAGCACAACCCTCTTCTCACTTGCCTGTCCCCAGACAGAAAAGCTTCCCATCAAAAGAATGAAAATGATCAAAGCAACCCTTTTGCTCATATCCCCTCCAAGCCGAAAAGCGAAAGCCTGCGTTTCTGCATTTCCTGTGCAAGCCCTGTGAACAACCCGGCTGCCAACTCTACCAGATTCCCAATCTCAGACTTCACTCCAACAGAAACCCTCACGATCATGCATGTTCGCAGTCACTCGCAAACCCGTTTTCTCTATTCGTGAAAGTCTGCGTGAATCCATGGCCAAGAATTCCTCAATTGCACCAAAAATATTGAATTGACCCAGCGCTCTTTCGCTCGTACATTCACCTTCGCCCTCACAAGTAAAAAGAAGCAGTTCGTCCCTAGCGAACAGCTTAAGGACAAAATTCCACGAGAGTCATTCGGATTAGCGCGCCATGAAATCAGTCGAATGGAAAACGTACCGCACTCGATTCTTGGTCAAGGCCAAGCAACTCAACTCCAGCCTCAGCTTCACCGATCACCTCGGCCGCCAACACTGCGGTCGCAGAGGCGACTACCTGGTGGAATCCTGCGATGGCGTCCTCAGCATCACCCCGCGTCGCATCTTCGAGGACATTTATGTTCCCATGGGCCTGCGTCCCCATCCGCCTGACCCGTGCGATTCAGATGAAGATGACCAGCCCCCCGTCGGCCGGGACAATTTGCGTTTAGCCAGCCTCAGGGTAGAACCGCTACGGATCGACAAAATTAAATCCAATTTCGGGAATGAATCGTACGGAAGCATCGCCTCTGAGAAGAGTCATCGCACAAATCGGAAGTCTCCCCAGCCCGTGCGAGTCTCATCTTCCAGGCTTGGCCTGATGTGAAAGAGAAGTCTCGAGCTTTCAGGGTTCTCAGAGCTTCTCAAGGTTCGAAAGCCGTTTTTCATCTCAGGACACAGATTTTTAGGGCATGCCGGCAACCGCAAAATCGACCACAGGTCAAGCCGAGACTGCTAATCCTGTGGAAATCCAGCCAGCGGTCCCCGCATCAAGCCCGTCATTGCTGGGGATACAACCTATAGTGTTTCCCTCTTGACATGCACAATAAGCAGGAGTAACTTTGCAGTCCCAAGCAGGAAATTCCGCCTCACGGGAATGGGGCTGGAATTCAAAAAGTGATAGCGAAACCGACGGCCTTCCGAGCCAGAGGTGACTCGGGAACGCTCGGCAAACGAAGGCGGAGGCGCTAGGTTCGTGATCCGCGATCCAGGCGCCCAAACCTTTCGAAATCAATGCTTTAAGCCTTCCGGAAGCCGGATCGCGGAAGCCGGAAGCCGACTTCGAGCGGTGGACGTGCCCTGACCCCTCCCCCGGAGCGCGACCGCAGCGCGGCACTGCTTACGTAGCGACAGCCGCCTCGGCTGTCCCGTGACCCTGAGCGAAGCGGTGTTGAGCAAAGCGAGCAGCCCGGCTGTAAGTGGTTGTTCTTTTGAAGTCCGAACCCAGGAGCCCGCAATGGAAACCTTAACTCGTCTTGTCACCGAATCGCTGGCGCGTCACGGTTTCGATCGTCCCGTCGACTACCGTCGCCTGCAATGGTCGCACTGGTTCCGCTGCGAGTCCCATCACAGTCTCCTGCTAGTCCCCAGCAAGCCCGGCGTCTTCGCCCTTGCCGAAGAAGTAATGGACCTGGACGCGAGCAACGTTGATGTGGAGGCCACGACCGGTGTCGAGACCACGACTGGTATGGCGACGGGCGCCTCGCCCCTCCCGCGAACCCGGAGCGAAGCCAAGGGGAGCGGTCCCGCTCCTGAAGCCGACTCACCCCGCCGCATGCTGGCCGTCGCCAAGTTCTTCGAAGACGACGACATGGCCTTCGTGCTCGACCGCATGCTGTCGCACCAGCACCCAATGCACGCGCGGCTGGCCTCCGGACGCTATTTCGTGCGCTTCGTGGTAATCGAAGATCCATCCCAGCGCCGCAGCGTCTGCAGCGCGCTGAACCAGTGGATCGCCACGTCCACCGAAAAGGCAACCGGAATCGGTTCCCATTTCGCCACTTCGCTCGAACTAACGCCCGAATCGCCGAATGTGGGCCGGGCAGCCACGCCGACCATTGCCGAGGCTAGCAAGAATCCAAAGCGGTGCGATCAGACTAGGCCTACGACCTCTCCACGGCTGAACTCTGCGGTCCCCACCACGATTCACTGTTCCTCCTCGTTTCCTTCCGGCTTCTAGGATTCGTAGCCAGCACCACGCGTCCTCGTTTTCTGTCCCGAAGGAATGATTGACAGTAGCCAGTTTTGTTGGCGGCAATCGAAACGAACGTTGCACGCGTCCCGTAAGTGACGCTTGAAATTGCTCTTTAAACATCCGAATCACGCACTTCGCTCCACCCGGTTCCCCGTCCCAACCCGGACGCTCGAATCGGCGGCACGCGCCATAGAATCTAATTAGGAGAGCCCCAGATGCCTGAAGTTAAAACCGAAACCAAAACCGCCGCGGCTGCTTCGACTCCAGCGGTTCAAAAAAAGAAAGCCCCCGGCCTGTCCTTCCGCCGCCTGTTCACCAAACCGGGCGTCTCTCCCTACAACGAAGTCGAGTGGGATCTCCGCACTGCCCAGATCACCGACACACATGGCAACGTGATCTTCGAGCAGAAAGAAGTCGAAGTCCCCAAAGACTGGTCGATGACCGCGACCAACATCGTCGCCAGCAAATATCTCCACGGTAAAATCGGTACTCCGGAGCGCGAAACCGGAGTCCGCCAGTTGGTCTCCCGTGTCGCCGAAACCATCCGCGACTGGGGACAAGCTCAGGGCTACTTCAAGACTGCTGACGACGCCGCGACTTTCCACGACGAACTCGCCCACATCCTCCTCCGCCAATACGCGGCCTTTAACTCGCCCGTCTGGTTCAATGTCGGATGCGATCGCATCGAACCCAACAGCGACGGCCACAACTGGCACTGGAACGCGCAAACGCAATCGGTGGAATTCGGCGTGACCGGCTACACGAAGCCGCAATGCTCCGCCTGCTTCATCAACTCGGTCAAAGATTCGCTCGACTCGATCCTGACTCTGGCCAAGACCGAAGGCATGCTCTTCAAGTGGGGCAGTGGCACCGGCACCAATCTTTCTCCTCTCCGCGGATCGAGCGAGACTCTCTCCGGCGGCGGCACCGCCAGCGGCCCTCTCAGTTTCATGAAAGGATTCGACGCCTTCGCCGGCGTCATCAAGTCCGGTGGCAAAACCCGCCGCGCCGCCAAGATGGTCATCCTCAACGTCGACCATCCCGACATCATCGACTTCATCGAATGCAAGCAGAAAGAAGAAGCCAAGGCCCACGCCTTGGTCTCCATGGGATACGACGGCTCCCATCCCGACTCTGACGCCTACACGAGCATCTTCTTCCAGAACGCCAACAACAGCGTCCGCGTGACCGATGACTTCATGTACGCGGTAGTCCGTGACACCGACTTCTCCACGCGCACAGTGCAGGACCACCAGGTGGTGAAGACCTACAAGGCGAAAGATCTCCTCTACAAGATTTCCGAAGCCACCTGGCATTGCGGCGATCCCGGCATGCAGTACGACACCACGGTCAACCGTTGGCACACATCGAAGAACACCGCCCGCATCAACGCCAGCAACCCCTGCAGCGAGTACATGTTCCTCGACGACAGCGCCTGCAACCTGGCCAGCCTGAACCTGCTGAAGTTCGCGCCCAACGGCACTTTCGACGTGGAAGCTTATCGCCACGCCGTAGACATCCTGATCACCGCCCAGGAAATCCTGGTAGACAACGCCGGATATCCTACGCAGGCCATCATGGCCAACTCGCACGACTACCGCCCCCTGGGATTGGGCTACGCGAACTTGGGCGCGCTATTGATGGCCGCAGGACACCCCTATGACAGCGACGCCGGCCGAGACTACGCCGCCTGCGTAACCGCCATCATGTGCGGCGAAGCGTATTTGCAGTCCAGCCGAATCGCGGAACAATGCGAACCGTTAGTCCCCGCTACAGAAGCCACAAAAAAGAACTTGTCCGAAACAAATCTGGGCGCTCGTGTAGGGGCGGACGCCTCGTCCGCCCCGCGCCCGGAGCGCAGCGAAGGGCGCGCCTCGAGCCCGCAAACCATGCCCGGCGGAGCCTGCCCCGGCTGGTACATCAACCGCGAACCATTCCTCGACGTAATCCGCATGCACCGCGCAAGCGTGAATGGAATCAATAAAGGAAATGTCCCCGCCGCCCTCTACGAAGCCAGCAAACAATGCTGGGACGAAGCGTTAGCCCACGGCGAAAAGCACGGATACAGAAATTCCCAAGTCACAGTCCTCGCCCCCACCGGCACCATAGGCTTCATGATGGACTGCGACACCACCGGGATCGAGCCCGACCTCGCCCTTGTGAAGTACAAGAAGCTGGTTGGCGGAGGCATGATTAAGATCGTCAACAACACCGTGCCCACCGCCCTGTTCAAGCTCGGATACACGCACGAGCAGACCGACGCCATCGTCAGCTACATCGACGCTACCGGGACCATCGAGGGAGCGCCGCATATGAAAGAGGATCATCTGGCCGTGTTTGATTGCTCGTTCAAGCCCGCCAAGGGAACTCGGGCGATTCATTACATGGGACATCTCCGCATGATGGCCGCCACGCAGCCGTTCATCTCCGGCGCCATATCGAAGACCGTCAATCTGCCGGAGAATGCCACAGTCGAAGACATCATGGAAGCCTACCTCCAGGCCTGGAAACTCGGCCTGAAGGCGGTCGCAATCTATCGCGACGGCTGCAAGAAGAGCCAGCCGCTAAGCGCGGCAGGGACAAAAACTGCCGAAAGCACCTCATCTCGTGTGGCGGCAGACGCCTTCGTCCACCCGCAGGAAGAAGAAGATCTCAACGCCCCGCCGCGCGCTGTCCGCCACAAGCTGCAGGAAGAGCGCATGTCGGTCACGCACAAGTTCAAAGTCGGAGATCACGAGGGATACGTTACCGTAGGCCTATATCCCAACGGTGAACCCGGCGAACTCTTCGTCACCATGGCGAAAGAAGGCAGCACGGTCAGCGGTCTGATGGACAGCTTCGCGCTCGCCGTCTCCATTGCCCTGCAACACGGCGTCCCGCTGAAACTGTTCTGCGAGAAATTCGCCCACACCCGCTTCGAACCCAGCGGATGGTCCGGCAACCCAGACATCGGCTACGCGAAGAGCATCATGGACTACATCTTCCGCTGGCTCCAGTTGCGTTTCCTGACTGGCCAGCAGCAAATGCTCTTCGAGAATCTAAGGCCGAAGACATCAGCCACGAATGGCCATCTGCCGGAAATGGGTGATCCCAATGGAACGGGTGCTTCAAGACCAACGACGAGCGATCAACGACCAACCACTGGCTCCGTCCACGCCGCCGACGCCCTCTCCAGCATCGTCGACCTGGGCGACGCCCCAACCTGCAGCTTCTGCGGCAGCATCATGACCAGAAACGGCAGCTGCTACCGCTGCATGAGCTGTGGCAGCACCAGCGGCTGCAGCTAAAGCCTCTGCAGGGGCGGACACCTTCTTTCTTCTTCTTCGTCGTCCGTCGTCGTTCGTCCGCCCCACGAACCCCTGAGCGAAGCGATGGAAAGCGTGCAGCGCCTTCACGCTGACGACGCATACCGATGCACCTCAAAATTGTCGAATGTCTGAGTCCAAGACGTACCGGCAACTGCGTGACATGGGAAGTTCGGGGAGGGTACGACCTTGGTCGTGCCGCAATCGAAGATGATCCTGATCGGCTTCAGCCGCTGAGGCCAGCAGAAACCGGCCACCGATTAGACACAAACTGTTAATCGCGACACGGCCAACGCCGTGCATTTCTCGGTCGGTGTGCGTCCGATAGAAAGCCATGCCAGCCGTCTGGACCAATCTGGTTTCGCGATGCTAAGATGTCCACCTTCCCTCCGCTAAGACCATTTCCCCTCCATAGATCAGAGTCAGGCATCGCTTTCGCCTGACGCGCCTGCCGGCGCAAAGGAGGCAACGTGGCCCTGTCAGATGACCTCATGGACTACATCGAAAAGAACGGTGATACGAAAACTTCAATCTCCGAGAAACACGGCGTTGTAGTGATTGGAGAAACCCACGCTCCCGTGGGCCCTCCAGAAAAGGCCGCCATTCGCACCAACAGTTCCGTGCGCTTGGTACAGGAGCTTCTTTCCGATCCCAAATACCGCTATTTCGGATCGGAGTATTTCTACAACGCGGGTCCCGTCCGCTACGCCGTGCGCCGGTTCCTGCGTGAAAACACGCTGCCGCCGCAATATGATCCTGCCACGGATGGCGGTCTTGCCGATATGGAGAAGGCCAAAAGGCTTTTCGTGAATCGCTATGTTGGAATTCTTGACCACATACGCAGGCAACCGATCTATGTTCTCAGCATTGGTTCAAGCGTCGGTGATTCTCCCGCCCGCGACGTTCGGCTCGCACAGCATTTCTTCGAGGAGGCGCGCGACCGCAAATTGAACCAGTCCGTTCCCGGCATTCTCCTCGTGGGCCTTTTCCACGCTGCCAAGACACCCATGGAGGATTGGTCCACCACGCGCATGATCTTGGACAAACACTCTTATCAGTGTGTCTCCATCTGCAAGCTCACCGATTACGTCCCCGACTCGGGTACGGCTGATGACGTTGTCGTATCCGTCGACACACCGTTAGACGACATCAAGCCGAAAGACATGATTCGCCTGACATCGCTCGTATCCAAATCGCCGATCACGTTCCCCACCGATAGAAAGTGGGGCACGGAGCCCAGTCCGTTCCGCAAAGTCACACTCGGTCACGCCAAGTCCTCGGTCGCCGAGCAGTACGAGTACGTAGTGTTGGAGAAAGCAGCCTGAGACAAGAATGCAATGAATTGAAGTCCGCACTCATGCCGCTGGGTGGCTGGTGTCGTGGTCTCGTGCTGCCCCACTCAAGCCTGCATTTGGCTTGAGTGGGGCAGCTCTGCAATCGGAGGACAAGACCGCCGTAGGCCGGGAATTTCATCCCATCATTTCGGGGAAGAAGCCGCTGCACTCGCAGATTTATCCGTCGCAGTTCCTCCGTGGACCTCGATGCTTCCCTTGATGTGCGCCCCTGACTCGATCGTGATGCTCTGCGTCACGATATCGCCCACTACCACAGCCGACTGTTTCAAGTCGACCCGCTCACTCGCTTGAATATTGCCTTCCAGCTTGCCGTGCACCACAACGGTGCGGGCGGTAACGTTGGCTTTGAGTCGTCCATCCGGCCCAATCGTCAGTCGATTGCCCTTCGGATCGACGCTTCCTTCCACCTGACCCTCTATGTAGAGATCTCCATCGCACGAAACTTGCCCTTTGATCACAAACGATTTGCCGATCAGGATCATTCCGGCAATGTTCGGCGGCTTAGGCGCTTCCATGAGTCGAGCCTCCTGAGACAGCTGGTAAAGAGCCCTGATTCTACTCCGCGATAGACCGATGCTCGCCAGGTCCCCATGGCCGGAGGGATTAAGCCTTTTTCAGGTCACCGCCCCGTTTTCGCTAGTCTTGGATCTACTACGATTCGATCCTTGCCCGGAAGCAGGGTACCAGACGCTCTACATTCTCTTGTTTCGTCCAGCGCATAACAGTTGCCTGTCTTTGAATGTCTAGTTATCCCCTCTATTTTCTTTACGTTAGCGTCATTTTTGTCTTGTAAGTCTTCGTCCTTTCCTTGCAGAATCCGAGGCCATCACGGTCGCCCCGATGTCACGCATTTTCTGTGTCGAGGGTGACCAGAGAAAAGACGCCCGCATCCGGGTGGGAGGAGATTTCCGATGCGCTCCCGTTCTTCTGCCGTTACTCACCTGTTTCTATTTCTGATTGCGATGGGTACTTTCGCTTTGGGGCAGTCAGGTACCACATCTCTACGTGGAACTGTGATCGATCCGAGCCAAGCCGCAGTCGCGGGAGCCCAAGTGACGCTCGCCAGTCCGGAGCGTGGCTTTGCTCGCACCGTTACGACCAATGCCACCGGCAATTATGAATTTCTGCAGCTGCAGCCGGGAAATTACCAGCTCACCGTTGAGATGTCGGGTTTCCGCAAAACAGAGCAGCAGCATATTCAGCTACTGGTTGACACCCCTTCGAACGTCAATGTGAAACTCGAGGTGGGCACGACGAACGAAACCGTCGAGGTCAGCGGCGAAGCGCCCGTCCTCAATACTACAGACGCCTCCGTCGGAAACGCTTTTAGCGAGATCCAGGTCAAATCGCTGCCCATGGAAGGCAGAAATGTCCCTGATTTGCTCTCGCTGCAGGCGGGCGTCGCTTACACCGGCAATCGAGTCAGCACTACCGATATCGTCGACACCCGCAGCGGCGCCGTCAATGGCGCGCGCAGCGATCAAAGCAACATCACGCTCGACGGCGTAGATGTGAACGATAATTCAGGTGGCGACGCCTTCACCTCAGTGCTCCCCATCACCGCCGATTCGGTGCAGGAGTTCCGCGTTACTACCAGCAATTACAACTCTGACGAAGGACATTCTTCCGGCGCCCAGGTCTCCCTTGTAACTAAGAGCGGCACCAACAATGTCCATGGTGCTCTTTACGAATATCACCGCAACACGATCACCAGCGCCAACGACTACTTCGTCAAGCAGTCGCAGCTCGCGTCCGGGGAGCCTAATCGCCCTCTGAAACTGATCCGCAACATTTTCGGAGCGGCGGTGGGCGGGCCGATCATTAAAGACCGGCTTTTCTTTTTCGCCAACTACGAGGGTGCACGGCAGCGGGAAGAACAGAGTGCATTGCGCGTGGTTCCCAGCGATGCGTTGCGCGACGGTGTAATGATGTATCAGTGTGCCGATCCGAGCGCATGTCCCGGATCGAGCGTTCAAGGTGCCAGTCAACAGACATACGCTGTTCCCGACGGCTTTTTTGGGCTCTCCCCAACCAATCTCATCATGATGGATCCCGTCACCCAGGCCCCTAAGGGTCCGAACGCAGTCATGCTCCAGTATTTCCAGGGATTCCCCCATCCGAATGACAATACGGTGGGTTATGGCGTCAACTTCTCGGGATACCGCTTCAAGGGACCGATTGCGATCGACAAAGACTGGTACATCGCGCGCGTCGATTACCGATTGAATGCAAGCGGCACTCATACTCTGTACTGGCGCGGCGGGCTGCGGAATGACACCCAAGGCGACGTTCCCTATCTGACTGGTACTCCGCCGCTGCGAAATTTCGTAGATTACAGCAAAGGCTTTGCCGTTGGGTATTCCGCCACCCTGAGCAACACCCTTCTCAATACTTTCCGATGGGGCTATACGCGCCAGAGCTTGGGCATCATCGGGAATAACGACACCCAGCCTTTCATCCTCTTTCGCACGCTGAATAACAATGAGGTGGGCGACGGCTCGGACCTCGCAATTGTGCGCAGCACCAGCCACCAGCTTCCTATCCACAACCTGATCGATGACATTTCCTGGTCAAGAGGAAAACACACACTGCAATTCGGGACGAATATAGGATTCGCGCGTCAACCGCAACAAAGCTTCGTGAATTCCTTCAGTGATGGTGAGACCAATGCCTCATGGTTAGACGTGGGCGGAATGGCGACGACTGGCCTGAAGGACCACATGGACCCGGGTGCCTGGGGCTTCCCCGCCGTCTCCGACGCTTTTGCCCAGGGCTACGACTACCCATTGGCAGCTCTGCTCGGTATGGTGACGGAGGTCGATGCCCAGTACAACTTCCAGCGCTCGGGAGCCGCCTTGCCTGAAGGCGATCCCGTAACCAGGCGCTTTGCACAAAACTATTATGAGTTCTATGGCCAAGACACCTGGAAGGTCCGGCCGAACCTCACCGTCACCTTTGGCCTTCGTTACTCGCTGTTCTCTCCTCCTTGGGAAACAAACGGACTTCAAGTTGCCCCGACCATCAGCTTGAGTGACTGGTTCAACCAGCGCCGCGATGCAATGCTGCAGGGAATTCCTTCGAACCAAAGTCCGCTGCTCTCCTTTGATCTGGCTGGTCCCGCCAATGGGAAGGCGGGCTTCTACCACTGGGACAAGAAGGATTTTGCTCCCCGCCTCGCTATTGCCTGGAGCCCCGAGCCCAAGACCACCATACGCGCCGGGTTCGGAATGGTTTACGACCACCTCGGCCAAACATTGCTCAGTACTTTCGACCAGCAAGGATCTTTTGGCATGTCGACGAGCCTGAGCAACCTCGGCGGACAACAGAATTTGTATAGTGCTCCGCGCCTGACTGGCCTCCACACCGTTCCTACTACCGACTATGGCGACCCGACGACCAATCCGCCGACGCCGCCACGGCAGATTTTCCAACCTAGCCCGGGTGGGCAATTCCCCACACAGTTCCCTCCCGACGCCTTTCAGGTCTATTGGGGAATGGATGACAAGCTGAGAACACCCTATTCCTACATGCTCGATTTCTCCGTGGGACACCAGTTGCAACATGGTTTTGCAGTCCAAGCCACATACGTGGGACGACTGGCCCGTCGCCTCTTGACCCAGAGCGATCTGGCCATGCCACTGGACTTGGTAGATCCGAAAACTGGCCTGGATTACTTCAAGGCGATTCGCCCTCTTTCCCAGGCCGCCCGCAACGGCGTAGCCAGCGATAACTTTGATCCGTCCTCCATTGGTGCGGCGGCCCAGTATTGGGCGGACGTCATCCAGCCCTTACAGCCGGGCGGGCTGTACACCATGTCCAGTTGCACAAGCACCGGGAATCCCATGTCCACCACAAGCGCGGCTCAGGCCGTTTACGACCTGAACTGTCCTTTTGTTGGAACCGTTGGAGAAACAACCACGATCCAGGCTCTGGATCAGGGCGGTATTCAGGACTTCAACAATCCGTCCGTCTTCTACCAGGGCATTGGCGCCAGCGAACCCAATGCGGGGACGCAAACGCCGTACACCTTCCTGAGCCCGCAGTTCGCATCCCTGTACGCGTGGAGATCGAACAGCAATTCCAGCTATCACGCGTTACAGCTCAATTTCCGCAAGACCTTCTCGCAGGGCGTACAGTTCGACTTCAACTATACGTTCTCGAAATCGATCGACCTGGCCTCCGACGCGCAGCGCATCGACGCACGCGGAGGCTTGGGCGGACAGGTCATCAACGTTTGGGACCCGAATCAGCATCGCGGCGTCTCCGACTTCGATACCACTCACCAGATCAACCTGAACTGGATTGCTGAACTGCCTTTCGGACGTGGAAAAATGCTCGGCCATGATTCGGGAGCGGTTCTGAATGCCGTGATCGGTGGCTGGGAGCTTTCCGGCGTGGCCCGTTGGACCAGCGGTTTCCCGACTAGTGTTGGGAACGGCGCCAATTGGCCGACCAACTGGGAATTGAGCGGGTTCGCAGAGACCATCGGAAAGCCCGAGACCCACAAAACCAGGGCAGCCGACGGGAGCGTAAACCTCTTCTCCGATCCCCTGGGCCCGAACGGGATCGGCGCTTTCCGCGCGGATTTCCCGGGCGAGAGCGGCCAACGCAACATACTGCGTGGCGACGGTTTCGCCGGCCTGGACCTGGGCTTGAGCAAGATATGGAAAGTGCGCGAGTCTCAGGGCATCCGTTTCCAGTGGCAGGTTTTCAACACCTTGAACCTGACCCGATTCAATGTGGCAACCGCCTCGCTCTCACTTACAAACTCGAGCACGTTCGGCAACTACACCAGCCTGCTCACCAGCCCGCGCGTGATGCAGTTCGCATTGCGCTACGAATTCTAACCATCCCCTCGAAGCGGCTGCCAAAATCCTTGGCAGCCGCTCCGGCCTCCTCTCTTCGTTGCCCTCTATCGTTTCCCGGACTCCACACACCTCTCTCCTAGGTTTCTCCAAAGCTGGCCACGGGTATGGGACCATCGCCAACCGCACTCCTGGGGCCGAACCAACCGTATCAGTCCAAAGCGCCTCGTGGTTGTTGGATAGTGGTTCACCGCCCCTCCATGGCAGTAAGAGTGTCTCCAACGTCTCGCGTTTGGGACCGTCTCTTTCCAGTCGTATCCGGGTGCGAGTGCTCCAAAGGCCGGACGAGCAACCGGAAGATCAAAGCGTGCGTGACCAGTAGCGGCGGTACCACCGCGGTCACAATAAAGAACGCAGCCCCAAGCATCCCCGGTTGAAGCCCCGCCTGCCTGCCGTGATAGAAGCCTAGCAGCAGGTCAGCAGCGCCCCACACGTTGAACAGCCATACACTGATAGTCGCCCAAGTTGTCCGGTTCACCAGCGCGATCGTGGCCACGATCGCAAGCACCCCGGCGACGAGGTCCCCATAGGCTGTAGGGATCGCGAATCCAGCGGGCAGCAACGGAGAAACCACTCCGGGTACCAGCAAACTCAGCCCGATGAAGCGAAGAAACATGTGTGGCGCCACCAGCGCGCTCAAGGCGCGATTCGGTTCGGTCTTCCGAAGCCACGGCCATACGAAGAGTCGCGCCGCCACAACAGAACTGATAAAGCTCGCCAGAGTACTGGCTCCGAATAGTGCGAAAGCGTTCATTGGACACCTCCTTGAGTCTTCAGTTGCGCCAGCCGGGCGCGAACCGTCTGCATGCGGCCATCAAAAGTAGTAAGAGGCGTGACGGTGGTTTCCATGCGTGGCCAGACCGGCAAGCTGGAGATGACATCGTCCAGTTCCTGTGCCGAATCCGCGCTCACGATCAACGCGATCGCAATGGCTCCGCTCAGCGGACCTCCAGCGGCGATCTTTTTCTCGGCCTCCAGCTTCTTGCAGAGTTCCAGCGTCGGCAGGATGAACTGCTCGATGAAGACGATGCCCTCTTGCGGAGTGGCAGGGCGTTCGACGAGTTTTAATTGGACCAGGTAGTTCATGGCTCCTCCTTTATGCCTCCAATAGATGTATATGCATATAACTGGATGCGGGAATATTTTTGGCGTGACGAGGTAAGATAGATGTATATACATACTATGAAACAACAGACGCCAAGGAATGACCGCAACGGAATTATTTCCCTGCCCTGTGCCTGCGCGAACCTGCGTCGTGCCGCCCGGATCGTGACCCAGCGCTACGACCGCGAGTTGCAACCGGCCGGCATAAAAGCCACGCAGTTCACCCTGCTGCAAGCCTTGGTGACTGCCGGAAATATCTCGCAGGGCAGGTTGGGAGACCTGCTTGGGCTCGATAGCACCACTCTCACCCGTACCCTGGCTTTGCTGCGCGGAAAGGGCTGGATTCAGGCCCAACCTGGCGAAGACCGGCGAGAGCTGCGCCTGACCCTGACCGCCGAAGGAAAACGCATGTACCGGAGTGCGCTCCACCACTGGCAGTCAGCCCAGAGGCGGTTGCGCAAAGTCCTGGGCGAAGCAGGTTGGCACCAAATCATGGATTCAACCATCCGCACGGCCTCCCGGGCCCAACATGGCTGATCGCCTATCCGCCCCGAGAGAAACGAGACATCCCGTGATCTCCTACTGTAGGGACGGACGCCTTCGTCCGTCCCGCCGAGCAAAGCGAGGCGTGGTAGAGATCCCAACTCGATTTCTGCCGATTTTGCCGGAAAATCCGCGCTGGCGCCCGTTGGTAGCGGGTTTTGACCATTTCGTTGTTGACTCAGGTTCAGGCCCTGATATAGAAATCGTCCCTGGATGTTTGCCGGTTTTAGCCCTGAATTTCGCTTCAACTTACACAACGCACTATCTGCCTGCCTGCAGGGCAAGGAAAGGATTTGATCATGACACCGCGAGTGCTGGTTCTTACCCTTGTGTCCGCCCTAGCCGTCGCCACAGCGGCCTTCGGCCAGTCGCCGCTTCTGTCCCGAGCCACTGACCTGGGCCCTGTAAATACCGCAAATCCCATTGAAATCACGTTGTGGATGAAACTGCACGACCAGCAGGGTCTCGATGCCTTGGTCGCCGCGCAACAGGCGGGTAAGGCCGGATACCTTTCCACCGAGCAAGTTCGTGCGCAGCACGCCCCCACCCCGGCAGAAGTCGCCAAGGTCGCGGAGTTCCTCAAGGCCCAGGGATTCACCGTAACTGGCTTCGGTCAGGACAACTACTTTGTGAGAGCCACCGCGACCGTGGCACAGGTACAAAGCACCTTTAACGTGGACCTGCATCAGTACACCCTCAACGGCCGCAGCTTCCGGGCCAGCAGCCGCAGAGCGACTCTACCGCCTGCGCTAGTCCCGCTAGTTACCGCCGTCGGCGGGCTGTCAGACCTCGCTCCGGAGCCCCAAGTCGCTCGTCGTGTCCCCAGAACAGCGTTTGGAAATATCACCCGGCAGACCGATGCTGAGGGCATGCGCGCCCAACCGGCCCCGCTGAATGCCCAGTCCAACGGCCTCTTCTTCTCGGCGCAATGCTTGTACCCGCCGACCTCGGTGAATTTCTCCGATCCTGCGAACGGCATCACCGCGACCTACCAGGGCAACCGCTACGGCGCTCCCATCACCAACGGGCCGCCAAACGCTTCCCCTTGCGGCTACCAGCCAAGTGACATTCAGACCGCCTACAACCTGTCGCCTTTGTATCACGAGGGCCTCACCGGCAAAGGCACAACTGTCGCCATCGTCGACGCCTACGGCTCGACCACCATTGCCTACGATGTGGCGGCGTTCTCGCAGTTCATGGGCCTGCCGGCTCCAGACCTGACGATTATTGGCACTCCCACCGAATCCAACTTCTCGCCCGATCCCCAGGCGGGCTGGGCGAGCGAGACAACCCTCGACGTAGAGTGGGTACACTCCATCGCTCCCAGCGCGAAAATCGTTCTGGTGGTCGCGCCGACCAATTCCTTCACCGACCTGTTCAACGGCATCATCACGGCGGCAAACGTGCCCGGTGTCGTATCCATCTCCAACAGCTGGAGCGGCTTTGACATTGGAATCGCCGGCGACTCCGAGTTCTACAACGCGGCTGATAACATTCTCAAAGCGATTGGCGCGGCCGGCGAGTCGATCCAGTTCAGCACCGGCGACTACGGCGACAACGCCGTTCAGCTCGGCGGCTTCTACACTTCCACCGGCTGGCCCGCAAGCTCCCCCTACGCGACCGGAATCGGGGGAGTGAGCGTCGTCCTTGACTCCCAAAAACACATCGTCTGGCAGACAAGCTGGGGCACCAACCTCACCGAAATCGCCGACACCGCTGCCCTCGGGAACCCGCCGCTCGATGTACCCAACAATGAGGGCTTCGTGTTCGGCGGCACTGGCGGCGCCAGCGATACCTACCCCAAGCCTTTCTACCAGAACTCCCTCCCTGGGGATCGCCGCCTCACCCCTGACATTTCCTGGGTGGCGGATCCCTACACCGGTGTAGAGATTATCTACAGCGTCGACGCCCAGAACGACCTTGGGATCGATGTCATCGGCGGCACAAGCGCCTCTTGCCCAATGTTCTCGGCTCTGTGGGCGATTGCGACCCAGAGCGCACACCACCGTCTTGGGCAGGCCGCCCCGCGTCTCTATCGCCTCCAGCCTGGGGCGATCACCGACGTCGTGAACTCGAGCTCCCGCAATGACGTCACCGGCACAATCCACGATGCGGGCGGAACGAACCCGATCCGCGCGTCGGAACTGGCAGCGCCGCTCTATAACCTGCCAGCATTTATCAGCGCGCTCTACAACAGCCCCTTCTCCACCCGCTGGTTCGTGCTCGGTTTCGGTCTCGATTCCACGCTTCCCGCCGGACGCGGCTGGGATCCGTCAACCGGCCTCGGCACTCCCAACGGCTGGAATTTCGTGCACGCATTCTCGCATTTTGGCGACTGACCCCTGGGTCTCAACCCCGCGCAGGCTGCCCCACTTCTGGCCGCTGTTGCCAGAAGTGGGGATTTTCTCGTGTAGTGGCGGACGCCCTCGTCCGCCCCGCCGACCCCGAGCGAAGCGAAGGGGAGGCGTCCAGAATTAACCACTCGCTGAATTCTGATCTCCGAACCCCAGGGCATGCGACCGACGTCCGTCCCAGGCCCCGTGCGCCGAAGTGATCACCAACGGCGGTGTCTTGGTCAATTCCGCATGGCAATCCCACGGATTCAGCTTGATCCGGCCACCCAGCGGCAGCGCCGACACCTGGTCCAACTTGCCTGGGTCGAGTGCAGGTGCGGAATTCATCAGCGCGATCATGCGCGTCACTCTCCCCTTGTTGTCGGTGAATCCATTCCCCAGATGAGGAGTAAGCTGGGCTGGAAGGGAGGGACCCAATTGCCCAACTTCGCGCAGGAATAGCCCTGCCGTAGCCAAGTTCTGACTGTAGAGCGAACCTCTCAAAAGGTCGATCGCCTTTGTGTCCGCGGCCGCCTCCTCCTCCGGCCCATGTCGAAACCCCAGGTTCCGGTAAGTGGATTCGTCGGAGAACAGCAGGCGGTCGCTGAACGCATACTTACTGCTCCGATTGTGTCCCAGCACAATGTGACCCAGTTCATGAGCAAGCACCGCAGCCAGACTGGCTTCATCCGGCAGGACGTCAATCAGTCCCCGGCTGAGGATGATCGTGTTCCCTACACCAAACGTCTCGAGCGGAGACGTGAGCATTACACGCACGTGCACCGGCGACTGTAGGTCAATATTATTGCTGATCAACAGATTGTTGGCGACCGTCTCCAGCACCTTATTGAGGGCACCTTCCGGAGCGAGCAGGCCGGCATTCTGCAGCCGCTCAACCACGTTATCAGCCGCTTGCTGTATCCACTCACGTTGCGCTTGCACCGGGGAGGCATCTTGCGCCGTAGGGCTCTGGTCTCTCACCGCCGAATCCTCTGAGTCCACCACGATCTCTGCGAACTCTTCCTCCT
>Ga0335080_10002331_pt1 | contig 18909 bp, 13 predicted proteins | sample Lox_Sample_34_FD_206720 | JGI IMG/M metagenome (GOLD analysis project Ga0335080, IMG submission 206720) | Soil microbial communities from Loxahatchee National Wildlife Refuge, Florida, United States - Lox_Sample_3.4 | ecosystem: Environmental > Terrestrial > Soil > Wetlands | place: USA...
AGCCGTCCAGCGCCACCGGCCTGAGCACCGCCGAGGCTGGGGCCAGGCTCGCCCGCGAGGGGCCCAACGAGGTGGCGGTGCACGCCCGTGCCTCGGTGCTCCGCCAGCTGCTCGACAGCCTCTCCAATCCGCTGCTGGCCATCCTCCTCATCGCGGCGGCGGCATCGGCCGTGCTCGGGGAGCAGGTCAACGCCATCCTCGTGACGGCGATGGTTCTGCTCAGTGCGGCCATCGACTTCGTCCAGTCGTACCGCTCCGCCCGCGCGGTCGAGCGGCTCCGGGCGCAGGTGGCCCCCACCGCGAGCGTGCTCCGCGACGGGCGCTGGGTGGAGCTTCCCCGCCGGGCGGTGGTGACCGGCGACCTCATCCGCCTCTCCGCCGGCGACCTGGTCCCCGCGGACGCGCGGCTGGTCACCGCCCGGGCCCTCAACGTGGTCGAGGCGGCGCTGACCGGCGAGTCGCTCCCGGTGGAGAAGGAGGCCGGCTCCCGCGCGACGACCGGCGGCGTCTCGGCCGGCGAGGTCTACGCCGGCACCTCCGTCGCCAGCGGGACCGGCGAGGCGGTGGTGGAGCGCACCGGAGGCCGGACCCAGCTCGGGGCCATCGCCGCGCGGCTCGCGGAGCGGCCGCCGACGACCGCGTTCGAGCAGGGGATCCGGGACTTCGGCCTCTTCATCACCCGCACCGTGCTCTTCCTGGTGCTCTTCATCGGCGTGGTGAGCGTGGCGCTGCACCGGCCGCCGCTCCAGTCGCTGCTCTTCGCGGTGGCGCTGGCGGTGGGCCTCACCCCCGAGTTCCTGCCGATGATCGTCACCGTCACGCTCGCCGAGGGCGCGGTGCGGATGGCCCGGGCGAAGGTGATCGTCAAGCATCTCCCGTCGATCCAGAACCTGGGGAGCATCGACGTCCTCTGCAGCGACAAGACCGGAACGCTCACCCGGGGGCAGATGGCCCTGGACCGCGCGGTGGACGGCGCGGGAAGCCCGGCCCCCGGCTCGCTGCGGCTCGCCCGCGTGAACAGCGCCCTCCAGACCGGGCTGAAGAGCCCACTGGACGACGCCATCCTCGCCGTGCCGGGAGAGGAGATCCGGGGCTGGAAGCGCTGCGACGAGGTGCCCTTCGACTTCGAGCGGCGGCGGATGAGCGTCTCCGCCGAGCGCGGGGGCCCGCCACTCCTGATCTGCAAGGGCGCCCCGGAGAGCGTCCTCTCGGTCTGCGGCTGCTGGCAGACTCCGGACGGGGTGCGCCCCCTCGACGCGGCGGCCCGGGCCACCTGCCACGAGACCGGGCGGGCCCTCGCCGCCCAGGGGCTGCGGGTGATCGCCGTCGCCTCCCGGACGCTGGAGGCGAACGAGTCCTGCGGCCTCGAGTCCGAGCGCGAGCTCTGCCTGGCCGGCTTCCTGGCCTTCGTCGACCCGCCGCTCCCGGACGTCGGCGAGACGGTGGAGGCGCTCCGCCGGGACGGGGTGGCGGTGAAGATCCTCTCCGGGGACGACCCGCTGGTCGTCCGGCACGTCTGCGACGCCGTGGGGATCGAGAGCGCCGAGGTGGTCCTCGGCGAGGAGCTCGACCGGCTGACCGATCCCGCACTGGGCCAGGTGGCGGAGGCGAACGCGGTGTTCGCCCGGGTCACTCCCCAGCAGAAGAATCGCATCCTCCTGGCGCTCCGCCGCCGGGGACACGTGGTGGGCTTCCTCGGCGACGGCATCAACGACGCCCCCTCGCTCCACACCGCCGACGTGGGCATCTCGGTGGCCAGCGCGGTGGACGTCGCCCGGGACGCCGCGGACATCGTGCTCCTCGACCGTGGGCTGGGAGTGCTCCACGCCGGCATCGTGGAGGGCCGGAAGTCCTTCGGGAACGTCATGAAGTACCTGCTGATGGGGACCAGCTCCAACTTCGGGAACATGCTGAGCATGGCGGCGGCGTCGGTCTTCCTGCCCTTCCTCCCGATGCTCCCCACCCAGATCCTCCTCAACAACTTCCTCTACGACCTGGCCCAGGTGACCATCCCCAGCGACCGGGTGGACGCGTCGTTCCTCACCCGGCCCCAGCGCTGGGACCTGCGCGCGGTCCGGCGGTTCATGCTGGTGGTGGGTCCGGTCAGCTCGCTCTACGACTTCCTGACCTTCTGGATCCTCCTCGACGTCTTCCACGCCTCGGAGCGGCTGTTTCACACCGGCTGGTTCGTCGAGTCGCTCGCCACCCAGGTGCTGGTGGTTTTCGTCATCCGCACCGCCGGGAACCCGCTCCGGAGCCGACCCAGCCCGCTGCTCGCCCTGACCGCGCTCGTGGTGGTGGTGATCGCGGCGGTGCTGCCCTGGTCTCCAGCCGCCGGCGCGCTGGGGTTCGAGCCGCTCCCCGGACCGTTCTTCGTCTTCCTCGGGGTGGCCACCGCCACGTACCTGCTGCTCGTCCAGTGGGTGAAGGCGCGCGTCCTTCCGGCGCTCGCCCGGGCACCGCCGCTGCCCGCCCCGCGGCGCGCCTGAGGGAGGGTGCCCGCGCGCGCTGGCGACGGCCACCCAGCCGAGCGGCTTCATCGCCCTGGACGACCTGCCGGTGACCGCCGCCCCTCTCCGTCACACCGACGTCACCTGGGAGTGCCATTCGGGAGAGGATGAACAGGCCGTCCGTCCCGGTGACGCTCTCCCACCTCGAGTCCCTCGTTCGTGAGGTGGAGCGGGCCACACCCGCGCCCGCGGAGCTGGAGTCGATCGCCCGCGCGCACCGGGCCGGGGCGGTGAACCTCCGGCACTACCTCGCGCTCCGGAAGCACGATCTCCGGCGTCTGCAGCAGGCGCTGGCCGAGCTCGGGCTGTCGTCCCTCGGGCGGGCCGAAGGCCACGTCGAGGCGACGCTCCGCGCGGTGTGCGTGGCGCTGCGAGCGCTCGCAGGGCGGCCGCCAGCCGAGACCGTCCTCTCCGGCCCCGACTTCGCCGAGGGCCGGAGCGGCCTCGCGCGGAACGCCGAGGCGCTGCTCGGCCCGGCTCCCCCCGGCCGGGCGGTGCGGATCATGGTCACCGCGGACGCCGGCCTCGCGGACGATCCCTCCGCCGTCCGCGAGCTCCTCGGGCGAGGGACGACCATCCTCCGCATCAACTGCGCCCACGACGGGCCCGAGGTCTGGACCCGCATCGCGGAGCACCTGCGGTCGGCGGAGAAGGCCACCGGGCGCGCCTGCCGCGTCCTCATGGACCTCGGCGGACCGAAGATCCGCACCGGCCCGCTCATGCCGGGGCCGCCGGTCGTCACCTGGAAGATACGTCGCGACCGCCGCGGGTCGCCGCTCTCGCCGACGACGGTGTGGGTCGTCCCCGCCGGAGCCCGCGCTCCGCGCATGGGTGCGGTGCTCCCCTTCCCGGCGGAATGGGTCGCCGAGCTCGAGCCCGGAGCCGAGCTCCGCTTCCGCGATGCCCGCGGGCTGCACCGCGCCCTGCGAATCACCGGCCGCGAGGGCGAGGCGCTTCGGGCGGAGGCGGAGCGGAGGGCGTACGTCGTCCCCGAGACTCGGTTCCACCGTTCCGATGCCGACCCGGGCGTCTGTCCCGCCGCGCTCCCCCGGGCCGAGCTGCCGATCACCCTCGCCGAGGGCGACGGGCTGATCCTCACCCGCTCGCTCGAGCCCGGCCGGCCGGAGCTGCGCGACCCCTCGGGCCGGCTGGTCGAGCCCGGTCGGGTGGGGTGCACCGAGCCGGCCCTGTTCTCCCACGTCCGGCCGGGCCACCGCGTCCTGCTCGACGACGGGAAGTTCGAGGCCGAGGCGGTGGATGTTCATCCCGACCGGATCTCCCTGCGCATCGTTCGTGGTCCGCGGCCCTCGGGGAGGCTGGCGAGCGAGAAGGGCATCAACGTGCCCGACACCGCGCTCGAGCTCCCGGCCTTCACCGAGGAGGACCGCCGAGACCTGGCGACGGTCGTCCGGCTCGCGGATCTGGTGGGGATGTCCTTCGTCCAGCGTCCGGAGGACATCCGCGCCCTGCGCGCCGAGCTGGATCGGCTCGGCGGAGGCCACCTCGGGCTGATCCTCAAGATCGAGACCACCCACGCCTTCGCCGCGATGCCGGCGCTGCTCTGGGCGGCGATGGAACACGAGCGGGCGGGAGTGATGATCGCCCGCGGCGACCTCGCGGTGGAGTGCGGCTACCAGCGTCTGGCGGAGGTTCAGGAGGAGCTGCTCTGGATCTGCGAGGCGGCACACCTGCCCGCCATCTGGGCCACCCAGGTGCTCGAGGGGCTGGCGAAGAACGGCGTCCCCAGCAGGGCCGAGGTGACCGACGCGGCGATGGGAGAACGCGCCGAGTGCGTCATGCTCAACAAGGGCCCGCACATCCTCGACGCGGTCTCGGCCCTGGACGACATCCTCCGCCGGATGGAGGAGCATCAGTCGAAGAAGACGGCGCAGCTCCGGGCCCTCCGCTCCTGGTCGGTCGGTCCGGGCGGCGACGGCGGCTGACCCCTGCTCCCCCATCCGGCCGCTCCCGTGCTAGGGGGGTGCCCCCGAGGAGGAGTTCATGGCGATCCAGGTCGGACAGCGTGTCCCCGAGGGGACGCTGAGCGAGTTCATCGAGGAGGAGACTCCGGGCTGCGCGCTCGGCCCCAACAACTTCCCGGTGTCGAAGCTCGTCGCCGGCAAGAAGGTGGTGGTGTTCGGTCTCCCCGGAGCCTTCACCCCGACCTGCTCCGCCAAGCACGTCCCCAGCTACCTGGCCCACTTCGCCGAGCTGAAGTCCCGCGGCGTCGACGAGATCTGGTGCGTCTCGGTCAACGACGCCTTCGTCATGGGGGCCTGGGGGCGCGATCAGAAGAGCGGCGGGAAGATCCGCATGCTCGCCGACGGGAGCGCGATCTGGACCAAGGCGCTCGGGCTGGACCAGGACCTCACCCCGAAGGGCATGGGCGTCCGGTCTCTCCGCTACTCGATGCTGATCGACGACGGGGTGGTGAAGTCGCTCCACATCGAGGCGCCGGGCAAGTTCGAGGTCAGCGACGCCGTGACGATGCTCAAAGATCTCAAGTGAGCGCGTCCTCGCCCTTCCGAAGCTTCGCCGACTTCTGGCCCTACTACCTGCGCGAGCACAGCCGCCCGGGAACCCGTGCGCTTCACTTCGTGGGGACCACCCTGTCGCTCCTCCTCCTCGTCGGGGCGGCGGGGCTCGGCCGGCCGACGCTCCTCGCCGGCGCGCTCGTCGCCGGATACGGCTTCGCGTGGGCGGGCCACTTCCTCGTCGAGCACAACCGCCCGGCGACCTTCCGCCATCCGCTCTGGTCGCTCGCGGCGGACTGGAAGATGTGGGCCCTGGCGCTCTCCGGGCGGCTGACGCCCGAGCTTCGGCGCGCCGGGGTCTGAGGAGCCACCGACCCGAGCGGGGTGGGGTGGACTGCCCACCCCCCCGGGGGCCTGCGCCCGTCACGCGGTGGCCCACGCGTCGGCGGGCGCTGGAAATCTGCAGTGACGCTCCGGCTTGTTGGATGGGCGTGTGACTTGCTCTGCTGCCGCGCCGGTTCCATGCGCACGTCCGTCCTCCTCGCCCTCGTGGCGGTGGCTCCGGCCGCCGCGCAGACCCTGAGCCCGGGCGGGCCAGCGAGCACGTTCCAGATCGGGACCTACGTCTCGGGGCTGAACCAGCCGACGGACTTCCGCTTCCTCCCTGACGGCCGGGTGGTGATGACCGAGAAGGGCGGGGCGGTGAAGATCCGGCGGACGGACGGCTCGGTGGTCACCGCCGGCAGCTTCAACGTCGACAGCTCGAGCGAGAAGGGACTGCTCGGGGTCGAGGTCGATCCTCGGTTCGCCACCAACACCTTCCTCTACTTCTACGCCTCGGACGGGCCGAGCACTGCGAACAAGCACCGCGTGCTCCGGGTGGCGCTCAACCCCGACAACACGCTGCAGTGCACCGGCTCGTGCAGCACCTCGGCAGGCGTCCTGGTGCTGCTGCAGAACCTCCAGGGCCCCGCCAACCACGACGGCGGCGGGCTGGCCATCGGTCCGGACGGGAAGCTCTACGTGGGGGTGGGAGACACCGGCTCCAACTCCGGGCTGCCGCCGGGGGGAACGATCACCAACTACATCGGGACCTGCCTCACCACGGCCAACGGAAAGGTGCTGCGGATCAACCTCGACGGGAGCATCCCCTCCGACAACCCGCTCGCCGCGCCGGGGACGAAGGTCCCGGCCTGTGACGGCAGCCCGGGCAGCGCTCCCGATCCGGGCAACGTCACCGGCAGCCCGCGGACCGAGATCTGGTCCTGGGGATTCCGCAACCCCTTCCGCTTCGGGTTCGACCCGCAGACCGGCCGGCTCTGGGTGGGCGACGTGGGCGAGGTCAGCTACGAGGAAGTGAACCTCGTCACCAAGGGCCAGCACTACGGGTGGCCCTGGCGGGAGGGAACGTACGGCTATCCGGTCACCACCTGCGACAACCTCGGCGCGAACGGCGGCGGCGCCGACTGCGTGGACCCCAGCTACTTCTGCGAGCACAACGGCGCGCTGGGCAACAACGACGGAGACTGCCAGAGCATCACCGGCGGCCTCTTCGTGGACAGCGCATCGTTCCCCGCGCCGTACCGGGGGCGCTACTTCTTCGGCGACAACGCCAACGGCAACCTCTGGACGCTGAACCCCAACGCGAACCGCGACGGCTTCGTGTCCAGCCCGCGGGCGGACTTCGGGACCGGCTTCGGCACCGTGGTCCGCTTCCTGGTGGGTCCGGACGGGAACCTCTACGTCGCACAGCTGGAGGGGAGCATCCTCGTCGTCTCGGCGCGCCCCGGGGACGGAGGCACCCCGGACGGGGGAGCCCCCGACGCCGGCCCGCCCGACGCGGGAGCCCCGGACGCCGGTCCTCGCGGGGACGCCGGCCAGCCGCTCGACGCGGGACCCATCCCCTTCGGCGGAGGAACGCCACCGGGCGGGCTCGCGGGCGGCGCGCCGTTCCAGGGCCCCGACACGTGCAGGCTCTGTCACTCCAGCGACTCGGTGGACGCCGGGACGCCGTACATGCCCTGGGACAGCTGGGGCGCCACGATGATGGCCAGCGCCATCCGGGATCCGCTCTTCCAGGCGGCGCTCACCGTCGCCAACCAGGACGTGCTCGGCATCGGGCAGTGGTGCCTGCGCTGCCACTCGCCCATCTCCTACGTGCGAGGGCACGGCCTCCCGGTGGACGGGAGCGCGCTCGACGCGGTGGACCGGGCCGGGGTGAGCTGCGAGGTCTGCCACCGGACTCGCACCGACGCCGGGCTCATCGGCAATGCCCAGCTGACCTTCGAGCCCAGCTTCACCGTCTACGGCCCGTACGCCTCCGCCGACAGCCCCGCCCACAACGCGGCGCAGGACCTGGTGGTGAGCCAGAGCCAGCTGTGCGGGCAGTGCCACGAGGTCCGCAATCCCGTCATCCAGCGGAAGGGCGTGCCGGTGGCGGCCCCGTTCCCCCTCGACACCACCTACTCCGAGTGGCTCCAGTCCGCGTACTCGGGCGGGCCCCAGCCGAAGAGCTGCCAGTCCTGTCACATGGTGCCAGAGCAAGGGAACCTCCCGGTGGCCAAGGACGGTCCGCTCCGGAGCTCTCCCAGCCGGCACGCCTTCGTGGGAGGAAACGTCTGGGGGCTGGACGCCGTGCGCGCTGCCGCCCCGGGCGAGCTCGCCGGGCTCGACGCGGCCTTCGCCGCCAACCGGGCCGCCGCAGTGGCGAATCTCCAGGCCGCGGCCCGGGTGGAGATCCTCCTGCCCGACGGGCCCATCACCTACGACCAGGAGGTGCAGCTCAAGGTCCGGGTCTACAACCTGACCGGGCACAAGCTCCCGACCGGATACGCCGACGGGCGGCGGGTCTTCCTCGAGCTCCGGGTGGCAGGACAGGTGGTGAGCGGCGCCTACGACGGCGACGCGGGCCAGCTGCTGTCCGATCCGCAGCTCGCCGTGTTCGAGGCGGTGCACGCCCGCGCCGACGGGGGCCTCGACCACCTCGCGCTGCACGACACCATCGTCAAGGACACGCGCATCGAGCCGCTGGGCTTCCAGCCCGACGAGAACACGATGCCGGTGGGGATCAGCTTCCTCCGCGACGGCGACGGTGGCGTCCTCGGCGCCGCGGAGTGGACGTACCGGGTCCACTTCCCCTCGACGCTCGACGCGGGGAGCGCCATGGTCGAGGCCCGGCTGTTCCACCAGGCCACCACCCGCGCGTACGTCGAGGCGCTGGCGGAGGCCAACCTGACCGACGGCCGGGGCGACACGCTCCACGGCATCTGGGAGGCGACAGGCCGCGCCGCCCCGGTGCTGATGACCACCGGTCAGGCCACGGCCCAGCTCACGGCGGCCGGCCCGGACGTGACCGGGGGATGCACGTGCCAGAGCACCCGCGGCGGGGCGGCGCTGCTTCCCGCGCTGGCGCTCCTCGTCGGCTGGGCCGCGCGACGGCGGAGCCGCTGACCTTCCTCCATCGCTGAGCTCTGTCTGAGGCCCGGCCGCTACTTCAGGCAGACCGCCTCGACGTTGTTCCCGTCGGGGTCCAGCAGGAAGGCGGCGTAGTAGCGGGGGCCGTAGTCGGCGCGCGGTCCGGGCTTGCCGTTGTCACGCCCCCCCGCCTCGAGGCCCGCGGCGTGGAAGCGGTCGACGGCCTGGCGGTCCGGGGCGGTGAAGGCCAGGTGAACGCTCGAGCCCGCGTGCCCGGCCACGCGCGTCAGCCAGAGGGCAGGCACGCCCGGCGGTCCGAGGCCGGCGCCATCGGCATCGCGGGAGGCGAGGCGGTGGCCCAGGGGGGCGAGCGCAGCCTCGTAGAAGCGAACGGCGGCATCGAGCTTCGCGGTCCTGAGCCCGAGGTGATCGAACATGGTGACGGCAGTCCTCCGTGAGGGTTGAGGCCTCAGCCTGCCCGGGGCGCGGGCGGTCGCGCTTGGAGGAACTTGCGGTCTGCGCGCGGCAGGTACCGGAAGCGACCCGGGGACACGCCCGAGGCGCGCCGGAACGTCCGGACGAAGTGCGAGAGGTCCCCGAAGCCCACCTCGAACGCGACGTCGGTCACCGGGCGGGCGGGCTCGGCGAGGAGCGTCGCCGCCCGTCTGAGCCGTGCGGTGACCAGGTACTGGTGCGGCGTCACCCCGAGCACCCGGGTGAAGAGGCGGAGGAAGTGGAAGGGGCTCAGTCCCGCGCGCCGGGCGAGCGAGGCGAGCGGCACCGCCTCCTCGGCGTGCGCCTCCATCCACAGCGCGGCCTCCACCGCCCGGCGGCGATCCACCGGCCGCGGTGCCCAGGCTTGCCGCTCCGGAGCTCCCCGGCAGAGGAGGCGCTGGACCAGCAGGACCGCCGCCTCCTCCAGCGAGACGTCGGTCCGGCCCTCGGCCGCCGCCTGTCCCAGCGCGGCGAGCATTCCCAGCTCGGCGTCCGGAGGAAGCGCCCCGGTCCGCCAGGGCTGGCTCCGCAGGCTCCGGAGCTCGTCCACCAGCGCGGGCGAGAGGTGGAAGGACAGGCAGCGGTCCCCCCGCCCGTGCTCGTGCGTGCAGGCATAGACGTCTCCTGGCGCTCCGAGCATGAACCCGCCGGGTACGAGCTGGTGGGCGCGCGTCTCCGTGCGGACCGAGAAGCTCCCGCTCCGGACGAAGGCGAGCACGAAGCTGCGGTGGACCTCGGGTGTCGCCCGGTCCTCGGGCCCGGCCGTACAGTGGACGTCGTGGATGGCCAGGTCGTCCCCGGCGAGCAGCGACCTGGCCTGCAGGCGGATGGTCATCGACGTTCCCCGGGGGTGCGACCCGCCGATCTAACGGCGTCCGGGGCGGAGTTCAGTTCAGGAACTCGATGCCGAACTCGGCGCTCCCGGGGATGGGATTCCCCTCCGGATCGAGCTCGGGGAGGTAGGTCTCGGCGCGGGCGCAATCGATCGCCCGCTGGTTGAAGGCCTCCGGGCCGGGCTTCACGATGCTGATCGGACCGGGCCTTCCGTCCAGCCGCACCTCGACTCGGATCCGCACCACCACTCGCCCCAGCTCGTCGTACCCGGGGCGGAAGCAGCGCCAGTCGGTCCGGGCCAGCCAGGCCTTGCGCGCCTTCGATTTGACGCTTCCCTGCCCGGACCCGACGCCGGGCCCGATGCCCCCGCCCGGCCCACCTCCGATGCCAGGGCCGGCGTCGTCGTCCCCGGCATCGTCGTCCCCGAGGTCCTCGGCGTCGGCGAGCTGCGGGGGGTCCGGGACCGGCTCCGGGGGCTCGACCACCGGGGGAGGAATGACCGCCGGCGGGATCAACCGGCGCCGCACCGGGTGTCGCGCCGCGGGCGGCCGCTTGGGGCCCCCGCCCGGGGCGTCGTTCACCGCCACCTTCCGGATCGGGAGCCGCAGGGCCACCGTCACCGGCGCGGGCGGCGTCCGGGCGAGGGAAGTGTGGGCGCGCAGGGCCCAGCCGAGCACCGCGACGTGAAGCACGACGACGAGCACGATCGGCCCCAGGAACCGTCGCGGCGGTTCGCGGACCTGGAACAAGGGAGAGATGGCGGCGGGTCGCCCCCCGGAACCGTCGAACATGGGGCGAGCACCCTAGCCGAACCGGCGCGTGTCGCGCACTGGTCCATTCTTCCTCCGTGCCCGGTCCCAGGGGAGGGACGCTCGAGCGTTCACCCGATGACCTGCGGGCCCCCGGGGGGCGCTCACGACCCCTGTGGAGGGAGGGTCCGGGGCCCCTGGCTCCGGAAGTGGGCGGTGAGGAAGTCGAGCAGGGCGCGGACGCGCGGCGGAGCCTGGGTGCGGTGCGCGGTCAGCGCGTGGATGCCGACTCGGCGCGCCGGGCCCCGTCGAGCACCAGCCGCAGGCGCCCGGCCGCGGTCCTCGCCCAAGCGTTCCTCGTCGGGCTCCCGATCGCGCTTACCGCGCGCCGGTTCCTCGGCCGGCCCGAGGCGTTCGCCCTCGCCGCCGCGCCGGCCTGAGGCCCGGGGCCCTCAGCCCGCCGCTGCCGGAGCGGGGCGGCGGGCGAGGATCGCCGTCCACTCGTTGACCTCGGTGAGCGCGTCTCCGAAGGGCGCGAGGGCGGCCCGGATCTCGGCCAGCATGGGCGCGGTCCGCTCGCCCAGCCGCTCGGCGGTGGTGGCGGACATCGACAGCGCGCGGTGGACGAGGTTCTCCACCGACGTGGTGGAGCGGTGCTGCCGGACCAGCGTCTCGATGCGTGAGAAGGCCGAGCCCTGGAGCACCGTCCGGTGGTTCTTCCACTCGGGAGCCTTGCGCTCCATGCGCACCCGGTCGTCCGCGGAGTAGCGCTCCACCACCTGGCTGAAGGCGCGCAGGGCGGCGTTCCCCGGGACGTCGGCCAGCTCGTCGTTGAAGAGCAGGATGCATCCTCCGGGCTCGATCAGCGGATCGAGCCGCCGGAGCGTCTCCACCCGGTCCATCCAGTGGAACGAGCGCCCCATGGTCACCGCCCGGAAACGCCCGAGCTCCGGCCCCAGCGTCTCCGCGCTTCCCGCGCGCACCTCCACGGCGGCCCCGGCCGCTCGGACCGCCTCAGCGGCGACGCGGCGCATCTCCGGCTCGGGGTCGACCGCGACGATCGATCCCACGGTTGGCGCGAAGGCCAGCGCGAGCACGCCCGGACCGGTCCCGAGGTCGAGCACTCGGTCCGCGCGGGTGAGCCCCGCGGCCTGCGCGACCTCGGTGATGAAGGCCGGGGGATAGGTGACCCGACCCAGGGCGTAGTGCGCCGCAGCCGTCCGGAAGCGCCGGCTCTCCACGGCGGGTCAGAGGAGCACACGTCCCTCGCGCCCCGCCAGACCCGGCCGGGGCGACCGTCCAGAAGACGCGAGCTTGTCCCCGCCGCTCAGCCGGACTTGGTGACCTTCCGGTAGATCCAGGTGAGCAGCACCGCGCCGCCGATGGCGACCAGCGTCGTGTAGATGATGCCGCCCTGGGCGCTGAAGCCCAGGAGGCTCATCAGCCACCCGCCGACGAGCGCTCCGACCAGGCCGACGATGATGTCCATCAGGACGCCCTTGCCCGGGCCACCCATGATCTTCCCGGTGGCCCACCCGGCAATGAGGCCGACGACGATCCAGGCCAGGAAACCCATCTCCCCACCTCCTGATTGGAGTCGAACTCCAGCACGCTGGCACGAACGCCGGACGCCTGCGTCGGAAAACGACCGACCCACAGGCCGTGGGCCCACGCGATGGCGACTGCCGGCGTCTCCGCGAAGACCGTGGACCACCATGTCTCCGCCATCCTCGACAACCTCTGAGTGGAGAGCCGGGCGCAGGCCGCCGCTCGGCGGAAGCCGCCCGAGCGACGGTCACATCCCGTCGGAGCGGGCCTTGGCGGGAAGCGTCTCCACCGTGGGATTCAGATCCGGTCCGACCCACGGCCACGCCGTCCCCGAGGGCCACCAGGCCGGCTTGCCGCTCCGGTAGAGCGAGGAGGGCAGGGTCTGTGCACCGCCCGTGCCCCACTGGGTGGAGCCGTGGAATGCGTCCCAGTTCCCGAAGCGAAGCAGCGTGGTGACGACGACGTCGCTCTGCCCCTGGCCGCCGATCCCCTGCCCCAGCTCGAAGATCGAGGGCGGCGCGCTGTCGGTGTCGTTGTCGAAGACCTGGGTCACCCCGGTGGTGCCGAGGATGTTGCCCACCACGTTCATCCCCACGTCGGTCCCCTGGAGCTCCAGGGTGGTGATGTTGTTCGCGCGGGGGACGCTGGAGTCCGCGACCTGCGGGGTGGCGAAGACGCTCGAGGAGTAGTTGCGGAAGAAGGTGAAGTACCCCGCGTTGCCGTGGGTGACGGTCGCGCCCATGTGAGGGGCCCAGTTGCCCTCGATGAGCTCCATGTGGCTGAACGCGCAGTGGCTGTCGATGTTGACCTCCTGCCAGTCGTTGTCCGCCCAGGAGTTGTCCGCGTAGTTGTAGGCGATGACGTTCCCCCCGCCGCTGACGTCCATGAGGATCGGCTTGTTCTGGTAGCGGACGATGTTGTTCTCCACCAGGTTGTCCGCCGAGAAGCACCCCAGGACGAGGCCGTAGCAGTCGGCGCCGAACCCGTAGTTGGCCGAGTGGTGGAAGTAGCCGTCGCGGATCACCGAGCGATAGGTTGCCCCGAGACGCACGTGCATCCCGCCGATGGTGCCGTCGGTCTGGACGTCCTTGACCCAGACGAAGGCGGCGTTGGCGATGTCGATGCCGCCGGCGGACTGACCGTCGTAGCTGCCGGCCGTCCCGCCCTGGATGTAGAGCTTCTCGATGCCGGCCCAGGTCACCGTGGGGCTGCTGGTGATCCGGTAGACCTGGGCGAAGGTGGGGCTCCCGGCCTTGTAGCTCCAGTGCAGGGGCGAGCCGAGGGTGAGCGTCCCGTTCGCGGTGTTCACCGCGGTGACCTGGTTCATCTGGGCGATGGACCGGTAGGCGCTGCCGTTCGAGCTGCGCTTGAAGTACTGGCAATCGCCGATGACCACCGGCGAGGCGTCGACCTGGTCGATGACGACGAAGTCTCCGGCGTGGAAGCTCGAGGCCGAGCTGCCGACGGTGAGGGTGGTGCTCTCCTTCGCCGCGTCGGTGGTCAGGGCCACGCCCTGGCCGTTTCCGCTGTAGCAGATCTGGTCCTGCTCGGTGCCGATGGCGATCACCGTTCCGCCGCCGGTCTTCACGATGGTGGTGCCGCCGGTGCCCGAGCCGGCGCCGCGGAGCACGACGTTGCTCCTCAGCTGGAGGGTGGAGGAGACGGTGAAGGTCCCGGCCGCGAGCTGCACCACCTGATTCGCGGCGCAGTTGTTGATCGCCGACTGGATGTTCCCGCCCGGGCTCACGTTCGCGCAGACCTGGGTGCGCTGAGGGAGCCCATCGGTCCCGAGCGGCTGACCCAGCGGGACGTCGGTGAGGATGCCCGGGTTCCAGGTCGTCGTCCGGTCCGCGGGGAGGATGTTGCTCCCCCCTCCGCCGCCGCCACCTCCATCGCTGCCGCCCCCGCCCCCTCCGCCTCCCCCCCCACCCCCGTCGGTGCCGGTCCCGGCGTCGTTGTTCACCGACTGGGAGATGCCGCCGTCGATGGTGCCCGCACAGCTGAAGACGAGGGTCGCGAGGAGGACGAGGGGCGTCCGACGGATCGTGTGTTGCATCGCGAGCGAACCTGCACCGTGCCGGCGGCCCTGGTCAATGCAGGGGAAGCGCACCGACATGGCCGCACGACGCTCCGGGCTCGAGCGATCGGATCGCCGCGGAAGTTTCCACGGAAATCGGAGATGCAACGTCGAATGTGACCCGTGTCCGCGGCCGTTCGCCGGCCTGCGACCGTCCGGTCGTCACATTCCGTCGGAGCGGGCCTTGGCCGGAAGCGTCTGCACCGTGGGATTCAGATCCGGTCCGACCCACGGCCACGCCGTTCCCGAGGGCCACCACGACGGCTTGCTGCCCCGGTAGAGCGAGGAGGGGATGGACTGGGCGCCGGAGCTCCACTGGGTCGACTGGTGGAAGGCGTCCCAGTTGCCGGTGCGGAGCAGCGTCTGGACCACGACGTCGTTCTGACCCTGGCCGCCGATTCCCTGCCCCAGCTCGTAGATCGAGGCCGGCGTGCTGCTCGTGTCGTTGTCGTAGATCTGGGTGATCCCGACCTTGCCGAGGACGTTCCCCACGACGTTCATCCCCACGTTGGTCCCCTGCATCTCCATCGCCGTCACGTTGGTCCCGCGGGGGGTGTTCGAGTCGGCCACCGGCGGGAAGGCGAACTCGCTCGAGGAGTAGTTGCGGAAGAAGGTGAGGTACCCCGCGTTTCCGTGGGTCACCGTCGGACCCATGTGGGGCGCCCAGTTGCCCTCGACGAGCTCCATGTGGCTGAACGCGCAGTGGCTGTCGATGTTGACCTCCTGCCAGTCGTTGTCCGCCCAGGAGTTGTCCGCGTAGTTGTAGGCGATGACGTTCCCCCCGCCGCTGACGTCCATGAGGATCGGCTTGTTCTGGTAGCGGACGATGTTGTTCTCCACCAGGTTCTCGGCCGAGAAGCAGCCCAGGACGACGCCGTAGCAGTCGGCGCCGAACCCGTAGTTCGCTGAATGATGGAAATAGCTGTCCCGGATCACCGAGCGGTAGGTTGCCCCGAGACGCACGTGCATCCCGCCGATGGTGCCGTCGGTCTGGACGTCCTTGACCCAGACGAAGGCGGCGTTGGCGATGTCGATGCCGCCGGCGGATTGACCGTCGTAGCTGCCCGCCGTGCCGCCCTGGAGCCGCAGGCTCTCGATGCCGGCCCAGCTCACCGTGGGGCTGCTGGTGATCCGGTAGGCCTGGGCGAAGGTGGGGCTCCCGGCCTTGTAGTTCCAGTGCAGGGGCGAGCCGAGGGTGAGCGTCCCGTTCGAGGCGTTCACCGCGATCACCTGGTTCACCTGGGCGATGGACCGGTAGGCGCTGCCGTTCGAGCTGCGCTTGAAGTACTGGCAGTCGCCGATGACCACCGGCGGGGCGTCGACTTGGTCGACGACGATCAGATCACCGGCGTGGAAGCTCGAGGCAGAGCCGCCGACGGAGATCGTGGTGCTCTCCTTCGCCGCGTCGGTGGTCAGGGCCACTCCCTGGCCATTCCCGCTGTAGCAGATCTGATCGCGCTCGGTGCCGATGGCGATCACCGTGCCGCCGCCGGACTTCACGATGGTCGTCCCCGCCGTTCCGGAGCCGGCCCCGCGGAGCACCACGTTGCTCCTCAGCTGGAGGGTGGAGGTGACGGTGAAGGTTCCCGCCGCCAGTCGCACCACCTGGTTGGCCGGACACGCGTCGATCGCGGCCTGGATGCTGCCGCCGGGGAAGACGGTCGAGCAGACGGTGGTGCGCTGGGGGAGGCCGTCCGCTCCGAGCGGGAGACCCAGCGGGACGTCACCGAGGATGCCCGGATTCCACGTCGTCGTCCGGTCCGACGGGATGATGCCGCCCGGTGGAGGTGGCGGAGGCGGAGGCGGTGGCGGCCCTGCGTCGGGAGGCGGTGGTGGCGGCGGTGGAGGCGGCCCTGCGTCCGGATGTCCCGCGTCGGGTGGCGGGGGCGGAGGGGGAGGGGGCGTTCCCGAGTCGGTGCGACCCGCGTCGGGCTGTCCCGCATCGGGATGACCTGCGTCGGGCCGTCCGGCGTCGGGGTGCCCGGCATCCACGCCTCCGCTGCCTCCGATCCCCCCGTCGGCGTCGGTGCCGGCGGGGGTTCCTCCTCCGCCACCGAGAGGGATGGGTTCCACCAGGCCCCCGGTGCAGGCGAACAGCACCACGGCCAGAGGGACGAGCAGGGAACGACGGATCATCGATGAGCCCCGGGCAGCGCAGGTTCGAGGCGCGCAAGCTCCACTCGCGGATCCGCGACGTCAACGTGGGCGAATTTGCCCACACCGGAGCGTCGTTCGCCTGCTTGCTCTCGGATCCTCTCGACCCGGAATCTTCCGCCGAGTTCGCGTGCAGACGTGCGCTCTTGGACACCGTGTACGATGTCTCGTGAACGCTGCCCACCTCGCGCGCGCCGGCGTCACGATCCGGCGAGCAGAGCGCGGACCTGCCTTCCGAGGAAGTGACAGTAGGCCTCGACGTAGCTCGGCTCGTCCGGCCCGGGGGAGGTCTGGAGCCAGGGATTCACCAGCGTGTGCCGGAGCAGGAACAGTCCCTCGTCGTCGGGCCGCACCAGCTCGAGCTGCAGCTCGGCGCCGATCCGCTGGACCTCGCCCTGGCCGAGGTGATCGAGCGGCACCGTGGTGCACGAGCCGAAGAACTCCTTCAGCTGCACCGGCCGGTCGGGCCGGACGTCGAGGCTCTCGAAGAGGCGGCGGCCGAACGCGTTCGCCGTCCGGAGCGAGCGGTTGCCCTTGGGGTTGAGCGCGAAGCAGATGAGGTTGCAGTCCGGCTCGAAGGGGATCGCCAGCCGGACCCAAGGCGCCAGCTCGGCCTGGAGCGCCGGGACGCGATCCACCAGGAGCTCGCAGGTCTGGACCGAGCGCCCGAGCAGACGCCCGAAGTGGTCGTGGTCCAGCGGGAGCACGCGGTGGTTGACGTAGCATGCGGCCGCCGCCGCACCCGGCTTGCTGCCCTCGAGCACGAACCTTCCGAGCATCCGGTACCGGCGCTCGTCCTCTCCGGCGGGGGTGGTGAACACGTAGGGGGCCTCCTGCTGAACGAGGTCGAGCACCCGACGGTCGCGCACCACCAGCGCGCCCGCTCCGAAGGGGACGAAGCCGAGCTTGTGTGGATCCACCGTCACCGAGTCCACCGCGGAGAGCGCCGCGGTTGCCCGGTAGACGCGCTCGGAGGGGAAGTAGCGGAAGCCCTCGCGGATCGCCTCGCGAGGGAGCAGCTGCCCCTTCCGGTCCCGGAAGAGCGTGGGAAGGTAGCCGCCCCACGCGGCGTCGACGTGGAGCCAGAAGCCCGGGAAGCGCCGGCGCACCTCGAGCAGCTCGTGAATCGAGTCGAGGGTTCCGAACTCGGTCGTTCCGTAGACGCCGACCACGGCCAGCACCGGGCGTCCCTCGGACCTGAGCGCCGCCAGCGCCGGTTCGAGCTCTGCGCCGTCCAGGCGCGCCTGACGCACCGGCACCTCGATCAGGTTTGCGCTGCCGAACCCGAGCAGCTTCATCGCCTTGTGCCACGAGTAGTGCGCGGTCGCGGGGACGAGCACCGCCAGCCGCCGGAGCGATGGATGCCGGTCGGCGAAGGCGGCGAGCCCGAGCGTCTCGACCCGCGCCTCGGCGAGGGCCCGGAACAGCTCGGGCCCGCGTGGCTCGCGGATGCAGAAGGCGGAGACGCGGGAGGCGATGGCGAGCACGTCATCCGTGCCCAGCGCCAGGAGCTCGGGGTCGGAGCTCGCCGCACGCACCGGAACGTCCGGGACCCAGAGCCCGGTCGTGGCCGATGCATCGCGGAGGGCGAGCGGGTAGAGGCGGGCGGCGCGCGCGAGCCAGAGCGCCTCGTCGTTGGCGACCGTGCCGCCGGAGGTCAGGTGGCCGAGGGCGCAGGGGTCCTTCATCGGATCGACGCCGAGGCCCAGCATGCGCGCCAGCTGCCGCCCCACCTCGAGCTCGAGCTGCACCGTGATCGGCGCGACGTCCTCGACGATGTTGTTGGGGTTGTAGAGGGTGGTCACCAGCTGGGCGATGAGGCCGGGCAGCAGGAGGTCCGAGACCATGTGGCCCAGGTACCGGGGATGGAACGCCGGCACGGAGCGCTTGAGCGCCGCGGTGAGCTGATGCAGCTCGTGGCGGGTGCGGGCCAGGCCGTCCAGGTAGGCGCGGGTGTACTGGTCGTGGGTCCCGATCGGTGGCTCGTCCTCGGGGTGGAAGTTCCGGCGCCAGAACACGTGGTCGCGCACCAGCTCGAGCAGCGTCTTCTCGAAGAAGTCGTTGTTCTCCCCGTACGCGCCGAGGAAGAACGGGGCGAGCGGATCCGTCATGGCGGATCGCCGTTGCACCCGGCGTACCGCCGGCGTGCTCGGGACGTCGGGGCCCGACCGCGCAGGATTTGCGCGCGTCCGGGGATTCGCTCATCTGCAACGAGGTACCGGCCCGGATCGGCCTGCTGCACTCCGGGGGATGTTGCCTGCAGCCGGGTCATGGGGCCCGGGTCCGGACCGTACGGTCCCCCGAACGGGCTTCCCTCGATCGGAGACACTCCATGGTCCGGACCCTGACGCTCTGCGTGCTGTGCGCGATTCCCCAGGCCTCGCTCGCGGCGGCCCCGCAGGCGATGTCGGTGCCGCCCGACCCCGCCCGCTGGGAGCTGGATGGCCAGGCGCAGTTCGTCGAGCACCAGGGGCGGCAGTCCCTCCTGCTCGACGGCGGCGCGGCGACCCTGAAGGGCTTCGAGATGCGCGACGCGGTGATCGACGTCGACATCTCCACGCCCGCGACGCGCGGCTTCTTCGGCATCCAGTTCCGGGTCGCCGACGATGGCCGGACCGGCGAGTGGGTCTACCTGCGCCAGCACAAGTCCGGCC
>Ga0335080_10002332_pt1 | contig 18905 bp, 14 predicted proteins | sample Lox_Sample_34_FD_206720 | JGI IMG/M metagenome (GOLD analysis project Ga0335080, IMG submission 206720) | Soil microbial communities from Loxahatchee National Wildlife Refuge, Florida, United States - Lox_Sample_3.4 | ecosystem: Environmental > Terrestrial > Soil > Wetlands | place: USA...
GTGCGGAACCTATAATTTTGTATCTCCCGCCAGAACGAGGAGTCGAAATGCCCGAGGCAGCCGGGACATCCCCAATTCGACTGTCCCAAGAGCTGACGATCTTTCACGACGTCGCGAAGGCTCTAACCTCGTCGCTGAACCTGGATTCGATCCTGCAAACCATCATGGAAAAAATGGCGGAATATTTCCGTCCGGATACCTGGTCGCTGCTGATGGTGGATGAAGAGAAGGACGAGCTATATTTCGCGATTGCGGTGGGAGCGGCCTCGGCCGTGCTGTCGAAAGAGCGGCTGAAGGTGGGCGAGGGAATTGCGGGGTGGGTGGCGAAACACGGGCAGTCACTGATTGTGCCGGACGTGCAAGCGGACCCCCGGTTTTCGGCGCGACTCGATGAATTGACACAACTGCAGACCCACTCTGTGATCTGCGTGCCGCTGCGTTCGAGGCACCGGGTGCTGGGCGTGATCCAACTGGTGAATGCGAATGTGGGGCTGAGCGAGCAGGAACTGTTCTTTCTGCATGCGCTATGCGACTACGCCGCGATTGCGATTGAGAACGCGCGCTCGGTGGAGAAGATTCAGGAACTGACGATCACCGACGACTGCACGGGGCTGTTCAACGCGCGCCATCTCTATAAGACGCTTGAGACGGAGGTGTACAGGTCGGGGCGCTTTGGCTACCAGTTCAGCGTGATCTTCATCGATCTTGACCACTTCAAGCAGGTGAACGATACGCACGGGCACCTGGTAGGAAGCCGGCTGCTGGCGGAAGTTGGATACCTGATCAAGGCGCAGTTGCGGTTGATTGATTTTGCCTTCCGCTATGGAGGCGACGAGTTCGTGGTGCTGCTGCCGCAGACCAGCAAAGACCAGGCGGTGGTAGTGGCGCGGCGGTTGCAGGACTCCATGCGCGCGGGGGTTTTTTGCAGCGAACAGGGATTAAACCTCAATGTGCGCGCCAGCATGGGGCTGGCGACGTTTCCGCACGATGCGCAGACGCCGCACGACATCATTCGGCAAGCCGACGAGATGATGTACGTGGTGAAGAACACGACGCGCGACAATATTGGAGTGGCGTCACGCGGGCTGATGGAGACGAGCTAGTCCCCAGTCCCCAGTAGCCGGTACCAGAACCCTGGAACCCAGAACCCGCATTGTCTCCCAATAGTCAAATTGCGAGTTCGTGGGCCTGAATCCACTCACGTGCGGCGGGCGGCGAGTACTGAGTTACCGGGTACTAAGTGCTGAGTCCCGGGTCCTGAGTACCGGCTAGTGGTTTTCTCTCTTTTTCAAGTCATCCGGTTGGGCCTGGGTCGATTTGGCTGGTTGCGAATCGGGGTTCAGGGGCATGGTGTTGGCGGGGGCGTTGGGGTTGACGCCGAAATCCCAGACGTAAAGATTCATTCCATCTTTGGTGATCATTTCGGCGACAGCGTATTCGCCGGGGGGCAAGGGATCAACCGGAGCAATCTTGAACCAGTTACCGGACAGGGGAGTGACGGTGGCGGGGATAAAGCGCTCGTCCGTTTTGGTCTTGCCGGTGACGCCAGTTTTTATAGAGCCCGCGATGCGCTTACCGTTTTTGGATTCCAGACGGATGATCCTGAAGCGATCGGCCGGCGACAGAGGCGCCTGGTCCGCGGTCTGCGCGGTGGCGGGAGCTGCGGGGTTGGGGTCGAGACTCGCGTAAAGAGATGGAATTGCCGTATGGGACTGAATTTTGGCATGGGCTTCGGGGAGTTCGACGGTTTGCCGGTTGCCGGCGAGCGGATTGATGGAGGAACGGAGAATGTTGGATGCCGTGTTGCGGTTGAGGTCGCTGCCGGACTGTTCGATCTCATCGAGTTGGGGCTGGTTCTGGTAGGTATCGAGAAGGAAGACGCCATTGTCGTCGGGGAGGCGGAGGCCGGGCGCGACCTGAGGGGAGCGAGCGTCGGCGGCCTTGCGCTCGGCTTCAATTTCCTTGTCGAGTTCAACGGCTTCAGGGGCGGCGGCGCCGGCGGCACGGCCTTCTTCGTACTTGCGGGTGGCATCCCAGTCGATAAGCGACTTGGGAATCTCCTCCCACTCGCCGCGTTCGGCGCTGAAATAGCGAACGCGGTCGCCCTGAATTTCATACTTCGTGATGGACTGGTAGGAGCCGTCTTTCAGGACGAGGCGATGGCCGGGGATTTCGGCGGCGAGGGAAGGTAAGGCGGAAACGAGCGCCGCGAGGATGACGGAGGCGAAGGTGACCACCATAAGAGCCGAGGCGAGGGGCGTCTTCCCGAGGGTTGAGGAGTTCATTGTGGGCAACATTATCGGACGTTTTGCAGCCGTATGTAAGGGTTTGATGCGGATGGACCGAATAAAGCTATACGTGACGGCGCTGCACTGAAGGACTCAAAGTCCTGTTGGGCACCGCACGTGGCTGTGGGTCTTCGCCAGGGATCAGGAGCGTGATCGATCAGGCCTGTGCTTCGTACTCCTTTAGTTTGCGGTATAGGGTAGTTTTGCCGATGCCGAGCAGGCGAGCGGCGCGCATTTTGTCTCCATTGGTTTGGGCAATGGCGTTGAAGATCGTTTGTTTCTCAAGTTCGGCGAGGGGAACGATGTGGTCGGTCGGGGAAGAGGTCAGGGAACGCGGCGCACCCGTGAGATGGGTGGGCAGGTCTCTGAGCTGGAGTTCGCCATTGCTGGTGACAACGCAGGCGCGGCCCAGGGCGTTTTCGAGTTCGCGAACATTGCCGGGCCAATCGTAGGAAATGAGAGTCTTGAGGGCATCGTCGGAGATGGTTTTCTCCATCCCGGCGTCGTGACCCATGCGCTCGAGAAAATGCGAAACGAGGAGCGGGATGTCCTGACGGCGGTCGCGGAGCGGCGGAACGCGAAGGGTGAGGACGTTGAGGCGGAAGAAAAGGTCGCGGCGGAAAGTGCCCTGGGTGACAGCTTGTTCGAGGTCGCGGTTGGTGGCTCCGAGAATGCGGACGTTGATGGGAACCTGCTTGGTGCCGCCGACGGGGCGAATTTCCTTCTCCTGAATCGCACGCAGGAGTTTGGCCTGGAGGTCGATAGGGAGCTCGCCAATTTCGTCGAGGAAAACGGTTCCGCCGTTGGCGATGGCGAGCAGGCCGTCCTTGGGGGCGGTGGCGCCGGTGAAAGCTCCGCGGACATGGCCAAAGAGTTCGCTTTCGATGAGGGTGGGGACGAGCGCGCCACAATCGACGGCAATGAAGGGCTGGCCGCGGAGCGGGCCGGCAGAATGGATGGCCTTGGCAACCATTTCCTTCCCAGTGCCGCTTTCCCCAAGGATGAGGACGGGATGAGTGCTTTGGGCAGTTTTGGAGATGATGCGATAGAGCTTCTCCATTTCCGGGGAACGGCCGACAATGTTGCCGAAGCCGCTGCGGGACTTGAGGGTCTCGCGGAGGACGCGTTTTTCAGTTTTGGCGCGGAGATGGCCGGCGAGCTGCTCGAGAAGAAGACGGAGGTCCTGGGTGCCAAAAGGCTTGGCGATGTAGTCATAGGCGCCGAGTTTCATGGAGTGAACGGCGGACTGAACGGTGGCGAAGCCGCTGACGACAATGACCTCGGCGTCGGGACGCTGGCGCTTGATGTCGCGAAGGGCCTGGATTCCATTGCCGTTCGAGAAGCGAAGATCGATGAGGACGGCGTCGATGCCGGCGTTGTCGAGAATGCGCAGAGCATGGTCAGGGGAATCGGCGACGTGAGTCGAGAAGCCGAGCGAATGGCCCACCTCGGTAGCGGCGGCACGGAAGGCGCGATCGTCGTCAACGATGAGCAAGTTGAGAAAGTTCTCCTGCGGAAGCGGAACGGCAGGAGGGAAGGCGGCGGCAGCGGCAGTGGTCATGAGGAGTGGTCTCCGTTCAAAGTAGGTTGCTGGAACTGGACATCAAGCGATCGGGTGATCTGGCCATCGGACGATTGGAGGATCATAGGAACGGCCGTGACCGGATCACCCGAAGACGGGCTGGTTGGGAGAGTTGTTGAGATAGCCGGGATGGGCGATGGGGGCGCCATTGCAGAGTGCTTGCGCGGGGCCGGGACGGATTCGGGCTGGGAATTGCAGGCGGGAAAGAAGACTTGGATGCGGGTGCCGTGATGTAACTCGGATGAGACCTGGATGGTTCCTCCGGCTTCGGTGACGATGCGGTGAACGGTGGCGAGGCCGAGACCGGTGCCATCCCCGTGCTTTTTGGTGGTGAAAAAAGGCTCGAAAAGATGAGCGCGTGTTTCGGAGGACATGCCGCAACCGTTGTCCTCGACGATGAGGGAAACGGCGGGGGAGGGGGAGGGTTGCGGAAACGCTGTGCGGAGCGTTTGGACGTGGATTCTCCCGCCGGAGCGGAGGGCATCGCGGGCATTGAGGGCGAGATTGAGAAGGACCTGGCGGAGTTGCGCGGGATCGGCGAACACGGCGCCGGCGGCCGGGTCGAGCGAGATGACGAGTTCGATGTTCTCGCCAAGCAGGCGGCGCAAGAGGTTTTCGGTAGAGGACACGATCCAGTCGAGGGGCACAGGGCGCGGGGCCGGGGCCTGTTTGCGTGCGAAAGAGAGGAGTTGCTGGGTGAGGGCCGCTCCCTGCTCGCCGGCCTGGCGGATCTCTTCGACATGGCAGCGGAGAGGGTCGGCGGGATCGAGTTTGGAGAGCAGCAGATCGCAATAGAGCAGGAACCCGGTAAGAAGATTGTTGAAGTCGTGGGCAATGCCACTGGTGAGACGGCCGATGATTTCCATCTTCTCGGCCTGGCGGAGCTGGCGTTCCAGATGGATGCGGTCGGAGATGTCTTCGGCAAGCACGACGAGAAAGGCGGGGGCCCGATGCGGGTTGCGGGCGAGGGAAACGGTGAGGCGCGCGGAAAAGGCGGACATTTCTCCGCGATAGCAGGATTTTTCGATGGCGAAAGAGTCAGAAGACCCGCGAAGCAAACCGGCGAGGCGGCAAGCGGCGTCGCCTTCATGAAATTTCCAGGGATCGAGACCGGCGAGTTTCGCTTGCGTGCAACCGAGGAGTTGCGCGAGGGCTGAATTGCCTTCGAGAATGCGGCCATCAAAATGGCAGAGCGCGATACCGAGAGCGGCCGCCTCGAACAGCTGGGGAAAACGAAGGTCGCGATAGGAATCAGGCGCGAGAGATGAGGCGGTGGGGACTGAAGGCGAAATTTCCATAGGGCGGACCGATGGTCAGCATGCAGCCCGATGCCCGATGAACGCGGATGCGGTCCGGAGAGAACCGCAGGCAGGCCGTCCGATTTGCGGTTTCAAGCGGGAGAGCTTTTTCCGCGAGTGGACCGCGCCAAACCTGATTCGGAAAAAGTGTACCGCGGAAAGGAGAAGGCCTAAGTGTCGGCCATCACGCCATTTTTGTGATGAATCGGGATCGGAGGACGGGGCCGGGTGCGCTGGAAATCCCGATTTGGGAAGCAGGAAAGTTCGATTTGGAACGACAGCTGGGTGGGCGTTTCTTTGTTGATCCCGGTCATTGCAAGTCGACGGCCTGAGCCAGGCGGAACGTCAGGCGGCGGTCGGGAGAGAACAGGATGTCGTTGGATGCGGCAGAAGGGTTGGGGGCCGCGGCTGGCGGAGCCGATCGAGGATCGATGCGTGGGGTAGCTTTGGTGAAGATGCTGGAGGTATCGATCAGCACGGTCTTGCCGGCCGTGTTGACGCTGACGAGGGTAAGGCGAAGGTAGCCGGGACTGTTGACGCCGGCCGAGGGTTTGGCGTCGAGAACGCGTCCGCTGACCTTGGCCCCGCGGGGAAGCAGAATCTGCTGGTCAACGACGATGGGATCGTCAAGCGCGCCCCCAAAGCTGTCTCCGGCGCGAGCCGAAGCGCTGGAAAGGGGATTGCTGAGACGGACGATCAAGAACGTGCCCTCCGGAATCATGGTGGGTGGGACCAGGGACCGGCTGAAGGAGGTCGTGGCGGGGCGCTGGCTTTCAAAGGGAAGCCGTTGCGAGTTGCCGGCGGTATCGGGCTGAGCCGGCGGCAGGGTGCAGGCAGCAGCGCCAGCGAGGACAAGGGCGAGAGGAACCGCGGCCAGTCGAAAGCCCATGAGTGAGATTGTAGCGGAACGCCCGCAATCGGTTCTTAAGGCCTGCGCGTACGAGGGCCGGGACCGCATGACCCAGGTTTGGAACCACGGATGGCGTGAGGGAGCGGACTTGCGGGCAAGCGCAGATGAAACCCTGGCGCAAAAGTATATTTGTAACATGGTACACTGGTACCACTATGAATACTGTCATCAGGAATACCATTGTCAGCAGTACACCCAGACTAGTTGTGGAGCGAGTACAGACAGGAGTGCGGATGGAGAAGCGCATCCTGAAAGTGCTGAAAGGGTTTGCCGAATACCACGACATGACGCTGGGCGATCTGCTGGAAGGGATCGTGCTGCATGCGTTTGACGGGAAGACGCCATTCGGCAAAAAGTCGCGCGAGCGGATCCGGGAGCTGAAGAAGTTCTACGGGCTGGATCTGGATTCCAGGGCGAGCCATCATTTAGTCGAAAGCGCGCCGAGGGCGGCCAAGAGAGGTGCGCGCAAGCTTTCGGGGAAACGAAAATGAGCGTCGACACGGTTGCGGGGCGGGCAGCGAATGCAAATCACGCAGTGATTGAGGACTTCGAGCAAGGACGCGTGCCGGGAGGTTTTCATCATGCGGATCATGTACGTGTGGCATTTGCCTATGTTTCAGAGTTTTCGCTACCGGAAGCCATGACGAGGTTCTCGGCTGCGCTCCGGCGCTTTGCCCGGTCGCGCGGAAAGCCAGGTCTCTATCACGAGACCATCACGTGGGCCTATTTGTTTCTGATTGCGGAGCGATTAGCGCGGGGGGAAAAGGCTCAGGCGTGGGAGGAGTTCGCGGAAAGGAACGGCGATCTACTGGTATGGAGGGGCGGAGTTCTGGAGCGGTTCTACTCGAAAGAGAAACTGGAATCGGAGTTAGCGCGACGGCAGTTCATTTTGCCGGACCGGGGATTCGCGGAAGATGAAGGCCGACCCGAGCGCCAAAATCCCCATCCTGGAGTCGCAAAGGGCGCGAATCAAGGATGGGGACTCTTTGGTGGTTATGAGCGGCTCATGGAGTGAACCGCCCATTCATTGATTATTGTGAACTGCCCATGCCGGCGGCAGCGCTGATGGATTCGTTCTCGGGTTGGAGGATGACGCCATCAAACGGGGTTGCGCCGACATAACGGTTGCCCACGATGCTGACGCGGCGCAGCGGGAAGCCGCTATCGGGGCCACGCTGCCAGGTGCGGCCGCCATCGCGGCTTTCGAAGATCACGCCGGTCGAGTCGCTGGTCGCGAGCACGCGCTTATGGGTGGAATCGTAGCTGACGGAAGTGATGTCCTTGGCGGGCAAGCCGTCAACGATGTGCTCCCAGGTGGCCCCGCCGTCGTGGCTGCGATAGGCCCCTTCGCGGGAGGCGATGAGGAACTGGCTGTCACCGGCGATGGCCGCGCTGCGAATGCTCACCACATAGTTCGGCAGGCTGGCGGGCTGCCATTTTTCCCCGCCGTCGGCTGAAACCATAACGCTGGAGCGTGTGGCGGCGACAACGGTTTCTCCCATGGCCCGAACCGTAACAAAGTCCTGCTGTCCGAGAACGCGGCCGCCGTGCCAGGTTTTGCCCTGATCGGTGCTGGCGTAGATCCCGGCGCTGGTGGCGGCGAACCAGAAGCGGGAGTCGAGTTCAAGATCGTTAACGCGAGCTTCCAGCACTGACTTGTGCCAAGTGGTGGTCGTGACCGGTTTCCTGCTGCCTTTGCGCGAGACGGTTTTGGTTTCGGCATTGGCGATGGCATTCATCGAGTGCCACTCGGTGGAATTGCGGTCGAGATAAAAGATGCCGCGGTTGGTGCCGGCAACAAGAGTGCCGGTGGCGGTCTGCTTGAGAGCGAACACGTCGCGCCCGCCCAGACCGGCGGCTTTTTGCATCCAGTGCTGGCCGTTGTCAGGCGAATAGAAAACGCCGCCGTATTCGCGGTCGTTAACGATTCCGACATAGAAGGTACTTGTCTTCTGGTTATCGGCGAGCAGAGCCGAGACGTAGCGGTGGGCGTAGCCGTGGTTGGAAGTTTCCCAGGTGGCGGCACCGTTGGTGGACGCCATGACGCCGCTGCGGTCGGTGGCGATCAGGACGTGATTGGAGTCGCGAGGATCGACAAAAACGTCATTGACCACGACCTCCTCGCTCGAAACGCGTTTCCAGGACTTGCCCAGATCGACCGTCTTCCAGAGGCCTTCGGTGGTGCCGGCATAGACGATGTTTTCGTTGGTGGGATCCTGCTTGAGGACGCGCGTGCGGCGGGCGGTGAACGGGATGCCCTGAATCTTGGAGAACTGGTTGCCGGCCGACTCGCTCTTGTAGATGCCGGAGCAGGCGCTGGCAAAAACGATCTGAGGATTGTCGTGATCGACGATCACAGAGAAAACGTCGGAGTCGTCAATCATTCCTTTATTGATGTGCTGCCAGTTGGCGCCGGCGTCGGAAGTCTTCCAAGCGAGGTGCCAGGTTCCGGCATAGATGGTGTTGGAATCGGCGGGATCGACGGCGATCGACTCGATGTTGTGGACCTGATCGGAGTTAGCCGGAGTGAGCCGCTCCCAGGCGTTGCCGCCATCGCGCGTGCGGTAGACGCCATCGAGGGCGCCGGCGACGATCACGCTCGAATTGCCGCGGAACATCGCCATCGCACGGATCGACTTGCCGTGCATGGCGGCGAGAGTTTCCCAGGTGCGCCCGCCATCGCGGGTGCGAAAGATCTCGCCCAGTTGCTGGCTGGAAGTGCTCCAGGCAGAAACGAAAATGCGATTGGAATCCTGGGGATCGACGAGGATGTGATCGAGAACGTAGTCATCGCCGCCGAGGTGGGCTAGGCGGCTCCAACTGTGGCCGCCGTCGGTGCTCGTGAACATCTGTCCGGTTGAGGTGCCCAGGAAGATATGGTCGGGGTTGTGGGCGTCGTAGGCCAGACTGCGGGCGTCGCCGCCATCGGGGCCGAGAACTTGCCAGGGGCCGGAAGCGAACAGGGAAGTCGTGAAAGTGGCAACGGCGAAAACGAGCAACAGTGCGCAAAACGCGCGCTTCGGAAGCAAGTGTTTCATAGAGAAGGAAATACCCCTGCGAACGATATTCGCGATCGCCCCAGATTGACAGGCTACCACGGGCGAGACAAGGTTACCTAAGAGAGGAAAAGAGGAAGGCCGGTAGGGGGAACCCTACCGACCTTTGGTGTGTCCGACGGGGCAAAGCCCCGGTGAAGCTGCTACCTACTCGGCCTTCTTTTTCGCGGCTTTCTTAGCGGCCGGCTTGGGGTGATCCAGAATCGGCTTCACCTTGGACTCGTCGACGGTGGTGGTCGAGGAGGCGTTGGGGAAGCTGGCTCCGGCCGGGATGATCCACTGCTCCGACGTCATGGTTCCGGCACCGCCCGTGCGGGTCTCGATGCGGCTGGCGTCGATGTGCTGCTGCGCTTCGCCCTCGGTCAGGTAGTACTTGACGTCAACGGCGCGCTCGGCAGCGAGATTCTTGTGCTTGGAGTGGGCGACTTCCTTCGGGTCGGCGTTTCCGACCACGACGAGTTTGGCGTCAGGATCCTGCTGGAGCTTGCCGGCAACGTCGTCGAGCATCGCTTTGCAAGTATTGTCCACGCGCCACGGCTTCTTGACGTTGGGATACTCGCACTCGTTGAGCTTGCTGGCTTGCGGAGGCGGCGGAGGCGGCGGAGGGGGCACGTTGACCGAGACCGAACTCGACGTGGCAGCGTTCAAGCCGCGGGAGTCGGTGCAGGTTGCATTAATGGTGATCGGCCCTGGGGAAGCTCCGGTGGTGTTAAGAGTGGCGGAGTTTCCGCTGGGGGTAATGGTGCCGCTGCTGGCATTCCATCCGCCTACGGTCACGGGGACGTTGTCAGGGCTGGTGCAGGTGCAGGTAATGGTTGCCGAGGCACCGGCATCGAGCGTGGTTGGGTTTGCCGTGCAGGAGATTCGAGGCGGATTCATGGGCTTGACCGTGAACCGCGAGGAACAGGAAGCGGTGTTGTTTTTCTTCTGCCGCGGGTCGGTCACGGTGGCGGTGGCGGTGTACTCACCAGGAGCGGCACCGTTGGTGTCGATGGCAGCGCCGGTGTCTTTTCCTTCAATCTTGACGCCGCTGGCGGTCCATGCATACTGCAGCGTGTGTTTGGGATTGAAGTTGCTGGGGGCGACCGTGACGTGAATGGGCTCACCCACCATAACTTCGGAGTGATCGATGGAGCAGGAGGCCGCTACCGGAGCGGGGGGCTCTCCGCCGAAGTTGAAAACGATGCCGGTGCGGAGGGCGGCGCCACTCAATGAGGGGCGCTGCAGGCCGGGGTTACCGGTAATTACATCGGTGAAGTTGTGGTGAGCCCACTCGTAATCAGCTTCGATGACACGCAGGGTAAAGTCGTGGCCCAACTTGAGGTCCATGCCACCGCCGAGCAGAGCGCCCACGCCTTCGCTGGCGGGTGCGCCGTAGGCTCTGAGGATATTGAGACTGAGGAGAGTGTGAGCGAAGAAGTCGACGCCTTCCCCCCTCCACATCAAGCGAGGGCCAACGCTCAGGGCATGCTCCTGGACATGGTTTCCAAAGCTTGAGCCTACGTCGGCAGACAAGCCCAGCCACTTGTCGAAGTTATAGGTCAAAGTGCCGGCGACGCCGCGAGGCAGGCTCGGCAGTTTGACGGGAATGGGCGGCGAACCTGCGGGCACGGATGCGGGAACGGTTCCGCCGGGATTCAGCCATTGGTAGCCGAGGAACAGGTCGACTTTAGGAACTTTTTCATCCGCCGATTGCGCGCTCATTACGGGCGGCAAGGCAACAAGAACGACGGCCAGGACGAGCGCAAGGGCTGCCCATCTGGGATAAGTCTGACAAGGTGACATAGCTCCTCCAAATCGGATGCAAAGAAAAATGTAGTAGAGCGAAACAAGTCTTACGGCAACGCGCACAATGGTTTGCGTTGGAAACAAAGGATCATACAGCAATTGGGGAGTTTTTCAAACCTGGACGAACCAAAAATGGCATTCCGGCGGGCGGCAGGAAGATGGATGGAGCGCGAGCGGCGGCGGGTTGAGGAGGCTATCTCAAAATGATATACACGGGTTGCGAGTTGCGGGCGAAAGCACCTTCCCTGAATAATGCTGTTGGGAGCCTATGGCACAAGAGAGAGTCCTGATTGTCGAAGACGAAGAGAACGAACGGACCGGACTGGCCGAAGTGGTATCAGGGTGGGGCTATCGGACAGACACGGCGGCGGACGGGGTAGAAGCGCTGGAAAAGGTAGGGGCGTTTTCTCCGTCAATAGTGATCACCGACGTCAAAATGCCGCGCATGGACGGGATGGAGCTGGTGGAGCGGCTGGCGGAGCTGTCGCAATCGGTTGCGGTGGTGATGGTGACCGCGCAAAAGACGACCGAAACCGCGTTTCATGCGGGGCGGCTTGGCGTGCAGGACTACATCGAGAAGCCGATCGACTTCCGGCGGCTGCGGCAAATCCTGGCCAATATCGGCGAAATCCTGAACACGCGCACGGAGAATGAGACGCTGCGCCGGCGCTTGCGCGACAAGGGGGCTTTGGGACTACTGGTGGGCGCGTCAGCGCCGATGCAGGAAATATTCCGCTTGATTGAGATGGTAGCGCCGAGCACGGCGGCGGTATTGATCACGGGCTCGAGTGGAACGGGGAAGGAGCTGGTGGCGCGGACAATTCACGATCTGAGCCCCCGGCGAACGAAGCCGTTTGTGCCGATCAATTGCGCGGCCATTCCGGAGACCTTGATCGAGAGCGAGATTTTCGGTCATGAGAAAGGCGCGTTCACGGGAGCGCTGGAGCGGCGAACGGGGTGCTTTGAGCTGGCGGAGGGAGGCACGCTGCTGCTGGACGAGATTGGCGAGATGCCCGTGGGGACGCAGGCGAAACTGCTGCGTGTACTGGAGGACGGGAAACTGCGGCGCCTGGGGAGCAAGGTGGAAACATCAGTAGATGTTCGCGTTCTGGCGGCGACCAACAAGATTCCCGAGGATGCGGTGGCGGCGGGCGAATTGCGCGAGGATCTTTATTACCGCCTGAATGTCTTCAATATCCAAATGCCGGCGCTCCGCGAACACAAGGAGGATATCCGCGATTTGGTGAAGAGCCTGCTGGCCGATATGAACCAGAAACACGACCGCAAGGTTTCCGACGTCAGCGAGGCGGTGCTAAACATTTTTGAGAGCTACTCCTGGCCAGGAAATGTGCGGGAATTGCGCAATACCTTGGAGCGGGCGGTGATCGTGTGCGAGGGGGGACTGATCGAGAGGAAACATCTGCCGCCCGGCTTTGGACAAAGCGTCAAGGTGGTCGTGAACGATCCCGATGCCGTTCACCTGGGGGTGGGAACGACGGTTGGGGAAGCGGAAAAGTTGCTGATCCTGAAAACCCTGCAGGCGACGAATAACAACAAAACGCGGGCGGCGGAGATTCTGGGGATCAGCCTGAAAACCCTGCATAACAAGCTGAAGGAATACGGACGGCCGCAGGACGCGGTGCTGGAGGGGGAATCGTAGAGAGGAGAAGGGTAAAGGCGAGTCTTTAAGCAGACGTGAAGCCGCGCCCCTTCAGAACGGACTTACGAGATAACTTGGGAAGAACCGGGAACTGGTTTCGATGACCCGAAAACTCATCATCGTTTTTGTGATCACAACGCTGTTTACGGCGCTGGTGGTGGCGTTTTCCTGGGTTTATCTGTCGCAGTTGCTGAAGCAGCGGCTGATGTGGGCGGATGAGACCGCGTCAGGACTGACCAACCAGATCGAGTATGCGGCGACGAAAGCGGTTCCCGACCTGACGAGCACGCGAATCGACACCGCCAATCCGAAGGCCATGCGGGAAGCGATTTCGACAGCGCTGCAGACCGACAGCAACATCAACGAGACCCTGGAATCGGTGGTCGGGACATCGCCGATTATCTACGACGCGGCCATTATCGATCCAAACGGAATCGCGATTCTGGATACGACGCCGCGAATGAACGGTCAACCGGTACCGGTGAGGCCGCCGTTGAGCGTGTTGGCGGACGCGAACTTCCGGCGGCAGTTACGCCTTCTGTACCGCGAACCGGCGACCGTGTATGACGTGAGCATCGGGCTGGAGATGGGGGGACGGCAATTTGGAAGCATTCGGGTGGGGGTGGCGACGGTTTTTCTGCGGAACGAGCTAACGCCGCGCCTGCAACAGGCGGGTTTCTTTTCGGTGCTGGCGGTTTTCTGTTCTTTAGTGCTGGCGTCGGTGGTTTCGAACGTAGCGCTGGGCCCGCTGAAAACGATTGCGCGGAGCCTGGACAGCGTAAGCGCGGGGAACCCGTTACCGGCGGAGGAGAAGCCGGCGTCGGATGAAGTGGGGCTGGTATCCCTGAAAATTGCGCATCTGGGACGGCAGATGCGGGACACGAACCAGATTTTTTCGGCGCTCAAGGACAACGTTGAGCAGGTGATGTCGAAACTGCAGGATGGTCTGATGCTGTTCACGCGGGACTCCAGGGTGGTGCTGGTGAGCGCGTCGGCGGAGAAATTCCTGAGCCGTCCGCGCCGGGAAATCCTGGGGCGCACGGCAGAGGAAATTTTTTCCGACGGGACGGTGCTGGGCACAGTGGTGAGGGCGGCGTTTGAAAAACAGAAGGCATTGGTGCAGTACGAGTTTGACGCGACCGATGGGCGGCGGGCCGAGGTTTCTCTCGACTTCATTCAGGAAAAGGGGACTCCGATCGGAGCGCTCCTGACGATGCGCGACGTGGAATCGGTGCGACGGATCGAGGACGAAATCGAGATTTCGCGGCGTCTATCGTCGGCGGGGCGGGTAACGCGCGGGGTAGCGCATGAGGTGAAGAATCCAATCAACGCCATCGTGCTGCATTTGCAGGTGCTGCACGACAAGATCAAGCAGGACGATCCGGAGACCAGGAAGCACCTGAACATAATTGACGAAGAGATCCGGCGGCTGGACCGGGTTGTGCAGATTCTGGTGGACTTTACGCGGCCTCGCGATCTGCGGCTGGAAGAAGTGGACCTGCGCAAGATTCTGGAGGACGTGGCGGGGCTGACGGCTCCGGACGCGCGACGGCACGGCGTCACGATTGTGAAGGACCTGTGTGAGGAAGCGCTCATTGTGCGGGTAGATCAGGATTTGATCAAGCAGGCGATTCAGAATCTGGTGATCAACGGGGTGCAGGCGATGGCGCAGGGAGGAACGCTGACGGTGTTGGGATATCGCGAAGAAGAGACGGTGGTGACGGAAGTGAGAGATCAAGGAAGCGGCATTCCTCCAAAAGCGCAAGAGAAGATTTTCGAGTTGTACTACACGACGAAGAAGGAGCAGGGCGGAAGCGGGATTGGATTGGCGCAGACGTACCAGATCATGCAGTGGCATTACGGGTCGATCGAGTTCGATTCGATTGTGGGGACAGGAACGACATTTCGATTGCGGCTGCCGGTCGTGGGCGCGAGGACGGACCGGCGCGCGGAAATGACGGCTTGATATGCGTTGGGCACGGGTGGTGGTAATTGCGGCAGGACTAAGTTTGCCGGCGGTAGTGTTGACGGCACAGGAGCCGGCCGCGAACGCAGGGCAGGGTACGGCTGCCAAGCCTGAAGAACGGCAGCCGAGCAAGGACCCGAGCAAGGATGCCGCGAAGGCCACGGGTCCGGCCCGGGCGGAGGCGAGCGGAGACAAAGCCGAGGGAAAAACCGAAGACAAGGCTCCCGAAGCGAAGACCGACAACAAACCGACGGCGAAGGCGGAAGGGCCGGCGGAGGCGAAGACGAGCGAATCGGAAGCTCAGAACAACACCGAAGGCAAGCGTGAACCGGGTGCGAGCGCGGAAGCGGACGCGGGTGTAGACAAGAAATCCAACCAGGACGCGACGGGCGGCGACGCCGCCAATGCCGTATCGGAGAAAGGCGAGGCCGGAAGCACGAAGACGAAAGATGCAGTGGGCGATGGCGCAACTTCACCGGGAAATGGCGCGACGGATGCAGCGCAACCGGTTCCGCAGAAGCGGCCGCGGAAGATCGTGGTGCGGGAAGGGGGCGCGAGCGAGCCGTCGACGCAGATCGTAACCGGCATGCCGGTCGCGGAAGCGAACCAGCAGCGGCAAGAGACGGAAAAGCTCATGGACGCCGCCGAAGAGGATATGAAACGGGTGATGGGGCGAATCCTCGATGCGCAACAACAGGAGACGGTGTCGCAAGTCCATAACTACGTCGAACGCGCGCGCGCGGCATTGAAGGAAGGGGATATATCACGAGGGCACACGCTGGCCCTGAAGGCCGATTTGCTGGCGGATGATCTGGTCAAGCACTGAGCGTAACAGCGGGCCAGGCCTTCCAAAGTTGACCCCGCCGTTCTGACCGCCTAACATTGCGGTTTCGCGGGTGAGGCGTGCGAGTCTACCTGCCCGCGCACATCGCGCATGGATTTAGTCGGACAGTCCGTGTCTCACTATCGCGTGCTCTCGAAACTGGGGAGCGGCGGGATGGGAGTGGTGTATGAAGCGGAAGACACGCGCCTGGGGCGGCATGTTGCGCTCAAGTTCATTCCCGACCACCTGGTGAAGGACCAGCGCTCGCTGGAGCGATTCACGCGCGAGGCGCGAGCGGCATCGCAATTGAGCCACGCGAATATCTGCACGATTCACGACATTGACGATAACCAGGGGCATCCCTTCATTGTGATGGAGAAGCTGGAAGGGGAGAGCCTGAAGCAGAGGCTCCAGACGGTACGCAGCCAGGCCCCGCATGGTCAGGCGGTTCGGCCGATGGAGACCGAAGAGGTAATCGACATTGCGGTGCAAGTGGCCGATGCGCTGGCGGCTTCGCACGCCAAAGGGATTGTGCATCGCGATATCAAGCCGGCGAACATCTTTCTGACTCCCATCGGCCAGGTCAAGATCCTCGACTTCGGGCTGGCGAAACTTGCCAAGAGTGACAGCGTGGGGACGGCGACAGATTCCTCGCTCGAGGAATCGTTGACGCAGGTGGGCGTCATTCCGGGGACGGCGGTGTATATGTCGCCGGAGCAGGCGCGATCGGACGATCTGGATGTGCGAAGCGATATCTTCTCGTTCGGCGTCGTGCTGTACGAGATGGCGACCGGCAGGAAGCCATTCACGGGGACCAACGTGGTGACTACGCTGCACGCGGTGATCAATCAGAAACCGGTATCGCCGCGGACTTTGAATCCGGGAATGCCGGCGGAGCTGGCAGCGATCATCGGCAAAGCGATGGAGAAAGACCGCGAGCTCCGGTATAAGAACGCGGGCGAGATGAAGGCCGATCTGGTGCGGCTGAAGAAGGAATCAGAGCCATCGACGCTGCACAGCGCACTGCGGCATGGGAGCGGGCTGCACGTAGTCACGAATTCGTTCCAGAAAACGGGCGGGAAGAAGACCTGGATTTTGCTCGGCTTGTGCGCGGCGCTTCTGGCGGTTCTGGCTGCGGTGGGCGCATGGTGGTTCAAACAGAAAGGGGAAACGGCGCAAGCGACCAGCCGCACGATCGCGGTGTTGCCGCTGCAGAACATAAATAACGATGTGGAAAGCGACTTTCTGAAATTCGCGCTGGCCGATGAGATTGCCAACGCGCTGACCTACTCGAGGTCGCTCGAAATCCGGCCGACCAGCAGCACGCAGAAGTACAGCAACGCGGAGAGCGATTCGGCGAAGATCGGTCGCGAACTAGGTGTGGGGACCGTGATCGCGGGGCACTTCCTGAAGCAGGCCGACAAGGTGATGGTGACGCTGGAGGCGGTGGAGGTAAAGAGCAATAAGCTGGTGTGGACGGGAACGTTGAACGCGCCCGCAAGCAATCTGATGGCGCTGCGGAACCAGATGGCCAAGAAGGTGCGGCAGGAACTGCTGCCGGCGTTGGGGATTGGGGGAGGGGCAGTCGAAACCAGCAGCGCGCCGGCGAATCGCGATGCCTACGAGCTGTACATGCGCAGCACCGCCATTCCGCACGATGTCGGACCCAACCAGGACGCGATCAGGATGCTGGAGAAGGCCGTGCAACTCGACCCGAATTACGCGCCCGCATGGGAAGCGCTGGGCGTGCGTTATCACTATGACGCGATCTACGGCGGAGGCGGAGCCGCGGGTTATGAACGTTCTGAGGCTGCCTACCGGCGGGCGCTCGCGATCGAACCGGGGCGGACGAATTCCGCGGGATCTTTGGCGACGGACCTCGCCGAGAGTGGAAGTCTCGAAAAGGCTTATGAGGATGCGCGCGATCTGGTGAAGCGGCGTCCGGAGAGCGCATTTGCGCATTTTTCGCTGTCGTATGTTCTGCGCTATGCCGGGCAATTGGAACAGTCGCAAGCGGAGTGCGAAAGAGCGCTCTCGATCGATCCCACAAATTACTTCTGGCGCTCCTGCGCATTCGCATATTTCGAACAGGGAAAGCCGGGGCGCGCGATGCAGTTTCTGAACCTGGATGCCGGCTCGGAGTACTCGGACGCCGTGAAGGTTACGGTTCTGATGCGCGAAGGGAAGATGACGGAAGCGCGGCAGGCGGCGCAGAAGATGACAGAGAGTCCGATGTGGATGAGGGGCTTTCTGATTGCCTGCCTCGATAAAGCTCCGCAGGCGGACCAGCACCGCCTGGCAGAGCAGGCGGAGAACAACCTGATGCTGCAGCACAATTCGGCCTTGAAATATTACGAAGGCGCGGTGCTGGCAGCGTGCGGGGAGAAGCAGATGGCGTTCGTTTTTCTGCAAAAAGCCATATCGGAAAGGTACTGCGCGCGCGAGTCATTGCAGGATGACCCGCTGCTGGCCGCGGTACGGCAGGAACCGGAATTCAAGGGAATCCTCGAGTCCGCCAGCCAGTGCGAGGGGAAATTCAAGTCGGCCGAAGGGCTCAGGTAATCGTCCGGACCGGCTCTCCGGCGCAACGTGGAAGATATTTGCTCCTCTCTTCGTGTAAATTCCATCAGATGGGGATGTTCTCGGTCTTGAAAGCCAGGCGGGGTTGCCGGTGCGTGGTGGGGCGAGGTGCGCGCAGGTCTGCTGCGATCCTGCTTGCATTCCTGGTCGCATCCTGGTGCGCGATTGCGGCGGGGCAAAAAGATGAGAAGCGGGCTCCTGGCGCGCGCGCTGCGGACAGGGCCGCGGCAAGTTCTCCCGTCGATCACTACGTCGATCACTACTATGAGCCGCTTCCGCAGGACACAGGTGAGACCGGGCTCAAACTCACGCTGCGAAAGCTGGAAACCACCGGCCGGTTGATGCAGATCGACGCGCATCCGGATGACGAAGACGGCGGCATGTTGACGCTCGAAGCGCGCGGCAAAGGCATTGAAACGCTGCTGATGACGCTGACGCGCGGCGAAGGCGGACAGAACGAACTCGGAAGCAATTTGTTCGATGTGCTGGGAGTGGTGCGGACGTTGGAAGTGCTGGCGGCGGACCGCTACTATGGCGTAGAGCAACGCTTTTCGCGAGTCGCGGATTTCGGTTATTCGAAGACACCGGAGGAGACATTTCAGAAGTGGGGCGGACACGAGATCGCACTGGCCGACATTGTGCGCGTCGTTCGCCAGTTCCATCCGGATGTGCTGATCGCCAGATTTTCGGGCACGGAGCGCGACGGCCACGGCCATCACCAGGCGTCGGCGATCTTGACGAAAGAGGCATTTCGAGCCGCGGCCGATCCCAACCGCTTCCCGGAGCAAATCAAAGAAGGGCTGCGGCCGTGGCAACCAAAGAAGCTCTACATCGGCAACGTGTGCGGGTTTGGGGCGCCCACCTGCGACACCGAGAAGTACACGGTGAAACTGAACACAGGAAAAGAAGATCCACTGCTCGGCGACTCGTATGTTCGTTTCGCGATTGAAGGGC
>Ga0335080_10002333_pt1 | contig 18905 bp, 21 predicted proteins | sample Lox_Sample_34_FD_206720 | JGI IMG/M metagenome (GOLD analysis project Ga0335080, IMG submission 206720) | Soil microbial communities from Loxahatchee National Wildlife Refuge, Florida, United States - Lox_Sample_3.4 | ecosystem: Environmental > Terrestrial > Soil > Wetlands | place: USA...
GCGAGCACTGCACCTGAGCCCATGACCGAGGCCATGGCGGCCAGTGTGATCGTAACAGTGAACTTCATGGCATCTCTCCAATGTTTGTTGTTAGGCCGCCGCGATCTGGGGCGCCAAGCTACCGCGGCAGACAGTGCCTCCTGCCTTTCATCGTGGTTCTCCGGTAGTTGGTAGATGGCTAGTTTGCCGCCTCGCCTGTTTCCTCCTCCGCCCTGGGGCGCGGCTGAACCTGAGAATCCATCACCTGCCCGTCTCGTCTCCGCAGGTTTCCGACGAACGCCGATCTGGCGGAGTGAATGGCCAGATGTGCGGAGTGAGCGCCGCGTTGCAGAGTCCCCGCATCCTTCGTTGTGGGCGTCGCCGAGCCGTCTTGGCCCATGCTGTGCGTGCGCCGGATTCGCTAAATCAGCCGGAGCGTGTAGGCTTGGCGCTGAGTGATAAGTCGCCAATGGGCCATCCCGTGCAGGAATCGAGTCCGCAGAAGCGACGCCATGCGAGGTGCCGTAGGCGATGAACAGCCCGGCGATAACCCTACCTGCGTCAGGCCCCCTGTTGTGGATCCGCCGCGCCCGCGGCATGTTTAGCGGTCTCAGCTACGCGATCGTTGTCACCGCCACGTATTTTTTCGCGCCCTGGGTGCTGGGGGATGTTGTCGAGCGGTCGTTCAGAGGCAGCCTCAGTCCGGCGACGGTGCTGCCGCACGCACTGCAAATGGCGGGCCTGTGGGCTGCGGCGCTGCTTCCCCTGTGCTTGATCATCGTCGCCGGGGTAAACCTGGCGCCACGCACGGGTGTGCGTCGCCTCCTGTGGTTAGGTTGCACCGTGCTGCTCGGGTGGGTTGTGGAGCGTCTTGTGAGGGGAGTTCCTTTCGAATACAGCCCGGCCTGGCTGGCGGGCGTCGTGGATGGCGTGTTGACTGGGGGACTATTAGTGACGGTCTGCGCGTACCACAGACACGCCCAGGGAGCGGCGGATACGCTGCTGCGAGCCCAGATCAGCCGCGCCGCAATGGATGCGGAGCTCAGGCGCGCGCAGCTGCAGTTCCTGCGGGCGCAGATCGAGCCGCACTTTCTTTTCAACGCCCTCTCGGCGGTGCGGACCCTCGGCAGGATCGATCGCGGCGCCACGGCGGAGATGCTGGACAACCTGCTGCGCTACTTCTCGGCGGCACTGCCGAACCTGCGCCGGGACGAAGCGCCGCTGGCGGAGGAAATGCGGTTGATCGAAGCGTACCTCGGCATCTACCGCGTGCGCCTGGGGACGCGGCTCGGCTACGAGGTTGCCTTGCCGAAGAACCTGGCGGACGTGTGCGTCCCCAGCCTGATGCTCCTGACGCTGGTCGAAAACGCATTGAAACACGGCGTCAATCCGACCATCGAAGGCGGGTTCATCCGAGTTAGTGCGACTCGTGAACGCGCGTCGTTGCTATTGAAGGTGGCGGACTCGGGGCGTGGCATGAGCGCCCGGTACGGTCACGGTATGGGACTGGCGAATGTCCGCCAGAGGCTGATCATGTTGTATGGCGACGCCGCGCTGCTGTCGCTCGCGCACGCCGAGCCGCGGGGCGTAGTGGCGACCATTTCCATCCCGCTGAGCTGAGCCGCCGTGCTCGCAACCACTGAGCCGCCGTTGCCCGCCGCGCCGCGCGCGGCTGCTCCTTCGCCGTTCGTGCGGGCGGTGTGGCGTGCCGTCACCTGGAAAGGGCTGCTTGTGGTGCAGGCGTTCGGACTGGCGTTCGCTGTGCTGTGGCACCTGCGGCACGGCGCGTCACCGCCGCCTCATGACCTGCGGTCGCATTTCGTGAGCAATGCAGTCAGCGCGTCGTTAGTCATGCTGGCCGCGCTGGGCGCGGACGAGGCGTTGCGCCGCCGTGTCCGCCTGTGGTGTGCTTACCCGGTTGCACTGTTCGCCGCAAGCGCAGCGGCCGCCATTGGGCAGTGGTGCCTGCAGCAGTGGCCCGCAGTAGCTTTTCCAGAGGCGGGGAGCCCGCTCGCGGCCGCGGTGTCAACCGGGCTGAGCGTCTTCACGCTCGGTGGATTGGCAATATTGGCCTATATCAACCGTCAGAGCGCCGAACGCGTCCTGCAGGGTGTTCGCGCCGCGGAACTGGAGCGGGTCGGAGTTGAGCGCCGCCTCATCGAATCGCGCCTCGCGGCCGCGCAGGCGCAGATCGACCCGAACGCGGTGTTCCGGCAGCTGGCGCAAATTCGCAATCTCTATGCCAGCGCCCGGCCCGGAGCCGACGAGAGCCTGGAAGCCCTGATCCAGGAGCTGCGGGCGAGCGTGCCGCGGCACGTGGGCATCACCAGGCCGCGCGAGGTTGAACCATGACGGTGGCAAGCGCCGTCATCGCCGAGGACGAGCCACTGGTGCGGGCGGAAATCCGCGACACCCTCGGTGAATTGTGGCCGGAGCTCGTGATCCGCGCCGAGGTCGGTGACGGCGTCGCGGCAATTGCCGCGCTGGAGCGTTTTGCACCCAACGTCTTCTTTCTCGACATCCAGATGCCCGGCCTCAACGGCCTCGAAGTCGCGCAACGCCTGAGCGGTAAGGCGCACGTGGTATTCATCAGCGCCTTCGACCAGTATGCGATCGCCGCCTTCGAACAGGGCGCCCTCGACTATGTCCTGAAACCCCTGTCCGTGCCGCGCATGAAGGTCACCGTGCAACGCCTGCAGGCGCGTTTGCGCGACCCGCCGGCGGACCTGAGCGAGATTGCGGAGCTGCTCAAGAGACTGGCGCCGAGTGAGGCGCCGTATCTCAAGTGGCTCACCGTACCGCACGGCGGGGAACTGCGCGTGATCGCAGTGACCGAAATCTGCTACCTACGGGCAGACAACAAATACACGACGCTCGCCACGCCGCATGGTACGTTCCTGATGACGGCGACACTTAAGCAAATGAAGGATAAGCTCGACCCCCAACTGTTCTGGCAGATTCACAGGAGCGTGGTGGTGAACGTCGGCGCCATCGATACGATCTATCGTACATTTCGCGGCGCCCTCGAGGTGAAACTCAAAACGCGCACTGAGCTGCTGCCGGTGAGCGCCGCTTACGCGCACCTGTTCCGCGATTCGGCGCATCGCTGAGTTGCGCCCTAATCCCACGGCGCTTCGTGAGCCGCATCGGGGATGGGACCCACACCGCCGTGAGATCTCCGGCGCGGTGACAGCGCTCACGCTACCCGCGCGCGGCTGCGGCTCGGTTTTGTGGATTTACCGCAGCTAACCGTGTCGTACCGCCGGATCGGCCAGTGTGTCGGTTCCGGGCTCGCCTCCCTCGGCGACGACCTTGAGTCGACCGAGATAGTGGCTCCAGCCCGAGTCATGGCCGTCGCGCATGTCCAGCGGGAGCTTGCGGTGGACGAACGTCAGTCGTGTGCCGCCGCCGAGCGGTACCAGAGTGATCTCGACGATCGTCGACCCCGCGGGGACGCGCGTGTCGGAGCGCTCCCAACCCCACGTAAATGCAATCCGCGTCGGCCGAACGATCTCGAGCACAAACACCGCGAATGACGTCGCGGCCGTGGGGATCGATCCGCACGACGCCGCCGGGTTTGGGGTCTAGGTATGCATCCACGCCGATCCAACGGACCATATTTCCGGGCTGCACGATAAAATCGAACACGTACTCGCACGGCGCAGCGATATCGATCGTCTTGATCAATGGCTCATCGGTTGTCGGCATAGTCGCTCTCTACAGCCGACTTCAGGCGCGCGAGGTTCGCATCCCAGAAGAGACTGAGGAGATCGCGCACACCCGCGAAGCCCTCCGGCCGCAAGCGGTAGAGTCGGCGGGTTCGATCACAACGCTCGAGCAGCAGACCCGCCCGTACAAGTATTTCGACGTTCTTGTCGCGAACGCCGGCACTCATGATCGATGGGGGCATGACTCAGCTCGTCAATCCGAGGCTGTGAGACACATCAATGTCGACAATGACCTCAGCCCCCGTCCGCCCTCAGACGTTGGCAGGAGTCTCCTCATGGTAGATCTCAATCATCAGATTCCGATTAGCGCAACTGCAGCCAAGGTTTATGCCGCCATCGCTACCACCGACGGCAACCGCGGCTGGTGGACAGCTGACTCTCTCGTCGACACGCGGGTCGGCGGACAGGCCGAGTTCGGCTTCGATCATCGCGGCATGGTGTTTCACATGACGCTCGACAGGCTCATTCCAAACCAAGAAGTCGTCATGTCATGCCTGGGCGACCATCCGGAATGGAACGGAACCACCCTCGCCTGGAGAATCGAGCAGGATGGCGATGGAACCCACGCTGCACTTCACGCATGGTGGCTGGAAGGCCGTGAAGCCGTTCTGCGCGTCGTGCAACTCGATGTGGGGCCACCTCATGTTCCGCCTCAAGGGGTTCGTCGAGGGCAGGAACCTCGGACCGCAATGGACCGACTGACGGCCCGTCCGCCCGACATGCTGCCGCGTCGGGCGAACACCCGCCGGTACCTTCTTGGTGCTCATGGGTCGGACCGATACGGGCATCGCGACCGCGCGTCGGGTGGTCGCAATCGACCCGCTAAACCCCCTGAGCCACTTCTCGCTCAGCGGGGCGCTGTTTTATGCGCGTCGTGATGAGGAGGCCGTGGCGGCGTTCGGGCAGGTCGTGAGTCGTCTGGCGCTGGCCAATGACAGGCTCGGAAGGCACGCGGATGCTGAGACGGCGCTCACATGCCTGAAGGCTTTGATGGGGGACGGCGCGGCGTACGAGTACGCTGCGATCTATGCGCAATGGGGTGACACGGGCGAGGCCCTCAGCTGGCTCGAGACTGCACTGCGCCTGCGTGACCCATACTTGGTGACGCGCAAGACCGATCCCCGCATCGACCCGCTGCGCAAAGAGCCGCGCTTCCAGGCGGTCATGCGTGAATTGAAGTTTCCAGGCTAATCGAAGCGGAGCCCACCGAGACGTTCCGCTCGACGGCCGACGCCGAGACTCGGGTAGCGTCGAGGCGGGTGCACTCACTACGCCGCGGGATCGAGCGCGATCGCCTTTCGGTACGCCTCGGCCACCGAAGGCCACGACCGTTCGATGCGGCCGCTGCCACGAGCTTCAACCTCCCGGCCGCGTCGATAACGGTGCTGCGCGGCCAGGTGCTCATGACGAGCGGAGCCTCGAGCAACTAACGGCGCCCGGCGGGTTAAGTGTTACAACCTCTTCGCCTCCATCGGCATCCCGGCTGACTGCGACCATGCGGTGGCGTTCAGCCAGCGCCGACTCGAGTGGCTAACGTTGCGTTACGATCTGCAACAACAACATGAGTCAACCGTCGGCGCCACGACGAAGAACGAACAAACTCGACGCGCTACGTCAGGATCTTCTTCACCGCTGAGCTCGAGCTAACCTCACGACGTCGGCCGCGCATCCCTTCGACGCCCAGCTCTAGACCTAACTTGAGAGTTAAAACACGTCGATACAATATCGCGCCCGTTGCATGCCGGACTCCCACAGGCGGCAAGGCACTCAACAACCGACCGGAATGCCTTCCTGCTGCCGGGAAGTTTTGTGCGCCTGGGAGGGCGCGCACGTCGTAACGACAAGAAAACAGGGAGCGAGAGCGGTTATGATCAGCGGCGTCAACGACAAGCTCATTCTTGCGGCCCGGCTTCTTCTCGCGACGCTATTTCTGATTTTCGGCTGGAGAAAGCTGAGGGACTATTCGGGCACGGTAACTCAAATGGTACAGCTTGGCGTTCCGACGCCAGTACTGGCTGCTGCCGTTGCGACCTTCATGGAGCTTCCGGTTGCGTTTGCGGTCGCTGTCGGTGTGTTTGCACGCACTTCGGCTCTGCTCCTGGTTTTCTACACGCTGGGAACTGCGCTTATTGGGCATCACTATTGGACGGTAACAGGACCTGATCAAGTGGGCAGCATGGATGGCTTTTACAAAAATCTCAGCATTACGGGAGGCTTCCTTTTGCTGTACGTTACCGGCCCGGGAAAATATTCGATCGATGCGTTGTACAGTATCGCCGCGCCATAACCGGAGTGTGCTATTGGGCCCACGATGCAACACTACGTCGCGTAAAGTCGGTCGCGTTTATGGCCGGGTGTTCGGAGTCTACGATCAGGCCGCCCGGTCGCTTCTCGCTCAATGTCACGGAGCCTTCTGGTGAACGGAGCCATATCCGAATTGGAGTCGTCTATGAACCAAGTAGAAGTCGAGCAGAAAAGCTATCAGATGCCGCCGCAGGATGGGTTTACCGTCGCACACTTTCTCACCGTCGCCGACATCGACCGATCGGCTCGCTTCTACGAAAGGGTCTTCGGCGGGCGCATTCTGAGCAGAGGCGACAACAAAGGCGCGCCTGGCTACATTCAGATCGCGAATACGTGGCTCATTGTCAACGTCGGGGGCGGGCCGACCCCCGACAAGCCGTCGGTAACGCTCAGCGTTCTCGCCGACCCGGACAAGATCAGCAGCTTCATGAATATCCGCGTGGCCGATATTCAAGCGTGCTATGAATTGTGGAGAAGTCGAGGAGCCGAGTTCATCACGGAGCCGAAGGACAAGTACGGCGAGACGCGCTGCTACATCCGCGATCCCGACGGCTATATTATAGAGGTGGGGCAAAGCAAGCCGGACTTCACTTACGGCTAAACGGCACACATGAAAGATCTGTGATGACCGCGGGCGCCGTCCGGGCGCGTACGTCCTCCGCGTCTGCGGCCGCTCGCAGCAGCTGGACCGGAATCCGCGTGTCGGCAGTTCGAAATTCAACGGGCGACCGGCGGAGAACTCGCCGGTGCCTCCCATGCGGCACTTATAACTTCCGGACGGCCATAAGTGTCAGGAAGAAATAACCCGCCGATCACGAAGGTCAATACGCAGAATCCGATTGGGTACCACAGTCCGCGGTACATATCGCCGGTCGCTGCGACGAGTGCAAAGGCAATCGCCGGAAGGAAACCGCCTATCCAGCCGACGGCAAAGTGGTATGGCACTGATAGGGAGGTGTAGCGTATGCGCGGCGGAAAGAGCTCAGTGAGCCACGCGGCCTGCGGCCCATAGGTCAGACTCGAAGCGACCAGAAGCAGAAGGAGCAGCGCGAAAAGAGCGGCGTAGCGCACTCGTTGTGGATCAACTTGCAGCGGATAGCCCGCGGCCCTGAGGGCACGGTCGAGAGAGGTGTCGAATTGCGCGCGGCGTGCGCTCAGGGTTGCCTTCGGGAGCGCAGCACCTTCGAAGGAGTCAAGCTCAGTTTCTCCGACCCGGATTCGCGCGAGGCTCCGTGGGGCTGCCGCTTCGTTGAGGTAAGGGATCCCACGCTTGGTCAGCGCCGATTTGGCAATGTCGCAGGAGGAATCGAAGCGGGACTTCCCGAGCGGATCGAATTGCAACGCGCAGCTGCCGGCGTCGGCGACCACGGTCACGGGGCTGCGTTGTACAGCGGACTCGAGTGCGGGATTCGCGTAATGCGTGAGTGCGTGAAAGATCGGCATCAGCGCGACCGCAGCGAACAGGCAGCCTCCCAGGACCAGGGGCTTTCGCCCGAAGCGATCCGACAGCGCACCGCTGAGGGCAAAGAGCGGTACGGCGACGCTCAGCACCGCGGCCATCAGGAGGCTCGCACTCTCCGCCGGAAGTTTCAGTACCTGGGTCAGGAAGAAGAGGGCGTAGAACTGGGAGGTATAAAAGATCACCGTTGACCCTGCGCACATACCGAATAAGGACAACAGAATCACGCGCAGGTTGTCCCAGCGCAGCAGCGCTTCCGTGAGCGGTGCTGCGGAGGAAGTGCCCTGAGCGCGCATGCTGCAAAACACAGGCGACTCGTGCAGTCGCAAGCGGACATACACGGATATCACTAGCAGCACCAACGACAAGAGGAACGGCACTCGCCAGCCCCAGATATCGAAGCTTTGGCCGAAGGCGAACCGGCAGCCCAATACGACCGCCAGACTGAGCAGCAGCCCCATGCTGGAGGTCGCATTAATCCAGCCGGTGTAACGGCCTCGACGGTCCGCCGGAGCGTGCTCGGCAATGTACACCGCCGCACCGCCGTATTCCCCGCCGAGCGCGAGTCCCTGCAGCACGCGCAGGCTGACGAGTATGAACGGCGCGGCGATACCGATGCTTGCGTAGGTAGGGATTACACCGACCAGCGTGGTTGACAAGCCCATGAGGGAGATGGTGATGAGGAAGGTGTACTTGCGACCGGCGACGTCTCCCAGCCTTCCGAACAGAATCGCTCCGAGCGGCCTGACCGCGAAACCGGCGGCAAAGGCCAGCAGCGCGAGGATGAAGCCCGTGTTGTCATTGGCGCCGGCGAAGAACTGCTTGGATATGGTGGAGGCGAGAGCGCCGTAGAGAAAGAAGTCATACCACTCGAACACCGTACCGAGGCCCGCGGCGACGATGACGCGGCGATGGCGCGGATCGATCCCCAGGTTCCGCAGACCGCCGATTGCCATCATTCCCCCTGCAACACCAATGCGGGCAAGCGTCGAGGCGTCGTTTTTTATTTCGCCCGAGTTTTAATTCGCCCATCGAGGGTAATTCTGATCGCACTGCAGCAGCCAGTATGAGCACGTACGGGATACACGCTCTCAGAAGAGCTGAGGGGCGTTACGACAGCTGGCCGGATCGCGTAGGCAACAGCGCATCGATTTCGTTCGCAACAGAGTAGAGCACCCGATCGTTGCTTGGAGCCAAGGGCGAGCGCGCGAGTGCAGGGCTGATCGGCAGCCGCGAGAGTCAAAGTCCCAGCCGAACGATCCCGGCGTCAGTCCGGCGCACGCCATGACTTCGGCGTGCGCCGGAGCGACCGAGCACCGCAAAGCGACTCACAAGCGGCAGCAGCCAGTCCCAGCCGTACCTCCGCATGTGTCACTGTAGCCGGGGTTCTCTACATCCCTTAAGCGGTCTTGGCCGGACGTGCCGCCGCCAGCGCGCGGACGTCGGCGGTAGCCAGTGGCTTGCCGGCGATTCCCCAGTCGCCGCTCTTGACCTCCTCAACGACCGTCCAGGTGACGGACCGCATCGCTTCGCCTTCGATTTCGACCATCGCATTGGTAAGGTTGCGGATGATCTGGGTCTTCTGCTCCGCGGAAAAAACACCTTCGATTATCTTCACGTTGATGAGTGGCATGCAGATCTCCTTCGTGTCGCATTGGTTGACATTCGCAGTCTGTGTCCGGGCGCGCCGTCACGCTCCACTGACGGTGGCTCGCGGAAGTTCTTCTAAATCGTGCTGAAGCCGAATGCTCCGTCGAGCAGCACGAGCAGTACGGGAACTGTCAGCGCCACGAGTACTGCCAGGAGCGGGCGATTGAAGATGAACATGGGGCGGTCTCCTTCGTGTGGTCGCGCTTCACCTGGATGAGGCGATCCCCCGCGTGCTCGCAGGCCGTGCGGAGCCAATCGTGCGGAGGTTCTGGCCGGTCGCCTGGGTCATGCTCTTTTCCCTGCATCGCGATCGCGCGGTGCCATCGACTGGGTGCAGGTTGGCGTAAGCGCCGGCGAACCGCTTTCACCCGAACTTGATTTTTCCCCGAGATCGCCTTGATTATTTGCCGAGAGGCTTCACGGCCCGTCCTGCAAGGCGCAGACGTGAAATATCTCTTTGCTAATCATGTGCTTGACACTGATCGGCGCGAGCTCCGGCGTGGTTCGGAACCGGTCGCCCTCGAGCCGCAGGTCTTCGATTTGCTGGTCCACCTGGTGGAAAACCGCGACCGCGTGGTGAGCAAGGACGATCTCATTGCCTCGGTATGGGCCGGGCGCATCGTGTCGGATTCGACCTTGACCACCCGTATCAACGCGGTGCGCCGGGCGGTGGGCGACAGCGGCGGCGAGCAGAAGCTGATCCGCACCTTCGCCCGCAAGGGTCTGCGCTTCGTCGCCGGTGTTCAGACCCTGCTGGAAGGCGAGGGCGCGCGTGCGCCCGGCCGGTCCGATGAGGAAGCGCGAGCGCGCCTCGCCCTGCCGCTGCCGGACCGCCCCGCGATCGCCGTGCTGCCGTTCACCAACATGACGGGTGACCCGGGGCAGGAATATTTCTCCGACGGCATCAGTGAGGACATCATCACCGCCCTCTCCAAGCTGCGCTGGTTTTTCGTGATCGCCCGCAATTCTTCCTTCATCTACAAGGGCAAATCCGTCCATATGAAACAGATCGCCGAGGAGCTCGGGGTCGGCTATGTGGTTGAGGGCAGCGTGCGCAGAGGCGGCGATAGCGTGCGGATCACAGCGCAGCTCAACGACGCTGCCACCGGGAGCCATCTGTGGGCGGAACGCTACGACCGCAAGCTTGCTGACGTGTTCGCCGTACAGGATGAGATCACCGAGGCCATCGTCGCGGCGATCGAACCGCAGCTCTACGCGGCCGAAAATTTCCGCGCCAGTCGCAAGCTGCCCGACAGCCTGGATGCTTGGGACCTGCTGATGCGGGCGCTGTCGCACTTCTGGCGCGTAACGCGCCAGGACAACGTCGTCGCCCAGGCCCTGCTGGAAAAAGCGGTGGCCATTGATCCTGACTACGGCCGCGCGCTGGGCGTTCTCGCGACCAGCCACAGCTTCTGCGGCCACATGGGGTGGCAGGATATCGCGACCGTCGCGCCGATCGCCGAACGCGCGGCGCGCGCTGCCATCGTGGCCGACAGCGAAGACCCCTGGGCCCACCTCGCCCTCGGCAGCGTTCATCTGTATGTGCGGCGCTTCGATGAGTCCCTTGCCGCATTTGAGACGGCGCTGCGGCTCAATCCCAGTTTCTCGCTGGCCCAAGGCTATTACGGGCTTACGCTGTGCTATTGCGGGCGGTGGGAAGAGGGCGCTTTGGCGGCGGAGCGCGCCCTGCGCCTGAGCCCGCGCGATCCGTTTTCGGCAGCTTATTATGGCATTGCCAGCTACGCGCAGTTCGTGGGTCGTAACTATGATGAGGCGATGCGGCTTGCACGCCAGGGGATCCAGCGCGCCGATTTCGTTGGCGCACACCGTGTTTTGACGGCCGCCGCCGCCATGGCCGGACAGCGCGATACTGCCGCAGCTGCGCTCCGCGAGCTGCGCCGCGTCCAGCCAAACATCTCACTGGCGTGGATCGCCGGCCAAATACCAACTAAACACGATGCCGAACGGGAGCACTACCTGGAAGCCTTCCGTCGAGCAGGTCTGGATTAGCATTGGTAGTGAGGGAATCGTGGCCTCCTGACCCCCCGTTAGGGCTCGGCCCGGGCTTGGTTTGCCGCCGAGAGAGCCGGTACGTTGAGCCGCTGAACGGCGTCTGCGAGCGTCTTCTTGACGCAAGCGGCAAAGGACCACCGATAGGTGGCAGAGACGTCATCCCACAGCTGACGACAAAGATGCTCAGCTTTGCTGTTCAGCCGCTTGTGCGCCGCACGAACGCCTTCCGCAGTAGAGAGGTCCAGGTCAGACAGCGAAACTGCTGATTCCAGCGTATGGGGAGTGCGTGCGCCGGGCGGGTCGGCGAATACCACCAGGGGCGCAATTGCAGTAAGGGCGACGTAACCTGTGACGATGATCGCATTCGATGAGCGGCGGCGAAGATGTGTTTGAACGTTCAATGGGCATCTCCTTTCGTGACCGGGTCACACAGGGGGCTGCGTCCGGTGAAGGAAACGTGCCTGCTGGGAAGTCGCGGCGTCTTGAGGAAGCGCTGAATTCGGCCTGTAGGAGTGCCGAAGATGCGCTGAACTCGGCGGCTGAAGTGAAGCCGCCCGCCAGCGGGGCGCGGCCGGTTACCATGCTACGAGCGAGCAGGGCGAATAAGACCATCCATTAATCAATGGCTTCCGGAGAGATGCGGCCGCTAAGGCCGCCGGACAACTCGGTCATCTGGATCGGCGCCTGGCGCGTCGATCCCGAGCTTGACGAGATCTCCAGGGACGGCCAGACAACCAAGCTCGAGCCGAAACTGATGCGGCTCCTGCTGCATCTTGCCCAGCACGCGGGTCAGGTGGTAGGCGTCGAGCAGCTATTGGATGAGGTGTGGAAGGACGTTGTCGTCACACCCGACTCGGTCTATCACGCGGTGGCCGCTCTCAGGCGGGCACTTGGGGACAATAGCAAGGAGCCCTCATACATCGCCAATGTGATGCGCCGCGGCCATCGGCTGATCGCGCCCGTCGTTGCGCTGCGCACAGCCGAAGCGCCCGCGCTGCCGCTGCACCCCGCGCACTCCGCTGCCGAGGATCAGGCCGTGAAGCGCGTGCTCGAACAGCCACAGAGTCAATCCATCCGCAGGCTTATCGGGCGCCGGTTTGATATCGCAATCATTGCCGTGCTCGCTGTAGTGCTGGCGTACTTGATCGCGGACAAACTCTGGATCTCGAGACGCGTCTCAGTGGTTCGGCCTGCCGCACCGTTGGCGCACTCAATCGCGGTGCTGCCGTTCGTCGACATGAGCGAGAAGCACGACCAGGAGTATTTCGCCGATGGCATGGCCGAGGAGGTCCTGAATCTGCTCGTGAAAATCCCTGGACTCAGAGTAGTCGGCCGCACTTCGTCATTTGCATTTAAGGGAAAGCAGGCGGATCTGCCTTCAATCGGAACGGCTCTCGGAGTGGCGTACTTGGTCGAGGGGAGCGTTCGGCGCTCCAACGACCGCATTCGAGTCACAGCTCAGCTGCTCAATGCGCAGGATGATTTGCAAGAAGTGTTCGCGAAAGCGACTCCGTGCTCAGCGCGTTGAGGCAGAACGGGGCAGGTACCGATGACGTGCCCTTACCGAAACACGAGCGTGTCACCCTGCAATACGCATTCATCGGGCGGCCCGTATTGTTTCCAGTAGTCGATCAGCTTCAAGCCTTGCACGAGCTGCTGGAAGCGTGGGTCCTGACGCAAGGGCAGGAGCTCAGGAAGCCAGATCCACGGCAGAAAGAGCCCCAGTGTTTTTAGAGACACGGCGTGGCGCCGCACCCGGTCGAGAAATCCATAGGCACGGTCAAGCTCCCCCAGCATCGTGTACCAGGCAAGGACGTGCATGCTCAACTCGGGGCCGATCTGCTCGGGGGGCACGGCGCTCGAAAATGCAACGAGCGCCTTAAGGGCGGTCGACCGCCCTTGCCCACCTGACAGGGCTGCATGAATAGCTCTTATGACATCGGCTCCGCCTGCGGCTGCCGGCGCAGGCGCCAGCCGAACTCCCAGGTCTTGCGCTGCACGCATGGCGTCGTCGCGTCGTCCGAGGCGCAGCGCCGCGTAGGCCCTGACCACAGGCAACGGTCCTGCGTACCTCGGCATGCCGAGATCGACGGCGAGCTCAGCGTAATCGAGCGCCTGTTGCGTGGCATTCGACGCAAGCGGCAGCGTGAGAGTTGCCGCGGCCAACAGCGTCGGAATGTACGGCACGGCAGGTACTTCGTGATAGTGCCCGCGAAGATGGCGCACGGTGCTCTGTATATGACCCACGGAGGCCGGGAGGTGAAGGCGCGCGAAATGTGAGTTGAGCATATCGCTGCGGTGTCCGAGCTCCTGCGCCGCCCGGAGCTGACGTTCCGCGCGCAACCACGCGCCCCGACGTGCATACACCAGACCAAGTGCGGCATGCGCCTCACCACTGTCCGGATCCAGGGCGAGGGCGGTTTCGGCCGCGCGCTCTGCCTCTTCAATGGCGTCGGGCAGCCCCCACATCGAAACGTAGACGCTCACCATTGCGCTTGCGGCAAAAGCGTCGGCGAACTTCGGATCCACTTCGGTAGCTCGCCGGAGCACCTCGACAGCTTTCTGATGAGACTGCGCCGTCATGAGGTACCCCATGGAAAGCCCCTGGAGATACAGCTCATAGGCCGCCGGGTCACTCGTTGGGGGGACGCGCCGTGCAGGCGGCCGAAGTACGACGTTCATCTGCAAGCAGAGCGATTCCACGATCGCGCTCGCAATCTCGTCCTGTAGCCTGAAGATATCGCGAAACTGCCGTTCGTAGCTATGCGACCAGAAGTGATAGCCGCTCGTTGCATCGATTAGCTGTGCCGTCACCCGGATGAGCTCGCCTGCGCTTCGTACGCTCCCCTCGAGCACGGCGGCGACGCCGAGATCCCGAGCGATGTCACGGACGTGGAGATTCTTGCCTTTGTAGGCGAACGACGAGGTGCGAGCCGGCACCTTGAGTCCAGGTACGCGGCTCAGCAAGTGGATCAACTCGTCCGCCATGCCATCGCCGAAGTATTCTTTTTCGGGGTCACCGCTCAGGTTCGCGAACGGTAATACCGCCACGGATGGACCGGGTACGCTTGCCGCGACGTCCGTCGCGATGACCTTCGCGCCATTTGCACTCCGCACGTCCGCCACAAAGCGATAGCCGCGGCGCGGCACCGTAACAATGAACTGACGACCCCGCACGCCATGACCCAGCGCATGGCGCAGCGTCGAGAGGTGCTGGCTGAGGTTGTTCTCCTCGACGACGACGTTCGGCCAGACGGCCTGCATGAGCGCCGCTTTGTCGATGAGCTCGCCCGGGTGTTGGGCAAAATAGACGAGCAGATCGAATGCGCGCGCCTTGAGCGGGACGACCGAACCGGCGCAGGTCAGCTGTTGCCGGCTCGGGTCGAGACGGAAATCACCGAACTCGTAGACGGTCTGTTCCGCTGCCACGGCTCGAATCACGGCAATTCACGATGATTCACGGGGAGGCAAGGACTATTCCCGCGCACCAGGTGATTCTACGCCCCACGCCTTCTGGCAGTCATCCGCTGCGGAGCGCAAATCCCATGATTGCATCAGACTTCCATCAGCCCGTGCGCCGCGACTTTCCCGCAATCGTGCGCTTCGGCGCCCATATTCCACTGGTTGGAATTGGCGTACCACTGGCGAAAGTGCTGGAGCTCGCGGGCGTATGGCCCCGGGCAATGTTCAGGGCGTTTCGTCGCGGTATTCAGGATTCATGTTTCGCCGACTACCGGCCCACGGGTCGTGACGTCTTTGCATGTGTTGGTTTCAAGAGCGGCACAACCTGGTTGCTCCAGATTGCCGTACAGATCGCCTATCTGGGACAGGCCGAATTCGACAACATTCACTCCGTGGTCGCCTGGCCCGATGCGGCAGCGCCGTTCCGCGGACGCATAATACCTCTGGCGAACGACTCCCCTGCTCGACGCGCGCCGACGGGATTGCGGATTATCAAGACGCACCTCGAGCAGCAGCTGGTCCCATACTCTTCCGCAGCGCGCTACCTGGTTATGGTGCGCGATCCCAAGGACGTCATCGTATCGGGGTACCACTTCATTCGGTCACTCCTGCTTGGGCCCCTGATGCCGAGCGTCCGTCACTGGGTGGAATTGAGCCTCGCGGGTGATCTGCCATCGGGGTCGTGGGCACGGCACGTAGCGAGTTATTGGCGAATACGCAATGCCCCAAATGTGTTGTTTTTGACGTATGAGGACCTCAGTTCAAATCCCGGGGGAACGATCCGGCAAATCGCGCATTTTATGAACGTGGATCTCGGCACAGCGCAGCTCGAGGCAGTGATGCGAGCGGCGACATTCGCGGAGATGCGCAGGCTCCATGACAGGTTTGATCCGGGGAGAGTGGTTCCCTGGGGCAGGTCTCATTCGATGCTGCGAAGCGGCAGGCCCGGGAAGGCCGACGAACTGCTGAGCCCGAAGCTGCGACAGCTGATCGATGAGCATTCGCGGGCCGCGCTGCGGAGCTTGAAGTGTGACTTCCCGTACGATCTGGCGTATGTCAAGGGCGAATCAGTTCTCCCGATATGTGGTGGGCATTGAAAAATTATCCAACGTGAGGCGTGTGCGGACGCGCGCAGACTCTGGACCCCGAATTCGTGGGGCCCTCAACTGGTGAAATCGCTTTCGAGTCAGTATTCCAACACCTTGGTCGGGCTCCTCCTCACGGTCCCCAATCTTCTGGGATTGGCGGCGATGATCGCCGTCTCGCGCAGCTCCGATCGCAGACTTGAGCGCCGATACCACGTTGCAATTCCGGCGCTGGTAAGCACGGCGGCGCTGCTTCTGCTCGGCGCCAGTCCTTCGCCATTCTGCGCGTTGACGCTGCTGTGTTTATTGGCTGCAGGTGTCTTCAGCTGTCTTGGTCCTTTTTGGGCGCTGCCGAGCGAGTTTCTCGCCGGATACTCGGCTGCGGCCGGCATCGCGCTAATCAATTCGGTCGGAAACCTGGGTGGCTTTGTCGCTCCTGTTGCAATCGGCTTCGCTATTGAGCGGTCCGGAATGCTATCTGCGGGCTTTGCGCTTGCGGCACTCCCCGTGCTCGGGGCAGCGATACTTGTGTTGCTGCTCCGGAAGAAAGTACGACGGCTGGCACAGGTAACGCGCAGAGACTGAAGACCTTCGGGGTCTCTCCCGTTGCGACAAGTAAGAAATCAATTGCTGAATTCACGGCCATCCGGTCGCGGCGATCGCGAACCAGAGCCTGAACGTCGCCATGGCGATGCTATACAGTGCTCGATTCCGTCTTCATCATTCCTGCGAGTCAGGCTGTTTGTGAGGCAAGTGTGACCGTCAAAACGCGTCAAGCAGATCCCCTGTATTCCCCCGTCAAACCCTACCGCAGCGGATACCTTCGGGTGGACGCGATTCATCGCATCTATTTCGAAGAAAGCGGCAATCCGAACGGGAAGCCCGCGGTATTCCTGCATGGGGGCCCCGGCGGTGGCACGGAACCCAGAATGCGTCGCTTTTTCAACCCGAAGAAATATCGCATCGTGCTCTTCGATCAGCGCGGTTGCGGTCGCAGCCGGCCGCACGGGAGTTTGGTAGACAACACCACGTGGCACCTGGTCAGCGACATAGAAGCGCTACGCACCCGGCTGATGATCGAGCGGTGGCTGGTATTCGGAGGGTCGTGGGGATCAACGTTGGCCCTTGCTTACGCAGAGAAACACCCGGGCCGCGTCACCGAACTGGTTCTCAGGGGAATCTTCCTGGCCCGTCGCTCTGAGATCGATTGGTTCTACCAGAGCCCGGACGGGACGGCATCGCTTTACCCCGATCAGTGGGAGGCATTCGTCGCGCCCATTCCGCTAGACGAGCGCCGCAGCATGGTTCGGGCCTACTACAAGCGACTCACAAGTTCCAACAAGAAAACCGCCGTTCGCGCTGCACGAGCTTGGTCGATTTGGGAGGCCGCGACGAGTCATCTGCGCACCGATCCTGACGAGGTCGCGAAGTGGAGCCGACCGCGCCAAGCGACCGCCGTGGCGCGCATTGAGTGCCACTATTTTCTCCACAGAGGGTTCTTTCGCAGGGACGGCCAGCTCCTCGACGAGCTGCCACGAATCCGGAGAATTCCTGCGGTCATCGTCCAGGGCCGCTATGACGTTATCTGTCCGATGCGCAGCGCTTGGGATCTGCACCGCGCTTGGCCCGAGGCGGAGCTAAGGGTGGTAGATGACGCTGGCCATTCTGCCTTCGAGCCCGGTACCGCCCGCGAGCTCGTGCGCGCGACGGATAAATTCAGCCGGACTTCGCGACCATATGCGTAAACAATCGAAGCCCCGAAGGCCAATCTCTGCCCCCGCTCGGCGTTTCCCGCCAGCACCTGCCCGCGGCCCGGATTTGGCTAATGGGTTGTTTTTGGGTGATGCTTGCTTGACGCTGAAGGCGATCTTCGTTCCGCCAGGGGGCAACGCCGCGCGGAGCAAAGGCACCGAGCGGTGATGGAGGTAAGTCGTGCCGGCCCTTATGTACGGGTTCTTTGCGTGTTACGCAGTGACGGGCAAGTGTGACCTGCGCATCGATAAAGAGGGTCGCGACATCTCAGTCTTCGCATCGTTGGAGGACTGCCAGCGGTTCGGGTTTGCTTTCGCTCGCCAACCGCCGGACAAGCAAGGAAAGTGGACGGTAGACGAGGCTCACTATTATCAGTGTTTTGGCCTGACGCCGGTGCCGTCGGCGGCGCTGGCGCCGCCTTCTGAAGCATCGCGGCCTGTGTACAGGACCACGGCCGAGGCGCTGCAGCGCGACTTCCAAACGAACCCCGACGCCCTCACGCGAAAAATCGGCGCTGCGATTATCGAGGTCAGCGGAACCGTCGATAACGTCTCCGTTGCGGACGGCGCCGCGCTACAGTTGTCTGGTGACTCCTGGGATGTCACTGCATGGCTCACGCAAGACGGAATCACGGCCACCAGAGGGATCGCAAAACGTAACCGTGTCACGCTGCGTTGCGACAGGATTGGGACGCTGGTAGCCGCCTCGGGCAGACGCCCGGCTGTCATCGAAGTTCGCGACTGCAAACCGGTCAACCCCGGTGGCTAGGAGCCCGCCGCGGGACTACGAAGGCGGGTCGCGATGCCGTCGCTACGGCGTCGTCGCTGATCGGGTGAGATAGGCAACGAGTGACGCCAGGTCGGCGTCGTCGATTTCCGTCTTGCGGAAGAACGGCATCGAGTAGACGCCCTGCCGCACGATCGTCCTGATGAAGGGCGCCGTGAGGTCGTTGCGCTGCTCGAGCGCTCCTGGCTTCGTGCCGTGGTACAGCGTGTCGAGGGCCTGGGTTCCCGGATGTCCTGGTCCCGGCGCGTGACACGGCGCGCACCACTTGTCAAAGATCTTGTGACCCGGTGAGTCAGCCGCGAAAGCACCAGTCGGAAGCACGGGCAGCAGCACGAGAACAAACAGTCGGTGGTTCACAGGGCTGTCTCCGCAGTCATCGGCATCGTGTGCCGTGCGATCGGCATCAGCGTCCAGCTGTAGAGCGCGCCGTCGGCGATCATGTCCGGCACGAGGCGTGCCTGCGAGCATGCGAGCGGACGGGGAGTGACCGGAAGCCGCAGGCTCGTCGACACGGCGGCGCTTCCCCAGCCTTCGAGCCGCGCGCAGACCGCGAGCCGATCGAGCATGCACTCTGGTCCGCGCACCCATCGCGCGTCCTCTCCATCGACAAGGTGGCGAGCGAGGAAAACCGTGCGCAGTCCCCAGTCGTAGGCAAAGCGCTCGATGTAGAAGAGCGACGTCGCGCTG
>Ga0335080_10002334_pt1 | contig 18904 bp, 16 predicted proteins | sample Lox_Sample_34_FD_206720 | JGI IMG/M metagenome (GOLD analysis project Ga0335080, IMG submission 206720) | Soil microbial communities from Loxahatchee National Wildlife Refuge, Florida, United States - Lox_Sample_3.4 | ecosystem: Environmental > Terrestrial > Soil > Wetlands | place: USA...
CGTCGTCGACCTCATCCCGCAGCTCCTGCGGCCGCTCAACTACCCCGCCCGGCAGCCCGGCCGCGGGTCGCACGTCGGGAAGGGCCGGCGGTCCGGTGTCCCCGTGGCCACGTTGAACCTGAGCGGCCGCGTCTTCATGCACGGGGCGATGGACGACCCGTTCGCCCTCGGGCTCCGGGAGATCGAGCGGCTGCGCGAGGAGGCGAAGGTCATCGTGGTCGACATGCACGGCGAGGCGACCTCGGAGAAGACCGCCATCGCGAGCTACTTCGACGGCCTCGTCTCGGCCGTGGTGGGCACCCACACCCACGTGCCGACCTGCGACCACCGGATCCTGCCCCGGGGCACGGCCTACTGCACCGACCTCGGCATGACCGGACCCTACGACTCGATCATCGGCGTCGAGAAGGACGCGGTCATCCACCGTTTCCTCACCGGCATGCCCAGCCGGTTCGAGACCGCGAAGGGCGATCCGCGCTTCGCGGCCGCGGTGGTGGACGTCGACGAGCAGACGGGACGGGCCCGGTCGATCGACCGGATGCTCCTCGCCGAGGAAGACATCCGCCGGCTCTGAGCCCGGCATATACTCTCGCCGTGCCACGACACCCGGCCAGCCAGGCTCGGGCCGACGGCCTGGGGCCCGTCTTCGACGCCCTGCCCTTCGGCCTCTACGTCGTGGACCGCGGCCTCGGTGTCGTGGCCTGGAACCGGGGGCGCGAGCAGGGGCCGATCGGCCTCCCCCGCCGGCGGGCGGTCGGGCGGCCGCTCCGGGCGGTGCTGGGCGCGGCCGGCTTCCGGACGACGGAGCCCGTGCTCCGGCACGTGTTCGAGACCGGCCGGCCGCACGAGGAGGTGATCGAGACCCCGGGCGGCCTCTTCCACGTCCGGCGCCTCCCGGTCCGCCATCGCGGGGAGGTGACGCACGTCGTCTCGTGGTTCGAGGACATCACGGCCCGCCGCGAGATGGAGCTGCGCCTCATCGCGTCCGACCGCCTCGCCTTCCTGGGACAGCTCGTCTCCGGCGTCGCCCACGAGATCTCGAACCCCCTCGCCGGCATCGCCGGCTGCGCCGAGGCCCTGGCCTCGCTGGCCGCGAAGACGGACCGCCGCTCGGCCCGCGAGGCGCGGCAGTTCCGCGACCTCATCCGGACCGAGGTCTTCCGCTGCGAGAGGATCGTCCGCTTCCTGCTCGACTCCTCCCGCGCCGCGCCGGGGGAGCGGGCGGACCTCGGCGCTGCCGTCGCCCTCGCCCTGCGGCTCCTCGACCGGCACCCCGCGCTCGCCCGCCTCCGCGTGAGGGCGAGCGTCCCGGAGTCCCTGCCGCGGGCGCGGATCGACACCGACTCGCTCAAGCAGGTGGTCATGGCCCTCGCCATGAACGCCTCGGCGGCGATGCCCGACGGCGGCACCCTGACCGTCCGCGCCCGGCGGAAGGGACGGGTCCTCCTCCTCGACGTCGCCGACACCGGCCCCGCGGTGCCGGAGGCCCGGCGCTCCCGCCTCTTCGAGCCGTACGCCGCCGACGATGCCCAGCGGGGGGCCGGCCTCGGGCTCGCCATCGCCCGGAGCCTGCTCCGCAGCCGCGGGGGCGATCTCCTCTACCGGCCCCGCACGGGCGGCAACGCGTTCCGCGTCGTCCTCCGCGTCGCTACAGGTGCGCCATGAACGCCACCGGCTTCCGCGTGCTCGTCGCCGAGGACGAGCAGACGTTCGGCCTCACGGTGACCCGCTTCCTCCAGAAGGCGGGCCACGAGGTGAAGATCTGCACCAACGGGAAGGCCACCCTCAAGGCCCTCGACGCCGCCGAGTGGGACGTGCTCCTGCTCGACCTCAAGCTCCCCGACGCCGACGGGGTGGACATCCTCGCCCGCGTGCGCAAGGAGCAGCCCGAGCTGCAGACGATCATCGTCACCGGCTTCGCGAACGTGCAGTCGGCGATCGACACCATGAGGCTCGGCGCGTTCGACTACCTGACCAAGCCCCCGAACTTCGAGGAGCTGGGGATGCGGGTGGAGAAGGCGGGCGAGAAGACGCTCCTCGAGCGGGAGAACCGGAGGCTGCGCGTCCACGTCCAGCGCCACCTCTCCCCGGATATCCTGACCCGCTCGCCGCTCCTCCAGAAGGTGCTGCGCACGATCGAGATGGTGGCCGCGGCCCGGACCCCGGTGCTCATCGAGGGCGAGAGCGGGGTGGGCAAGGAGCTGCTCGCCCAGCACGTGCACCGCCTCTCCCCGCGCTCCAACAAGGCCTTCGTGGACCTGAACTGCGCGGCCGTGCCCTCCTCGCTCCTGGAGAGCGAGCTCTTCGGCTACGAGCGGGGGGCGTTCACCGGGGCCGGGAACGAGAAGCCGGGCCTCGTGGAGGTGGCGGACGGGGGAACGCTCTTCCTCGACGAGGTCGGCGAGATGATCGCCGAGATCCAGTCGAAGTTCCTCCGGGTGCTCGACTCGGGGACGTTCTACCGCGTCGGGGCGACCCGCAAGCGCCGGGCCGACTTCCGCCTCGTCTGCGCGACGAACCGCGACTTGAAGGGCGAGGTCTCGGAAGGCCGCTTCCGGAAGGACCTCTTCTTCCGGGTGAACGGCGTGAAGGTCGTGATCCCTCCGCTGCGCGAGCGTCCGGAGGACATCCCGCTCCTCGTGGACCACTTCGCGAGGCAGCTCCCGAACCAGAAGCGCCTGACGCCGGCGGCCCTCGCGGCGCTCTCGGACTACGACTGGCCGGGCAACGTGCGCGAGCTGCACTTCGCGGTGGAGCGGGCGGGGCTTCTCGCAGAGGGCGAGATGATCGACGTGGCGGACCTTCCTCCCGAGATCATCGAGAAGACGGGCCGGACGCCGGCCGCGGTCGCGCCGTCCGTCTCCGCCCCGCCGCCCCCGCCCACGCCGCTCGACCCCCCGGAAGGGTCGGAGGAGGGTCCCGACCTCGCCCGCGTGCGGGCGGCGCTCGAGCGGGCGAAGTGGAGGCGCGAGAAGGCGGCCGAGATCCTCGGGGTCTCGCCGCGCACCCTCTACCGCTGGATCAAGAAGCTGGGGCTTTAGCCTTCGCCCGAAGCCCGTTGCCCATGGGGCCGGCGACTCCCGGGATGTCGCGCTTGCGGAGGACCGGGAAGCCGACCGCGGCCTCGAAGAGCTCGTCCGTGAGGAGCCTCGCCCCGACGCTCAAGTAGACGCGCGGCACGCGGCGCGTGAGCCGGCGCGCGAGGACCACTCCTCCCCCCTTCACGAGGAGGTCCACGACCGCGAGGTCGAAGCTCTCCCGCTGGGCCGCAGCCAAGGCCGCCCCGGGCGTGCGCACGAGGCGCACGCGGTCGCCCCTGCGGCGGACGAGGCGCGCGAGCGCCTGACCGCAGCGGGCGTCCGACTCGACGAGGAGCACCACACGCGCCGGTCTCACGCCCCCGGTGACAGCAACGTGCGTACCATCGGCACGGCGTTGATCGAGAAGGACTTGGGTGAAGCGCGTCCGGCGCCTGACCGCGGATCGGACGCGCCCGTGTCAGTCCGGAGCCTGCAGCCGGACCTGGACCTTGCGGGTCTTCCCGTCCCGCCAGACGGTGAGGGTCACCGTGTCTCCCGGCCGGTAGTCCCCCAGACGGCCCTGCAGGTCCCCGGTGCTCTTCACCGGCTTGCCGTCGATCTCCTGCACGACGTCGCCCGGGTTGACCTGCCCTCCGCGGCTCAGGGTCGTCCCCCGGAGCCCAGCCCGCCCCGCGCCCGAGTTCTGGTCGACGTCCCTGAGGAGCACCCCTTCGACCCCGAGCCGCCGGGTGACGTAGACGCTCAGGTGCTCGTCGAGACCGACGCCGAGGATGGGCCGGATGACGCGGCCGTGGGCGATGAGCTGAGGCACGACCCGGCTCACGGTGTCCACCGGAACGGCGAAGCCGATGCCGGCGCTCGCGCCGGACGGGCTGTAGATCGCCGTGTTGACGCCGATGAGCCGGCCGGAGCTGTCGAGCAGGGGCCCGCCGGAGTTGCCGGGGTTGATGGCGGCGTCGGTCTGGACGACGTCGAAGATCGTGGCTCCGCTCGCCCCCTGGATCGTCCGCCCGAGCGCGCTCACGATCCCGCGGGTGAGGGTGAAGTCGAGGCCGAAGGGGTTGCCGATCGCGTACACCTTCTGGCCGACCTGGAGATCGGCGCTCGTCCCGACCCGGATCGGGACGAGCCTGTCCCGAGGCGCCACGATCCGCAGCACCGCGATGTCCTGGTCGCGGGCCACTCCCACCGTCTTGGCGTCGTACTCGGTGTCGCCGAGGGTGACCTTCTGCGAGTCCGAGTCCTGCACGACGTGGAAGTTCGTGACGACGTGGCCGCGGTCGTCCCAAACGAAGCCGGAGCCGGTCCCCTGCGGGACCTCGAGGACGTTGCGGGTCCAGAAGTCCACCCGCTCCACCTGCGTCGTGATGTAGGCCACCGATCTCTGGGCGCTCTTGAAGAGGGCGATCGTGTGCTTCTCCTCCGGGTCGAGGTCGGACCGCTCGGCGATGGGCCGGGCCTGGGCCGCAGCCGCCGGATCACCCTCGGCCGGGCGCGGCGACGGCGAGAGGGCGCGCTGGAGGCCGGCCGAGACGAAGAGGCCGAGCACGACGCCCAGGAAGAGGCTGCCGAGGAAGAAGAAGCGCGATCGAATTCTCATCAAGGCTCCTGCGCTGCAGGGGCAATCATAGCCCGGGCTCACCTGGCCTGGCACCGATGCCGGCTCGCGGGCTCCTTCCGAGGGAGCGAAGAGAGGTCCCTCGGCGTCCGTCTCCGCCGCATCGCCTCGGGACGGCGTCGTTGGACTTCCGCGACCGGCCCATATCAGAATGACCTGCGCGCATGCGGCAGAAGGGACTCGACTTCGGCGACGAGCCGCCCCGCCTCGGCCGGCCCGCCGCGGCCGCTCCCAGGGGCGGGATCGCGCCGCGGAGCGCGCCACGGCCCGAGGCGCCCGCCGGCCGGCGACGAGGGCTCACCGTCTCCGAGCTCACGGAGAGGATCCAGGGCGTTCTGGAGACCGAGTTCGTCGACGTGTGGGTCGAGGGCGAGATCTCGAACCTCAAGCACGCGGCCTCCGGACACTACTACTTCTCGCTCAAGGACGAGGAGGCCCAGATCCGCGCCGTGGTCTGGAAGACGGACGCGCGTCTCGTCAAGTTCCGTCCGCGGGACGGCCTCAAGGTCCTGGCCCGCGGCACGGTGCGGGTCTATCCGCCCCGCGGGGACTACCAGCTCACCGTCCAGGTGCTCGAGCCCCTCGGCAAGGGCTCGCTCCAGCAGGCCTTCGAGGAGCTCAAGGAGAGGCTCGAGCGGGAGGGGCTCTTCGATGCCGCCCGCAAGCGTCCCCTGCCGATGCTGCCGCGCCGGATCGGGGTGGTGACTTCCCCGACCGGGGCCGTCCTCCGCGACATCCTCCGCGTCCTCCGGTCCCGCTACCCGAACCTCGAGGTGCTCGTCTACCCCGCGCTCGTTCAGGGCGAGGGTGCTTCGGCCGAGATCGCCCAGGGGATCCGGGTCCTCGGGCGCCTCGGCGGCCTCGACGTGATCGTCCTCGCCCGCGGCGGGGGCAGCCTCGAGGACCTGTGGGCGTTCAACGAGGAGGGCGTGGCCCGAGCGATCGCCGCGTCCCGCATCCCCACGATCTCGGCGGTCGGCCACGAGACGGACTTCACGATCGCCGACTTCGTCGCCGACCTGCGGGCGCCGACCCCCTCTGCGGCCGCCGAGCGCGTGGTGCAGGCCAAGGAGGAGCTCGCGGCGCGGGTCGCCTCCCTCGAGGAGCGCTGCTCGGCGGCCCTCCGCCTCCGGCTCGCACGGGTGCGGGCGCGCGTCGAGGCGGCGGCGGCGCACCGGGTGTTCGCCGCGGAGCGGGGCCGGCTGCGCGTCCAGGCCCAGCGCGTGGACGAGCTCGTCCGGCGCGGGGAGTCCGGCCTCGTCCGTGGCCTCGAGCGCGGGCGGGAGGGCGCGCGCCGGCTGAGCGAGCGGCTCGAGGCCTTCCGCCTCGACCGACAGCTCGCCGCGCGGCGCGAGCGGCTGGGCCGGCAGTCCGACCGGCTCCTCTCCGCCTTCCGGGGCGGAATCGAGCGCCGGCGGGGCGCCCTCGCCCGCCTCGCCGCCTCGGTCGACGGCCTCTCGCCGCTCGCCGTCCTCGGCCGTGGCTACGCCCTCGTCTGGGACGAGAACGGGCAGAGGCTCGTGCGCGACGCGGCCGACGTCGAGGCGGGCCAGCGTCTGGGCATCCGACTCCACCGGGGCGCCCTGCGCGCCACCGTCACCTCGAGGGAGACCGAGTGAAGAAGACCGACGAGCCCACGTTCGAGCAGGCCCTGCAGCAGCTCGAGCAGATCGTGCAGAAGCTGGAGAAGGGCGAGCTTCCCCTCGAGGAGTCGCTCCGGCTCTACGAGGACGGCATCCGGCTCTCGCGGCTCTGCCACGGGAAGCTCGAGGAGGCCGAGGGCAAGATCGAGATGCTCGTGAAGGACGCCCGCGGCGAGGCCGCCCTCGACGCGCAGGGCCGGCCGCGGACCGTCCCTCTCGCCCCGCCCGAGGACGAGGAGGGCCGATGACCTCGGCCGTGGGGGACGCGGCGGCGGAGATGGAGGCTCTCCGCCTCGCGGTCGAGGAGGCGCTCGACCGCGCCCTTCCCCCGGAGCCGGCGTGGCCGGCCACGATCCACCGCGCGGCGCGGTACAGCCTGTTCGCGGGCGGCAAGCGCATCCGGCCGGTGCTCGTGCTCGCCTCCGGCCAGGCGGTCGCCGGGGCGCGCGAGGACGTGATGCCGTTCGCCTGCGCGGTGGAGATGATCCACACCTACAGCCTGATCCACGACGACCTGCCGGCCATGGACGACGACGACCTCCGGCGAGGCAAGCCGACGTCGCACAAGGTGTTCGGGGAGGCGATCGCGATCCTGGCCGGCGACGCGCTGCTGACGCGCGCCTTCCATCTCCTCGCCGAGGCGTCCGAAGCCGGAGACGAGGAGCGCCTCCGCCGGAGCGTGCGCGCGACCGCCGTCCTCGGCGCGGCCTGCGGGACGACCGGGCTCATCGGCGGGCAGGTGATGGACCTCGAGTCGGAGGGCCGGTCGATCGGCGCCTCCGACCTCGAGCGCCTGCACCGCGCGAAGACGGGGGCGCTCCTCTCCGCCTGCGTCCGCGGCGGAGCGATCCTCGGCGGCGCGGCCGAGGACGACCTGGAGCGACTCACCCGCTACGCCCGCGCGATCGGCCTCGCCTTCCAGGTGGTGGACGACGTGCTCGACGCCACGGAGGACGCGGCGCACCTCGGCAAGACCGCGGGCAAGGACGAGGCGGCGAAGAAGGCCACCTACGTGAGCGTCCACGGCCTCGAGAAGGCGCGGGCCATGGCGGCCTCGCTCCGGGACGAGGCCCTCGCGGCCGTGGCGCCCTTCGGCCCGAGGGGCGACCTCCTCGCCGCGATCGCGCGCCTCGTCGTGGACCGGCACTCGTGACGTCATGATCCGCCTCGACGTCTGGCTGGCCGAGCACGGCCTCGCCGAGTCCCGCGAGAAGGCCCAGGCGCTGGTCATGGCCGGACGCGTGACGGTCGACGGCCGCAAGGCGTCAAAGCCGGGCTCGCGCGTCCGCGAGGACGCGGCGGTGGCCGTCGAGGCCGGACCGGGGCCCGTGGGCCGCGGAGCCCTGAAGCTGGCCGGGGCCCTCGATGCGCTCGGCGTGGACCCGGCGGGGAAGGTCGCCGTGGACGTGGGCGCGTCGACGGGCGGCTTCACCGAGATCCTCCTCGCGAGGGGCGCCCTCCGCGTCTACGCGGTCGACGTGGGACGCGGCCAGCTCCACGAGCGGCTCGGCCGGGACCCGCGCGTCGTCGTCCGCGACCGGACGAACGCGCGAGCGCTGTCCCCGGAGGTCGTGCCCGAGCCGTGCTCGCTCGCGGTCGTGGACGTGTCGTTCATCTCCGTGCGGAAGATCCTCCCCGCCCTCCGCTCGGTGCTCGCGCCGGGCGCGGAGGCGGTCGTCCTCGTCAAGCCCCAGTTCGAGGTGGGCCGCTTCCAGGTCGGCCGGGGCGGGATCGTGAGGGAGCCCGCGCTCCGGCTCCAGGCCCTCCGCGACGTGGCCGCGGAGGCGCAGCGCCTCGGCTACGCGGTCCGCGGGGCCTGCCCGTCCCCCTTGCCCGGCGCCGAGGGCAACCGCGAGCTCTTCCTGCACCTCGTCACCGGCGGCGAGCCGCTCGCGCCGGACGAGCTCGAGGCGTGTCTCGGAAAGGTGGCGTCGCCATGAACACGATCGGCGTCCTCGCACGGCCCGACCTCCGGGAGGCGGCGCCGGCCCTCGCCGGCCTCGTCGACTGGCTGGGTCGGAAGAACGTCCGGGTCTGCCTCGAGGAGGCCACGGCGGCCCTCGGGGACAGCCGCCTCGCCGGTTCCTGCCTGGTGGCCTCCGGCCGCGACATGGCCGGCCTCGCCGACGCCCTCGTCGTCCTCGGGGGGGACGGCACGCTGCTCGCCGCGAGCCGCCTCGTCGACAAGCCCATCCCCGTCCTCGGGGTGAACTTCGGGAGCCTCGGCTTCCTCACCGAGATCACGCTGGACGACCTCTACCCCGCCCTCGAGGGCGTCCTCGCCGGCCGCTACGTGCACGAGGAGAGGCGGCTCCTGCGCACGGTCGTCCGGCGGCGGAGCCGGGCCGACGTGACCACGGACGTCCTGAACGACGTCGTGATCACCAAGGCCGGCCCGTCCCGGATCATCGAGGTGGACGTGACGGTCGACGGCTCCTTCGTCTCCTCTTTCCGGGCCGACGGGATCATCGTCTCCTCCCCCACCGGCTCCACCGCCTACAACCTCGCCGCCGGGGGCCCGATCCTGCACCCCACGCTGCCCGCGGTCGTCATCACCCCCATCTGCCCCCACATGCTCACGAACCGGCCGCTCGTGGTGGGCGACGAGGCGCGGATCGAGGTCCGGCTCCGCGCCGCGCGAGACGTCGAGGTCTACGCCGCCCTCGACGGCCAGGAGACGTTCGCCTTCGCGGACGGCGACCACGTGATCGTCACCGGCAGCCCGCGCCGGCTCAAGCTCGTGAAGGCCCCCGGCCGGGACTACTACGAGGTCCTGCGCACCAAGCTCAAGTGGGGCGACGCCGGCGCCCCGCCGCGGCGGGGCTGAGGGCCGACGGCCCCGCGCGGATCACGCACCGGGCCCGGAGGCCGTGAGATACTCTGCGCCGTGGAGGAGCGGGACGACCTCGCCGCCGCCGAGCTCTTCGAGCTGAAGCTCCTCTTCTTCCGCGAGCTGGCCGACGGCTACCGCGAGGCGCGCGAGCAGCAGGAGCGTTTCCTCCGCAGCCCGGGCGACCACACCGCGATCGACGCCCTCGTCGCCTTCTTCCACCGGATCGCCGGCACGGCGCACATGGTCCAGCTGCCCCTGCTCGGCCACCTGGCCGCGCTCTGCGAGCGGGCGGTGAGCCGGAGCGCGGCCGGCACGCCCTCCGATCCCCGCGAGGCCGCGCAGCTCGTCGCCCACGGCCTGGCCGGGGTGGCGGCGGCGCTCGACGCCCACGGCAGCGGCGCCACCGAGCGCCCGCTCGACGGCATGAAGCCCCTCTTCCAGGGGCTCTCGGTGCCGGCGGCGCTCGGCACGGGGCGGGAGCTGTCGAAGGTCCTCGTGGTCGACGACGACCGGCTGAGCGCCGAGCTGGTCGACGGGGTGCTGCGGAGCGCCGGCTTCGTGAGCTCCTACACCTGCGACCCGGAGCAGGCCCTGGCCACGATCGAGGCGGAGCTGCCCGACCTGATCGTGATGGACGTCATGATGCCCGCGATCGACGGGTTCGAGCTGTGCCGCCGCGTCCGACAGCACCCGGCGCTGCAGTTCACGCCGATCATCTTCGTCACCCGCAAGGGCGAGCTCGAGGAGCGCGTGCGCGGCCTCGAGGTCGGGGGCAACGACTACATCGCCAAGCCGTTCGAGCCGCAGGAGCTGGTGGCACGCGTCCGCTCGCACCTCAACCGGCTGGCCGTGCTGCGCGAGATGGCGATCCGCGACGGCCTCACCCAGTGCTACAACCACAAGTTCTTCCGCCTGCGCATGGGCCAGGAGGTGGCCCGCGCCCACCGCTACGGCCAGCCCCTCACGCTGGCGATGATCGACGTCGACCGCTTCAAGACCGTGAACGACACGTACGGCCACCGCGCGGGCGACATGGTGCTGTCGCACCTGGGCGGCATCGTGGTGGCCTCGGTGCGCGCCACCGACGTGGTGGCCCGCTACGGCGGCGAGGAGTTCGCGATCCTCATGATCCACGCTGGAGCCGAGGAGGCGAAGGTCGTCTGCAGCCGGCTGCGGGAGAGGATCGCCACCCACGGCTTCGTGTTCTCGGGGGACGACGAGCGGCGCGGCCAGGACGTGACGATCTCGGTGACGGTGAGCATCGGGATCGCGGAGCTCACCCCGAAGCCCGACAGCGTCGAGACTCTCCTCGGTCGGGCCGACTCGGCGCTCTACGCGGCGAAGCACGCCGGGCGCGACTGCGTGCGCCTGTTCGTTCCCACCACGGCGGGCACCCCTTCGGCCTGGTGAACGGTCTGAGCGAGAGCGCGGGTCCAGAGCCGTTCCGGGCCGGGGTGGTGGACCCGGCGGGGAACGGCAAAGGCCGGAGGCCCGGACCGATCGCCTGGGCGTGGCTCCTGATTCCGCTGGGGGCCGTTCTGATCCTCCACCTGGCCGTGCTCGGCCGCTACGGCATCGGCTGGGACGAGCTGTACTACGTCGCCTGTGCCGACCACCTGGACTGGGGGTACGTCGACCACCCGCCGCTCGTCGCGGCCATCGTCGCGGCTGCGCGGTCCGTCCTGGGCGACTCGCTCCCGGCGCTGCGGTTTCCCGGGCTCGTGGCGGGCCTGACGTCTGCCCTCGTGGCCGGCCTGATCGCACGGGAACTGGGCGCCGGGCGCTTTGGACAGCTCCTGGCCTGCCTGTGCGTCACGCTCGCGCCGGGGTGCGCGGCCATTCGCCACACGCTGTCCATGAACCCCTTCGACCACCTCTTCTGGACGCTCGCGCTGCTGCTCACGGCTCGCATCCTCGGCCGGGGTGAGCCACGACTGTGGCCTCTGTTCGGCCTCGTCGTGGGGATCGGGATCCTGAACAAGTACTCGATCGGCTTCTTCTGTGCCGCCCTTGGGCTGGGCCTGCTCCTGACCCCGGCGCGCCGGCACCTGGCCGACCGCCGGTTCTGGCTGGGCGCGGCGATTGCCGTCGTGATCGTGCTTCCGCACGTCGCGTGGCAGATGAGGCACGACTGGGCGAGCCTCGAGTTCATGCGCAACGTCTCGACGAGGAAGAACCTGCCGCTCTCGTTGCTCGAGTTCTGGCGGGCGAGCGTCGTGATGATGAACCCGCTGACGGTGCCCATCTGGGCGGCCGGGCTCGGGTTTCTGCTGCTGTCGCGCCGAGGGCGACCCTATCGAGCGCTGGGGTTCGTCTACCCCGTCCTGCTGGTCGTGTTTCAGGCGAACCACGGCAAGCCGTACTACCTCGTCCCGACCTACTTCTCCCTCTTCGCCGCGGGCGCGTGCTTCGCCGAGTCGCTGGCGGGCGGAAGGCCGTGGGCTAGAGCGGCGCTGGTCTCGATCGTCGTCGTGCCGTTCCTGATCGCGTGCCCCCTGTTCCTGCCGGTCCTGCACGAGGAGGCGCTCGTCCGCTACCAGGCCCGGCTCGGTCTCCTGCCCCGGGCCGAGGAGCGTGGACACGCGCCGACGCAGCTGCCGGTGATCTTCGCGTCGATGCTCGGATTCGAAGACCGCGTGCGCGCCGTGGCCCGCGTCTACCGCGCGCTGCCCGAGGGGGAGCGGGCGGCGACCGCCATCTTCGGCGCCGGATACGGGAACGCGGCCGCCGTCGACTACTTCGGACCCCGGTACGGGCTGCCGAAGGCGATCGGCGGACACAACAGCTACTGGCTCTGGGGGCCGCGGGGCTACACGGGCGAGGTGGTGATCACGATCGGGGCCGCGCAGCGCGATCTCGAAGGCGTGTTCGAGGAGGTGCGGCTCGTCGAGGTCGTCAACAGCCCGTACGCGCAGGACAGGGACGTGGCGGTGCACCTCTGCCGTCGCATGAAGCTGCCGATGTCGGTCCTCTGGCCGCGCGTCCGCGTCTACATCTGAGGCCCGTGAGCCTCGTTCCCGGCGCCCGCGCCGATCGGGTCTAAGGCAGTCGGATCACGTCCTCCGGCTCGGTCGGCGGGACGAGCGCCACCGACTCGAGGACGATCGGGCCGACCGACCGGAGCGAGACGCGCACGTCGGGGCCGCCCGCTTCGGGCTCGTGGTACGGCAGGCGGAGGCGGAAGGAGCCGGAGACGGCGCGGTCGCGCCAGCGCGCCTCGCCTCCGGCGGCGCTCTCGCCGACGCCCAGCGTGCCCCTCCCGCGCCCGACCACTCGCAGCTCGAGGCGCCGGGGCCACGCCCCCTCGGGCACGTGGAAGGCGAGGCCGTCCCCCACCGTCTCGAGCACGAGGTGACCTCCTTCCACGCGGGCCCCGGCCTCGACCCGCACCGCCGACATCGTTCCCTCGACGCCGGTCGGCCGCGGCGGCGACTGCGCGAACGAGACGAAGGAGCCGGTCGCTCCGGAAGCGGTCGCGGCGCTCCCGTGGGCCCCGCCGGCCCGCCCGGCGACAGCGGGCAGGCCGACCCGAGCCATGGCCTCGCGGGCCTGGTACGCGATCGGACTGTCGGCCACGCTCCACATCACGTCGCGCCGATCGCCCGACGGTCCCCTGTGAAGCCGGTCCCACCGGCCGTCGTAGGTGAGCGCCCCCAGGGCCTGAACGGCGACGGACACGACGGCGAGGAGTCTCGCAACGACGCCCAGGGATCCGAAGCCTTCGGGAACGAACGCGAGGAGGAGCGGCCAGGAGGGGGCGACCCCGCGCGGCCCCCAGAACTCGCCGGACGCCCAGCCGCCGACGACGGCGAGCGCGGCGAAGTGGGCGACGACGGCGAGGGCGAAGGCGGCGGGGAAGAGGCGGGAGGGCTGGGGCTGGTCCCACAGTCGCGACTTCGGGGCGCGGAGGGCACGGGCCAGACCGGCGATCCCGACGAGCGCGACCGGTGCGAAGACGAGCGCCCCTTTGGCGGGCGAGGCGAGGAGGGCCAGGGCCGCCGGTCCGGGCGAAGAGGCGAGCGGACCTCGTGCGATGGACCAGGCGGCGGACGGCGAGGCGAGGCCGGAGGCCAGGGCGAGGAGCGGTCCCGGTGCGGCCCACACGAGGACGAGCAGGCTCTCGCGGCGCCAGCGGACGATCACGGCGACGACGAGCAACGCGGCGAGGGCGACGGTCGAGGGTTGGAGCGCCACCGCCAGGCCGAGCGGCAGGCCCGCGCGGGCGGCCGGAGAGGCGTCCGCCTCCTCCTCGGAGCGGAGGAGGAGCAGCACCGCCACCGCCACCGCGCAGGTGGCGGCCGCCTCGCCCGACCAGGCCTGAGCGGCCGCCGCGAGCGTCGTACCCAGGGCCAGGAGAAAGGCGGCCCAGCGGGCCTCACCCAGGCCGTGGCGGCGCGCCACCGCCGCGAAGAGGGCGCCCGCGGCGAGCGCGGCGAAGAGGGCGGCGAGCGCCTTGCCGGCGAGGGTCGGTGCCCCGCGGAGGAGCCACGAGGCCGGCCCCGAGAGGTCGGGCGTGCCGACCGGCCGGCCGTTCGCGAGCAGCAGGATGAGAGCCACCAGGACGACGACGAGCGTGGCAGCGAAGCCGGGCCCGGCGGGTCGGACCTGCGGGGTCGGCGCTCCGGTCCGGGTGCGGACGCCCACGGCTCAGGAGCTCGCCCGGTGCCGCTGGTAGCGGTTCACCGCGCGGTTGTGCTCGGCGAGCGTCTCGCTGAACTGGTGGGTGCCGTCGTTGCGGCTCACGAAGTAGAGCTCCTTCGTGTCCGAGGGCTCGAGCACGGCCCGGATCGCCTCGCGCCCGGGGGAGCCGAGCGGTCCCGGCGGGAGCCCGGCACGCCGGTAGGTGTTGTACGGCGAGTCGATGTCGAGGTCGCGCTTGCGGATGTTGCCGTCCCAGCGGCCGGCTCTCTTGAGCGCGTACACGATCGAGGGGTCGGTCTGGAGGGGCATGCCCCTCCCGAGCCGGTTCAGGAAGACGGCGGCGATTCGGGGACGCTCCTCGGCGCTCGCGGTCTCGAGCTCCACGATCGAGGCGAGGGTCACGACCTGGCGGACGGTCATCCCCTTCTCGGCGATGCGGCCGAGCGCGGGCGAGATGACCTCGCGGAAGCGCTGGGTCATCCGGCGCACGAGGACGCGCGGCGCCTCGGGCGAGCGGGGCACCTCGTAGGTGTCGGGGAAGAGGTAGCCCTCGAGGTCGGTGGCGGCGGGGTCGAGGTCGTGCACGGGAGCGGGATCGCGGACGGCCTCCCGGAAGGCCGCGATCTCGAGCCCGTCGGCGAGCACGAGGACGGCGACCTCGTCGAGGTTGCGTCCCTCCGGGATCGTCACGTCGTGGCGGACGACGTCGCCGCGCGCGAGGGCGTCGAGGATTCCCTCGAGCGAGAGCGGCCCGGAGAGGGCGTACTCGCCGGCCTTGAGCTGCGTCTCCAGCCCTCGCTCGCGCGCGAGGAAGCGGAAGACGAGGGGGTGGCGGACGAGGCCGAGGCTGAAGAGCTGCCTCGCGATGGCGTCGGCGCTCGCTCCGGGGGGCACCACGAACGTCCTCGGCGGCGCGCCCGCGCCGATCTTCAAGCCCGTCGTCTCGTACCGCCACGCGCCGACGCCGCCCCCCGCGAGGGCCAGGAGGCCGAAGAGGTCCAGCGCGAGGCGCCGCGGCCAGCGCCGCCGTCGGGGGGCCGGCCGGTCCGCCCTCGGCCTCACCGGGACGCGCCTCCCGGCGTCGCGCCCGCCTTCCGCTCGTCGAGGTGCTCCTGGAGGATCAGCGTCGCCGCGGCCCGGTCGAGGCGCGCCCTGCCCTCCCGCCGCCTCGCCCCGACCTCGGCGAGCCGCTCGGAGGCGGCGACGGAGGTGAGGCGCTCGTCCCGGGTGACGACCGGAACCCGGAGGGCCCGGCGGAGGCGCTCGACGAAGGCCATGACCTTCTCGGCCTGCGGCCCGATCGACCCGTCGAGACGCAGGGGCAGGCCGACCACGACCTCGCGCACCTCGTGCTCGCGCACGAGCGCGGCGACGGCCTGGACGTCCTTGCGGGGGCCCACCGCCTTCACGGTGGCGAGGCCCGAGGCGAGAGTCGCCGTCTCGTCCGAGAGGGCCACCCCGATCCGCACGTCGCCCACGTCGAGGGCCAGGAGGCGCACCGCGGCAGTATAGCGTCCGGCTCCTTCGCCTTGACACCGCTCGGGGGGCTCTGCAATCCTCGCCCGGAACCCCGAGGGGGCTCCCTGTTGTCCGAGCCGAAGTACCGCATTCTCCACCAGCTGGGCGCCGGCGGCATGGGCACCGTGCGCAAGGGGCTGCTGCTCGGGCAAGCCGGCTTCCAGCGGCCGATCGTCGTCAAGCAGCTCAAGAACCCGGACCCCGAGCACCTGCGCCTCTTCGTGGAGGAGGCCCGCCGGTACGCCGTCCTCGACCACGAGAACATCGGCCGGATCTTCGACTTCGAGCGGGTGGACGGAGAGCTGTGCATCGTCCTCGAGTACATCGACGGCTGGAGCCTCGTCGAGTACCTCGAGCGCCACCGGTCCCTCGGCTGCCTGCCCGACGTCGAGCTGTCCGTCTTCATCGCGAGCCGCGTGTGCCGCGGGCTGCAGTACGTCTTCGAGAAGGCCCGCATCGTGCACCGCGACGTGAGCCCGAGCAACGTCATGATGACGACCGAGGGCACGGTCAAGCTCATCGACTTCGGCATCGCCGCCCGCAGCGGCATCCGCGAGAACTACCTGGCCGGCAAGCCGTCGTACATGGCCCCCGAGATGGTGGTCGAGATGCGGGCCGATCAGAGGAGCGACGTCTTCTCCCTCGGCACCATCCTCTTCGAGATTCTGACCGGCGAGCGCCTCTTCGCCGCCGACACCACGACCGAGATCCTGGAGAAGGTCGTGACCGGGGACATCCCGAAGGCGGCCTCGCTGAACCCCGCGGTGCCGGAGTCGGTGGAGTCGATCCTGGCCCGCGCCCTCGAGCGCAGCCCGGCCCGCCGCTTCGTCTCCGCGGCGGCGATGGGCGAGGCCTGCGAGCACTACCTCTACGACAAGGGCTACGGGCCCACGAACCTCACCCTCAAGCACTACCTCGCCTCCATCTTCGGGCGCGGCCTCGACAACGAGTCCGCCGACGAGGCCCGCTCGCGCGAGCCGACCCTCATCCCCCTCCGCGACGAGATGCGCCGGACGGAGGACGGCGAGCCGACGCGCGTGGTCTCGCCGCTCAAGAAGGTGATCGTCCGCGCGCCGACGCCGAAGCCGGGCGCGCCGAGGACACCGAAGAGCCCCCGCTCGCGGAAGTGAGGCCGCTCCCCGCTACGGGCGGAAGAGGGGCAGGCCCAGCACGACCGAGAGGACGACCGAGATCAGCGAGAGGGCCAGGCAGGCGACGGCCATGAGGACGTGGTCGCCCCGCTCCGGCTTCAAGGGGTCGAGCACCCTCGCCGCCACCCAGCCGCCGGCGAAGCCGCCCAGATGGGCCCAGTTGTCGATGCCCGGCATGACGAAGCCGAACACGATCATCGCCACGACGATGCCCTTCGCCTGCTGGCCGATGTGGGTGCTCCCTCCGCGCCGGCCGTAGTACGACAGCGCGCCGACGAGGCCCATGAGAGGAGCCGAGGCGCCCACCGTGAGGAAGGAGCCACCCAGCAGGCGCGGCAGGAAGGCGCCGGCGGCGCTGCTCGCGGAGAACCCGATGACGGACGCGACCGTGTAGATCAGGATCGTCCGCGCCGGGCCGTAGAGGTGGGCGACCGGCCGGAGGAGGTTCCGGACCCCCATCATGTTGAGCAGGATGTGCAGGACGCCCCCGTGGAGCCACGCGGCGCTGAGCACCGTCCACCAGCGCCCGTACGCGAAGACCGGCATCGCGCCGCTCGCCCCGAACAGGAAGAGGCTGCGGCTCGACGGCGAGAAGAAGGAGAGGCCCGCGGAGCCGGCCACGCCCTGGAGGTCGGCGGCGAGGCTCGCGAGGTAGAGCGCGCCGCATCCCCACATGACGATGTCGGTGAACCCCATGTCCTCGCCGACGTTGCGGAGCAGGTGGGCGAAGCCCCACATCCCGGGGTGGCGCCGGCCGCAGGTCAGGCACTGCGGGTCCTTGACCCCCACCAGCGAGCCGCACGAGGGACAGAGGACGGAGGAGGGGCGGGGCATGAGCGGCCATTATCGGCCGCGGCGGGGCGTCGGGTAAACTCGGGCCATTGAGGCAGGTGCCCTTCATGAAGCCGTTGCTTTCCCGCGTCGGACTCCTCGCGTCGCTCGCGGCCGTCCTCCTTCTCGCCTTCCCCCTCCTCGACTGCCGGAGGGGTCCGCAGGGCGGGAAGCCCCTCCGCCGGACGAAGGCGCGCGTCTTCGTCATGGGCTTCGACGGCATGGACCCGACCCTCGCCCGCAAGTGGATGGACGAGGGCAAGCTGCCGAGCCTCAAGGCCCTCGCCGACGAGGGCACGTTCGCGCGGCTCGCCTCGACCCAGCCGTCGGAGTCGCCCACCGCGTGGTCGACCTTCGCCACCGGCGTGAACCCGGGCAAGCACGGCATCTACGACTTCCTCATCCGGGACCTCGACACCTACTTTCCGGACCTGAACATGGTGCGCCGTCCCAAGGAGCCGCCGAGGTTCCTCTGGGGCCTCATCCCGATGGAGAGGCCTAAGATCGCCTCGACGCGCGGGGGCACGTCCTTCTGGAAGACGGCCTCCGCCGACGGGGTCGAGAGCATCGTCCTGACGGTGCCGGTGACGTTCCCTCCGGAGGAGCTCCACCACGGCGAGATGCTCGGCGGGCTGCCCCTCCCCGACATCCGCGGGAACCTCGGCACCTTCTACTACTGGGCGACCGACCTCAGTTCCTACGAGGAGGGCAACACGGAGTTCAACGGGTTCCTGAAGCGGCTCCTCTTCGACGCCGGCGCCTCCGAGACGAGCCTCAAAGGCCCCCAGAGCCCGATCCTCTGGCACGAGGAGAAGGACCTCAAGGACAAGAAGAAGGCCGGGGGCCTGTCCGAGAAGGAGCAGGCCCGGCTCGACGAGCTCGCGACCGGCAAGGACATCAACATCCCGATGACCGTGCGCTGGAGCGAGGGCTCGGGACGGGCGGACATCGAGATCCAGGGCCACCGCCTGAGCCTGAAGGCCGGCGAGTGGAGCGAGTGGGTCCCGCTGACGTTCAAGGTCAACGCGCTCGTGCGCGTGCACGGGATGACCCAGTTCCACGTGATCCAGGCCGACCGGGAGCTGCGGCTCTACGCCTCGCCGGTGAACATGGACCCGCGCGATCCCCCGATCCCCATCTCCAAGCCGGACTCGCTCTCGGCCGACCTCGCGGAGAAGATCGGCCTCTACCGGACGCTCGGGTGGGCGGAGTCGGCGGACAAGCCCCTCACCGAAGGACGGCTCGACGAGGCGGAGTTCCTCTACGACTCCGACCGGGCCATGGACGACCGTGAGAAGGTGATCCTCGAGGAGCTGAAGCGCGACGACTGGGACCTTTTCGTGGCCGCGATCGAGACGACCGACCGGATCTCCCACATGATGTGGAGGCTCATCGACCCCCGCCACCCGATGTACGACGCCGCGCTCGCCGCGAAGTACGGCGACTCGATCGAGAAGATCTATAGGCGCGCCGACGACTTCGTCGGGCGGCTGCGCGCCAAGCTGCCGAAGGACGTCCTCTTCATGGTCATGTCCGACCACGGCTTCCACTCCTTCCGCCGGGAGGTGAACCTCAACACCTGGCTCGTCCAGAACGGCTACATGGTGGTCCAGGGGGCGAGCCGGGCG
>Ga0335080_10002335_pt1 | contig 18900 bp, 19 predicted proteins | sample Lox_Sample_34_FD_206720 | JGI IMG/M metagenome (GOLD analysis project Ga0335080, IMG submission 206720) | Soil microbial communities from Loxahatchee National Wildlife Refuge, Florida, United States - Lox_Sample_3.4 | ecosystem: Environmental > Terrestrial > Soil > Wetlands | place: USA...
CGCGGTTGAGGCGGAAGGTCGCGTCCTGGAAGTGCAGCTCGCGGAATGACTCCCCGCCATCCTCGCTGAGCAGCAGCGCCCCCTGCTCGATGCACACGAACAGCCGCTGCGGGTCGCGCGGATCGCCGGCCACGTGCTTCACGTGCGCCGCGTGTGGCGGGGCCGGAAAACTCCAGGCGCCGCACCCGGGTACGCAGCGCAACCCCGTGAGCTCCTGCCAGCTCGCGCCCAGATCGCGGCTGCGGTAAAGGTGCGCGGGCTCGGTGCCGGCGTAGATGGCCGGACCCGTGGGCTCCGCCACGCAGGCGAGGCAGAACACGTGCAGGTGCTCGAGCCCGCGCATCGCAGCGCTCCAGCTCAGGCCCCCGTCGAGGCTGCGGTACAGACCGCCGCTGTGCGCGCCGGCGAACAAGGCGCCGCTCACGGGCTCTCGCAGCAGGGCGCTCAAGTGGTGCTGATCGAGGCTGGCGCCGGTGCGCTGCCAGGCGCGGGCGCGCCGCTCGAGGCGCACCACGCCTGCGACCGTGGCGATCAGCAGCGTGAGCGGTGGCGCGGGGCTGCGCCAGTACTGCAGGCCGTTGGGACTGAGGCAGAGGCTCGACACGGAACTCGCGGCACGCGGCAGGTCGGCGCGGTCGATCTTTACCGCATGATTAATATACGCTTCCACACGATATTTACAACCGCGCAGCCCCGCACCACCCGCGTGGCGCGCGAGGATCAGAGGATGAGGGACACCTTGCCCTGCGGCACGAGCGCGTCGAGGTCGAGGACGCAGCGCTTGCGCAGAATGCGAAACCCCCGACCCTCCTCGAGCAGCTGCCAGCGATGCTCGCCCATGTAGGTCGCGGTGATGCCGCGCTTGTTCCGGAAGGTCACGAAGTTGGCACTGGCCGCGAGCTGCGCGCCGTCCCGCTCCAGAACCCGCACGTTGCTGTACATGTGGCGGGTGCGCGAATGCGGATACTCGGCGTGCGCCGAGGGCTTCAGCAGCCGGATGACACGCTGCTCGAGGCGCGGGTGATCGTCGGCGACCAGGAACAGGGCCTCCGCGGCATCGAGCGTCCCGGCCTCGGCATCGCCGGTGGGCGCGACCTCGTAGCGGCCCTCGGCGGCGAACAGCGCCAGCCACTCCTTGAGGCGCCAGGCATCAAGCAGCGCCGCCTCCGTGTACAGGAACTCCTCGACCCGCAGGCGCAGCAGCAGCGACTCCTCCATCGCTGCTACTCCGGAGCGCTCATGAGCTCGTCCCAGCGGCTCCAGTAGGCACGCATCTGCAGCTCGTTGTCGAAGCGCGGATTTTCATCGCGCAGCGTGCGCTCGCCGGCGTGATAGCCCTTGGAAAAGTCGTTCCACTCGACATCGCCGGCCTCGAAGCCGCGCTGGCACAGCTCGAGCATCTCGACGTCATCAGGCGTGGCAAAACCTCCGGGCCCGAGGAACGACAGCGTGCATTCGTTGCGGATGCGGCGCAGGACGGGACTCTCGTCCGCCGGGCCGAAGGACCAGGCACGGATCACCATGCGGTTGTGCGCCATCGGCGTCACGGTGCGCAGCAGGATAGTCTGCTGATCGTTGATGATCGAGTTCGGGAACAGCACCATGTTGCGGTTCACGTTGGCGATGCGCTCGGCCTTTTCCGGCCCGAGCCGCGCTTCGAGCTCGGCGCGCTTGGCCTCGATCTGCACCCGCGCCTCCTCGCCCCACACCGGCAGCCACTGCGCCACCGGCCGCCCGGTCGGAATGCGCACCTCGAAGCAGGCGTGCCCGCCGCCGAAACTGCGCGCGCAGCCACGGATGTCGATCTTGCCCAGTCCCGACACCATGCTGCGCATGTAGTCGACATAGCTCGCATGGGTGATGTTCAGGTGGTAGCCGTCGTAGCTGTTCTCGCAGATGAGCTTGTAGTTGGCCTTGATCTCGTACTCGTGGCAGCCGCGCACCACGCGCAGCCCGGCGGCCGAATGGGCCGCGATCTCATCGAGCATCGGCCCGGCACCCTCGAGGTAGTCATCGAGCTTGGGCACGCTGGCATCGAAACTCACGAACCAGAACCCGGCACGTTGCTCGAGGCGCGGTACGCTGCCGAGGTTGTAGAACCCGTCCTCGTTGAAGCGCGCGTCATAGCCCTCGGTGGCTCCCTGGTTCACCAGCTCGCCACTGCTCCTGTAGGCCCAGCCGTGGTAGGGGCACACGAAGCGCTTGTGGTTGCCGCGCGGCTCGCGGCAGACCGCGGCGCCGCGGTGGCGGCAGGTATTGAAGAACGCGTGCACCCGCCCCTCGACGTCGCGGTTGAAGATCAGCTCGCGATCGAGCACCGGGCGCACGATGAAGTCACCCTTGTTCGGGATCTCGCAGTCGTGCCCGAGCACGACCCAGGAGCGGCGCAGGATGCGGCGCTTCTCCTCCTCGAACACGGCGGCGTTCGCGTAGGCCGAGCGATGCACCAGGAAGCGCCCGCGCTGCGGGTCGCGCCAGATGAAGCGCGTGCGGTTGGGCTCCTGCGGGCGAATTACGGCAGCCATGCAGCCTCCTTCGGGGCCGACCGGGCGCATCCCGGCACCGGTCCGGCGCACGATTTAGTGCGCTAGAATACCATTTCCGGGGCCTGCCCATGGCATCGGCCTGAGAGAGCACCGACATGCAGACACCCGACCCCGCTACCGTCCTCGAAGAGCTGCTGACGCACCGCTACAGCTGCCGCGCCTTCCTGCCGACCCCGGTGCCCCGGTCGACGATCGAGCGCATCCTCGGCATCGCGCAGCGCACCGCCTCGTGGTGCAACGCCCAACCCTGGCAGGTTTACCTCTTCAGCGGCACGGCGACCGAACGGCTGCGGGCGGCACTGTACGCGCACGTGCAGGCGGAACGCGCCAGCGGCGCGCCGAGCCACTATGACTACGATGGCCCGCGCGAGTACCTGGGGGTCTACCTGCAACGCCGGCGCGAGTGCGGCCTGCAGCTGTACTCGAGTCTCGGCATCGGACGCGCCGACAAGGCGGGCGCGGAGCGCCAGGCGCTCGAGAACTTCCGGTTCTTCGGCGCCCCCCACCTGGCGCTGATTACCTGCGCCGAGTCGTTGCGTACCTATGGCGCGATCGACTGCGGGGCGTACGTGGCGAACTTCCTGCTGGCCGCCGAGGCGCTCGGGGTGGCGAGCATCGCACAGGCGGCGCTCGGCTCGCAGTCGGATTTCCTGCGGACCCACCTCGTGCTGCCGCCCGAACGCCGCGTCATCTGCGGCATCTCCTTCGGCTACGCCGACCAGGCACACCCGGCCAACGCCTTTCGCACCCGCCGCGCCACCCTGGCCGAGGCGGTCACCTGGCTGGATGCCTGAGCGGGTGAGGCCTTCAGTCCACCGCGGCCGGCACCGCCAGGCGCATGAAGGGCGGGCGGGCGAACCAGTAGACGAACACCAGGGCGAGCGCGAACCAGCCGGCCATCCAGAACACATCGTCGGCGGCCATCATGAATGACTGCTGGGTGAGCGAGGCCTCGATCAGCGCGTAGGCCTGCTGGGGACTCAAACCCTGGGCGATGAGATTCCTGACGGCCTCGCTGCTCACGGGGTTGAAGGCGCTGATGTTCTCGGTGAGGCGGGTGTGGTGGATCGCCTCGCGGTGCTGCCAGAGGCTGGTGAACAGTGAGGCGCCGAAGCTGCCTGCGGCCGAGCGGATGAACATCGACATGCCGAGGGCCGCCGCGGTGTGCTCGCTCCTGACCCAGGACAGCGTCAGCGCATTCATCGGCGTGGACATCAGCACGATCCCGAGCCCCAGCACGAACTGCGGCAGGATGAGCGTGCCCAGGTCGACTCCGGTGGTGAAACGGTCGCGCATCCACATCACGATCGCGATGGTGACCAGCGAGCCGGAGATCATCAGCCGCGGGTCGAGGCGCTGCATGTTGCGTCCCACGAGCCGCGCGGTCAGCACCGGCAGGATCCCGACCGGGGCCAGCACCACCCCCGCCCACGTGGCGGTGTAGCCGAGCTGCGTCTGCAGCACCAGCGGCAGGAGCACCGTGCTGCCGAAGAAGGTGCCGTACATCAGGCCGCCCCCAACCACGCCCACGAGGAAGTTGCGGTTGCGGAACAGGCCGAGGTCGACGATCGGGTGCTCATCGCCGAGCTCCCAGATCACGAATACCACCAGTCCGATGGCGGCGGTGGCCGCCAGCGCGATGATGAGGCCCGACTCGAACCAGTTCTCATCCGTGCCGAGGTCGAGGAATACCTGCAGCGTCCCGACCCACAACGCGAGCAGCACCAGGCCGACCATGTCGATCGGCGGGCGGCGGCGCGGACTCTCCATCTTGTGCAGGGTGCTGTAGACCAGGAGCAGCGCCACGATCCCCACCGGTACGTTGATGAAGAAGATCCACGGCCAGGAGGCGTTGTCGGAGATGACGCCGCCGAGGATCGGCCCGACGATCGGGGCGACCACGGCGATCGTCGACCAGAGGGCGAGCGCGTGCCCGCGCTTCTGCTCCGGGTACACGGCCAGGATGAGCGACTGTGACAGCGGCATCAGCGGCCCGGCCACCGCGCCGTGCAGCACGCGCGCCGCTACCAGCAACTGCATGTTCGGGGCGATGCCGCACAGGAAGGAGGCGATGACGAACAGCGCCATCACGTACATGAACAGGCGCACCTGCCCGAAACGCTCCGCGAGGCGTCCGGTGAGCGGCATGGAGATCGCGCTCGAGACGCCGAAGGAGGTGATGACCCAGACGCCCTGCTGCGAGCTCATGCCGAGGTTGCCGGCAATCGTCGGCACGCAGACGTTGGCGATCGTGGTGTCGAGCACCTGCATGAACACCGCGAGCGAGACCCCGATCGAGGCCATGGCCAGCTGCGCCCCGTGCTGCGGCGTGAGTGGCTGTTTGGGCCGCATGCCGGCGGAACCTCAGCTGCCGAACGCCGCCGCGAACGCCAGCACGCCCTGCGCCTGCTTCAGGTGCGGGACGTCGAGCATCTTGCCGTCCAGGCCGACGGTGCCCGCCCCTCCGGCAGCCTCGAAGGCCGCGACCACGCGACGCGCGTGCGCGAGCTCCTCGGCCGAGGGCAGGTAGCTCTCGTTGATGGCAGCGACCTGGGCGGGGTGAATGGCGATGCGCCCGGTAAAACCCTCGGCGCGCGAGGCACGCGAGGCGGCCCGCAGGCCGGGCTCGTCGCGGTAGTTGGCATAGAGCGTGTCGATCGGCTGCACGCCGGCAGCGCGCGCGGCGAGCAGCGCGAGCGAGCGCGCCAGCAGGTTCACCTGCGTCCACTGTCCGTGCTCATCGACGTTGCGGCTCGCACCGAGGGCGGTGGACAGGTCCTCGGCCCCCCAGGTGATGCCCAGCAGCCGCCCTAGCCGGGCGGCGGGATAGTCGCCCAGCCGGAAGACCGCGAGCGCAGTCTCGCTCGCCACCGGCAATACCTTGATCGAGCCGGCCTCGATGCCGTGCTGCGCCTCGAAGGCGTCCAGATAGTGCGAGAGGCGGCGCACGTCCTCCGGACCGTCGGGCTTCGGCAGCATGACCCCGTCGGGGGCCGCGGCGACCACCGCGGCCAGGTCCGCGAGCGCGAGCCCGGTGTCCAGTCCGTTCACGCGCACCCACAGCTGCGAGCCGCGTCCGGTGCGCGGACGCGACCTGAGGAAGGCCGCCACGCGCTCGCGGGCCGCCGGCTTGTTGGCTGCTGCTACGGCGTCCTCGAGGTCGAGGATCAGGGCATCGGCGCCGGCACGCTCGGCCTTGGCGAGCTTGCTCTCGCTGTCACCGGGCACGAACAGGAACGATCGGATGGGTCTCATGGCTGATCTCAGCGCCAGTGCGGCGGCGCAAGTGCCGCCCAGCCTGACAGTATGCGATTTTCAACCGTTCGGGGTGCCCTGCGCCATGGCACCGCAGCCACGCAGGGCGGCGATTTCCTCGCCCGAGAAGCCGAAGGAGGCCAGGATCTCTTCGGAGTGCTGCCCGGCGGTCGGCGGCGCCTCGGGGTCGCGGGCGCTGGAGCGTGAGAAGCGCGGCGCAGGAGCCGGGTGCAGCGCGGGCGTGTCGCGGTAGCTGCCCCGGGCAAGGGCCTGGGGATGCCGGGCCGCCTCCTCGGGAGTCAGCACCGGCGTCACGCAGGCATCGCGCGCGGCGAACAGCTCCGTCCATTCATCGCGGGTGCGGGTGCGGAAGATCTCGGCGAAGCGCACCTTCATGGCGGGCCAGGAGCCCCGCTCCATCTGCGGCGGCAGCGATGCGGCATCGAGCCCGAGACCTTCGAGCAGCAGCGCGTAGAACTGCGGCTCGATCGCCCCGACGGCCACGTAACGGGCGTCCTTGGTCGCGTAGACCTCGTAGAAATGCGCGCCGGTGTCGAGCAGGTTCGCTCCGCGTGCCGTGCCCCACCAGTGCATGGCCTTCTGCGCGAAGATGCCCGTCGCCAAGAGCGCCGCCCCCTCGGTCATCGCGGCATCCACGACCTGTCCCTTGCCCGAGCGCTCGCGCTCGAGCAGCGCGCAGGTCACGCCGAAGGCGAGCATCAGCCCACCGCCCCCCATGTCCGCCACCAGGTTCAGCGGTGGCGCCGGGCGCTCCTCGGCACGGCCCATGAGGTAGAGCATCCCGGAGATCGCCAGGTAGTTGATGTCGTGGCCGGCCAGCTGTGCGAGGGGCCCGGACTGGCCCCATCCGGTCATGCGGCCGTAGATCAGGCGCGGGTTCGCGGCCAGACACTGCGCAGGTCCGAGCCCGAGTCGCTCCATGACGCCGGGGCGGAAGCCCTCGATGAGGCCGTCGGCCGTGCGGCACAGCCGCAGCACCGTCGCCACCGCCTCGGGCCGCTTCAGATCAAGGGCCAGCGAGCGGCGGCCGCGGGCCGTGAGGTCCCGCCGCGCATCGACCTCGATCGTGCGCGCGCTGCCGGACATCCGGTCGATCCGAATGACCTCGGCACCCATGTCGGCGAGCAGCATGGCGCAGAAGGGCCCGGGACCGATGCCGGCCATCTCGAGGACGCGGTAGCCGCTTAGGGGGCCGCCGCCGGTCGGGAGCTTACTGCCCATTGGCCTCCACATAGACCGCGCCATCCTGCAGGCGCACCCGATAGGTGCGCAGCGCCGCCGGGCATGGCGGGGCGAGCACCTCGCCGGTGCGGATGTCGAACATGCCGTTGTGCCAGGTGCACTGGATAACGTGGCCCTCGAGCACGCCCTCCTCGCCCAGGGACCCCTGCATGTGGGTACAGGCGTCGGCGGTGACGTAAAACTGCCCCTCGACATGGTAGACCGCGAGCGCGCCGAGCTCCGGCACCCGCACCTGCATGTGCGTCCCCGGGGCCACGGCGCCGACGTCGCAGATTTTGATCAGCTTGGCACTCACGCTTGCTCCCAACGCCTCGCAAACACACGCATAAGCGGCCGGCGTGTGCGGGTGAAGGCATTTCACCCGGGCAGGCCGGCGACGATCTCAAGCTTTGTGTAAAGTTTACCAGCTTACGATCGTCAAGCGCACGATGTCGGGGAACACGCGGCAAGCAGGGTTTTGTGCGGCTTTTTGGCCGAAAACAACAGCCACTGCCCGGCACAAAAAATGCGGTCGATTTTTTATAGTAAGTTATACTAGCATAATGGTACGGTCCTGATTTTCCGGGAGTCTCACGCGGATGGCCAAAGAAGAGCACCCGTTTCGCATCGGTTTTCTGATCCACGACGTCTCGCGGCTGCGTCGCACCGTGGTCGACAAGGCGCTGCGCCCGATCGGGGTGACGCGCTCGCAGTGGTGGGTGCTCGCCAACCTCTCGCGTCACAACGGCGAGGGCATGATGCAGACCGAGCTCGCCAAGGTCATGGACGTCGGCAAGGTGACACTCGGCGGGCTCATCGACCGCCTCGAAGCCACCGGCGTGGTAGCCCGTCAGGCCGACCCCTCGGATCGCCGCGCCAAGCGCGTGGTGATCACGCCCAAGGGACTGAAGCTGCTCACCGAGATCCAGGAGATCGCCAAGGTGGTCAATGCCCGCATCATGAGCGGCATCGCCAAGGCGGATATCGCGCGCGCGGAGGGGGTGCTGCACAAGATGAAGCAGCAGCTCATCCGGATGGACGCCGTCCCCGGCGCCGCCAGCGCCAAGGAGTAGTTCAACGCCGGTTACCCGGCCGACGGCCTCCCCCTAAAGGAGTGCGCCGGCTGCGCGCAGCGCGCTGACGCGGTCCGCCTTGATGCCCCAGGCCGACAGCGCCGCGTCCCCGTCGGCACCGGCCACCGCGGGCGGTGCGGCGATGGCGCCGGGCGTGCGGCTGAAGCGCGGCACGGGCGCCGCCTGCAGCACGCCGCCTGGCTCGAGGAAGCTGCCACGCGCGCGCGCATGCGGATGCTGCGCAGCTTCCGCCGGACTGAGCACCGGTGACACGCAAGCGTCCTTGCCCTCGAAGATCGCTTCCCACTCGGCGCGGGTTTTGCTGCGAAAGATTGCCGCCAGGCGCTGCTTCATTTGCGGCCAGCTGCGCCGCTCCATCTGCGGCGGCAGGCTGGCGGCCTCGAGCCCCAGTCCGCGCAGCAGCTCGGCGTAGAACTGCGGTTCGATGGCCCCGACGGCGACATGGCGGCCGTCGGCGGTCGCGTAGACCTCGTAGAAGTGTGCGCCGGTGTCGGAAAGATTGCCGCCGGGGCGGCTCGGGTCGTACAGGCCCATCGCGAGCGTCACGAACAGGCTGGTCCCGAGGGACGCTGCACCCTCGAACATCGCGGCATCGATCACCTGGCCGGCCCCGGAGGTGCGCGCTTCGAGGATCGCGCAGACCAGGCCGAAGGCGAGCAGCAGCCCCCCACCGCCCATGTCCCCGACCGTGTTGCCCGGCGGCACCGGCAACTCTCCGGCGCGGACGAAGGTCGACAGCATCCCCGAGAGCGCAATGTAGTTGATATCGTGTCCGGCGGCGCGCGACAGCGGACCCGTCTGTCCCCAGCCGGTCATGCGCCCGTACACCAGGCGCGGGTTGCGCGCCAGGCACGCCTCAGGCCCCAGTCCGAGGCGCTCCACGACGCCCGGACGGAAGCCCTCGGTGAGGGCGTCCGCCCGTTCGACCAGGTCAAGGACCAGCCCGACGGCTGCAGGCTGCTTCAGGTCGAGCGCGATGGCATGGCGACTGCGATTGGAGACGTCGCGGGTGGGATCAAATCCCATCTGCTTCATGATGGCGACCCCCTCCTTGCGCTCGATGCGCAGGACGTCGGCACCCAAGTCGGCCAGCAGCATCGCGGCGTAGGGTCCCGGCCCGATGCCGGCGATCTCGACCACTCGCACGCCCTTCAGGGGTCCGCAACCCATGCCCTCACTCCTCTTATATGTATGCCCGGGGGACAACCCCCGCCACGGTCGCTCGGGTGCGCGCGCACCCAGGCACCCCTTCAGGGGGTGCGGTTGAACTGTGCCGGCCGCTTGGCCATGAAGGCGCCCACCCCCTCGACGAAGTCGGGCGTCGCCGCGCACGCCGCGAAGCACTCCGCCTCGAGCTGCAGCTGGCGCTCGAGGGTGTTGTGCAGCGACTGATTCATGAGCAGCTTCGCGCGCCGCACGCTCTCGGCCGGCGCCGCCACGATCTTCTGCACGAGCGCGGCGACGGCCGCATCCAGCTCAGCGTCCGGTACCAGCTGATTCACGAGTCCCAGCGCGAGTGCCTCCTGGGCATCGACCTTGCGACCCAGGATCGCGAGCTCCTTCGCGCGCCGCACGCCGATGGCGCGTGGCAGGTGATAGCTGCTGGAACCGTCGGGGCTCGCGCCGATGTTGACGTGCGCGAGGATGAAGAGCGCGCTGCTGCCGCAGATGGCGAAGTCTGCGCCCGCGACGAAGCCGAGCGCCGCTCCGGCTACCGCGCCGCGCACCCGGGCAACGAGCGGCTGCGGCAGCTGCGCGAGTGCCACGAACAAGGGTGCGGTGCCTTTGATGCGCGCCGCGAACTGCGCCCGGCGCTGTTCCGGGGAGTGTTTGAGCGTCTCGCTGAAGGCCTGCACGTCGCCGCCGGCCATGAAGTGCTCGCCGGCGCCGGTCAGTACCACGCAGCGCACGCTGGGCAGCGCAGCAACCTCGGTCACGAACTCGAGCATGCGCTCCAGCATGACCGTACTCGCGGCGTTGCGCTGCGCCGGGCGATTGAAGGTGATCCGTGCCACGGGGCCCTCGATCTCGGTGAGTAGGTCGGTCGTGGTCGCCATCGAGCCTCCGGAGCCGGTGCGCGTGCCGGCAAGGCAGGCTATACAAGCCGTGGATCGGTTTGCAAGCTCACGATCTGCCGGGCCGCGCCTTGCAGATCGTTCGCACGCGTGCTAGTTTTTGGGCCGATCTCACGCGCCCAGAGGGGGGACCTGGCTGCGCCTTATCATCCCCGCATCCCCGAGCGCCGGTGTGCCGCGACTACCGCGCTGCCCTGAGCTTAGGCCGCCGGTACCCTCGACCTGTGCGCCCTGTCCCCGAGCGTGCAGCGGGTCGCGCGGAGGAGAACATAAGTGAGCGAGGACAGTTTCGTCGATGAAGCCCTGCTGAACCGCGTCAAGGCCTGGCGCAACTATTTCGCCGCCAAGGTCGGGTTCCGCAATCACTGGTACGCCGCCTGCTATTCGCGCGAGCTGGCCGAGGGTGACTTCCTCGCCCGCACGATCCTCGGCGAGGACATCCTGTTCCGGCGCGTCGGCGCCCAGGTGCGTGCCATCAAGAATCGCTGCATCCACCGGGGTGTGCGCTTCTCCGACAAGCCGGAGTGTCACACCGAGGGCACCATCAGCTGCTGGTACCACGGCTTCACCTACCGCTGGGACGACGGCGTCCTGTGCAACATTATCGGCGCCCCGCAGAGCCAGCTGATCGGCAAGCGTCGCATCAAGATCTATCCGGTGACCGAAGCGCTCGGCATCGTGTTCGTATTCGTCGGTGATGCCGACTTCGCCGTGCCACCGCTGGCAACCGACGTTCCGCCGACCTTCTTCGACGACGCCCGGGTGCTCGAAGGCGAGAGCCGTATCGTCGAGGCCAACTGGCGTACCGGACCGGAGGGCGGCCTGGATGAGATTCACCGCTACCTGCACCGCGACTCGAAGCTGCTGCTCAACACCAAGGCCACGATGCCGCTCGGGCACGTGGGCGTAAAGGCGCACTGCGAGGTCGTCGACGCCGACGGCGGCGCCAAGGGCGTGATCGATCACTTCAACCCGGGCACCATGTACTTCGAGGCGGACATCGAGGACCAGAAGGGCGTCGTCACCGGGATCCGCTTCGCGGATACCGGCGCCCCCAGGCCGCGCCGCGCCGTCTCGGCCTCGGTATGGCTGCCGGGGGCGCTGCGGGTGCAGGGCTTCCCGGCCCCGGACCTGACGTTCTTCGAGTTCTACACGCCGATCAACGAGACCCAGCATCGCTGTTTCTTGGCGATCACCCGGGTGTGCGCGACCGAGGAGGAACGCGCCCGCTTCCGCTCGGAGTTCGTCACGCGCTGGCGGCGCTACGCGATACAGGACTTCCTGAGCCAGGACATCTCGGCGCGTGAGTCGACGCAGTGGTTCTACCGGCACGACCGCGCCTGGCTCGAGGAGGTTCTCGTCGAGGAGGACTTCATGCTGATGGAATGGCGGCGGCTCGCTTCCAAGCACGCGCGCGGCGTGCAGAAGCCGAGCCACATGGACTGATGGGCGCTCGCATGCCCCATAATCGCGCCAGATGAGCGAGTCAGCCGGTCGTAAGCGGGTGTGCAGCGTCGCGGACGTCGAGTCCGGCGCCATGATCTCGGTGGACATCGAGGGCCTGCCGCGGCTCGCGGTGTACCGCGTGGGCGAGGAGTTCTACTGCACCCAAGACATGTGCACCCACGGTGCGGCCTCCCTCAGCGATGAGGGCGACCTCAACGGCTACATCATCGAGTGCACCTGGCACGACGGGAAGTTCGACGTCCGCACCGGTGCGCCTTGTGCCCTGCCCTGCACGGAAGCCCTGCGCACGTTCCCGGTGAGCATCGAGGGCGGTGAGGTCTACATCGAGGTAGCGTGAGCCGCTCTGCGGCGCACGCCAGGGAAGTGCCGCGGCCGTGAGTGCCGCGCGGGAGTGAAGCGCTGCGATGCCCCCAGCCGATACCATAGTCATCGTAGGCTCCGGCCTGGCCGGAGTCAGCGCCGCGGGCACGCTGCGCGAGAGCGGCTTCGGCGGACGCATCGTGCTCGTCGGCGAGGAGCCCGAGCTGCCCTACGACCGGCCGCCGCTGTCCAAAGGCGTGCTGGTTCACGATGAGTACGCGGCGCTCGTCGCGAGTCACCTGCCCACCGACATCGCGCTGCGCGCGCCGGACAACATCACCCTGCGAACGGCCGCCTGGTACGAGGAGCGCCGCATCGAGCTCATGCTGGGGGTGCGCGCGAGCGCCATCGACGCCGCTGCTCACCGGCTGCGACTCGCCAGCGGACTGGAACTCACCTACGACCGTCTGATCCTCACCCCGGGTGCACGCGCGCGCCGCCTGCCGGCGGTGGAAACCGGCACCGTGCCCGTCGCCTACCTGCGCACGTTGCGCGATGCGATTGAGCTGCGGCGCCACCTGCAGCCTGGCCGGCGCATCGTCCTGCTCGGCGGCGGCGTGATCGGCATGGAGGTCGCCGCCAGCTCCGTCCTGCGCGAGTGCCAGGTCACGGTGGTCGAGCTCGCCACGCGCATCATGTCACGGGCCCTGCCGGCGGAAACCTCCGACTATCTGGCGGCCTACCATCGCGCTAAGGGGGTACAGCTGCTGCTCGGAACCGCAGCCTCCGCGCAGGCTCCCGCCGGCGCTGGCCTGCAGCTGGCAGATGGCACCACGCTGGCGGCCGACCTCCTCGTGGTGGGTATCGGGGTGCAGCCCGACACGCAGCTCGCGCAGGCCAGCGGCCTCAAGTGCGAGGATGGCATCGTGGTCGATGCCTGTGGCGCAACCAGTGCTCCGGATGTGTATGCGGCGGGTGACGCGGTGCGCTATCCGGACGCGTTCTTCGGGCGGATGCTGCGCAGCGAGAACTGGATGCACGCGCAGAATCAGGCCATCGCGGTCGCCCGCAACGTGCTCGGCGCGACCCGGCCCTATGCGCAGGTGCCGCACATGTGGTCGGACCAGTACGACCTCAAAGTGCAGGTGTCCGGACGCTACGATACCGCCGAGCACGTGCGCCGTGGCGACGTGGCGCGCAACAAGTTCCTGGTGCTGCACCTCGAGGGTGGCCGTGTGGTTGGCGCCACCGGCATCAACGAGGCGCGCGACATGAAGTACGCGCAACGGCTGATCGAAGCGCGCACGGTGATCGGGGCGGCGCAGCTCGCCGACCCCGCTTTCAATCTGAAGAAGGCCGCCGGGGCATGAACCCGCCGGCCGGAGGTGTGCCGATGTTCGATGTCCTGCGCAACGTGCGCGTGCTCGACTTTGGCAAGTTCGTGGCCGCGCCCTCTTCGACCTGGCTGCTCTCGAACATGGGCGCGCAGGTGATCAAGGTCGAGCCGGTAGGAGGCGCACCGGATCGCGAGCCCTTTCGCATCGCGCCTGATCTCGACGGGGCCGGATTCCTGCAGCTGCACAGCAACAAGCGCAGCCTGTGCCTCGATCACACCTGCGCAGCCGGACGCGAAGTGCTGGCGAAGCTGGTGCGCGCGGCGGACGTCATGGTGTGCGGCGCGCCGGAGACGACGCTCAAGCGCCAGGGCATCGACTACGCAAGCCTCACGAGCCTCAACCCGCGACTGATCTACCTGAACGTGTCGGCGTATACCAGTCAGGGGCCGCGCGCGAGCGAGATCGGCTTCGATGGCATCGGCCAGGTGATGTCCGGTTCCACTTACATGTCCGGGTTCGGCGAGCAGCCGACCCGCTCCTTCTGCTCGTGGGTGGACGTAACCACGGGTATCTACGCTGCCTTCGCCATCGCCTGTGCGCTGCTCGAGCGTGCGCGGAGCGGCCGCGGCCACTACCTTGAGACCTCACTGATGATGAGCGGCTACGCGGCCATGAGCTGGCTGCTGGTCGAGCAGGCCGCCACCGGCCGCAATCGCACCCGCTCGGGCAACCGCGCCCAGTCCTCCGGACCGAGCGACATCTTTCGCACCCAGGACGGCTGGATCGTGGTGCAGGTGGTGGGAGATGGCCTGTTTGCCAAGGTCGCGAAGCTGGTCGGACACGAGGAGTGGATCGGCGATCCGCGCTTCGCGACCGACAACGACCGCGCCGATAACGGCGCCCTGCTGAGCGAAGGCGTGGGTGCCTGGTGTGCGCGGCTCACCACCGCCGAAGCGCTGCGGCAGCTGAAGGAGGCGCGCGTGCCCGGCGCGCACGTTAACTCCCTGCAGCAGGCGCTCGAGGAGCCGCAGGTCGCAGCCCTCAGGTTCATGCAGACCGTGCAGCACCCGGGTCGCGAGGCGCTCGCGCTGTTCAGAGCCCCGATCATGGTCGACGGCGCGCTCGCGCCGCTGCGCACGCGGCCGCCGCTGCCCGGTGAGCACACCGCCGCGATCCTCGGCGAGCTCGGCTATTCCGCGGCCGACGTGGCGGCGCTGGCGGCGGCGGGCACGATCGGGACAGCGCCGGCGGATGGCTGACAGCGACGCGCGGCGCCAGCCAGCACTCGAGGGCGCACGAAATTTCCGCGACCTCGGGGGCTATCGAAGCCTCGATGGCCGGCGTGTGCGCTGGGGCCAGTTGTATCGCTCCGGTGCCCTGGCGGACCTCACCGTCGCAGGCCAGGAGCAGGTGGCAGCGCTCGGCATTCGCACCGCGCTGGATTTTCGCTCGCCTGCCGAACGGCGTCGCGAGCCGAGCCCCTGGGACGTCGGCAGCGTCGCCACGCTGCACTGGGACTACGACTTCGGCGACGTCAGCCTGCGCGGCATTCTCGCCGCCAGCAGCGACTTCTCGGTCGCCGGCATGCGTGCGGCCATGCTCGAGCTGTACCGGCGCCTGCCGGACCTGTTCGCGGCGCCCTACGCGGGCCTGTTCGAGCAGCTGGCCCATGGGCAGCTGCCGCTGGTTTTTCACTGCGCAGCGGGCAAGGATCGCACCGGCGTGGCCGCAGCACTGGTGCTCGCCAGCCTCGAGATCCCGCACGCGACGATCATCTCCGACTACACCCTCACCAACACCGCGATCGACCTCGAGACGGTGCTCGCCCGGCGCTGGCGCAATAGTATCGGCGTGGCCAACGATCATGCCCACCTGTCGCAGATCACTCCCGAGGTGCGCCGGCCGCTGCTCGAGGCACGCCCCGAGTACCTGCAGGCGGCGCTCGAGCAGATGCAGAGCGCCCATGGCTCGCTGCAGGGCTACCTCGCCGAGCGACTCGGGGTGTCCACCGAAGCCCTGCGCGAGATTCGCGCCCGCCTGCTCGAGCCGTGAGGCGCTAGAACAGCGGCACGCCGTCCGGCAGTGCCACGCCGTCGATCTGCAGCACGTCCCAGTGCTCCGTCATGCATCCGCTGCGATCGACGCGGAAGATATCGACATTGGTCGAGCGCGCGCCCTCGTCGCGATCCAGCCCGGCCATGAAGATGCTGAGGTGCACGCAGGCGAGATCGCCCTGCGCGGCCAGATGGTGTATCCGGATCGGGAAGTCTCCGCCGGTGCGCTCCATGTAGCGGCGGATGTCCTTGCGTACCATGCGCTCGATGCGCTCGTAACCACCAGGCAGGTCCGGGTTGTGCTGCACGTAGGAGCCCGCGTAGTACTGCGGCACCAGCTCGGGCCGTCCCTGCGCCCACAGCTCGCGCAGCATGCGCTCGAGGCGCGAGCGCACCCAGGTGCTGTCATGGGGAAATGCCGCATCCGCTGCCACGGCATCTCCGAAGCAGGTGTCGTACTCGGCAGCGCCGTGCGGGTACGGCTGGCGCACGCTCCAGTGCTCGCCGATGCGCGCGGTCGCGTCGAGCCGGTAGACGTCGACGCCGGCCACGGGGACGGGGGCTTCATAGAGCACGTGCGCGAAGAGCAGATCGCCGTCGGCAATGATGCGCGCCAGGCGATGGGGCATTGGGCCGCTGGCGATGAGGCGCGCGCGCAGGGCCTCAAGTCCTGGTGCGAGCCCACTGCCACGGGCGAACGTAGGCAGGTGCGGCGTGTACGTGGGCGCGCAGAGTTCCCCGAGGCGCGTCAGGCGTCCGGCACCGAGCACCTCGTCGTAGAACGCCCTGATGCGGGCCTGGGCTTCGCCGGCTCGGGCCATGGCGACTAGCGCGGCGCGGCGCCGAACCTCACCCCGTTGACGGTGAGGTCCGCATAAGTCTGCGCCGTGGCCGCCTTGAGGAACTCGGTCGGGAAGTTCAGCCGCGGCTGCGTGGCACGATCGAGCTCGGCGATGTCCTCGGGGGCGAGCTGCAGCTCGAGCGCCTTGAGGTTGTCCTTGAGCTGATCGAGTGTGCGCGCGCCGATGATGGGCGCGACCACTCCCGGGCGCGAGCGCACCCATGCTAGCGCTACGCGTGCCGGGGTCGAGCCACGGCGGGCGGCGACGGCAGCGAGCACGTCCAGCACCCCATACACGAACTCGCTCTCGTTGCGGCTGATCGCCGCGGCACGCCCCTTGGAGGCGGCCGTCATGTTGCCGCGCGAGTACTTGCCGCTGAGAACCCCCGAGCGCAGCGGCCCCCAGGGTGTCACGCCGAGACCCATGGCCTGGGCCATCGGGATCAGCTCGCCCTCGACGGTGCGCTCGAGCAGCGAGTACTCCACCTGCAGCGCGATCAGGGGAGCCCAGCCGCGGAAGTGCGCGTGCACCTGGGCGGTGGCGACCTTCCAGGCGTGCGTGTCGGAGAAGCCGAGATAGCGCACCTTGCCGGCGCTCACCAGGGTGTCGAGTGCGTGCAGCGTCTCTTCGAGCGGCGTGAACGGATCCTCCCAGTGCTGCCAGTACAGGTCGATGTAGTCGGTGTGCAGGCGGCGCAGCGAGGCCTCGCAGGCCGCGATTATGGCCTTGCGGCTCGCACCCCCGCCGTTCGGATCGCCGGGGGTCATGTTGGCGCTGAACTTGGTGGCGAGCACCAGGCGCTCCCGGCGGCCGGGGTCGCGCGCGAAGTACTCGCCGAGAATGCTCTCCGCATGCCCCTTGGTGTAGAGATTGGCGGTATCGATGAAGTTGCCGCCCGCGCCGACATAGTGGTCGAGAATCTCAGTCGCCCCGCGGGCGTCCGAACCAAAGCCCCACTCCTCCCCGAAGGTCATGGCGCCGAGGCAGAACGGGCTCACCCGCAGCCCGGAGCGACCAAGCGTCACGTAGTGGTTCAGCGGCATGGTGTTCGGACTCCTGTGGCTGTGGCGTGTGGCTGCGCCGCCGCTAGCGGCCGCCGCTGATCGGGAACACCTCACCGGTGATGGAGCGTGATTCCTCCGAGGCGAGGAACACGGCCAGCTGCGCGATCTCGCGCGGCTCGATGAGCCCGAGGGGCTGCACCTCGACCGCCTTGCGGGCCGCCGGATTGGCTTCGATCATCGCGAGGATGCGCTCGGTTTTCACCGCGCCGGGGGCGATCGCATTGACGCGCACCCGCTCGCGCACGAACTCTGCGGCCATCGAGCGTGTGAGGGCAATCACGCCGCCCTTGGCTGCGGTATAACCGTCACGATTGTGCTCGCCCTTGATGCCCACCATGGAGGCGTTGTTGATGACCGCACCCCCGCCGGCGCGGATGATCTCGGGAATCGCGAAACGACAGCAAAGGAAGGTGCCGTAGAGGTCGAGCTTGATGACCCGCCAGAATTCTTCCAGCGAGCCCTCGGTGACCTTACCGTCGGCATTGGAGGAGCCGCCGGCGTTGTTGAACAGTACGTGCAGTGCACCGTAGCTGCTCACCGTGCGCTGGATCGCCTCCCGCACCTCGGCTTCCGCGGTGACATCGGTGCGCACGAACAGCGCTTCGCCCCCGGCGCCGCGGATCGCGGCCGCAGCCGCCTCCCCTTCGGCGGCGCGCCTGCCGGTGAGCACCACGCGCGCGCCCTCGGCGGCGAACACCTCGGCCGCGACCTTGCCGATCCCCGAGGTGGCCCCGGTGACCAAGACGACCTTGCCCTGAAGACGTCCCATCGCCCCTCTCCCGCGTCCGCGCCGCAGGCCGGCGCTGTGGCGGTTGCGCACCTCAATCTATATGATCATAAAGTCGTGCGCAAACGTTCTATTGGCTTGCGCACCTTTATCGCCGAGGGGTAGCCGATGAGCAAGTACCGCGCCGTCGCGAAATTCCGCATCCATGCGGGCAAGGCGGAGGAGTTCAAGCAGATCGCCGCGCAGTGCCTCGAGGCCGTCAAGGCACGTGAGCCCGGCACCTCGGTCTACGAGTGGTTCATGAACGAGGCGGCGAGCGAGTGCGTGGTGCTCGAGACTTACGACAGCGCCGAGGCGCTGCTGGCACACACGCGCAACGTCGGTGCGCTCGTCGGACGTCTGCTGAAGCTCGCCGACTGCAGCGTCGACATGCTGGCCGACCCGACGCCGGAGGTGCGCGAGGCCCTCAAACGCATGTCGCTCAACCTGTACGGACGGCTGCAGGGTCGCGACTAGCCGCAACCGTTGCGCGCCATCAGCGCAGCGACTTGGCAATGTTCTGCTTCTGGATCTCGGAGGTGCCGCCGTAGATCGGCTCCACCCGCGAGGCCGTATAGATCCGCGAGATGGCACTCTCGGTCATGTAGCCGAAACCACCGTGCAGCTGCAGGCACGCGTCCGCGGTGCGGTACACCATCTCGCTGAACCACAGCTTCGCGGTGGTCGCCGTGAGGACGTCCAGCTTGCCGGCGACCAGCTGGCGCAGCAGGCTCTCGCGGAAGGCCGTGCCGACGACGATGTCCGTCTTCATCTCGGCGAGCTTGAACTGGGTGTTCTGGAACTCGAACACCGCCTGCCCGAACACCTTGCGGTTCTTGACATACTCGAGGGTGATGC
>Ga0335080_10002336_pt1 | contig 18898 bp, 15 predicted proteins | sample Lox_Sample_34_FD_206720 | JGI IMG/M metagenome (GOLD analysis project Ga0335080, IMG submission 206720) | Soil microbial communities from Loxahatchee National Wildlife Refuge, Florida, United States - Lox_Sample_3.4 | ecosystem: Environmental > Terrestrial > Soil > Wetlands | place: USA...
CGTTCGGCATCTATCCGGGCACGTTCGGCCCTGACCAGTTCCTCTGGGTCGCCGAGCCGGGCGAGCACTTCCCTGACATGTGCCGGATCCGCCGCTCCATCCGGCCCGACCTCCCGTTCGATCCGGTTCCTGGTGCTCCCTATGAATGCGATCCGGCTGCCTTTGGGAAGGTAGCGCGTGCCCGCGACGGTCACCTTGGTCAGGTAATCCAGGATGAGCCTGTCGCCGGACAGGTTCGCGGGGACCTTCATGCCCAGATAATCCCCTCAATGCCGCAAAAAATGTGGAGTCATGCCCTTATCGCGGCTTGTGTCGCGCCAGCCGCGTCCGGCCCGGCCCTGCGGGAATGCCGAAGGGGTGGCCCCGGAGGGCCACCCCTTACGACCGTGCACGCGGGCACCAGTGCGCCCGCTGGCACATGGACTAGAAGTCCATGTCACCGCCACCGGGGGCGGCAGGTGCCTTTTCCTTCTCCGGCTTCTCGGCGATCACTGCCTCGGTCGTGAGGAACAGACCGGCAATGGAGGCCGCGTTCTGCAGCGCGGAACGGGTGACCTTGGCAGGGTCGATGATCCCGGCCTTGAACATGTCGACGTACTCGCCGGTCGAGGCGTCAAGCCCGTGACCGGAAGACAGCGTCTTCACCTTCTCGGCCACCACGCCGCCCTCCAGGCCGGCGTTCACCGCGATCTGCTTGAGCGGCTCCTCCAGCGCCCGGCGCACGATGGTCGCACCGGTCGCCTCGTCGCCAGTCAGCTCGAGCTTCTTGAAGGCGTTGATGCCGGCCTGCAGCAGCGCGACGCCGCCACCGGGCACGACACCCTCCTCGACCGCGGCCTTGGCGTTGCGCACCGCGTCCTCGATGCGGTGCTTGCGCTCCTTCAGCTCGACCTCGGTGGCCGCGCCGGCCTTGATGACCGCCACGCCGCCGGCCAGCTTGGCCAGCCGCTCCTCCAGCTTCTCGCGGTCATAGTCGGAGTCGGTGTTCTCGATCTCGGCGCGGATCTGGTTGACCCGGCCGGAGATCGCATCGGCGTCGCCCATGCCGTCCACGATCGTGGTCTCGTCCTTGGTGACGACGACCTTGCGCGCGCGGCCGAGCAGGTCGAGGTCGGCGGTCTCCAGCTTGAGACCGACCTCCTCGCTGATGACCTGGCCACCCGTGAGGATGGCGATGTCGTTCAGCATGGCCTTGCGCCGGTCGCCGAACCCGGGCGCCTTCACCGCGACGGACTTGAACAGGCCGCGGATCTTGTTGACGACCAGGGTCGCGAGGGCCTCGCCCTCGACGTCCTCGGCGATGATGACCAGCGGCTTGCCGGACTGCACAACCTTGTCCAGCAGCGGCAGCAGGTCCTTGTTGGCCGACACCTTGGAGTTGACGATCAGGATGTAGGGGTCGTCCAGGACGCCCTCCATCCGCTCGGGGTCGGTGGCGAAGTAGGGCGAGATGTAGCCCTTGTCGAAGCGCATGCCCTCGGTGAGCTCAAGCTCCAGGCCGAAGGTGTTGCTCTCCTCGACGGTGATGACGCCTTCCTTGCCGACCTTGTCCATCGCTTCGGCGATCATCTCGCCGATCGCGGTGTCCCCGGCGGAGATGGATGCGGTCGAGGAGATCTGCTCCTTGGTCTCCACATCCTTGGAGAGCTTGGACAGCTCCTCGCTCACCCGCTCCACGGCGGCCTCGATGCCCCGCTTGAGCGACATCGGGTTCGCGCCCGCGGCCACGTTGCGCAGGCCCTCACGGACCAGCGCCTGCGCCAGCACGGTTGCGGTGGTGGTGCCGTCACCGGCGACATCGTCGGTCTTCTTGGCGACTTCCTTGACCAGCTCGGCGCCGATCTTCTCCCATGGGTCCTCGAGCTCGATCTCCTTGGCGATGGACACGCCATCGTTGGTGATCGTGGGGGCGCCCCACTTCTTCTCGAGCACCACGTTCCGGCCCTTGGGGCCGAGGGTTACCTTCACGGCGTCGGCCAGCTGATTCATACCGCGTTCGAGGCCGCGCCTCGCGTCCTCGTCGATCGCGATCTTCTTGGCTGCCATAGGCTTCAGTCCTCCCAGGACTTTGTGGCTGTTGAGGTGATCGAGCCGACGCCCGCGACGGCCGGCCGTCCCGGCGGCAGTCCCTTCCTGCCGCCGTGAGGCCTCATCGCCCCGATCATGCCTTGGCGTTGTCACTCTCGTAGGGAGAGTGCCAACGACTTGTTTAGCACTCTCGCCCCGAGAGTGCAAGCCAACCGGGAGGGCCCGGAGTGAGCTTGCCGCGAACGCCTAGGCAGGCCAGCCAGCAAGCCCGGCCAAGCCCGCGGCCCTGTCACCGGGGTCTCTGGCCATTCCGGTTGAGGGCACGGCTCCGGGGCCGGTATAACCGGAGTATGTCCGCAACGGAGAAGCTGGCGATCAGCCTGCCCAAGGACCTGATCGAGAAGCTGCGCCGGGCCAAGGACGAGGGCCGGATCGAGTCCGTTTCTGGGCACATCGCCGAGCTGCTCCGCCGCGAGGATGACTGGCGCGACGCCCGCGCCACCCTCGACCGCATCTTCGAGCGCTGCCCCGGCCCGGAGGCCAAGCATTACGCATGGGCGCGGGAGGTCCTGGGCGTGAGCCCCAAGCCCGCGGTGTGATCGGCGGGCGGATCCTCGACACGAGCGCACTGGTGCAGGCGGCCCGCGGCACGCCGTACATGCAGGCGCTGCTCTACATCAGCCACGAGCACCTGATCCCGCTCGTCATCCCCGCGCCCTGCCTGGCCGACGCGCTCGCCGGGCTCAGCGACCCCGAGCAGCAGGCGCGCCTGTTCGACCTGGTGCGCTCGCCCATCGCGAAGGTCGCGCAGTTCGGGGCGGCCGAGGCGACCGGGACGGGCCTGATGCGGGCCAGCGCCCGGCCCGTGAGGGCGACGACGAGCTCCGCGCACGCCGCCTACCTGGCCGCCGACCGGGGCTGGCCGGTGGTCAGCGCGCGCCCCGGCCCGATCCGTGCCCTGCACCCGGACGTGGAGATCGAGCCGCTGCCCTGACAGCAAGCAGCGTGGCGGCCGGGCCGCCGCCGCGGCCGGCCAGCGGGGATGACCATGGCCACCAGCCTGGGACGTGCCCGGGACGTGGGAGCCAGATGGCCCGGCACCCAGGGAACTGGGCGCCGGGCCATGGGCCGGTTTGGCCGGCAGAGGTGTGTGTCAGACGGCGCGTACCGCCGATGCCTGCGGTCCGCGCTCGCTGTTCTCGATGTCGAATTCGACCCGCTGCCCCTCCTCGAGGCTGCGGTAGCCATCCATCTGGATGGCGGAGAAGTGCACGAACACGTCCCTACCACCGTCGACCGCGATGAAGCCGTAGCCCTTGTCCGCGTTGAACCACTTGACGGTGCCCTGAGCCATTACCCAACAACTCCCTAACTACGCTCGGGCCTTTCAGGTCCCGCCCCTTGCTACCGCGGGACCCGTCGATCGCAGAGCGCTAGGCGTGCCAAGCAAGCGGGGCTTGCCGTTCTCGCCGACCGACAGCGACCGGACACGACCTTACCCCCTGTCACGCTCTCTCGTGACCGGTTACTCGCCTAACGCGGTCAGGCGAGTCACCGATGCGGATCTGGCACTCCGGCACCAGGGTTAACTCTGGGTGAAAACTGGCTGCCCAGCACCGGATTGTCAGCCGCCCGCGACCGCCGGGATCACCGATACGTGCGCGCCCGCCGGGACGGGGGTCTCCAGGCCCTGGGCGAACCGCACGTCCTCCTCCCCCACATAGACATTCACAAACCGGCGCAGATTGCCCGTGTCATCCACGATCCGGCCGGCCAGGCCCGGATAGGTGGCGTCGAGGCCAGCGAGTACCTCGCGCAGCGTGCCCGGATCGGCGGTCACTTCGGCCGACCCGCCGGTGTAGGTACGCAGAATGGTCGGGATGCGGACAGAAACGCTCATCGGGCAGCTACCTTTCCTGGCCGGCGCAAAGGACGCGGGCTTGGGCAATTCTTGATCGTGACTTTAACGCCGCCCCCGCGGCGGCCGCTGGCGCGGCTCACGCGGAGCCCGGGAGGGTGAGCGAGTCCTCCAGCTCCCGGAACGCCGCCAGCGTCGGGCGGATGGGCGCTGGCGCGGGCGATGCCCCGGCCACGGCGCCGAGCGTCTTCAGGCCGTCCCCGGAGTTGATGATGACGGTCTCGGCGCCGGGGTCGAGCAGCCCGCCGGCGAGCAGCTGCCGCAGCACGCCCAGCGTGACCCCGCCCGCGGTCTCCCCGAACATGCCCTCGGTGGCCGCGAGCAGCCGCATCGCGCTGACCACCTCGGGGTCGCTCACGTCGGCGACCGCGCCGCCGGTGCGGCGGACCACGTCGAGCACGTACGGCCCGTCGGCCGGGTTGCCGATCGCCAGCGACTTGGCGATCGTGGACGGCCGCACCGGCTGCACCACGTCGTGACCGGCCCGGAACGCGGCGGCGACCGGTGCGCACCCGCTGGCCTGCGCGCCGAACACCCGGTACGGGCTGTCCTCGACCAGCCCCAGCGAGATCAGCTCCCGGAACGCCTTGTCGATCTTGACGAGCTGCGCGCCGGAGGCGACGGGCACCACGATCTGGGCGGGCAGCCGCCAGCCGAGCTGCTCGGCGATCTCGTAGCCGATGGTCTTGGATCCCTCGGCGTAGTACGGCCGGACGTTGACATTCACGAACGCCCAGTCCTCGCGCTCGTCAGCCAGCTCGGACGCGAGCCGGTTCACGTCGTCGTAGGTGCCGTCCACCGCGACCATGGTCCCGCCGTAGACGGCGGTCGCCACGATCTTCTGCTGCTCCAGGCTGGCGGGGATCAGCACCACCGAGCGGATGCCCGCGCGCGCCGCCGCGGCGGCGACCGCGTTCGCCAGGTTGCCGGTGGAGGGGCAGGCGAGCACCTTGTAGCCCAGCTCCACCGCTGCGGCGAGGGCGACGGCGACCACCCGGTCCTTGAATGAGTGGGTCGGGTTGCCGCGCTCGTCCTTCACCCACAGCGTGGCCATGCCCAGCTCCCGGGCGAGCTGGCCGGCGCGGACCAGCCGGGTCCAGCCGGGCTCGGTGTTGAGCGAGGCGGCCACGTCCGGCGGCACCGGCAGCAGGCTGGCGTACCGCCAGATGCTGGAGGGCCCGGCCTCGATCGCGGGCCTGGTCAGCGCCGGCAGGTCGTAGCCGACCTCCAGCGGGCCGAAACACTGCGCGCAGGCGTGCGTGGCGCCCAGCTCGCTGACGGCGCCGCATTCGCGGCAGGCCAGATGACTGGCGAATCCGAACCGGGACGGGGTTTTCGTCGTCGTGGTACTCACAGGGGCGGGGCCTTTCTCCCTCATCTGTCCCGGCGGCCTGTCGGCCGCGGGCCGGAGTTGGCACCTGCCGTGACGAGGCCCCGCCTGGCGCCGCGCCATGCCGGGGTTCCCGGGGGTCGTCCCTCTGGAACAGCACTGCGGACATCGGCGCAGCTGGCCGGAAGGCCAGCAAGCAGCCTGCTCGTCACGGTGGTTGCCGGGGCTTCACAGGGCCGTTCCCTCCACCCCTCTGGATGAGCGTTATGCAGTTGTCCCCAGCACTCTAACCGATCCCGCCCGCTGCCCCTGCGGCCCGATCCGGTTAATCTCACGGTCATGGACGCCGATGCGCGGGGCAGGGTGCTCGTCGCCTCCAACCGGGGGCCGGTCTCGTTCCGGCTCAGCGAAGACGGGCAGCTCACCAGCCGCCGCGGCGGCGGCGGGATGGTGTCGGGGCTCTCCTCGGTCGCCGGGCAGGCCGAGGTGCTGTGGGTCTGCGCGGCGCTCAGCGACGCCGACCGGACGGCGGCCCGCGCCGCCCCGGGCGGCTACCTCGACACCCCGGACGCGAGCCTGGACGGCGCCGGGTCGGCGGTGCGGATGCTCGACATCCCCGCCGCCACGTTCGACCGCGCCTACAACGGGATCGCCAACTCCACCCTCTGGTTCATCCACCACATGCTCTACGACACGCCCAACCGGCCGCACTTCGGCCTGGCGTTCCGCCGCGAGTGGGAGTCGTTCCGCGCCTACAACGCGGCGTTCGCCGACGCGCTCGCCGAGGGCGCGGGCCCGGAGGGCCGCTACCGGCGCGGCGGGGTGCGGGCGATGGTGCAGGATTACCACCTGACGCTGGTCCCGCGGATGCTCGCGGACCGCCGCCCCGACGTGGCGATCGGCTACTTCTGCCACACCCCGTGGGCGCCGCCGGACTATTTCGCGATCCTGCCCGATGACGTCGCCCGGCAGGTGCTCGAGGGCGTGCTCGGCGCCGACCACGCCGGGTTCCACACCCGCCGCTGGGCCGACGCGTTCCTGGACTGCTGCCAGGCGGTGCTGGCCGCCGAGGTGGACCGGGCGGAGGGGACGGTACGGCACCGCGGCCACACCACCACGGTCGGCGTGCACCCGCTGGGGGTGGACGCCGGGGAGCTGCGCGAGCGCGCGGCCGCCGCGGACGTGCAGGCGCACGTCACGGCGCTGGCGTCGGCCGCGGGCAACCGCAAGCTGATCGTCCGGATCGACCGGACCGAGCTGTCCAAGAACATCGTCCGCGGCCTGGCCGCCTACCGGGAGCTGCTGGTCAGCTATCCGCGGTGGCGGGGGCAGGTGACCCATCTCGCGTTCGCCTATCCCTCCCGGCACGACCTGCCCGAGTACCGCGAGTACACCGCCAGCGTGCAGCGGCTCGCCCGGCAGATCACCGACGAGTTCGGCACCGACGACTGGGACCCGCTGGTGCTGCAGGTCAACGACGACTACGCCCGCTCGCTCGCCGCCTACCGGCTGGCCGACGTGCTGCTGGTCAACCCGATCAGGGACGGCATGAACCTGGTCGCCAAGGAGGGCCCGCTACTGTCAGAACGAGGCTGCGCGCTGGTGCTGTCCCGTGAGGCCGGCGCGGCCGCCCAGCTCGGCGGGGACGCGCTGCTGGTCAACCCCTTCGACGTGACCGGCACCGCGAAAGCGCTGCACGAGGCGCTGAGCATGCCGGATGCCGAACGGAAGCGCCGGGCGGCCCTGCTGGCCGAGGAGGGGGCGGCTTCGCCGCCCCAGGAGTGGTTCGCCGACCAGGTCAGCGCGCTGGATGCGGCGGTGCGGCAAGCGCGCGGGCCAGCGAGCCCAGCAGGGCGACAACCCCGTCAGGCCCGGCGACGACGAGGTCTGCTTCGGCGGCCAGCTCGGTGACCTCGGCCGACGAGCTGCACACGGTCACCCCTGGGTGCCCGTCCGCGCGCAGGGCACGCACCGCGCCGAAGGCCGCCAGGTCGCCGAGGTCGTCGCCCGCGAACAGGACCGCCCCGGCCTTACGTTCGGCAACGAGCGAGGTGAGCGCGGTTCCCTTGTCCGTGCCCGGCGGCCGCAGCTCGATGACCAGCCGTCCCGGCTCGACCGCCAGCCCGGTGGCGTCCGCCAGCCCCGCCAGCGGCGCAGCCAGGGCCGCGAGTGTTCCCTCCGGGTCGTCGGTCCCCCGGGTGTGCACGGCCACGGCGCTGCCCTTGTCCTCGATCCGCGTCCCCGCGGGCGCCCCCGCCCGGGCGAGCACCCCCGGCAGCCTCTCCCGCGCCGTCACCACCCCCGGCGGCACCGGCGGAGCCGTCAGCTCCCCGCCAGCCCACCGCTCCATCCCGTAGTGCCCCAGCACGATCAGCCCGGGCACCTCCCCCAGCCCACCCAGCTCCACCGCCACCCTGGCCGGCCGCCCAGTGATCACCGCCAGCGTCCCCACAAGCCCCGACAGCCCACGCAGCGCCGGCACCGCCCCCAGATGCGCCCGCGCCGCTCCCGCATCAGCCACGATCGGCGACAGCGTCCCATCAAAGTCCATCGCGACCAGCGCGCTCCCCGGATCGCGCCGTATCGCCTCCAGCCCCTCCCGCCCCTCCGCGGTCCGGGACACGGGCATCTCGCTCCCCTCAGCCCGTGCCATCGCGCCTTCTGATCCGCGGACCGATCCGTGTGGGTGCCCCGCCGGCCCCCGTCAACTCGCGGCCCCGTGCTCGGACGGCCCCGCGCGCATCCGGTTGCGGCGGGAACGCTGCCGGCGCAGCCGCTTGACCAGGACAGGGTCGAACCCGAGCGCTTCCGGCCGGTCGATGAGCTCGTTCAGCAGCTGGTAGTAGCGGGTGGCCGAGAGCCCGAGCAGGTCGGAGATCGCCTGCTCCTTGGCGCCGGGCTGCCGCCACCAGCTCCGCTCGAAGGCCAGGATGCGCATGTCGCGATCGGACAGCGTCGCCATCTGCATCCCGCCTTCCTCTTGCCCGGTGGCCGGCTGGGAACTCCTCATGGTAGTGGCCGGCGGGGACCGCTCTTAGTGGCCGGCAGGAGAGCCTCTTGTGCGGGGCCGCCGCGGGCGGGGCGAGCGCGGGCCGGGCGCGCACGGCCGGTGACCGGGGTGTGACGGCCAGCGGGCGGTCCCGGGCATTCTTCCCCGGCATCGAGGGCCGCCGGGCCTATGCGGCGGGGGGTGTCAGGCCGTACGCTCACCGTTCGTGGGCTCCTTCGACTGCCTGAGCTTCCTGACCGACTACGGCCTCGACGACGGGTTCGTGGCCTCCTGCCACGGGGTCGCGGCCCGCATCGCTCCCGGCATCCGCATCATCGACATCACCCATCTGGTCCCGCCGGGTGACGTGCGGCGGGGCGCGGCCGTGCTCGCGCAGACCATTCCTTACCTGCCGCGCGGGGTGCACGTGGCGGTGGTCGACCCGGGGGTGGGAACGACCCGGCGCGGCATCGCCGTGGAGGGCGCCGACGGCTCGATCCTGGTGGGGCCCGACAACGGCCTGCTGTCGTGGGCGATCGACCGGGCGGGCGGGGCCACCGGCGCCTACCAGCTCACCAACGGCGAGCTGTGGCTGCACCCGCTGTCGCAGACCTTCCACGGCCGGGACATCTTCATCCCGGTCGCCGCCCACCTGACCGCCGGGACCGACCTCGCCTCGGTCGGGTCGCCGCTCGACGTCGGCGACCTGGTGACGCTGCCCGCACCGACCAGCCGGGTGCACAACGGCGAAGCGGAGGGGGAGGTCATGTCGGTGGACAGGTTCGGCAACGTGCAGCTGTCCATCACCGCGTCGGACGCCGACCGGCTCGGCATCGGATTCGGCTCGTCGCTGGTGGTGCGCTGCGGCCGCCGCCAGCTGACCGTGCCCTACCTGGAGACGTTCGCCGCGGTCGCGCCCGGCGAGATCGTCGCCTTCACCGACAGCGCCGGGCTCATCTCGATCGCGGTCAACGCGGGCGACGCCGCGCAACAGCTCGGGCTCCCGCCCGGCGCCCACGTCCGGCTTTCGGCCACGCCCGCGTCCTAGACCCTGCCGGCCCTGGCAAGTGGCCGCGGCGGGCGCCGCCGGCCGCCGCGGCTAGAGTCGCGTTCCCGGGGGCCACGCACACCTTCCGTAGCATCCCCCGAGTGCCCGCGAACATGACAGAATGCGGGTGGTGATCATTGGCAGGAGGTGGCGGTGGCGCTGGGGTTTCCCCGCCGAGCGCAGACGGGGGTAGCCGCAGGTCTTGCTGCGGCGTGCCTGGCGCTGAGCGCTGCCTCCGCCTCCGCCGCCACCAGCAGCGTGCGCAGCCAGGAATGGTGGCTGACGGCGCTGCACGTGACGCAGGCGTGGCAGAGCACACATGGGGCCCGCGTCACCGTCGCCGTCCTCGACACGGGGGTCGGCCCGGCCCAGGCCGACCTCGCCGGGGCGGTGATCACCGGCCCCGACTACACCGGTTCCGGGCGCACGCGCGGCGGGCCGTTCTGGGGCACCCACGGCACCGCCATGGCCAGCCTCATCGCTGGGCGTGGCCACGGACGCGGCCACGCAGCCGGGATCATCGGCATCGCGCCGGCGGCCACCATCTTGTCGGTGCGGGTGACGCTGGAAAGCGACGACCCGCTGCTCGGTGACGCCAACGTCGCGGCCGGGCTGCCCGGCGCCATCGCCCACGGGATCAGGTACGCGGTCAATCACCATGCCGCCGTGATCGACCTGCCGCTGGACCCGGTCACCACCCCGGGGGCGCCCGGCTCGGGCGGCAGCGCCGCCGAGCGGTCGGCTGTCGCCTACGCCCTAGCCCACCACGTCGTGCTGGTCGCGCCCGCTGGGGACGACGGGGCGGGGACCGACGCGGTGAACTACCCGGCCGCCTACAAGGGCGTCATCTCGGTCGGCGCCTTCAACTCGGCGTTCGCCAAGGCCTCGTTCAGCAGCCACCAACCCTATGTGACGCTGACCGCGGCAGGGGACGGGGTCATCGCGGCGAACGGGCCGAAGGGCTACGCCCTGGTCAGCAGCACCTCCGCGGCCAGCGCGGTGGTCGCTGGCATCGTGGCTCTCATCCGGGCCCAGTTCCCGGCGCTGAGCCCGGCGCAGGTGACCAAGGCGCTCACGGAGAGCACCGTCTTCCGGCCCCGTGGCGGCCAGAAGGACGGATCCGGGGCCGGGACCGTGGACGCCGCCGCGGCGCTCACGGCGGCCGCGCGGATGACCGAGGCCCTGCCCAGCTCGGGACCGTCGGCGCCGCTGACGCCCCGCGCCCAGGAGCCCAGCGCTCCGGCGGTGCACGCCGCCTCCAGCAGCGTCACCAGGACCCTGCTCGCCGACATCGGCATCGCCGCGGCGCTGTTCCTGCTGCTGGCGCTGCTGATCCTCGGCTACGGCCGCTACCGGCGCCGCCGGGCCAGGGCGGCCCGGATCGCCGAGGTGCGGGCAGCCGCCCAGCCGGTCGTGCGGCGGCCGCCGCAGCAGCCGCAGCAGCCGGCGATAGCAACACCCGAGCCGGAGGATTACCACTACATCGCGGCGCCGCCCGGCGCGGGGCTCGCCACCAGCGCCTCCCCGCCCGCCAACGGCATCAGGTCCGGCAGCCAGCCACCGTGGGTGCCATGGGGCAGCGAGGGCAGCGAGAGCGGCTCCCCGCCCAGCGCTTTCCCGGGGAGCGCCTTCCCCGGGCCCGGTCAGCGCAGCGCCCCGGCGTCCGGCGCCGCGGAGGCGGACGACCCCACCTGGGGAGATGACTTCTCCTGGCCGGGGGATCCTTCCTGGGCAGCCGGGCCGGGCCAGGCCGGCCTCAAGCCTGCCGGACCCGCCCACGCTGGCCCCGGGCGGGCAGACAGCGCCGCCGGGGACGCCGAGGCCGTCCCAGGATCGGCGGCAGGGCGGCCGGGCGGGCCGCACCGGGTGGCCGCGCCGCGCACACCGGGAATTTCCGGCAGGCCGCCCTGGGAGCCGGCCCCCGAGCCAGCGGGCGAAGTACCGTGGAGCCAATCACCTATGCCCCAGACCGGAGGCGCGCGAATGTTCCCCTCGGGCCAGCCGTCAGCTCCCGCCGAGCCGACGCCAGAGACCCCGGCCCCCGGGCAGCCGGAGGCGGGGCTGTCGCCCTGGGACGCGATCGCGGAGGAGGCCTGGCCGGGCGGGCCGACGTCGTCCAGGCCGCAGGCCCCGCAGCCGCGCGGGCAGACCGGGCGCAACGGCACCCAGGGCCGGGCACGCGGCTCCGGCGACGACCGGCAGGACGACGACCCGGCGGCCAGCACGCGGCCCATCTACGTGTGGAATCCGGGCGCCTCGACCGAAACCATCCAGGCCGTCCCGGACGGCGACAACCACCAGCGCTGACAGGCCCGTGGACGGCGGCAGCCAGCAGGGCTGACGGGCCCGCTGGTCAGGGCGCCCCACCGGTGGCGCCGTTGAGCTCCGCCTTGCGGACCGACGCGTACATGGGCACATACTCCTGGCCCGACAGGGCCTGGATGGCCTTCATGACGTCGTCGGTGATCGCCCGGCGGACCTTCGCGGGCGGCCCCTGGTCCCGGTAGGCGTCGAAGGTCATCGGCTCGCCGACCCGGATGCCCACCCGGTGCAGGCCCGGGATGGTGCGGCCCGGTGCCAGCACCTGGTCGGTGCCGATCATGGCGACCGGGATGACCGGCATCCCGGAGGCGAGCGCCAGCCAGCCGACCCCGGTCCGCCCGCGGTAGAGGCGGCCGTCCGGCGAGCGCGTCCCCTCCGGGTAGACGCCGAACAGCTCCCCCGCCTGCAGCAGCTGAAGCGCGGCCTGCAGCGTGTCCTGGGCCGCCCGGGCGCTGTCCCGGTCGACCGCGAGCTGCTTGGTGGCGCGCAGGTAGGCGGCGGCGAAGATCTGCCCGGGCCGCATGCCGCCGGTGAAGTACTCGGACTTGGCGGCGAAGGTGAGCGGCCGGTCGAGCATGAACGGCAGGAAGACCGAGTCGACGATCGACAGATGGTTGGAGGCGACGATGGCGCCGCCGGAGGCCGGGATGTGTTCATCGCCGGTGATCTCCGGCCGCCACAGCAGGCGCAGGAACGGGCCGGCGACAACCCTGGAGACCTGGTACTTCACTGGATTCCTCCACCAGCCTGATCGGGTGTCGCCGGGCCGGCGCGCCGAGGGCTGCCCTAACGATAACCGTCTGGCACCCGCCGGTGACCGGACGGTACCCGGCCCGGCTCCGGTGCCGCCCGCGCCAGGTCACCGGCGGGCAGCGACGAGAGGATCACGACCACCAGCGGCAGCATCAGCGGCAGCGCGGCCGCGGGCACGGTGACCCCGGAATCCTCCGCGAACCAGCTGAGCACGGCGACCAGCCACACCGCGGACAGGGTGGCCCGCAGCAGCGGGATCTGCCGGTAGGCGCGGGCCAGCAGGGTGCAGCGCAGCCGGGCGGGCCAGGCGACGATCGCGCCCAGACCCGCCATCACGACCGGGATCACCGGGGTGAAGGGGCTGGCGGTGAGGGAGCCGAGGTTGGAGCCGATCTTCCGGCGGACCGTGGCGCCGGCGCCGCCGTGCAGCACCTGCCCGGCGAACGCCCCGATGTCGGAGTGCCCGGTGACCGGGACGAAGTAGTTGACGAGCGCGATCACCGCGACCAGCGCGAGGCCGCTGGCGCCGATGAGCGCCGCCCGCCGCCAGGTGATCCGCACCTGCGCGGCGGCCGCGAGCAGGACACCGAAGCCGGGCAGCATCGCGACGCTCCCGCCCACCTTGGCGCCGAAACCGGGCCAGGCGGCCACCACCACCGTGACCGCGGTGATCGCGGCCATAACCAGCAGCGCCCTGTCCCGCTGGCCACGCCGCAGCAGCGCCCCGCCGAGCCAGGCCGCGCACAGCAGCCCGGACGCGGCGTAGATCACGACCGCGTTGTTGCCCAGGCCGTAGAACCGTCCCGCCTCCAGCGCGGACAGGCCGAACGGGGTTTCCCGCGCCAGCCGGGACCCGGTGACCAGGTCGAGCCCGATCACCACCAGGGTGACGGCGGCGACCACGCCGGGCGGGCCGAGCGGATCCCGGCGCCATGGCCCGGCCAGGGCGGTGGCCGCCACCACCGCGGCCCACACCGCCGTGAGCGAATACAGCACGGCGGCGGGGTGCGGCAGCGTCCACCACGGCACCAGGCTGGCGAGGAACGTCCCGGCCGGCACCGAGGCCGCCCAGGCCCCGGCCGCCCGGGCCACCGCCCGGCGGCGAGGGCCGCGCCGCTCCCCGCGCGCCCACGGGATCAGCGCGATGAGGGCGAACAGCGCCGCGTAGCCGAACCCCACCAGCTGGTAGAAGGGCGTCACGGTGCGGCGGTAGACCTGGGCGGCGGTGTCCTGCGCGGCCAGCATGCGCACGGTGGCGGCCAGCCCGCCCGGCGCGGTGCGGGGCACGGCCCGCAGCGGCGATCCGGCCGCCGCGGACGGCACCGGCCTGCCGAGCCAGCCCAGCACGGACGGGGTCAGGTCGGTCAGCGTCACCATCCCCGGCCGCCGGGTGGAGGCCGCCGTCAGCAGCCCGCCGGCGAAGCCCGGCCCGCTCACCACGATCACCCGCAGGTGGGGCTCGGTCCCGTCGCCCGGCGCGGCGACCACCAGGGCCGAGCCAGCGGGCAGCGCGGCGGCGATCCGGCCCAGCTGCCGGTCGGCCGCCCGCACCGCCGCCGCCCGCGCGGACGCCCCGGCCGCGCCCGGCGCCGTGGGCAGGTCGCCGAGGTCGGCGACGGTCAGCGGGCAGCGGGCCAGCACGGCCGCGGTCAGCGCGGCCGCGGACGGGAGGTAGGAGCCGACCCGGCCGGCCGGGCTGGCCAGCGCCAGCGCCGCGCCGGGCCCGGCCGCGGTGGCGCACCGGCCCGGGCCGGGCGCGGCGGCGAGCAGGCCCCACTGCGGGCCGTAGTGGAACCGGGAGTTGTAGGCGACCAGGCCCGCCATGCCGGGCACCCGCGCCGGGGCGGGCACGCCCGGGTGCCGGGTGCCGGGTGGCTGGGCGCGGGACGGCTGGGCGCGGGACGGCTGGGCCGCGACGGCGGGATCCGCCGGGCACGGGCCGGCTGCGGGATGCGGGACGGCCGCGCGGGCAGCGGCGTTCAGCGTGAGCCACCCGTCGGCCGGGCAGGTGAGCGGATGGACGCCGCTGACGACCAGGGACCCGGCCGACCCCTCGCGGGCCAGCCGCCAGAGCACCGGGGTGGCGGTGGGCGAGACGTCGCTCCAGCGGAGCCCGCCGATCCCGACCAGGACCACGTGCGTGACCGCGGGAGCGCCGGGCCCGGCAGCCCCGCCGTTGCCGGCTGCCTGGCTCGTGCCCGTCACCCGGGCCGCGCCAGCACCGCTGGCCATGGCCGTGGCGGGCGCGGCCAGGGCCAGGATCGCGGCGCCGGCGGCCAGTGCCCTGCCCACGGTCACGTGCACGCCGTCAACCGTATCCAGGGCCGGAGGGTCACGCCGCCCACCCCGGGCAGCGCGGCCAGCGGCCCGGGCGCTAGGTGCAGATGTTCTGGCTGGCGGTCCTGGGCGCGAAGCTGGAGGCCGGTTCCGGGGTCGTGGCCGGCCCGGTGTAGGCGGTGCTCCCGTAGTTGCTGCCCAGCAGCAGCGTGACCTGGCCGGTTCCCGGCACCTCCTGCAGCGCGGCGCCGTGGACCTTGGCCGCCAGCAGGCTGGCCTGCTCCTCCTGGCCGGCGTGGTACCGGATCAGGGTCTGGGTCACGGTCTGCGAGGCGGCGCTGCCCGTCCGGTGGACCCGGAAGCCGTCCTGCTGGAGCACGGCGGCCACCGTGTATTCGAGACCGCCCGCGCCGGATCCGTTAAGCACATTGAGGGTGACCGATGCCGGTGATATCCGCGGCGCCGGCTGACGCTTCAGGAGCGCCTTGCTGACCGGCACATCGTCGCGGAACGCCTGGAAGATCGCGCTGTCCTCGGGCTGGGTCCACATCACGTCGGCGGTGTCGGCCGGGTCGACGTAGGAGCGGGGGTAGGTGGGCAGGGTGAAGAAGGTCACCTGGCTCGGGGGCAGGCTCTTGAGGCTGGCCACCAGGTCGTACAGGCCCCTGATGCCGCCGAGCCCGCTGTCGATCGTGAGCGACTTGGTGGCCGCGTCGAGGAAGTGGTAGATCGCCACCGGGTTGAGCAGCCTGCTCTTGACCCGGTCCACCAGCGAGGACATGAAGGCCTGCTGGCGGCCGATCCGTTCCAGATCGCTGCCGTCGCCCAGGGTGTAGCGGGCGCGCACGTAGCCGAGCGCCTGCCGGCCGTTCAGCAGGTGGTGGCCCGCGCTGAGGTGCAGCCCTGACTTGGGGTCGTTGATCGGCGTGGTGTTGCATTCGGGCACCCCGCCCACCGCGTTCACCATGTCGCGGAAACCGGTGAAGTTGACCACCACGAAGTGGTCGATCCGGATGCCGGTGTCCGCCTCCACCGTCTTGACCGTGCAGGCCACGCCCAGGGCCGTCTTGTTGCCGTACAGGTTGCCGAGCGTGAACGCCTCGTTGATCTTGAAGGTGGTCGCCGAGGACGCCTGGCCGTTGCCCATCAGGCAGGCCGGGATGTTCACCCACGAGTCACGCGGGATCGACATGATGTCGGCCCACTTGCGGTCCGCCGCGATGTGCACGATCAGCAGCGTGTCGGAGTGGTCGGTGTTGAGCTCCGCGCTGTTGCCGTACCGCCGGGCCTGGCCGATCCGGGTGTCCGAGCCGAGGACGAGGATGTTTTCCGCCTGCGGGTGCAGATCGACGGGCTGGCTGCCCAGCACCCCCGAGATGTTCACCTGGTGCAGGTTCGCGTTCAGGTGCCGGTAGACGAAATAGGCGCCGAGCACGCCGACGACCACGATGACGGCCATGACCCCGGCCGTCCAGGCGAGGATCTTCTTCCGGCGGCCCGGGCGCTTGCCGGGGCCCGCGTTCCGGGGCGGGCCGGGGCCTTCGTCTAGGGGTGGGCCGGGGGGGCCGTTCTGGGGCGGAGGGGGGGCTGCGGCCTGGGGCGGGCCGGGGGCCTCGCTTGCGGGTGTGCCGGGGGCCTCCGGCTCAGCGGCGTCCATCGTTCCCCCGCGCACCCAGGCCTGACCCGGCGTGCGTCAGGTCGTGCGCGCCCCCGCGAAGCCACGTCGCGCGCCCGTCTCCCCGTCGCGCAGTCATTCCACTAGTGACAACGAGACAGCCGCCGGTAAGTTTCACAGTTGCTGCCATCACTGCCGTTCACCAATCACGCCATCCCCACAGGACTCAGTACCCAGAAGACCGGCCGTGGAAGCAGGCGAACTTCGCGGGAATGCGGACCGGCTTCCCCGCCCGGGGGACGCCAAACGTATCCCGCCGCGCGGGACCGGCCAGGCAGGTGGCGGTCTGTGATACTGCATGTCTATGGAGGCATTGTCGCCGGTGGTGGCGGTGCACCTGGCGCCGGATGCCTCGCTGGCCCTGACCGTCGGCAACGACGGAACGGTGCGGACGTGGGCCGGCGGCACGGTGACGGGCACGCATCGGAGCAGCGGGCGCATCGGGGGCGGCGGGCCGGCGGCAGCGACTCTTTCCGGTCAGGTGGTGACAGTCCTCTGGGAGACGGAAGGGTCACTCCGGCTGTACCGGTACGCCCCGGGTATCCGGCCGCAGCACCGCGTTTTCCCGGCACCGGGTCCAGTCATGGCCGTGGCACTTGCGCCGTCCGGCAATGTCGCCACGGCGGCCTGCCTCGACGGGACGCTGCGCGGCCTGGACGTGCGTACCGGGGAGTTCGGGTGGACGCTGGCCACCGGCGGGCCCGCGGTCCGGGCCCTCGCGATGGCCTCGGACGACGGCCCGGTCGTCGCCGCCTTCGAGGACGGCACCATCTGCCGCTACCGACCCGGGACGGCGGTCTACGAGCTCGTGGGCCTCAGGCCTGCCCGACTTCATGCGGTGGCGGTCTCGGCGGACGGGGCGGTGGTAGTGACCGGGGATGACCGCGGCAGCCTGTTCCGCTGGGACTCACGCACCGGTCCGGCGCCCCAGCACCGCGAGCTGGGCACGCGGGTGATCACCGCGGTGGCCGTCGACCGGGCCGGTGACCAGGTACTGGCCGGCGGGGACAACGGCAGGCTGTGGCTGCAGGACTTCGCCGGTGGCCCCGGCACCGAATACGTCGTGCCTGCCCAGGCCCGTCGCTCCGGCACCGAGGCGGCCGAGGCGCAACCCCCTCAGGGTCCAGAGGTTCGTGCTTCGTCCTCGCCCCCGTTCAGCGATGACGAACCTTCCCCGGACGGGGGCGAACCTCTGTCTGATGATGGCGAACCCAGGCACCCGGTAGATGACGATGTGCGGCTCACGGTCTACCGGCCGCCGATCCTGTCCCCCGACGTGTGGTCGCCGCTGCTGGTGCTCATGCACAAGACGACCCCGGTGCTGGAGCCTGGCCGCCCGCCGTTCGACCCCCTGGCGGAAGTGGAGGCCCGGGCCCGCGCCCACTTCGGCGGCTCGGCGCCGCTTCCCGCTGGCGAGGATCTCCCGCCGATGCTCATGCGGGGCACGCAGCTGCGGATCGTCCCGGACCTGCCCGGCATCCGGTGCAACCCCAGGGAGGCCGAGCTCGAATGGTGGGAGCCGGTGCACGAGATCCCGTTCCGGCTGGCCGCCGGGCAGGAGCTCGCCGGGACCGCCGTCCGCGGGGCAGTCCGGGTCTGGCGTGGCCCGCTCATCCTCGGCGAGGTGTCTATCACGATCCAGGTTGCCGCGGGCCCGGCCGATGGGTCTCCGCCGGTGGCCGCATCGGCCCGGGTGTGCCGCAAGATCTTCCCGTCGTACTCCCACCGGGACAGCGCGGTCGTGAAGGCCATGCAGGACTATGTCCGGGCAATGGGAGACGGGGACAACTACCTCATGGACGTGCTCGACCTCCGCTCCGGCGAGCGCTGGCAGCCTGGTCTGCGGGAGCTGATCTACACAGCGGACGTGTTCCAGCTGTTCTGGTCCCGCAATTCCATGCGCTCGCCGCAATGCCGGGAGGAGTGGGAGTATGCGCTGTCGCTGCCGCGGGAGCAGTTCGTCCGGCCCGTGTACTGGGAGGTGCCGCTGCCCGAGGACCCCGGGCAGGGACTGCCGCCAGCCGCCCTGCGGACGCTGCACTTCGCGAAGGTGCCGGTCGCCGGGCCTCAGCCGACACCGCCGGTGGTGATGCCGACGGCATCGGACGCGGTGGACCGGTTGTCGGCAGCACCGGTGTCTGCCGCGGCCCAGCCTCCTTCGGCCCCGCGCCAGGAGGCGCCGCCGCCTGCCAGGCCCTTCCGCAGCAGGCGGCCGGTGGTGATCGCCCTGATCGCCCTGCTGATCTGCGCCATTGGGGTGATCTTCGCGCTCCGCATCCTTGGGTGATCACGGCCAGCTTGCCGCTGGCCTGCCGTTCACACGTTTGCAGACGTCCGCTAACGGCTAAGCCGGTGTCCAGATGCTGCACCACGTCCAGCTGAACGACGGAGGGGCCATGGCGGTTGATGAAAGCGGTCCGGTCCACGCCGCCAACCTGGAGAAGATCGACCATGTCGTGGTCGTGATGCTGGAGAACCGGTCCTTCGATCACATGCTCGGCTACCTCTCCCTCAGCGGCAGGCGGCCGGAGATCGACGGTTTGCGTCCGGGCCTGGCC
>Ga0335080_10002337_pt1 | contig 18894 bp, 16 predicted proteins | sample Lox_Sample_34_FD_206720 | JGI IMG/M metagenome (GOLD analysis project Ga0335080, IMG submission 206720) | Soil microbial communities from Loxahatchee National Wildlife Refuge, Florida, United States - Lox_Sample_3.4 | ecosystem: Environmental > Terrestrial > Soil > Wetlands | place: USA...
ACATCGCCAGGGGTCTTTTCGGTGCTGGGGTAGTAGGAAAGGATCTTGACGCCCACCGGATCGAACCTGTTGGCTGGGATCTTATTTCCCGGGAAAGCAGTCTCCTGGAAGCGTCCGCCGGCCACCGCCACACGGGTCGCTGGATCGTAGATCGTATAGCTGGATCCCGCGGCCAGAAGCGCCGAGAAATCGCCGTTGTGCTCCGCCGGGGTCGGAACCGTGTTGGTGGTATCGTCGTGCCGCGGGCGGGAGTCGTGGATGCCTTCATAGCCGAACAGGAAGAAGGTCTTGTTCTTGCCGTTATAAACCTTCGGGATGTAAACCGGGCCTCCTACGGAGCCACCCCAGCGATTGAACAGGAAATCCGGGCGCGGCGTGCCGGCTTTGTTCAGGAAGAAATCGTTGGCCCAGAAGCTGGGTCGCTGGAAGGAATAGCTGACCGTGCCGTGCAGGTTGTTGGTGCCGGACTTGATGCTAATATTGGTGACCCCGCCCTGGGTTTGCCCGAACTGAGCGTCGAAAGTTGCGGTCTGGACCTTGAATTCCTGTACGATATCGGTGGGCGGTACATAGGATGCGGTCACCTGCATCGGGTTAGCGCGCGAAGTCGTAGGTGCGCCGTCGATCGTAATGTCATTGAGCAGGCCGCTGGTTCCGCCCATCGAGAAATTGACGATGTGCGTGGGCTCGAACGGCCGGTCCAGGCGAACACTGCCGTTGTATGTGACGCCCGCGGTCAAGCCGATGAGCAGGAACGGGTTGCCATAGGAAAGCGGCAGGTCGGAAACGCGCTTGGAGTCGATCACCGTGCCCATTGAGGCGCTTTCCGCGTTCAGGACCGGTGTCTCCGAGACGACGGTCACCTGTTGCTCCGACGCGCCGATCTCGAGTGCTATGTTGATGTCCAATCGGTCGGCCACGCGGACTTCGACGTCATTCCGGAGCGCTTTCTTGAAACCGCGTGACGTGACTTCAATCTGGTAGAGTCCGGGCGGCAGCAGCGGCACCCGATAAATGCCGTCGGCATTCGTGGTCGCGGTCGACCTGCTGCCTGTCGCCGGATTGCTCACGACAACGGTGGCGTCCGGCACAACTGCGCCGGACGGATCCGTAACCCGCCCGACAATGGACCCGCGCGTATCCTGCGACCAGCTTGCGGAGCCGATCAACAGCATCAGCGCGAGAGCGAACAGAAAATATCGACTTCTCATTATCTTCACCCCCGCATCACGTGGCGTGATGCTCAATCTCCCACAGGTTCTATCCGTTGCGACGGAAAAGCGGGCCTCCGGCGTCCGTGGGGCCATGGCGCCCACGCGGCGACGAGGCAAGGCGAAAGCCCGTGCTACGAGAATGATACAATGAGGTCTGAAACATGACACGTGCCCATGGGATAACTATGGGCGGAAGCGTGGTGAGTAACGGGGCTGGTAACGGTGTTAGCATCAAGAAAAACATGGGTGAGATGGAAACTGGGGCGATCCGGGAAGAGATCGACCGGCTGATTCAGAGTAAGACCTTCCAAACTTCGGAGGCCCACCGCCGGCTTCTACAATATTTGGCAGAACGTACCCTCGCCGGCGATGCCGACCGGCTTAAGGAATATACCGTAGGTCTGGAAGCCTTCGGTAAGCCCCCTACTTACGATCCGAAACACGACTCCATAGTCCGCCTGCAGATGGGACGTCTGCGTCAGAAGCTCGCGGTCTATTACCAGAGCGAAGCCAATGGCGACCCGGTGCGGGTTAGCCTTCCGAAGGGCGCCTTCAAACTGGTCTTCGAACCCAATCTGGGTCGAGGCAAGGACGAGGATGCCGGCAGGTCGTACAGGCGTGTTTACATCCTGGGCCTCGCATTGGCCCTCGTAGCAGTGTGGGCGGTCGCTGCAACGTTGATGGCTATCCGGGCTTCCCGGGAAGCGCAGGCGGTCGCGGAGAGTTGGTCGCCGGAGTTGGAGACGCTCTGGCGCCCCTATCTGGAGAGCAAGCGTCCGCTTCTGATCAGCCTGGGAACCCCGCTGTTCGTGCGATTCCCGGAATTCGGCTTCTTCCGCGATCCGAAGGTCAACGACTGGAACGAACTCGACAAGTCGGAGCGCTTCCGTGGGGTGCACAAGGCGCTGGGCGACAGGGAAATACTGCCATCCTACAATTTCACCGGCGCGGGAGAAGCCAGCGCGGCTTTTCTGCTGGCGCGCCTCCTGGCTACGCGCAAGCACGATCTGCAGTTGACCCGCAGCAGCATTCTCTCGTGGCAACAGATTGCCGACCAGGACGTCATATTCCTGGGCCCTCCTAAATTCAACCTGCAATTGCAGGAGACCGCGATGATGCAGGACATCCTCGTTGAGTCCGACGGAATCCGCAACCGGAAACCCCGCAACGGGGAACCTGAGTTCCTGGAAGACCATGTGGTACCCGGCAAACCGAGCGAGGGGGAGACCCATGCGCTGATCACGCGCGCGGCAGGCCCAAGTGGGACGGGCGAGTTTCTGATGATCGCCGGCAATGCGTCTCCCGATACCTTCGCAGCGGCGGAGTGGTTGACTCAGCCCCGGCGCGCGCGGGAACTCGTGAACCGCCTGCGGACTCGCGCCGGCGACGTGCCCAGGCATTTTCAGGTAGTGATCAAGGTGGCTTTTAAGCAGGGGATACCGGTGCAGAGCTCCTACGTATTCCACCACTCTCTGTAGGGCGCCTAACCTACATTCAAGGCCGCCACACCGGGCAATTGGATTCCAGCCAGGAATTCGAGAGACGCGCCCCCGCCCGTGGAGACGTGGGTGATCTTATCGGTGACGCCGGCCGCCTTAATCGCCTTTTCCGAATCGCCGCCGCCCACTACGCTGGTGGCCCCGGACTCGGCCACGGCCTTGGCCAGCGCGACGGTACCTTTGTCAAACGGCGGTTTCTCAAAAATCCCCATCGGCCCGTTCCAGACCACCGTCTTGGCACCGGCGATGACCTTGGTGTAGGCCTCGATTGTCTTCGGCCCGATATCGACCGCGATCTTGTCCTGCGGTATGGTCGCGACGGTCTCGTTCGGAGCGCCGGCCGCGATCTCGCTTACCACTACGTGATCGGCGGGCAGCATCAGCTTCCCGCCCAGATTGGCGAGCAGCTTCTTGGCGAGTTCGATCTTGTCTTCTTCGACGAGCGATTTGCCGGTGGGCAAGCCTTGAGCTCGAAGAAAAGTGTAAGCCATGGCGCCGCCAATCACGAGCTTATCGACGATCTTTCCCAGGTTCTCGATGACTTCGATTTTGTCGGAGACCTTCGCGCCGCCGAGTACCGCCACACAAGGCCGAGGCGGATTCGACGTGGCCATGCCGAGGTATTTCAGCTCCTGCTCCATCAGCAGGCCCGCGGCGGCCTTGGGGACAAATGGAATCATGCCCTCGGTGGAAGCGTGGGCGCGGTGCGCCGAACCAAACGCGTCGTTGATGTAGACATCGCAAAGCGCCGCGAGTTGCCTGGCAAACCCGGGATCGTTCTTTTCTTCCTCGGCGTGGAAGCGAAGGTTTTCGAGCAGCAGGACCTCGCCGGGCGCGGGCTTCATGGCGGCAACCGCCGCACCTACGCAATCTGGCGCCATTTTCACCGGGCGTTTGAGCAACTGTTCGAGCCGCGTGGCAACCGGCTTAAGGCTCATTTCGGAGTTGGGCTTCCCCTTGGGGCGTCCCAGGTGGGAAGCGAGGACCAGTCCAGCCCCATGATCGATCGCGTACTGAATCGTGGGTAGCGATGCTTTGATGCGCTTGTCGCTGGTGATTTCCATGACGCCCTGCTCGTTCTTCTGCAGCGGCACGTTGAAATCCACGCGAATGAAGACGGTTTTGTCCTTCAGATCGAGATCGCGGACGGTGAGAAAAGGCATAAAAAAACCTCCGATGATTTGGGAAATCAGAGGGTAGCATGCGGCACGGCGGAACGCTCCGGCCCCGCCAGCCTGGTTGAGGTTCCCCGATCGCGATCGCTTGGGACCGCGCTGCGCTTCATCGCAGCGCCTGTTCCAGGTCGGCGATGATATCTTCGGGCGCTTCGATCCCGATGCTCAGCCGCACGAGGTTCTCGCGAATACCCATGCGCTCTCGGTGCTTGGGCGATAAGTCGCGGTGCGAACTCATCACCGGATAGAGCGCCATGCTGTGCACGTCGCCGAGCGAGGTGGCGCGCACGATCATCTTCAGGGCGTCCATGAAGCGGAAGACCTCTTCCCTGCCCCCGCCCTTCACTTCGAAGCTCACCATGGCGCCATAGAGATTCGCTGGGAACAGGCGCCGAATCGTCTCGGCGTCGGGATGGCGCGGGTCGCCGGTGAAATGGACGTGCTCAATGCGCGGATGGCTCGCCAGCCACTGCGCGACTTTGCACGCGTTGGCGCACTGTCGCTCCATGCGCAGCGGGAACGTCTTGATCCCCCGCATGGTCAGATAGCACTCGAAAGGGCCGAGCCCGGGGCCCAGCGTGCGGCCGAGGGTCCGAAGATTTTCCGCGTGCGGCTTGTCGGTAATCACCGCGCCGCCCAGCACGTCGCCGTGCCCGGAAAGATACTTCGTCAGGCTGTGGACGCTGAAGCTCGCGCCGAGTTCTATGGGGCGTGCCAGGAGCGGTGTGCCGAAGGTGCTGTCCACAACCAGCGCGGCGCCGGCGTCGCGAGCGATTTCTGCGATGCGGTCGATCGCGCCCACCCGCAGCAGCGGGTTGGAGATGATCTCCATCAGGATGCAGCCCGGCTTCTCTGCGGCGGCCGCGGCCCGCACTCCGTCCAAGTCGCAAATATTGACGAAGCGGACAGCCACACCCGCAGGCTCGAAAACGCTCATCAGCAGGTTGGTCGTGGCGCCGTACATGGCGTTGGCGGCCAGCACGCTGCGCCGGCGGTCGGTGAGGGCGCAGGTGAGCGCCATGTGGATGGCCGCCATTCCGCTTGCGCATGCCAGCGCCGCAGAGCCGCCTTCGAGCGAACAGAGCAGCTCTTCCAGCGCGGACGCCGACGGGTTGTCATACCGCGAGTAGCAGTAGCCTTGTTCCTCGCCGCCGAAGATGCGGTCGAGCTGCTGCATGGAATCGTAGAAATAGCTCGTGGCCGTGTGAATCGGCGTGGTGACGGGGATGTGCGGCCCCGCCTGCTTGCGGTCGCCGGCGTGAACTGCCTTGGTGTGAATCTTCAAGCCGGCTACTTTCTCTTCCATCGAACTCCGCTCTTGGTGTCTTCCAGGATAATCCCTTGCGCCAGCAACTCGTCGCGAATCTGGTCGGCAACAGCGAAGTTCCGGGCCTTCTTGGCCGCCGTCCTTTCGGCGATGCGCGTATCGACCTCGGAGTCGCTGAGTTCCCCCGCCTTCACACTGGGCTTTAGGACATCGAACACGCAATCGAACAGGTTCAGGAATTGCAGTGCGCCGGAAGCGTTGCCCGCGAGAAACTGTTTGGAGTCCATCGCGCTGTTGGCGTCCCGAATGTACTCGAAAACGGCGGCCAGCGCTTCGGCAGTGTTGAGGTCGTCGTTGAGAGCCTCGCGGAATGCGTGTTCGGCCTCGGCGAGGCGCGCGGCGCCGCCAGCATTGTCACCCTCGGGAAACCTGTCCGTCTCCAGGCGCAGCTTGAAATTGCGCAGGCGGTCGATCGCGATGGCCGCGGCCTTCAGCCCGTCGAAGGTGAAGTTGAGCTGCTTGCGATAGGGCACCGAGGCCAGCAGGTAGCGGATAGACTCCGGCGTGTAGCCCTTGCCGAGCACGTCGCGGAGCGTGTAGTAGTTGCCCAGCGACTTGGACATCTTCTGGCCCTCGACCATGAGAAACTCCGCGTGGAGCCAGAAGCGGGAGAAGGGCTTTCCCGTGAGCGACTCCGATTGCGCAATCTCGTTCTCGTGATGCGGGAAGACGAGATCGACACCGCCCGCGTGAATGTCCAGCGTCTCGCCCAGGTACTGGATCGCCATCACGGAGCATTCGATGTGCCAGCCGGGGCGCCCCGGACCGAGTGGCGTCTCCCAGAACGGCTCGGCGTCCTTGGGCGCCTTCCAGAGTGCGAAGTCTCGCGCGTCGGCCTTTTCGTAGCTGTCCACGTCGACACGCGCACCGGCGATATTGCCGCTGAAATCATTGTGCGAGAGCTTGCCATACCCGGGAAAAGTGGCGATCTTGAAGTAGACCGAGCCCTCGCTCGCGTAAGTGTGGCCCGTATCGGAAAGCTTCGAGATAGCCTGCGCCATTTCCTGGATATGCTCCGTGGCGCGAGCCAGAACCTCGGGACGTTCCAGGCGCAGTGTGCGGCAGTCTTCCAGGAAAGCGTCAGTGTAGATATTGGTGTACTCGGTCAGTGGTTTGTGCTGCGCGACCGCGTTGCGAATGATCTTGTCGTCCACGTCGGTGATATTCATCACGTGGCGCAGTTCGAATCCATTCAGGCGCAGGCACTTGCGCAGCAGGTCCACGAACGTGAAGGAACGAAAGTTGCCGATGTGCGCGAAGTCGTAAACGGTGGGCCCGCAGGTGTAGATGCGAGCGGTGTTATCCCGCGCCGGCGTGAAGTCCTCCACCTGCTGAGACAGCGTGTTGTAGAAGCGTAGCGCCATGGATGTCGGGGAAATTCCATCGTAGCATGTGGTATCCTGCCCCGAGGAATTGAGGAGGGTTATGCGATTGCTTTGCCTGGCAGCCGCTGCCGTCGCATTAGTCTCGGGACAAAGCCGCCCGCTGGTGGACTTCGAGATGATGACCTGGCGCGAGGTGAAGGAGGCGCTGGAGCAAGGTAAGACCACCGCCCTGGTCTATAACGGAGGGACCGAGCAAAGGGGCCCGCAGAACGTGAACGGCGGCCACACGCTGATGGGTCACGCAACGGTGGTCGCGATTGCGGAGAAGCTGGGGAACGCAATTGCCGCTCCGGTGATGCCCTTCTCTGTGAATAGCGCTAGCGCGCAGTTGCCGGGCACGATCGGCCTCACCGGTCCACTATTTGCGACGCTGAACGAACAAGTAACGGAGCAGTTGATCAAGACGGGATTCAAGAATGTCGTCCTGATGGGCGACCACGGCGGCGGGCAGCGTGAGTTGGGAGAGGTGGCGAAGAAGCTCGACGAGAAGTATTCGCCGCAGGGTGTTCACGTGTTCTTCTGCGACGAGGTCTACCAGAAGGCCAACGACGACTTCGACAAATGGCTTGCTGCGAACGGATATCCGCTCAGTTCGCACGCGGGCATTCCGGATACATCGGAGATGATGTACCTCGGCGGCGACAAGGGCTGGGTGCGGAAGAACGAAATTCCAAACGCGCTCGGAGACCCGGTACGCCAGAGGGGTACGCCTCCAGACCCGAACGCGAGGCGCGTGAACAACGGCATCACGGGCGATGCGCGGCCTTCGACTGCGGAGCTGGGCAAGAAACTGTTTGACATGAAGGTGGACGCGGCGGTGAAGCAGATTCAAGGGTTTCTCGCTGCGGCCGTGAAGCCCGCTGCACAATGACACGGCTCATCTGGGGGCTGGCCGCGCTGCTTCTGCTGGCGCAGGAGCGGCCTGGCATCTTCCGGATCCAACCCGTACGGCCGGTCGCGGACTTACGCAAACAAGCCTTGGCTGCGAAACCACCGAAGGAAACCGGGGAGTTCTTGAGATCGGACCTGGCGGATCTGGCGAAGCTCGATCCGCGCATCAAGCTCGATATCCGATACGCGACCTCCGACAATTTCCTGAGCACACCTGTGTACACGACTGCGCGCGCTTTTTTGCAGCGCCCCGCAGCCGAGGCCTTATTGCGCGCGCTTCGCGAGCTCGTGAAGAAGGGATACGGCCTGCTCATCTTCGATGGCTACCGTCCGTGGTACGTCACGAAAATCTTCTGGGACGCGACACCGCCGGACAAACACGAGTTCGTCGCCAACCCTGCTGAGGGCTCACGGCACAATCGTGGTTGCGCCGTGGATCTGACGCTTTACGATCTGGCGACCGGCCGTGAGGTCGAGATGCCCGGGGTCTACGACGAGATGTCGCCGCGGTCGTATCCGGCTTATGCGGGTGGCACGCCGCAGCAACGAGCCCCGCGCGATTTACTGCGAGCGGAGATGGAGAAGCAGGGGTTCACGGTCTTCCAGTCCGAGTGGTGGCACTTCGACTATCGCGACTGGCGACGGTACGGGATTCAGAATGTGCCGTTCGAAGACATCCGGTAGCACTACTCGAAGCGCGCCGTCAAAGGAACGACGATCTCCGGATTTTCGGTGCGCAGCTCTTTGATTTCGTGCATTCCTTCGGCGGTCCAGCGATAGGCCTTCCGGGTTTCGGGATCGAGCATCCACACATCAGGAACGCCGAACTGGAGGTAGTCGTTCATCCGCTCCCGCACTCGAGAGAGGCGATCCTCTGGCGACAGGATTTCAATACAGATGTACGGGGGAGTTCGAAAGATCTGATCTTTGGGCCTGCCTCGAGAAGCACACAGACATCCGGAACGCGAAATCTGGTCGGGGACACCTGCACACGCTGTTCGACCACAACATAGATGCCGAGCTCCTTCTTGCGGCTGCCGAGGTAGAAGGCAATGGCAGTTTGCAGGTCCGAGTGGTCGTTCTCTCCTAAATTGCGCTCCTCAACGTATCCGTCCACGTAATCGCAGTCAGGCTCGTAACTCGTCGTCAGGTATTCGTCAACGCTTACGAGAATGCCGGTCTCCATAGATTCTCTGCCAATTACTATACCGCTTGCCTACAACCCTCGATCCATATATAGTGAACCTAGCCTGTTCCGAGGGGGAACCGGGATGCGAATTGTGTGGCTTTTCAGTGGGATCGCCCTGTTCGCGGCCGCTGCTGCTCACGGCCAGTCCACGCCCGGTTTCGCAGCCTCCGCCGGGCAGCGCACCCTCCTCAACCAATACTGCGCGTACTGCCATAACGAGCACACAAAGTCTGGCGGGATGTCGCTGGCGCAGCTATCGCCGGATCTCGCTGAGAAGATCGTCCGCAAGGTACGTGTCGGCCTGATGCCGCCGCCGGGGATGCCGCGGCCTGCCACCGACGCGGCAAGGCTTTTCGTAACCTCGTTGGAAACCACCATCGACACAGCGGCTGGACCGCAGCCGAATCCCGGCCGGCCGGCGCTACACCGGCTCAACCGCACCGAGTACGCGAACTCCGTGCGAGACCTGCTCGGCGTGCAGATCGACGTGAGCACCCTCCTTCCTGCCGACGACATGAGCCACGGATTCGACAACATGGCGGACGTGCTCACGATGTCGCCTGCGTTGATGGAAGGATACGTTCGTGCCGCGGGACGGATCAGCCGGGAGGCGATGGGCGACCCCGCGGCCCGCCCAATCACTTCGACCTACTCGATTCCCCGCGTCCTTTCGCAGGTGCGGCACGTCGAGGGTACGCCGCTGGGCACCCGCGGCGGGATGGCTGTCCTGCACGATTTTCCCGCGGATGGCAAGTACGTCTTCAAAGTCGGCTTTTACTATTCGCCGACCGGCCCCCTTTTTGGCATGAATCAAGGCAAGGGGCAGCAGATCGAGATCGCGATCGACGGCGCGCGAGTCGCCCTGCTCGACATCAATCCGGCTATGACTCTCGCCAGGGACGGCATCAAGACACCGCCGATCGACGTCAAGGCCGGGCCCCAGCGCGTGTCAGCATCGTTTCCGCAGAAGGCCGACGGGCCTATCGAAGACGAATACCGCATGGTGGAGCAAAGCCTGGTGGATGTCAGTGTGGGTACCGTGCCCGGCATGACCACCCTTCCGCATCTGCACGAACTCAGCATCACCGGACCGGCCAAAGTGGAGGGAATTTCGGAAACGCCGAGCCGGAAGCGCATTCTCACGTGCAAGGCAGCCGCTCCAAGAGACGAGATTCCCTGCGCGAAGCAGATACTGGCTCCGTTGGCGAGGCAGGCGTACCGGCGCCCTGTGGCGGAGAACGATCTGGAGCCGCTGCTAACCTTTTTCCAATCGGGGCGGAACGAGGGCGGCTTCGATACGGGAATCCGTACAGCGCTCCAGGCTATCCTGGCGAACCCGGAATTCGTCTTCCGCTTCGAACGAGCGCCGGCCGGCGTGGCGCCGGGCGCCAACTATCGCATCAGCGACCTGGAGCTGGCGTCGCGGCTCTCGTTCTTCCTCTGGAGCGGCCCACCGGATGAGGCGCTCCTCTCAGCTGCCGCACAAGGCAGGTTGCACGATACCGCGGTGCTGGAGAAGCAAGTGCGCCGCATGCTCGCGGATCCCCGTGCGGCGGCCCTGGCGACCAATTTCGCAGGTCAGTGGCTGCATTTGCAGAATCTGAAGATCGTTAATCCCGACCTGTTCGAATTCCCGGACTTCGACCGCACCCTCGCCAATTCGATGCGGCGTGAAACGGAGCTGCTGTTCGAGAACGTCGTGCGCGAGGATCGCAGCGTGCTCGAGCTCCTCACCGCGGACTACACTTTCGTGGACGAGCGGCTGGCCAAACACTACGGCATGCCGAACGTCATGGGCAGCCGCTTCCGGCGCGTCACATTGACGGACCAGAACCGCTTCGGAGTGTTGGGGCACAGCGGGATCCTTACCCTGACATCCACTGCGCTGCGCACGTCGCCCGTACAACGCGGGAAATACGTGATGGAGGTACTGCTCGGTGTGCCGCCTCCTCCAGCCCCACCGAACGTGCCGGCGTTGCCTGAGAACGCCGATTTGCGCACCGGTCACGTGGCCAGGCCGCTGTCGGTGCGCGAGAGGCTGGAAGAGCACCGCAAGAGTCCCGCCTGCGCTGGGTGCCATAAGTTGATGGACCCGATCGGGTTCGCGCTGGAGAACTTCGACGCCGTTGGCGTCTGGCGCACCAACGATAGCGGGTTCCGCGTCGACCCCTCCGGCACGATGTTCGATGGCGCGAAGCTGAACGGTCCGGCAACTCTGCGGCAGGCTGTGCTGAGCCATTCGGACGCGTTCCTCGGGACTTTCACCGAGAACCTGCTTGCCTACGGGCTGGGTCGCGTGCCGGAATCGTTCGATATGCCCGTGGTGCGGGCGATCGGCCGCGAGGCCTCGCGCAACGGCAACCGGTTTTCGGCATACGTGTTGGGGATCGTGAAGAGCGCACCGTTCCAGATGCGCAGAGCGGAAGAGAGCGAGCTCGCAAGCACCACTACGGAGGGAAATCGTTAACATGTTCCTGACCAAGAGACATCTTTCCCGTCGCACGGTTCTGCGTGGAATGGGGGCTTCCCTGGCGCTGCCCCTGCTGGATTCGATGGTCCCCGCCCAGACGCCGGTGAACCGGACGGCGGCGGCCGGGCGCACGCGGCTCGCGTGCATCGAGATGGTGCACGGCGCGGCTGGAAGCACCGGAGAGGGGTCGAACAAGCACTATTGGGCGCCCGCTCAAGAGGGGCGCGATTTCGAATGGAGTCAGTCGCTCGAACCGCTCGCTCCATTCCGCGAATACATCACGGTGGTCAGCGACACCGACCTCAATCCCGCGACGGCCTGGTCAGCGGCGGAAGAGGGCGCCGATCATTTCCGCTCCAGCGCCGTCTACCTGACAGCCGCTCATCCAAAGATGACCGAGGGCTCCGACTATTACGTCGGCACCTCGATCGACCAGCTCTACGCGCAGAAATTCGGGCAGGACACGCCGCTGCCTTCGATCCAGCTGTGTATCGAGATGGTGGATGCTTCCGGCGCCTGCGACTACGGTTACGCTTGCGTGTACGCCGACACGATCAGCTGGGCCTCGCCGACCGAGCCGCTGCCGATGACGCTCGATCCACGCATGGCATTCGAAAATCTCTTCGGTGAAGGAGGCACCCCGGAGGAGCGCGCCGCGCGGCTGAAGACCAACCGCAGCATCCTCGACTGGGTGTCGCGCGACGTCAACCGCCTCAAGCGCGGCCTCGGCCCGAGCGACCGCAGCCGGCTGAACGCCTATCTCGAAGATGTGCGCGAGGTGGAGCGCCGCATCCAGCGAATCGAGAAGTACAATTCCAGCGGAGAGGCGCGCGCGCTGCCGGCCGCGCCCCTGGGTGTGCCGGATTCGTACGAAGAGCACCTGAGGCTGATGTTCGACCTGCAGGTGCTGGCGTTTATGACCGACACCACCCGGATTTCGGCCCTGAAGATGAGTCGTGACGTCAGCGGGCGCGTTTGGCCGGACAGCGGAGTGAAAACGCCCTTCCATCCCTGCTCGCATCACGGAGAGAACCCCGCGAAGGTGGCGGAGTTCGCCAAGCTGAACCGCTATCATGTGAGCCTGCTTCCGTATTTCCTGGACAAGCTGAAGAACACGCCCGATGGCGACGGCAATCTGCTCGATCATTCGATGGTCCTATACGGCAGCCCGATGGGTGACGGCAACGTCCACAACCACAAGCGGGTGCCGCTCTTCCTCGCCGGGCACGCCAACGGGCAGCTCAAAGGCAACTTGCACGTCCGCATGAAGGACGGCACGCCGGTGGCGAATGTCCTGCTCACTATGCTGCACAAGCTGGGTGTGGATGTGCCCAGTTTCGGCGACAGCAACGGTGAGGTCGCGATATGAAACTGGCCCTTGGCTTCTGTCTGGCTGCCGTACTTTCCGCCGCTGACTCGCGCCTTTCGGAAGCTGCCATGCAGGGCGACACGGCCACCGTCCGGGCTCTCCTCAAGCAGAAGGCCGATGTCAACGGCGCGCAGGGCGACGGCTCGACCGCGCTTCACTGGGCCGCCTATCGCGACGATCTCGAACTGGTCAAGCTGCTGCTCGCTGCCGGAGCGGACGTAAGGGCCGCCACTCGGGAGGGCGCGATCACCCCGCTCTTCATGGCTTGCACCAACGGGACCGCCACCGTCATCGAAGCGCTCCTGGACGCCGGCGCCGACGCGAAATCCGTAAAGGGCAACGGAACCACGGCCCTGATGACCGCAGCGGCCTCGGGTAGCGTGGACGCGGTGAGGCTGCTGCTGGACCGTGGTGCGGAGGTCAACGCCAAGGAATCGGCTCACGGGCAGACCGCGCTCATGTTCGCGGCGGCGCTGAATCGCACGGATGCCGTCAAACTCCTGTTGGATCGCGGGGCGGACGCGAATATCACGACTACCGTCAAAAAGCTGGAGCGTGTGCGGTTCGATCAGGACGGCAACGTAGTGGATGCGCCCGCCGGCGGCCGGGGCGCCGCGGCTGCAGCGGCCGCCCCTCCCCTGGACCCTGACGCCATCCGCCGTGAGCTCGATTCGCTGGCGCACGCGTTGGGCCTGGCCTCGGCGGAAGTCAAGCTCGCAAAACCTCGAGCGCGAGCCGGGGATGTCGCCGCGCGAGCGCCGCGCAAGGTTGGGCCCGACGTGGCAGGCGGCATGACGGCCTTGCTCTATGCGGCTCGTGAGGGTCACCTGGAATCCGCGCAGGCGCTGGTGATGGGGGGCGCGGATGTGAATCTCGCCAGCGGCGACAGAATGACGCCGCTCGTAATGGCGATTGCTAACGGCCACTACGATCTGGCGAAGTTCCTGCTCGACCATGCCGCGGACGCCAATCGTCCGGCCGATTCGGGGCTGACGCCACTGTACGCGACCATCGACGTGCAATGGGCGCCCAAAGCCTGGTTCCCGCAGCCCAATATCACGCAGGAAAGGGTCACTTACCTGGAGCTGATGCGCGCGCTCTTGGAGCATGGCGCGAATCCGAATTCCGCCGTGGGCGAGAAGCTCTGGTTTCGCTCGTTCACCAACGACTACACCTGGGTCGATCCCGCAGGCGCTACGGCGTTTTGGCGGGCGGCCCAATCGAGCGACACGGCGGCCATGAAGCTGCTTGCGGAGCACGGGGCCGATCCGAAGCTGCCCAACAAAGCCGGAGAGACGCCCTTGATGGCCGCCGCCGGCATCGGCTGGGCCGCGAACTGGAGCGTCAACGCACCGGTGCCGCTCATCGAGGCCGTTAGGCTTTGCGTCGAGCTGGGCAACGATGTGAAAGCCGCCGACAATCGGGGATACACGGCCCTGCACGGCGCAGCCTACCTGGGGGACAACGAGATGGTGAAGTACCTCGTCTCCAAAGGCGCGGACGTCAAGGCCAAGAGCCGCGCTGGCGACTCCCCGGCCGACATGGCGAACGGGCCAACGCGTTTCGGGCAGCCTCATCCCGAGACGCTGGCACTCCTGGAGAGTATGGGATCGCCAAACTCCCACAACTGCCGTTCCGATCAGTGCGTGGTGCAGAGCGGCGCGAGCATCTATCAGCGCCCGCTAACGGCAGCGGAACAGGCCGACAAAGACGTCCTCGACAGATTCGCCGCGAGGCTGGGGTTCGGATCGGCGGTGTATCTGGTCGATCTCCCGGGGCCCGTCGCTCGCGGCAGCCGGTGATTCGCGCGCTTCTCATCCTGGCCCAGATCTATCCGGCCAACCTCTCGTTGGGCCGCTACTTCAATGCCGCGTTCGACGATCCGGTGTCACGGCTGGACCGCCGCCTCGCCGGAGGCGCAGCGACGCTCGAGTTCCGCGCCGGGCCGCTTGGGTATCTCCCCAGCCTCCTCGAACACTTGGACATCAACCCGGACTCGCAGGCGCTGGTGTTCTCCAAGACCAGTTTTCAAGCGCGGCGGATCGGTCCTCGCAATCCGCGCGCAATCTATTTCAACGATTCCGTCGCGGTGGGCTTCGTGCCGGGTGGCGAGGTGATCGAGCTGGCGGCCCTCGATCCGCGGGAAGGTATAGCTTTCTACACACTGGAGACCCGCACATCGGACCACCCGCGATTCGCGCACCGCGAGGTCTGTCTGTCGTGCCATCACGGGCCGGCCACGCTCGGAGTCCCGGGCGTTTTCGTGGGCTCGGTTCATCCTGACGGCACCGGCATGCCACAGCGGGATGCGGCCATCATCACGGATCACCGCACCGCGTTCCGCGATCGCTGGGGCGGGTGGTACGTCGATGCGGCGCGCGGGCGGCAGAAGGACCGCTCGAACGCAGTAGCCATCGATCCCGCCGAGCCAGGCTCCCTTCAACCGCTTCCGCGCTTCCAGGCCACGGAATACCTGGCGCCGCACAGCGACATCGTGGCTCTGATGACGTTCGAACACCAGACGCACATGACCAACCTGCTGACCCGCCTGAACTGGCTGACAAGGATCGGCGAGCCCTCGGCCATCGACGCCGCGCTCCGGGAGACCGTCGCCTACATGACCTTCGAAGACGAGGCGCCGCTGCTTGAACCGGTGGAGGGCGCTTCGAGCTTTGCGAACACCTTCGCGCAGCGCGGTCCGCGAGACCGCAAAGGCCGGTCGCTGCGGGATTTCGATCTCAAGACCCGCCTGTTCCGCTATCCGCTGAGCTACATGATCCACAGCGAGGCATTCGACGTGCTGCCCCTGCCCATCCGCCGGAAGATCTATCGCGCGCTCGAAGAGAAGCTCCCACCGGACGCGCTACAGATCCTGCGCGAAACAAAACCAGATGTATTATAGGCCCATGCGTCGAGTCCTCATGCCGCTGGTGGTAGCCGCCTTGTTCGCCCAGGAGAAACAGACCAAGCGCGAGCCCTCGCCTCCCACGAACCTCAAAGTGCTGCAAGGCACCTCCGGTGCGGAGATCTCCCAGATCATGCGGACGTTCACAGCAGGGCTCGGCGTTCAGTGCGTCTATTGCCATATCCAGGGCAACTTCGCGAGCGACGAAAACCCGAAAAAAGATGTCGCCCGGCGGATGATCTCGATGACCAAGCTCGTCAACTCGCAGTTCCCCGACCAGAAAATGCACGTGACCTGCTATACGTGTCATCGCGGCGAGGCGGAGCCGAAGACCGCACCAGAGCCGAGGGCAGGCGGTTAGGCGCGCTCCCTCAACTTGTCGAGAAAGGCGAAGAGAGCCACTCCCACAATTGCGTTCAGCAATCCGAGAGCGGCGGTCCGCGGCAAGTCCAGCGCGACCTGCTGGCTGAGCAGCGCACGCGCCATCACCCAGTAGAAGAACTGATGAAACGCGTAAAACAGGAAGCAGAGCAGCAGGCGAACCATACCGTTCTCGACGTCGATTTTCATGCCTACGCTGGCGGCGAAGTATCCGACCAGTGTCTTGTCGATGCCGAACATGCCCAGCGGGTTCTTGGACAGCGAATCCTGCGCCAGTCCGACCAGGGCGCCGATCATCAGGCCGCTGATCTGGGTGCGTCGCATGATGGCAAAGTACAGGACCACGAGCAGCGGCATCTCCAGAAAGCCGAGGAACTGGAAGAAAAGCGGGACGTACACCTGAAACAGAAGCGCCAACAGCGGCACCACGACCAGCACCCAGCCGCGAAAACGCGATTCCTGGCCCTCTCGCTGGCTGCTCAGCAGAAGGCGGTCGCCGGAGTAGGTCATCAGGGAACTTGGCCTCCCGGCCCGCCGCCGGCCTGGTTCGAGCGGCGCACGGCGTCGGGCGGCGGATTCTTAGGCGGTGCGCCGGTCGCAGGAGGCACGGCCCCATCCGCTTTTGGAGCGGGGGGCGCTGCGGGCTGGCCAAGTTTGGTGTAATCGGGCGGCTTCTCGCCCGGCCGGTTGTCCCCGAAATCGTGCCCCTGAGCCTGGCCAAGCGCTTTATATGCAGACTCCAGCCGGTCGGCCTCCGTCCCGCCAGGATTACCGGGCTGCACCGGCTGAACCGAGTTGGGAGCTGCCCCTGGAGGCGGTGGCGCAAGATATACCGGCTGCAGTCCCGGCGGGGTGTCCGGAATATCCTGGTGCACGCCCTCGACGATGATAAGGACGTCTTCCAGGCCGCGCTGCAAGCCCGAAGGCTCGACCATCACCTCTTTGAACGGCTGCGCGGCCCGCACCGACCTAACCTGTCCCACTGCGAACCCGCGGGGGAAGATGCGGTCGTCCCCCGAGGTATAAACCCATTCCCCGACGTCCACCTTGTCTTCGAACGGCACGTAATCGATGCGGCACTGCGGAGTGCCTTGGCCTTTGAGTGTTCCGCGAGCACCCCCCTTGGTCATCACGCCCGCGGCGAATTCCGGATCCGTGATGAGCTGCACCTGGCTCGCCATCGGATAGGCCGCCACGACTTTTCCGACAATGCCATCGGGTGTGACCACCGCCATGCCGCGCTGCACGCCGTTGACCGTACCGCGATCGGCGAGCACGACCTTCGCATTGGACCCGGCCCCGATGCCGAAGATCGTCGCGCCCAGCATTTTCGAAGGCGAGTGCGCCTGAAAGACCTGCAATGCCTTGGCGCGTTCGGCGGTGTTCAGCTCGTTCTTGAGGAAGGTATTCTCCAGCCGCAGCTTATCGACCTCCGCCTGCAGCTTTTTGTTTTCCGCGCTGGTGTCGTGCAAGAGTACGTAATTGTGGAGGAACCCGCTCCCGCCGCCCCGCACGCCTTCGATGATCCGCGCCAGCGGCGTGACCGCCGTCACGGTCCAGACGCGGATCATTCGCACGTCCTGGTCGTTCTTCGCCGATACCGCCAGCAGCACGAGCTGCGCCATGATCACCAGCAGCAGCACGGTGATGTTGCGGTAGCGGTTGAGCAGCGATTCCATGGGAAACGGTTTCAGGCATCAGGCTCCGGCGAACCGGCTCTCGCAGGGCACCGATGCTAACCTCAGTCTATCGAATCCTCCTCAAGCAGCGGAAACAAGCTGAGGCCTAATGCCTGACGCTTGAAGCCTAATCGATCGAAATCTTGCGCAGCAGCCGGAAATCGCTCAGCATCCGGCCAGTGCCGAGCACCACGCTGGCCAGCGGATCGTCGGCAATCGATACCGGCAGTCCGGTCTCTTCGCGGATGCGCTTGTCCAGATTCTTCAGCAGCGCACCGCCTCCGGTTAGCACGATTCCCCTATCGCTGATATCGGCGCTTAGTTCGGGTGGGGTCCGTTCCAGGGCCACGCGGATCGCGTTGACGATCGTGGCCACGCACTCACTCAGGGCCTCGCGAATCTCTGAGTCATCGATGGCGACCGTGCGCGGCACGCCCTCGATCAGGTTGCGGCCTTTGATCTCCATGGTGAGAGGCTTGTCCAGCGGATAGGCCGAGCCCACTTCGATCTTGATCGTCTCCGCCGTGCGCTCCCCGACCAGCAGGTTATACTTGCGCTTCAAATACTGCATCACCGCGTCGTCCATTTCGTTGCCGGCGACCCGCACCGAGCGCGAGTAGACGCAGCCGGACAGCGAGATCACCGCGACGTCCGTCGTGCCGCCGCCGATGTCCACGACCATGTTGCCGGAGGGCTCCGTGATCGGCAGCCCGGCGCCGATGGCGGCCACCATCGCCTGCTCCACCAGGTGTACTTCACTCGCCTTGGCGCGATATGCCGAGTCCATTACCGCGCGCTTTTCCACCTGCGTGATTTCGCTCGGCACGCCGATGACGATCCGGGGGTGTACCAGCATCTTGCGCCCGTGCGCCTTCTGAATGAAGTAGTTCAGCATGCGCTCGGTGACTTTGAAATCGGCGATCACGCCGTCTTTCATCGGCTTGATGGCGACGATGTTGCCCGGCGTGCGTCCGAGCATTTCTTTGGCTTCTTTGCCCACCGCCTCTACTTCGCCGGTGTTCTTATTGATGGCTACGATGGAAGGCTCGTTGACGACAATGCCCTTCCCCTTGGCGAAGACCAGCGTGTTGGCGGTGCCGAGGTCGATTGCCAGGTCTGAGGAAAAGAGGCTGAAAAGAGAGCGTAAATTCATGTATATAAAGGTAATTTCACTTCGGGAAGGACATGCCCCAATACCCCGGAGGAAGTCCTACTGAATGGTAACACAATGAAGGGTGAAGACTTGTGTTTTCCTGCCCGCTTTCGATTCACTGGATTTCGGCTCGTTCGTAGCTGTGCGATCCGGTTGAAATGCCGGTCGCGAGTGATAAGCGACAGGTCGTGTTGCAACACGACGGCAGCGATCCAAAGATCGTTGTCAGCAAACCTTCGTTTCGCGATCCCTGAAGG
>Ga0335080_10002338_pt1 | contig 18890 bp, 20 predicted proteins | sample Lox_Sample_34_FD_206720 | JGI IMG/M metagenome (GOLD analysis project Ga0335080, IMG submission 206720) | Soil microbial communities from Loxahatchee National Wildlife Refuge, Florida, United States - Lox_Sample_3.4 | ecosystem: Environmental > Terrestrial > Soil > Wetlands | place: USA...
AGCGGCGCCGACATCGCCGTCACCGATCCCGATTTGTTCGGCAATCACATTTCCGGCGGCGTCGAACTGTTCGGCCGGCTGGCTACCTCCAGCCCCTACCAGTCCTATGGCAGCGAAGCCTATGGCGCCAACTTCTCGGTGGGCACGCCAATCACCGAGCAGACCAACGTGCTGTGGCGCTACTCGCTGTACGATCAGAAGGTCACGCTCGGCCCGAACGCTCTGGTGGTATCGCTGCCGATCCAGCAAGCGGCGGCTGCGGGGCGGCAATTGGTGTCGGCGGCCGGCGACACCATCACCTACAACACCCTCGATAGCACCAAGAGCCCGACCAGCGGCATCAATTCGCAGCTCCGGCAGGACCTCGCAGGGCTCGGCGGCGACGTGAAATTCCTGCGCACCACCGAAGACGTTCGCTATTATCAATCGCTCAATGGCGATCTGGTCGCAATGGTGCGCGGCCAGGGCGGCTTCATCAGCGGCTGGGGCGGCCAACAGGTGCCGCTGATCAACAGCTTCTTCGGCGGTCCCTCGCTGGTGCGCGGCTTCGCACCGAACGGCTTTGGTCCGCGCGACCTCACGCCGGGCTCGACCATGGATAACGTGGGCGGCAGCATGTATTGGGCGACGACGGCGGAACTGCAGAGCGCGATTCCAGGAATTCCACAGGAATACGGGCTGCGCGGATCGGTCTTCGTCGATGCCGGCAGCGTGTTCCGCTATTCCGGACCGACAACGTTCGGCTCGCAATCGGTGCAGGTCGCCAACAACAATGTCATGCGCTCGTCGGTTGGCGTCGGCCTGACCTGGGCCTCGCCGTTCGGCGCGCTGACGGTCAATTACGCCGAGCCGCTGACAAAAGCCTCCTACGACGTGGTGCAGAAGCTGAATTTCAATGCCAGCCCGTTCTGAGCGGCCTCTACTGCTTCTTCAGCGTATAGACGTAATCATTGAGGCCAACTTCAGCAGTCGTGGCATCGACGAAATGGAAGTCGATCTCGCAGCCGGTTTCGAGCGTCTTGATGGCAGTTCCCGCAAAGCCGAGTGAAGCAGCTATCTTGTTCGGGTCGACCCTCTTGTCGTTGAATCGCATCTCGTCGAACGCGCCCTGGAACAGCCGATCAGGCGTAAAATCGCCGACCTTGTAGTGCGGAGCCGTGCAGGCAAACGGGCGCGGTCCGCTGATTTGCCTGGCGGCGATAACGATGGTCTTGCCGATCAGTCGCGTCGGCTCGGCGCCATCAGGCATATGATCCGGGTCGGCCCATGGCGCGAGGGTAGCGGCGGACAGCTTCCAGGCGCCGATATAGGAGGCATCTGCCGCAATCGCCAACGTCGCCAGAACCAAAGCCATGCAGACGAGAAACGCGTATTTCATGTTTATCCTCTAAAGACCACTCAGAGTTTTGACGCACCCGCCCTCGCACGGGTTCACCATGGGTTCCCGAGGCATATCACTTGCGTTCCCCAGAGCTCCATCAAGGTCGGAACCGCCGGTGAGCCCCACGCGTTTTCATCTTACCGCTTCGGGAGGCACCGAACGCCTGATCGTCGCCCTGCCGTCGGCGCGTTTTTCCGTCGCAAAACCATAAGCGAGCGCGAGCCGATCGAGGCATTCGCGAAGACGGCGCGAGAAATAATCATTCCAGCGCGCGCTCTTGAGACCGCGGCGCAGCCCCACCTGTTCCATGGTCATGCCCTTGACCAGCACGTCGTGGACGATCGCGGAGCCGTCAGCGCCGAGCTCGCGCTCGATCCGATTAAGCCTGAGCACGGCCCTGCGCTGAGCTTCGGTGACCGGCTCGCGCGTCTGCGCGCCATCGACATATTCGCGGGTAGGGTCGACCGCCTGCGGCCCGCGCTCGGCGCGCTCCCAGTCGCTCTGGAAGGCTCGCCCGGCCCGATATTGCGCATCGTCGATCTGCTTGTGAGAGTGCAACCGCCCGAGCGGATCATTCCGGATTGAGCGCAAGGCGACAATCTTCTCGCCCGGCTCCAGCGCGAGAGGGTCATCCACCTCGATCGAGGCGACTTCTGCATGGAGCGGCAGGTCCTGCGATCGGCGGTCATGAACCTTTGCCAGGCGGCGCGATCTATTGCGTTTGGCCACATTGCCTCCTTTGTAAGAATTAAGGTGAGTTCGGCGCGGCGCTCAGGCAGCGGCCACGAGCCGAAGCACGACCGGCAAAGCGGCGCGTTCGGACGCAGTGCCGTCGCCGCGCGTCAGGTGAAAATGCGGCCCGCAATAGCTCGAGCCCGGAAGCCGGGGATGGCCGCAGAAGGTGATGGGTTCGCCGTCCTTGTCACCGCCATAGGGATAGCGACAATCGCCCGCTTCGAGGTCAACCAGGGCCAGGAGCCGCGGCGTTATCCCCACGCAGCGCAACTTGACCGGCGCGGCGTGTCTCAGCGAGGCCGGCGGCGGCACCGACGCGGCTGGTGCGCCCTTTTGACGCTCGGGTGATCGGGCCCGGCGCGGCGCCTCGGCCTTTGCCAGCTGCCTTGGACCGTAGTTTGGTGGCCTGGGTCGGGTCAGCAGCCCCATGCGCCGGGCCCGGCCGATCGCGGCACTGCGGGTATAGGCTGTGCCGAATTTGCTGTTGATTTCGCGCGCTGCCTCGGCAAAGGACAGGCCTTTTGCCACATATTCACGAAGCGCCTCGCAATGGGCGGGCGCCCAGGAGAAGGATTCCATTCAATTCTCGCATTTCCCGTCGCCCGACCGGGGGCGACTCGGCTAATTTCCGGTATTCAGAAGCAAAAGTCAAGCTTGATTTACGATAACCGTAACTGTATATGTCTTCCGGGATTCGGAAGGAGGATTCGCCATGACGACGATTGATGCCGCCACGATCGTGCGGGGACTTAAGAAGACGGGGAAGTCGAAGGGAGGGCTTGCCGAGGCGATGGGCGTGCGCGCCGGCGCCGTATCGGAGATTTTGTCGGGAATCCGGCTGATCAAGGCCTCGGAGGTGCCGATCATCACGGAATATCTCAGGCTGAACATGGTCCCGATCATGGGCCGCGTCGGAGCCGGCGCCGTGATCGAGCCGGACAGCGAACAGGTGCCGCCGGAGGGCATAGGCGAGATCGAATTGCCCTTCTCAATCTCCGGGGAAACCATCGCCTTCGAGGTCGCCGGCGATTCGATGCTGCCGAAATACGAAAACGGAGACATTGTCGTGGTCTACCGGGAGCAGCGCCATCCACTCTCGAGCTTCTACGGCGAAGAGGCCGCGGTGCGCCTGAAGACCGGGGAACGCTACTTGAAGACGATCGAGCGCTCGAAATCGCCAAATCTCGTCAATCTCAAGAGCTTCAACGCCAAGCCAATCAACGGCGTGAAGCTGGAATGGATCGGCGAGATCTGCCTGACGCTGCCGCGCGCTCAGATCGAGCGGATGCGGAGCAAGACGGGTCGGTCGCGCAAGGGCCGTTAGGCAGACCGCCCGTTTCGGGAGGCGCAGGGCGGCCATGCAAAGGGGCGCCCCGCTTTCGATATTCGGAATTTGCCCATGACTATTTTCTGATTGTCGTAAATAATGCGATCCAGCTCGGGAAATGCCGGATTGCCTGCCGAATGCAATATTTCGTCGTGATGATCGACTATGGGCGCAGCGGCCGCGAGGCCGTGGTCGACCCAGAGGTCACAAGGCGCGAGGTGGTCGCGCGCGTGGCCTCCGGCGAATACAAGAACATCAGCTTTATCCACGAGGTCGTCGACCGCTCGGTCGAAGACGTCACCGAGGAGATCCTGGCGGAGGCCGCAATTCCGGAGATCGCACCCAGCGAGTCGGATTTGCAGGCCGGCCGGTTCGATCACGCCCGCGACCTCAAGAAGCACGAGCGGGCCTGACGAACGCGCACCAACCGGCCCCGGCTCGGCCGGGCCGGTTAGGCGCGTCCGACCTTACACCAGGAGCACGGTCGATCCCGTCGTCTTGCGCGCGGCGAGATCAGCATGCGCCTTTGCGGCGTCCTTCAGAGGATAGGTCTGGTGCACCTCGATCTTGACGGCACCCGACTGCACCACATCGAACAGCTCTTTTGCCATCGCTACCAGACTCTCATGCTTGGCGGCGTAGGTGTTGAGCGTCGGCCGGGTTACATACAATGACCCCTTCTGCGCGAGCAGGCCGAGGTTGAGCGGCTCGACGCTGCCCGAGGACTGGCCGAACAGGGCAGCGACGCCGAGCGGTGCCAGGCAATCGAGCGACTTCAGGAAAGTATCCTTGCCGACGGAGTCGTAGACCACGGGCACCTTCTTGCCCTCCGTGATCTCGATGACGCGCTTCACGAAATCCTCGCGCGTATACACGATGGTGTGGGCGCAGCCATGGGCTTGTGCAAGCTTCGCCTTCTCATCGTTGCCGACGGTGCCGATCACCTTGGCACCAAGATGTTTCGCCCATTGCGACAGAATCAGGCCGACGCCACCCGCTGCGGCGTGCAGCAAGATGGTGTCGCCGGCTTTGACGCGATAGGTCTGGCGGATCAGATATTGCGTCGTGAGCCCCTTCAGCATCATCGCAGCCGCAGTCTTGTCGTCGATCGAGTCAGGCAATTTCAGCAGGCGATCGGCCGGAATCAGCCTCGCCTCGGCATAGGCGCCGATCGGCGCCGCGCCATAGGCGACGCGATCGCCGGGCTTGAGGCCGGCGACGCCGGAGCCAACCTCCTCGACGACACCGGCGGCCTCGCCGCCAAGCCCGCTCGGCAGCTGCATCGGATAGAGCCCCGAGCGGTTGTAGATGTCGACAAAGTTCAGGCCGACCGCGGTGTGGCGGATCCGCGCCTCTCCAGGGCCCGGCTTGCCGACATTGACCTCTTCCCAGACCAGAACATCCGGCCCGCCGGTCTTGTGAAAACGAATAGCATGCGTCATGGCGTTACTCCCTTGAGCTGACGTGTTGAAGATTGATGAAGCATCCGGCCCGCGTCACGTTCATGCGTCGATCGCATCCTTGATGCGCTTGCGTGTCAACGGAAGATCGCGCAGCCGTTTCCCGGTGGCGTTCGTAATCGCGTTGGCGATCGAGGCCGCGGCCGGCCCCTGCCCGGTCTCGCCGCTGCCGAGAAACGGCTTTCCCGGCCGGTTGATGACGTGCACCTCGACCTTGTCGGGGACGGCATCGAAACGCAGGATCGGATAGGTTTGCCAGTCGGTGCTGGTAATCCTTGTCTCATCAAACGTCACGCTCTCGTAGAGAGTCCAGCTCATGGACTGGATGATCGCACCTTCGATCTGGTTGATCAGCCCGTCCGGATTGACCACCTGGCCGCTGTCAACGGCGGCGACCGCGCGCACCAGACGCGCGCGCCCGGTTTCGCGGTTCACCTCGACTTCGCTTGCGACAGCGCAATAGGCGGCAAGGTTCTTGTAGCGGGCAAATGCAAAGCCGTAACCGCGATCCGCCGGCGCTTGCTGGCCCTTGCGCCAGCCGAATTCACTCGCCGCCTTCTCGATCGCGTCGCGCCCGCGCGGATCGTCAAGATGTTTCAGGCGGAACTCGACGGGGTCGGTGCCGGCAAGCGCCGCAAGCTCGTCCATGAAGCTCTCGATCGAAAAGACGTTGTGATAAGCGCCGAGCGCCCGCATCGCGGAAATCCTGATCGGCATATCCGGGATGAAACGATGCACCACATGCGCGTTGGGAAAATTGTAGATCGGGATTGCGTTGCGGTCGCCGCCGCCTTCCGGCAACGGGATGGGCTTCGGCGCCGGCAGCGCGAAAGGATTTGCCATGTGCTGGGCCGCCAGCAGGCAGCCGGCCCCGCCCGGTCGCATCGAATGGGTATTGGTGAACACCTCGAAATTCCAACTGGCGATCTTGCCATCGCCGCCAAGCGAGGCTTTCAGCTTCGTCACCATGGCGGGCCCATAGGGCTCCCAGGCGTGCTCCTGTTCGCGCGTCCATTGCACGCGAACAGGCAGGCCGGGCAGTGCGCGCGCGATCAACGCGGCATCCGCCGCCGCATCGTCCGCCCCGTTGTGACCATAGCAGCCGGAGCCTTCGACATGGATCACGCGGACGCTCGCCGGTGGAATCCGCAACATCTCGGCGATCGCCTGACGGTCGGGATAAACGCCCTGGGTATGCGACCAGACCGTCATCGTCTCGCCAACGAATTGCGCGACCGCGCAGGACGGCCCGATCGAGCCGTGGGCCTGATAGGGCCGCGTGTAGTGGGACTCGATGGTTCTCAGGCCGGTTACGGTGGGATCGCTGCGCTCAAAGATGGTGGTATCCTGCGACGGCAACGACATCACGACGGACGGCAGCTCGTCGATTTTTGGCAGACGCGCGGTCTCCCGCCACTTCGCGGCTGCAGTCAGCGCCTTCATTGCCTTGACCGCCAGAAACTCCCTGGAGGCGACGACCGCGAGGAAATTGCCGTCGCGAACGATCTTCACGACGCCGGGCATTTTCTCGATCGCAGAGGTGTCGCAATCGACGAGTTCGGCGCCATAGCTCGGCGGGCGCACCACACGCGCATGCACCATGCCCTGCAATCGCACGTCCTGCACATAGGCCGGCCCGCCGGTCACCTTCGCCGGAATATCGACTCGCGGAATCGACTGGCCCATCACCTTGAAGGTCGATGGATCCTTCAGCCTTGATGACGGCTGCGCCTGCACATGCATCATGTCGGCGCGGACCAGGTCACCGTATGAAAGCTTGCGCCCGTCCGGCGCAATCACGGCGCCGTTCTCGGTTCGCAGGGTCTCCGCGGGCACATCGAGCCGCTGGGCGGCTTCAGCTACCAGCAGCGCGCGCGTTTGGGCGGCGGCGTGCTGGATCGCCGTGCCGCTGTCCTTGGTCGAGTTGCTGCCGGAACTATAGCCCTCATTGGGCGTGAGCTTCGTGTCGGCGGTCACGAGCTTCAACGACGCAAAGGGAACGTCGAGCTCTTCGGCTGCGATTTGCTGGAACGCGGTCTTGAAACCCTGGCCGAGCTCCGCCTTGCCGGTGAATACGGTGATCGAGCCATCGGCGTCGATGCGGATCCAGGAATCGAGATAAGGCGTCGTCTTCAAGCTGCCAGGCGGGCTCTGAGGCGGCGGGTTCGAAGGAGCCGCGGCGGGTGCGCTTTGATCCTGCGCGAAAGCATCGGCCAGCGAGAAGCTCACAATCAGCGCGCCGCCGCCTTTCAGCACCTTGCGGCGATCGAGGATTACCGGCGCGTTCATTGGGCGCTCCTCTTCTCGGCAGGCCACAAGTCGGCAGTATCCATCAGCCGCGCGGCGCGATGCACTGCACGCAGGATGCGCATATGCGTGCCGCAGCGACAGAGATGTGGCGCAAGCGCGGATCGAATCTGCTCGTCAGTCGGCTTGTGATTCTTCTGCAGCAAAGCCTGCGCCCGCATCATCATCCCCGCGATGCAATAGCCGCATTGCGCCGCCTGCTCTTCCATGAAGGCGCGCTGGATCGGTGCCGGCTCGGAAGCGGTGCCCAGGCCTTCGAGCGTGGTGACCTGTTTGCCCTCGAGCAGCACCAGCGGCGTCACACAGGAGAGCACGGCCTTGCCGTCGACGATGACGGTGCAGGCGCCGCACTGGCCGAGCCCACAGCCGAATTTTGCAGCATTGAGCCTGAGTTCGTCGCGTAGCACATAGAGCAGCGGCGTATCCGGCTCGGCGTCGATTGTGTAATCCCGACCATTGACCTTCAAAATCGCCATGGCTTTGCTGTCTCACTGCATTTTGTCGGCCGACGCCGACGGGGGCGCCAGAGAGGCGGTCTGCCTGCGCCGCGCCTCCTCGATGACCTTCTCAAGGCCGGTCCAGGCCGGCTGGTCGGTGAAGCGCGAGCGCAGATAATTCAATAACACCGCAAGCTGGGCATCAGTCATGCTGTCGGCGAAAGCTGGCATGATCGGGCTGCGCTCGCCCTCGACCGGCCGGACACCCGACAGCACGATATTGGCGAGATTGCGCGGATCGGGGCTGCTGATGGTGCTGGAGAGGGCAAGGTTGATACCGCCGTAGGGCGGCGGGCGGCTGCTGTCATGGCATGTCGCGCAGGCCGCCGCATAGATCGATGCGCCCGGCGAGTCCGCGCCTGTCGGAGCGGCCGACTTGACACGCGCCAGTGCCGCCTCGCCCCTGAGCTTGCGGTCTTGCGCCGGAATACTCGAGATGTCGGCCATATAGGTCGCAATTGCCCGGACGTCGCTTGCGGGCACGGCGGACAGATTGTTCACCACCTCCGCCATCGGGCCCCGCGCGGTGCCGTGATCGGGATGCCAGCCGTTACGCAAATAGGCATAGAGCGCCTGCGCATCCCAGGGCACCGGCGATGACGATCGCGCGTTGATCGCAAAAGCCCGCCAATGATCGACATCGCCGCCGGCAAAAGCGGCGTCGACGCGCTCGGCACCAAGCGCGTTGCGCGGCGTATGGCAGGCGCCGCAGTGAGCCAGCCCTTCCACCAGATAGGCGCCGCGGTTCCACTCGGCGCTTTTTGCGCTGTCCGCACGAACGCTGCCTGCGCGAAGAAAGAGCAATTTCCAGCCGGCAACGGCAAGGCGCTGATTGAAGGGAAATGACAGCTCGTTGTCGCGCGGCGGCGCATGCACAGGCTCGCGCGTCATGAGGAAGGCGTAGAGCGCGCGGTTATCTTCGTCGCTGACATGGGTGAAGTGGTCGTAGGGAAAGGTCGGATAAAGGTGCCGCCCCTCGCGATCGACGCCTGAGCGCATGGCGCGCCGAAACGCCTCCTCCGACCAGCGGCCGATCCCGGTCTCCGTATCGGGCGTGATGTTGGAGGAGAAGATCGCGCCAAACGGCGTCGGCACCGCAAGCCCGCCCGCAAAGTTCTTGCCGCCATGGACGGTGTGGCAGTTGTTGCAATTGCCGATCGCGGCAAGCTCCCGGCCGCGCTTTACAAGAGCCGCATCGAACGACTGGGGCGCTCGCGGATCGATGGCGGCAAGTGCCGGTTGCCAAGCGACCACAAACGCAGTTGCCACGCCGCCGACCAGCAGCGCCGCCACAATCACACCGATGACCCTCGCTTTTTTCATCCGTCCCAGCGGCTTCTTGAGAGTTCTTAGCACAAATCCCGGCGTCCAAGTGACGTTCGCGATCACCCCGAGGATGGCCCGCAGGAGGTAATGACCTCCAGTCATCACAAAACGTTACAGGAATGTCACACGCGCCAACAATGCCGCCCAACCTCGTGAAAGTTAATGACATTTCCCCAACACCCCCGGCTAGGCTCTCGATCGGGCTGAGACTCATCAGCGCTGTTCGCTTTCAGGGAGAGCCGATATGCCGGCCTACATCCATCATCACGACATCGGGAGGGCACCGGTGCTTTGTCCCGGCTGCATCGGCCTGCTTCCAATGGTCGTGCGCGATGTCGAAGCCCGATGGAACAAGGAAACGATCGACTTCATCTACGAGTGCTCAGACTGCGGCGCCGAAGTCCGGCAGAGCGTGACAAAGCCGAAATGGCGGCACTGATGGATTCGATCGTCCACCAAATCCGTCACGTCCGTGAGACGTCTCGCTCGCTCAATGCGCGCAGATAGCGATCACGGAATAGCCAAAGGGATCGACCCGCCCCGCCCAGCCCTCTGTCAGGCAGCAGCTTTTGTATCGGGGTGATTCAGATTGCACTCTCTGAAGTGATACGCAATTTCATCGAGCGCGCGCTGCTCCCACTCTTCGGCCTGGGCCAACCAGAACATCCTGCGCTCGGAATCCAACGCGGCGCGCTCTCGGCACATCTGCTCCTGACTGCGTATCTCCACGAGCCTGTTCATGAACCCACTCCAGAAGGATGAAGCCCATTGACACCGAAAAATGTAGCAGAGTTGGGAGTGAGTGTCTCAACTTCATGTGAGCATGCTGTGTCTGCGAAAGCGACAGGCGCCGCAATGCAACATGACAGATTACATGCACGCGTCGCACTGAATTCCTTCATTCATCGGCGCACATAGCAGTGGAATCCGCCATACACTCCGGATCGATCCAGTTCATAACCGACTGCGCTGCGGTCTTCGTCGCGGCGCCAGATTTCCCCAAGATCCGCAAGCGCCGGCGCTTCCAAAGGCGACTTGACCCCGGCGGTACGGAAGATGACGCTCACCTCATCGCTGCCGGCACGATCGATCGCATCCCACAGCATGCGGATCTCGTCCGCGGACATCCAGTCCTGGGAGTCCAGCAGCACGACAGCATCAACCTCGCGCGCCGGAAGATCTTGCAGAAACTGACGAAGCCTTGCGTGGACCGGAATGATCACACCGGCATCGTTGCGCATGCGCGCGAACTTGCTCCTCTGCAAATAGGGCGGCAGACAGCGATCGCCAGGACCGCGATAACGAAGGCGCAGGGCTTGCCAGGCGAAATAATTGGCCTCGCTCGGATGGGCGTTGATGAGGCGTAGAATCCGCTGATGCAGCACCTCATTGAGGGGCGCGCCGCCTGCGAGCAAAGCCCGCTGCGGCGGCGGCATGCCGATCGAAAACAACAGCGCCGGCGTCCGCGTCAAGTAACGCACCACGCGCGAGTGGAACAGGCGGTGTAAACGGTCCATCGCCTCGATGCGCGCCGGAGCCTCGGGTGCGGCGGTCAGCAAGGCCGCAAGATCGATTCCCGCAAGCCTTGCCACGATATGCGTCAAGCCGATCAAACGGCCGAGCAGTCCATGACGATAAAACCCGTCGGTGAAATAGGCGTGGCGCGGACGGCCGATGATGTTGCGCTTGTCCCAATAGGCCCGCGCTTCGCAATCGAGCAACGGCCGCAACCGTTCACGATAGAGCTGCGCATTGGGCGGTGACGCGGCCTCGCCGAAGAACTGCCAGAACTCGCGATAGTCGGAAAAGGCGCGGATGCCCGCGAGCTTCAGCTTGAGCAGCGCAAGATGGGCTTCGTTCAGATCGACGGCATAGACCTGGGCCGGCTGCGCCGTCAGATAGGAAAGCGCGTTGCAGCCGCCGGAAGAGATGGTGACGATGGTCGAACCCAATGGCAATTGCAGGGCGGCGAGGTCCGCCTCCGGGTCTTCCCAGATTTGAGTGTAGACCAGGCGACGGAACCAGAACGCATAGATTTTGTCCCAGATCGTCGTTTCATTCCGTGTCCTGCCGTTGCGCGCAGCATTCGCGATCAACTGCGTATTCATCCGAACCTCAAATCAACAGTGCAGCGACGCTATCGCGCGCGCCTTGCACTTTTGCGACAACCTTCCGATGCAAGGGCCGGGGTTGGTAACCATTTGTCATATGCTTGTCGCGCGAACATCGGAAGGAGGGAGCCAGCACTTGCAGCTGTGAGACGAGGTGAATGCTGGCTTGGTGTCCTGAAATCGGCCATGGAATCGCAGATCGGCCCGACGCCGTGCACTGCGCACACTTCTTCAGCATCGACTTGCCCAAGGAAAGGCCGGGTTCCGCAATCGTGCGCATGCCGCGGACGGATGCACTTGCGGACACGCCCCTCGCGCCATGCGACGTCATGCACACTGATCCACAGCTTTTATTCGTTGCGCGATCCTCCGATCAAATCATGCTCGCGCGGGAGCCGAGAACGTCATGAGCGCATGGGCCGCACTTCTCGCCGCCGGACTACTGGAGGTTGGCTGGGCGCTCGGACTGAAATACTCCGACGGGCTCACCAGGTTCTGGCCGACGGTCGCAACCGTGGGCGCGATTGCGCTGAGCTTCGGATTGATGGCGCTTGCGCTACGATCGCTGCCCTTCGGCACGGCGTACGCGGTGTGGACTGGGATAGGCGCAGTCGGTAGCATCCTTGTCGGGATGTTGCTCTATAGCGAGCCGACTGATCCGGTTCGTCTCGTTTGCCTCACGTTGATCGTCGCCGGGATGGTCGGACTGAAGCTGAACTCGCCGGTCTGAGCCGTCTTCCCTGCTCGACGCTCTGTTGCGCAGGCTTCGCCACGCCTCGACGCCGCCGAACAAGGCCAGCGCGATCGAGAGCGGCACCAGATGATACAGAAAACGGAACATCACGAGCACCGCGAGCATTTGCTCGCGGTCCTCGCTGCCAAGCCCGATCAGGATAGTGGCGTCGAACACGCCAAGCCCCGCTGGCGCGTGGCTGGCAAAGCCCAAGAGCGTGGCGGCGATGAAGACCGCCATCAATCGAAATAGTCCGACATCGAGGCCGGGCGGAATCAGGACATACATGGAGACTGCCGCAGCGGTGAGGTCGAGCAGGCCGACGAGGATCTGCAACAGCACCAGCGGACCGGATGGAAGCCGCACCAGCCATCGGCTCTTGCCGATGTCGCGCGGATGCAGCCAACTCCAGACCAGGAATGCGCCGACGCCGAACAATAGCGCTAGCGCCAACAGTCGATTGACGGTCGGCGAGAGATGATCGATGACGCCGAGGGCAGTCGGCTCGTACAGCAGACTGAAACCGAGCGCGGTCATGTTGCCAAGCCAGAAAGTGAGCCCGGTCAGGAAACAGATGTTTGCCACACCCAGGGCGCCGAGACCGTTGCCGGAATAGATCCGGTAGCGAATGACCGGCGATATCAGAGTCACCGCCCCCATGCCGTGGGCGATCGGATAGCTCGTGAAACTCGCAAGCGCCGCGATCCGGTAGGGCACATCCTTGCGCCCCATGGTATGCAGCGCCAGCCAATCATAGAGCGTGATGCTGCCATAGGAGGCCGTGACCAGCATCAGCGCGAGCGCGATGGTGCTGAAGTCGGTCGCCCGAACGACATCGAACACCTGACTGTAGTCGACGTTTTTGAGAGTGTGGGTGAGAGCAAAGATCGCACCGGCGCCGATCGCGACGCTGATCACTGCACCACCCAGGCCCTTGATCCGGGCACTCCCGAGCTTTTCCTTTAACCGTTCGAATTTCAGGGCGCTGATCCAGTCCGTGCTTTTCGGCCTCTCGGTCCGCCAACCGATTCGAGGGGGCCATCGGTTGATTTGACACGTTGTTGTGACAGTTGCGTTACTGGTTCCGCTGATTTCGTAAGCAGGATGTGTTAGCCGCGGGCCGGCGCCGGGATCAGGACTCAATATGGTCGCATCCCCTTCATGCTCGGTTTGTAAGAGACCCGCGACGCATTGAAGGGATTCGAGGTCTTGATGGAGAGCGAACTCGACTACGACCTCACACCGGATCAGTGGGAAACACTCAAAGCGCTGCGGAGCCCGGCGCCTGATCGGCGCAGCGTGAGCGGGCCAGTTGTCGCACAACTCGTCGCGCTTGGCCTCGCTGCGGTATCCGACGAGATTCCCGCAATCACCTATTGGGGACGCAAGGTGCTGGTCCGGGGCTCGGCGCGGCTGTGGGACGTTGCCGCCTGACCGGTTCAGAAGATGAGCGCAGCCAGCGCCAAAGCGATTCACCACAGCGATTGCCGCGCGCGCTCCGGCCAGGCGCGGTCATACTCCTCGCCACCGACCCGATTGTTGCTCATCTCGGCAAGGATCCGCCCCGGCGTCGGCAGCATCCCGGGATCGACGTGCTTGTCCGGATTCCAGAGGTCGGAGCGCACGATTGCGCGCGCACACTGGAAATAGACTTCTTCCACCGTCAAGACGACGACCGTGCGCGGTGCCTTGCCGTCCATCTTGAAGGAGGCGAGCAGCGCGGGATCGGCCGAAAGGTGCGCGCGGCCGTTGACGCGCAGCGTGCTGCCGGCGCCCGGAACGAGGAACAGGAGCGCGACCCTCGGATCGCGCACGATATTGCGCAACGAGTCGACGCGATTGTTGCCGCGCCGATCCGGCATCATCAGTGTCTTCTCGTCATGAATACGAATGAATCCTGGAACGTCGCCGCGCGGCGAGCAGTCGAGGCCTTCAGGCCCTGACGTCGCAAGCGCCGCGAACGGCGATTTCTCGATCAGCACGCGGTAGGACGGCGTGATCCGGTCGGCGACCTTTACGGTCGAGGTCTCGCCGGGGTGTCCGTAGATCGCTTCGAGTTGCTCAATGGTTGCGATGCGCGACATGCCCTCTCTTCTCCTATCAGGCCGCCTCAATCGCCTCTGATCACCCGCAAGAGCCGCCGCGCATGGTCCTCGGCGCGGCCGACATTGAGGATGGTGACATCGGCGGCTGCGTCATCGACCGCGCGCTGCAGCCGGCTCTCGATCCGCCCGTCACTGTGTCTCGCCCGCATCGCCAGCCGCGCGGCCAGAACCTGCGGCGGCGCCGTGATCGAGACGACGACGACATCGGCATAGGCCAGTCGCAGGGGGTGGACCACCATGCGCGAGACGTTGGCAACCACGGTGCGGCCGGCCCGGACGTCGTCCTCCACCGAATGCGGCAAGGCATAGCAGTGTCCATGCGCTTCCCAATGAATTGCAAAATCACCGCGCGCAAGGCCTTCCCGAAACGCCTCCGGCGAGAGCTGCTCGTTGTCTTCCGAAGATGACGCCTCCCGCGTCACCACGCGGCGCGGAAAGACAATGGCGCAATCTTCCGCGCAGGCGGCCTTGGCGATCCCCAGAAGGGTGTCCTTGCCGGCGCCGCTTGGGCCGACGACCAGGATGAGCCGGCCGGGACCTACTCCGGCCGGATTGCGCGCGGTGACGGTCGGCAGCTCGCTCATGCCACGCGCACCCCTTCCCGCCAGACGCTTCGCACGACGGGAATGTCGCGGGCGACATGCACGCGGATCAGATCAGCCCGCTTGCCGGGCGCGATTTCGCCGCGATCGGAAAGACCGACGGCCTCGGCGGGAGTCTTGGTGACGGTGCGGACTGCGGAGGCGAGATTGATCGCAGACACCTCCCGCGGCAACTGCAGCGCGGCCATGAGCAGGCTCGATGGAATGTAGTCGGAGGAGAGGATATCGAGGAGCCCTTCGCGCGCGAGATCGACAGCGGCGATGTTGCCGGAGTGCGAGCCGCCGCGCACCACATTTGGCGCGCCCATTAGGATATCGATGCCGGCGCGATGCAGGCCACGCGCGGCTTCGATAGTTGTCGGAAACTCCGCAACCGCCACGCGGTCGCGGACTGCGTCGACCACATTTTCCTCGGTCGTATCGTCGTGGCTGGCGAGCGGAATATTGCGGTCGTGCGCCAGCGCCACGATGTCGCGCATGTTGGTCGCAGCATATGCCTGCTGATAGGTCAGGCGGCGGGCGAACAACGCGTCAAGCTCGACGTCGGTCATGCCGCCTCCCTTGCCGCGATAATAGTCGCGGAGCTTGGCCTCGTCGCGGAACTGCCGCTGTCCCGGCGTATGATCCATCAACGACATCAGCCGCACGTCGGGTCGGCCGATGAGCTCCTTTGCTTCCTCGACGACGTCGGGCATCGGGACTTCGCAGCGCAGATGCAGGAAGTGATCGGCGCGCAAGAGATTGCTCTCGCGCGCCGCCGATATCGCAGCCGCCAGGATACCGGCGCGGCCGTCCACATCCTCGGCACCGTCCTCGCGCCAAACCCTGAGCGAATCCAGAACCGTGGTGATCCCCGATGTCGCGAGCTGCCCGTCATAGGAGACAACTGCCGCGATCGGATCCCAGAAAACCTTGGGCCGCGGCACGTAATGCGCCTCGAGGTGATCGGTGTGAAGCTCGATCATGCCGGGCATCACGATGTCTCCGGCCGCATCCTCGTGTCCCCTTTGCGCATCGCCCTCGCCGATTTCGACAATGCGTCCGTCCGCACAGGCGAGCCAGCCGCGTTCGATCACCCGATCGGCCAGAACGATCCTGGCGTTGCCGATGATGGTTTCGGACTTCGTCGAGCTCATCTCAGCGCTGTCTCCTCATGCCGCGGCCGCAAACGTTGTCACGTCGACCACGCGGTCGGCGATCAGCCCGCGAATTTCGTTGTCATGCACGATGGCGACAATGGCGACGCCTTCGCGTTTCTTCTCGTCGATCAGACCGACCACCACCTCGCGGTTGGCGGCATCCAGCGATGCCGTGGGCTCGTCCAAGAGCAGGATCGGATGGTCGGAAATGAAGCCGCGCGCGATATTGACGCGCTGCTGTTCGCCGCCGGAAAAGGTCGACGGCGGCAGTGTCCAAAGCCGCTCGGGAATATTGAGACAGCCGAGAAGCCCACCGGCCTGCCGTCGCGCCTCCTCGCGCGGCGTCCCCGTGAGGATCAGGGGCTCGGCGACCACGTCGATGGTCGCGACCCGCGGCACCGCGCGCAGGAACTGGCTGACATAACCGATGGTTTCGCGCCTGACACTGAGCACGTCCCTCGGCTCCGCCCTGGCGAGATCGATCATGTTGCCCTGGTGACGGATGCCGATGCGACCGCCATCGCAACGATAATTGCCAAAAATCATTTTCAGGATCGACGACTTTCCGGCGCCCGACGGCCCGGAGAGCACGACGCATTCGCCGGCATTGACCTGAAAAGTCACGCCGCGCACGACCGGCAACCTGACCCCACCCTGCAGATGCATGGTGAAGGTTTTTTCCGCGCTGGTGACGTCGATCATCGCAGGCATCTGTGCGCTCATGGCGGCAAAATCGAGGAGACAAGCAGTTGGGTATAGGGCTCGTGCGGATCGTCCAGGACCTGGTCGGTCAGTCCCGTCTCGATCACCTGGCCGCCCTTCATCACCATCACCCGGTGCGACAGCAGCCGCGCGACCGCGAGATCGTGCGTTACCACGATCGCGGCGAGGCCGAGCGAGCTGACAAGGCTGCGCATGAGATCGAGGAGGCGCGCCTGCACCGAGACATCGAGACCGCCCGTCGGCTCGTCCATGAACACGAGCCGCGGATCGGTCACGAGGTTGCGCGCGATCTGCAGTCGCTGGCGCATGCCGCCCGAATAGGTTCTGGGTGCATCGTCAATGCGCGCAACATCGATCTCGACGCGCTCGAGCCAGGAGGACGCCGTATCGCGGATGCGGCCATAGTGATTCCAGCCGACCGCCATCAATCGCTCGCCGACATTGGCGCCGGCCGAGACCGCCATGCGCAGGCCCTGTGCCGGGTCCTGATGCACGTAGCCCCAATCGGTGCGGAACAAGAATCGCCGCTCGGCCTCGCCCAGCGCATTGAGGTCGCGCAGCACGCCATCGCGCATGCGGTAGGACACGCGGCCCGCGGTCGGAGCAAGCTGCGCCGACAGCATCTGCAACAGGGTCGTCTTGCCCGAGCCGGATTCGCCGACGATCGCGAGCACCTCGCCGGGATAGAGCGTGAAAGAGACGTCGCGGCAGGCACTCAGCCTGCCGTAGGTCTTCGAAAGGCCTTCCGCGACCAGGAGCGGCATGTCGTTGCGATCGGCGCCTTGCCTCTCAGCCATGCGCACTCTCCTTGTATGGAGCAGCGCTTTGGCCGCCGCGATGGCCGGCCGCCTGGCGGCCCTCGCAATAATCAGTGTCGGAGCAGACGAACATGCGGCTGCCCGCATCATCCGTGACGATCTCGTCGAGATAGGCATCCTCGGCGCCGCATAGCGCGCAAGGCGCATCGAAGCGATAGCGCGTGAACGGATGGTCCTCGAAATCCAGCGACACGACTCTGGTGTGCGGCGGGATCGCGTAGATACGCTTCTCGCGGCCGGCACCGAACAATTGCAGCGCCGGGCAATTGTCCATCTTCGGATTGTCGAATTTCGGCGTCGGCGACGGATCCATCACGTAACGCGCGTTCACTTTCACCGGATAGGCGTAGGACGTCGCGATGTGGCCGAAGCGGGCTATATCTTCATAGAGCTTTACATGCATCAGACCGTATTCGGCGAGCGCATGCATGCGCCGGGTCTCGGTCTCGCGCGGCTCGAGGAAGCGCAAGGGCTCGGGAATCGGTACCTGATAGACCAGCACCTGGCCCGAATGCAGCCGCGTCTCGGGAATCCGGTGGCGGGTCTGGATCACGGTTGCGTCGACAGTCGAGGTCGTGGTCGCAACGCCCGCGGTCTTGGCAAAGAATTTTCGGATCGAGATCGCGTTGGTGGTGTCGTCCGAACCCTGATCGATCACCTTGAGCCTGTCGTCGGGCCCGAGGATCGCAGCGGTGACCTGCACGCCGCCGGTGCCCCAGCCATAGGGCATCGGCATCTCGCGGCTTGCGAACGGCACCTGATAACCGGGAATCGCGATCGCCTTCAGGATCGCCCGGCGGATCATCCTTTTGGTCTGCTCGTCGAGATAGGCGAAGTTGTAGGCAGGCCCGGTCATTCGGCGGCCTCCTGCAAGTTCTCCGATTCGTTGGCCGCTTCGGCGAAGTCCCTGCGCAGCTTGCGCAGCAGGCCGAGCTCGGACTGGAAGTCGACGTAATGCGGCAATTTCAGGTGCTCGACAAAGCCGGTCGCCTGCACATTGTCGGAATGCGACATCACGAACTCTTCGTCCTGCGCCGGCGCCAGGACCTCCTCGCCCAGCTCGCGGGCGCGCAGTGCGCGATCGACGAGTGCCATCGACATGGCCTTGCGCTCGCTTTGGCCGAAGGCAATTCCATAGCCGCGGGTAAAACAGGGCGCTTCCGTCGCCGATCCCTTGAACTGGTTGACCATCTGGCATTCGGTCAGCGCGATCGCCCCGAGCGGCACGGCAAATCCGACGTCTTCGGCAAAGAACTCGACCTCGACCTCGCCGAAGCGGATCTCGCCGGCAAAGGGATGGTTGCGGCCGTAGCCGCGCTGCGTGGAATAGCCCATCGCCAGCAGGAAACCTTCATCGGCGCGCGCGAGGTTTTGCAGGCGCAGGTCGCGATCGGCTGGAAAGCTCAACGGCTCGCGGGTGAGATCGCCGACCGGTGCATCCGCATCCTGTTGCGGTGACGGCTCGATCAGGCCGTCACGGCCCAATATGTCGGTGACGCGCGGCGTCGGCGCGGTCGATGCCTCTGCGGTCGCCGGCCGCTCCGGAACAAAGCCGTCGGCAAGTTGCGGGTCCAGCAGGCGGTGAGTGTAGTCGAAGGTCGGGCCGAGGATCTGGCCGCCGGGAAC
>Ga0335080_10002340_pt1 | contig 18881 bp, 13 predicted proteins | sample Lox_Sample_34_FD_206720 | JGI IMG/M metagenome (GOLD analysis project Ga0335080, IMG submission 206720) | Soil microbial communities from Loxahatchee National Wildlife Refuge, Florida, United States - Lox_Sample_3.4 | ecosystem: Environmental > Terrestrial > Soil > Wetlands | place: USA...
AAGGTCAAGGTTTGCTGCCGATGGCGATTGTTGCTACTGCTGGCACAACGGACTTCGGATCAATCGATCCGCTACCGGATTTGACGGCATTGGCCCATGAATGGGACGCATGGCTGCACGTCGATGCGGCATATGGCGGAGCGCTCCTGTTTTCCGCGCAGCACCGGGAGAAACTCGCAGGCATTGAGGATGCCGATTCCGTCTCAATCGACTTCCACAAGTTATTCTGGCAACCGATTCCCTGCAGCGTGTTTCTGTTGTGGGACGTACGCCATTTCGACGCGATCAAGTTCCACGCCGATTACCTCAACCCCGAACTTCACGAAGACGAAGGCATCCCGAATCTGGTGACGACCTCCTTGCTCACCAGCCGACGTTTTGACGCGCTCAAGCTCTGGATCTCTTTTGAGAGCCTCGGCCGCGACAAGCTCGGAGCAATGATCGACCACACGATAACGCTGGCCTCGCATGCGGCGGAGGTAATCCGGCAAGATCCCAAGCTCGAACTCATGGCTGAGCCGCAGATCAGCACTGTGGTATTTCGATATGCACCGTCGAGGGACGATGTCGACAACGATGCGGCTAACGCCCGCATTCGCCAGCGCCTCTTGGACTCAGGTGCGGCAGTTATTGGTCATACGCGTGTGCACAATCGGCAGTGCCTGAAGTTCACTTGCATGAATCCGACGGCAACCGAGGCAGACATGGAGAAACTGCTCGACGTTATTGTCCAGGAAGGGGATTGAACTCAAGACCCACCGCGAAGAATGGAAAGCGGTTTCCGGAATCGGCTAGGTGGGCAACGGTGTGATGAACTCTAACCCAAAGCAGAAGCCATTCCGCGAGCGGACGATCGCGGGCAGGCGCGACGGCGTTGGCGTATCGAACTCGACCTCCAGCAAGTCACCTGGATTCAGCAGGATACCTGCATACAGCGTCATGCCCCCCTGGCTCATTTCCGTCCCGCGGCCTTCGACTACGGTAGCCGAGAAGCCCTTGGAAGTAATGACGCGGACCGGGATGTCAACGGGCATGCGATCCCAGCGACGGGTTTTAGTAGAGTCCGCCATCTTTGCTCATGATCTGCTTTTGCATGATTTGTGCGCAAATTACCAAAGTGAAGGGATTTCTGCGGGTATACGTCCCAACCTCAGCCAACAACGTCCGCGATTGCCGTGAATCACCGCGTCTGTCCGTGCCAATCTTGTACAATTCGCGTGTGAGTGCCCGCGCAAGAATCTGCCTGGCGGTCTTCCTGTCGCTCACCGGCATTTTCGCCAAGGCAGAGTCGGTCTCCGAGCTTCATCCCACTGGTTACGTCAACGACTACGCTCACGTTCTCGACGCTGGCACGAAATCCGACATCGAAGACATGTGCCGCCAGGTCGACGAAAAGGCTCACGCTCAGATCACGCTGGTTACGATCAATACTCTCGATGGCAACGACATTGAGACCTTTGCGGTGGATCTGTTCAAGAAATGGGGGGTCGGCGCGAAAGGAACGGACCGCGGCGTAATGATCCTGTACGCCATCAACGACCATCGCGCCCGGGTTGAAGTTGGCTACGGATTGGAACCTATCTTGCCAGACGGGAAGGTTGGCGGCTTTCAGCGGGAAGCGATCCCGTTGATGCGCAGTGGCGACTACAGCCAGGCTTTGCTGCTAGTAACGAGTCGAATTGCCGACACCATCGCCACGGACGCCGGAGTTCAGATCACTCATGCGCAGCCGCGTGCAGCGACTCCGCGGGTTCAGCAACCGGGCATACATATCTCGTGTGGCGGTTTTGTCGTCCTCTTCATCATCATCTTGGTCGTCCTGGCCACACCTCTGCGCAAGATCTTGTTTTGGCTGTTGCTCTCGAACATTTTCAGTGGACGCGGTGGAGGTTGGAGTAGCGGTGGCGGCGGTGGCGGCTGGAGCGGCGGGGGTGGTGGCGGCGGGTTTGGCGGAGGGGGTGGCTTTGGTGGGTTCGGTGGAGGCAGTTCCGGAGGGGGCGGAGCGAGCAGCAGTTGGTGACGTGAGGATGCCATGATACCTAAAGACATCATTGACGAGTTCGTGAAGCGCGTGCGGGAAGCCGCTGGGGCGAATGTTGAGAGTGTGGTTCTTTTCGGATCCGCCGTGGTGGGCGATTTTCATCCTGGATTGTCTAACGTGAACCTGCTGTGCGTACTGCGCGACGGCTCTTTTGCATCACTCAGCACGTTGACGCCCGTGGCCAAGTGGTGGGACAAGCAGAACCAGCCGCCCCCGTTGTGCATGACACGGCAGGAAATCGAGCGCTCCACGGACGTCTTCACGATCGAACTGTTGGACATGAAGCAGCATCATCAGGTTCTGTTCGGATCGGATGTACTCGCCGGGCTACAAATTCCCATGCACCTGCACCGCGTGCAGGTCGAGTACGAACTGCGTGAGAAGTTGCTTCTGTTGCGGCAGCATGTGGTGGCGGCTTCTGACAACGACGATCGTCTGTGGGACCTCGTCCTGCGTTCGGCGCCGTCATTCAGCACGTTGTTCCGCCACGCACTCATCGCGCTCGGCGACTCGGCACACGCGGCAAGGCGGGATGCGGTAAGGGTGCTGGCGCAGCGAGTGGGCTTCGATGCCTCGGCGATGCTGCAAGTTTTGGACGTTCGGGAGCATCAGCTCGACCGCAAAAAGATTGAGATTCGCGAGCTGGTTGCGCGTTATCTCGCGGCTGTCGAGAAGGTCACCAGTGCGGTCGATATGGCGCTCGCGCGCTAGGCACTGATCGGGGTCGGTCAATTTCGAGGAGGCATTTATGGGCAAGGGGTTGGTTGTGCTTATCGTTCTGGTCATTGTGGTTGTCTTGATTGGAGCGGCGTGCTTTGGACTCTACGTCAGCACCAAGAACACTCTGGTCAGCATGAATGAAGCCGTGAAATCGGCATGGTCGCAGGTGGATATCGTGCTGCAGCGGCGCGCTGACTTGATCCCGAATTTGGTCGAGACGGTGAAGGGATACGCCCAGCAGGAGCAAACCGTGTTTGGCGACATCGCCAAGGCGCGCTCCGCGCTGCTTTCCGCGGGAACGCCCCAGGAAAAAATGGCGGCCAACGGGCAGTTGGATGGGGCTCTGGGCCGGTTACTCGTCGTGGTTGAGAACTATCCGCAGCTGAAGTCGAACGAGAACTTCCTACGCCTGCAGGACGAACTGGCCGGCACAGAGAACCGCATCGCCGTTGAGCGCAAACGCTACAACGACACGCTGCGGGAGTACAACACGTACGTACAGCAGTTCCCCAATAGCGTCTTCGCAGGTTGGGCGGGTTTCAAAGCGAACGATGCTTATTTCCAGGCCTCGGAAGGCTCGCGCGTCGCCCCGAAGGTGAACTTCGGCAGTCCGGCGACATCGGCACCGGCGCAGACTCCGCAGTCTGCGCCTGCGCGCTAGCCGGCCTCGATTAAACAGACAGGGCCGGGGTCGACCCCGGCCTGACTCATAAGGCAGTCTGGAAACACGGAAATTTCACGCCGTGCGATGGCGCACCGAAATCACCGTGGCCGTGTAGCGGTCTCCCCGAAGTAGAGAAAGGCTGTATTCGATGGCCACGTCGCTATCGTCGTAGGTAGTTTCCTTGATGATGAGGAGCGGACTGCCGGGCTTGGCTTCGAGGACGCGGGCTTCTTCCTCTCCGGCATTGACTGCGCCGATGACCTCTTCCGCCCACTGCAGTTTGCGACGATAGCTGTGCTCGAAGACGTAGTACATCGACTGCTTCTCCAGATCCTGGCGGTCAATCCCCGCAAAAATGCGAGCTGGCAAGTGGCTGGTGACCAGGGCTACAGGCTCTCCGTTCACAAATCTCAGGCGTGTGATTCGGTAAATCCGCTCGCCGGGAGTGAGTTTCAACGCCTGGGCGACCTCAAGTTCGGGTTCTTCGATTTCCATGCTTAGGAGACGCGCCGATGGAATGAGTCCCCTGCGCTTCATCTCTTCGCTGAAACCCCGCAATTGCTGGAAGTTCCACGGGACACGGCCCGAGCCCACCACCGGGAGCTTTCCCTTCGCGATGATCAGCAGGCCCTCGGAGCGCAGCTTCTGGAAGGCCTGGCGCACCGGCATTTTGCTGATGCCAAGAGTCCGGGCCAGATCGCCCTCGGAACAGAAATCCTCACCGGATTTCAGATGGTTCTTCTTGATCAGATTTCTTACCTGGTCGACGATCTGCTGGTAGTACGGGACGAAGGTGTCGTTATCCAGGGCCAGTTTCAAGGCGGAAGCGTTCATGTGGGGCTCCCGAAAGCTGCAAGGTGCCTTTAATATTACCACATATCATACAATGTGCATATGTACTCTTCCACGTAGCTGGTCTCCCGATTCATGGCGTGAGCTAAAATTTCATGTAACTCATTTATTAACATTTACTTACAGTACACGATCCCAGTGGTCCGATGGATCGGCTCTGTAGTTTATACTTGACAACATATCCGTACAAGGAAGTACAAGAAATAGTTGTCGAGCTGGGGTCGAAGAGGGTGAACTGCAGGAGAGCCGCATGCCCAACGAGAGATTCGCAGCATTCGTGAAGATCACGCTTTTGTTGTCTTGCGCGTTGCTGTCCAGTTCCCTGCCCGCTCAGAACTCTGACTCGAAGTCGGCGACTTCGCGGCTTCCCGAAGTACGACTCGACGGCCAGTACTTCTCGCGCAACGGCAAGCGATTCGTGCCCGTGGGAGCACACTGGGTCCCTGCCAAGGCCGCCATGCAGTGGCCGGTCGAATGGGATCCGAAAGACATCGAAGCCGACTTCGCCAAGATGCACGAACTGGGATATAGCATTGTCCGCTTCGACATGATGTGGGCCTGGTTCGAGCCGCGGCCCGGCGACTATAACCCAGCGGCGTTTCAGCAGCTCGATTACCTGGTCTCGCTTGCGCACAAATATCAGATTTACCTGCACCCCTCGTTGTTTATCGGTGGCGAAGTGGGTGAGGCGTATTGGGATGTTCCCTGGCGTCACGGGCGCAATCCGCATTCCGACCCCGAGATGCTTCGTCTCGAAACCAATCTTGCGGCTGAATTCGGCCGCCATTACGCGAACGAGAGCGCCATCATCGGCTGGGATTTGACCGACGAGCCGCCCTTTTGGATCGTCGCCGGCCAGACCACTGACGCGATGGCGATCAACTGGACGCGTCTGATCGCCAGTGGCATCCGGCAATATGACAAGCTGCATCCCATCGTCGTCGGCACTAGTGGCGAGGAAGTCGGCCATGGACCGTTCCGCGCTGACACGATTGCACCGTTCGTAGATTTCTTCAGCGTGCATCCTTTCACGTTGTACATGCCCGATCTCTTCCCCGATGCGTTGCTCTCAGCACGCGGAACCTATGGCGCCGCGTTCGAGATCGCCCTGTCGCAAGGTGCGGGGCACCCGGTCATCATCCATGAGATGGGCGCTTCGACAGCGCAGTTTTCGCCGGATCGAGTCGCGGCCTATGATCGCGCGCAGATTTATTCCGGCCTGGGCGCAGGCGGCATCGGCGTTGATCTCTGGTGTTACACAGATGCCTCGCCCGAACAATTCCACAAGGCTCCTTACCTGCGCACGCCGCAGGAGACCGGCTGGGGAATGACTACGTGGGATCGGCAGAACAAGCCGCTGGCGAACGAGTTCAAGAAAATCTCCCAGGTGGTAGGCCAGCTCGATCTCACAGGGATTGCTCCGGCGCCTGCCGAGATCGGGATTGTCTTCCCCGATGAATGGGCAAAGATTCACGGGGACTTCTCGCACTTCGGACTCACAGGCCCCGAGGTGACGCCGTATGTTTCCATCAGCGATGCCGATGCCGTGCCGGGCCGCCCGCAACCTGACGTCAGCGGCGGAAATCATTGGCTGATGGGCTCAGCTCTGACCTCTTTTATCCTCGCGCGGCGTGCTGGATTGAAGGCTGACTTCCCCCGCGAATACTCAGACTGGGCAAAGCGCCCGATGCTGTTCATGCCTTCGCCGATCACCAGCACCGGCGATCCGTTCCTGACTCACGTGCACTCGGATTTCTACGAGAAAGCAAAGAAGTACGTTGAGAATGGAGGACTCCTTTACGCCTCGGTCGCTGCAGATGGCGCGGTTCCGGAAATGTCGTCTCTATTCGGCGCGCGGCTCGTGGATCGCGCGGTGAGTTCCGAAGTCACGATCAAATTCGTGGTCCCTTTTGGCGACTTCAAGCCCGGCGATACGCTTCACTACTCAGTTCCCACTGCCACTCCCCAATCGTGGGGAGCTCTGCTCGACGTGAGTACTGGAAGAGTGGTGGCCGTCGATCAGGACGGTCATCCGGCGTTGGTCACGAACATGGTGGGCTCCGGCAAGACGCTCCTGAGCGCGTATCCGTTGGAACACTACCTGGCAAATGTTCCTGCCGTTTTTGACAAGCCGGAGGAGACGCATCGGATCTACGCCGCGTTCCGCGATTGGGCAGGCGTAAAACTGGCATTTCGCGCGGATCAACCGTCGATCGAGGCCACCTCACTCGCGGGTGATCGTCGCGGATATCTCGTCGTCGTCAATCACAGCGGCGACACGCAACACGTGACCATCATTTCGACGATCTCAGTGCACAGCGTGAGCAGGATCCTGCCGGATGGGAGCAAGCCGGTCACGATTGATGGATCGAAGTGGAAATTTGACGTTGGGCCCTACGAGGGCGCCGTTCTGGACTGGAAGCAATAGGAGAGTTCAACCATGATTGCTGCCGTCGATATCGGTGGTACCAAGATCGCCGTTGGAATGGTGAACCCCGAGGGCCGCGTCGTGTCCCGGCGCGAGCAGCCCACGGATGCCGCAGGCGGATATGGCAACGCCCTCGACCGCACGGTGAACATGCTGCGCGAGGTTTCAACCGAGGCTCACGAACCGATCACGGGGATCGGCATCGGGTCGACAGGACCTGTGTTCCCGTTCACTGGTGAGTTCGGCGAAGTCAATTTCTTTCCCAATTGGCGGGATCAAAATCCGGTTCGCGACCTGGAACGGGTCTTCCAGGTTTCCGTCGCCATGGAAAACGATGCCGACGCGGCCGCCCTGGGCGAAGCAGCCTGGGGTGCCGGTCGACACAAAGGACGTCTGATCTATGTGACGGTCGGCACCGGAATCGGCGCGGGCATCATTCTCAATGGGGAGGTCTATCGCGGCGTCGATGGCTCCCACCCCGAGATTGGCCACCATTTGATCGATCCGTCCGGCCCGCTTTGTGATTGCGGGTTTCGTGGCTGTTGGGAATCTCTGGCGGCTGGTCCCGCGATGGTGAAGTGGATCGAGGCGAATGCGCCGCAGGACTATTGCTACCGACCCGGGCTCACCGCCAAGAAGATCTGCGAGCTGTCTCAGCAAGGCGACGTCTGGGCTCGTCGTGCGGTCGAACGTGAGGCTCGCTATTTCGGGCTCGGTTTGGCCAATCTGGTGACGATGTACGTCCCGGAGATGATTATTCTCGGCGGCAGCGTGATGAACAGCGCTGCACTGTTTCTCGACACGGCGTACAAGATCATCGCTTCCAGTTGCAGGCTGGTGCCCTTCGAAAAGACTCAGCTCCAATTAGCTTCGCTGGGCGAACACACCAATTTGATAGGAGCCGCCCGGGTTTGGTACTCCCGCTGCGGCTCGGAGGTAACCAGTGTCAGGTGATTTTTCCGTTATCGAAGGCGAATACTTGCAGGACATTCTCGATCAGCCGCGTGCTCTCGACGAGACGCTCGCCGGATTGGAGACTCCGAAGAACCTGCATCAACTCGCGGGTCGCCTGCAGAAGGGCAGGTTCAAGACGGTCGTTCTGACCGGGATGGGCTCATCGTTTCACGGCCTTCATCCGCTTTATCTCGAACTGATTCATGCCGGGTTCAACGCGACCATGGTGGAGACCTCGGAGCTTATCCATCATCAGGGACAGCTCTTCGATTCGCGGAATCTGGTCGTCGCTGTTTCGCAGTCTGGGCAAAGCGTCGAGGTGGTTCGGCTGCTGCAAAGCAATCGAGGCCGGTCCCCGATTATCGGTGTAACGAACACTCCCGACAGTCCGCTGGCAAAAAACGCGGCGGCATGCGTCGTCACTCGAGCGGGGAAAGAGTACTCCGTTTCCTGCAAGACCTATGTCTGCACGCTGATGGCGCTGCGCTGGCTAAGCGATGTGTTGTGTGAACGGGATCTCCGTCGCAGCCGCCGGGAGCTCAAAGACGCAGGTGTTTCGGTCGGGACCTATCTTTCCGCGTGGAAGGAGCATGTGCAGCGCCTGAGTCTGCGCCTCCGCGACATTCGCCAGCTATTTCTGGCCGGACGCGGCTCCTCGCTCGCGGCCGTCGGGACGGGCGCTCTCATCATCAAGGAAGCCGACCACTTCCCTGCCGAAGGCATGAGCAGCGCCGCGTTCCGTCACGGGCCATTCGAGATGATCGGCAACGAGACCTTCGTCTGTGTCTTTGCCGGGGAACCGAAGACGCGCGAGTTGAATCGCGGACTTCTCCAGGATGTTCAGGAGAACCAGGGAGAGGCGGAATGGATCGGCGATGATTCGGAGTTTCCCCCGTTTCTTCTGCCGCAGGCGCAGCGATCGGTGGCTCCGATTCTTGAGATCCTGCCGCCGCAGATGATCACGCTCGCATTGGCCGCCCAGGTCGGACGCGAACCCGGACGATTCTCGTTGTGTTCGAAGGTGACCACGAAGGAATGACCATGCCCTCGATGCCCAGAAATCGCTACATGGTGGTCATCGTCTTCCTGACATTCTTCGTGATGTCGATGCTGACCAACATTCTCAACTCCATCCTTCCTGACATCATCACCAGTTTCCACGTTAGTCTCGCCGCAGCGGCGTTGCTGACTTCTTCCTTCTTCATCGCCTACGTTCTATCAATTCCAGCCGGCTATCTCGTAGAACGCTTCCGGGAAAAACGAGTCATGATCTTCGCATTCCTGGCAGGCACAGCGGGATCTCTGGGGTTCGCATCACATCCGACTTACCGCGTGGCTCTGATGTCGCTCTTCGTGATGGGGGCAGGCATGGCCACCCTGCAAACGGCGATCAATCCGCTCTTGCGTGTATCAGGAGGGGAAGAACACTTTGCATTCAATTCAGCGCTCGCTCAGCTGATTTTCGGGTCGGCCTCGTTTCTGAGTCCCTACATGTATTCGTACCTGGTTCTCAATCTGGGACGTGCCGCATCACGACACGATCCAGTTCTGTCCGCCCTTAGCCGTCTGACGCCGCCAGATCTTCCCTGGGCCTCTCTGTATTGGATCTTCGCAGTCTTTACCATCGCGATGGTCGTCCTCCTCTATTTCAGTCGCTTTCCGCAAGTCGAGCGCGCGGCCGACGAGAAGGTTGGGTCCGGGTACATGTACAGGAGTCTCCTTCGGAAGCCAGCCGTTTGGGGATTCTTCTTGTGCATCTTCGCCTACGTCGGCTCCGAGCAAGGGACTGCCAACTGGATATCGCAGTTTCTTTCGCAGTATCACGGCTACGATCCGCACACGGCGGGTGCTGCAGCCGTGTCATGGTTTTGGGGACTGCTGACCGCCGGCTGCTTCATCGGCATGCTGCTGCTCAAGATTTTCGATAGTCGTTACATCCTGCGGGGCACCTGCATTGGCGCGCTGCTGTGCCTGACGGCCGCGATCTTCGGCCCACCCCGTGTTTCGCTGATCGCATTTCCGGCAATCGGTCTCTTCGCTTCCGTCATGTGGCCGATTCTCGTATCGCTGGGGCTGAATTCTGTGGCCGAGCACCACGGCTCGCTCGGAGGAATTCTCAGCAGCGGAATCATGGGCGGAGCGGTCGTGCCCCTCGTCATCGGGCGCATTGGCGATCATTTCGGTCTGCGTGCAGGTATGGCTTTCCTGTATCTGACCTTCGGATGCGTGCTCAGCGTTGGTTTCTGGGCAAAGCCCATCATCAGCAACGCCGTCATCAGTTTGAAAAAGTCTGCTGTCGAGCAGGTTTCATAAGGAGAACTCATGTCAGCAAAGCTTCGTCGAAGCGCCATTGCCGCGGTCATCATGGTGCTGATCTCGACATTCGTCTGGGCCCAGAAGAAGGAGCCCGCATCCCCAGCGTCAGTTCCCTTCCTGAAGCTCACCGAGCCCCGGCACGTGCTGCCGGAGGCGCAGAAGTGGGAGGGCGATGAATTCCCGCACACGATGAGCGTGCTGGATCTGCACCGCGGCGGATTCCGCTATTGGGGATGGTACGGGCTGAACGAAGGCCGAGGCATCGGCCTGGCACGCAGCAATGATCTCGTGAACTGGACCAAGTACGAATCAAATCCGCTGTGGACCAATGCCCGCTGGCCGTCAGTTTTGGCCAACGCCGATCCGGCTCACAAAGATCTTTTGTATTTCGCCATCACGCGCGACTACGACACGCCCGGGAGCTACATCGTTCTGGCGTCATCGAAGGACGGCATCCAGATCACAGAAGAGAAAGTGCTGGTGGCGAAAGTCGCGGACCAGCGCAATCAGAATCCGAACCTGTTCCGTGATCCGCGTTCCGGACGCTTCTACCTGACGTTCTATCGCGGGAATGATAAGGACCACTTCGAGATCATCAGCAAGAGCGCCGCGGATATCCACGCCCTGGATGCAGCGCCAGAAAAAATCCTGCTGAAAACTACCGAGACGATTGCGGCTCCCACACTGCTCTGGGTGAAAAATGCGAAGAACGCCGCCGGCAGCAAGGGCCTCTACTACCTGGCCACGGAAATCTACCCGCATCGCTATACCACCGATCCGCAGGGAGAGTGGCAGGTGAAGATTTTCGCCGCGGACTCTCCGGATGGCGATTTCCAGCCGGTTGCCGGCAATCCCATCATGAGCGGTCAGCGCGCCTGCCTGTTCCAACACATCTTTGATGGCCGTTTCTACGGCTACGACTGCCATCTCGACACTGCCAGCGACAAATGGATGCTGGAGGAAGTGGAAGCCCCGCTGCCCTAAACCGGAAGCGATGAGTGCAACTCTTGAGTTCGAAGTAAGGAGGATGTGATGACGAAGTCGAACGGATTATGGATGACTGGCTTTTCAGTTTCCCTCCTGCTGTCGCTGATCGTTATGGGATCTGTCGTCCCGGCGGAGGCGCAACTTTATACCGGTTCGGTGACCGGCGTGGTCAAGGATTTCACGGGAGCCATGATCACCGGGGCGACGGTTACGCTGGTCGATGAGGGAAAAGGATTTACTTTCGCTGCGACAACCGACTCCGCGGGCCGGTATCTTTTCCGCAGCGTACCCCCGTCGGCGTACCACCTCTTGGTCGAGGCAAAGGGGTTCAAGAATCAGGTCCGCGGTGGCATCCGCGTCGACGTCAATCAGAACGTCTCGGCGGACTTCTCCATGGAGGTCGGGGCTGGCACTGAAACGATGACCGTCACGGCGGCGGCACCTTTGCTGGCGACCCAGGACGCGACTACCGGCCAGGTCGTCGATCGTAAGTTCATCAACGACCTTCCGCTCAACGGGCGCAATGTGTGGAATCTCGCCTTTCTCGCACCCGGCGTGACCGAGGTCGATGCCGCCTGCGCGGGCTGCTCCGCCAACAACTTCATTTCCAACGGCAGCCGCAACGCCACCGCCGACATCCTCATGGATGGTGTCAGCACAACGAACTACGAGCAAAACAGCGGAATACGGGTTGATACCTACACTCCATCCGTCGATGCCGTGGAGGAGTTCAACGTTCAGGAAACGAATTTCAGCTCGGAATACGGATTCAGTGGCGCCACCATCGTCAACATGGTCACGCGCTCGGGCACGAACAGCTTCCATGGCAGCGGCTACGAGTTTCTCCGCCATTACAAGATGGACGCCAACCAGTGGTTCAACAACTATTACAGCATCCCCATTGCGCCTTTGCGGCGAAACAATTTCGGGGGCACCATCGGCGGCCCTATCTTCAAGAGTAAGACATTCTTCTTCTTCGACTACGAGGGTACGCGCACAAATCAGTCGGCCGGCCCGGTTTTCTACGGTGTTCCAAGTGCGGCGGAGCGAACAGGAGACTTCAGCGAACTCTGCGGCGGTAATGGTCCCAACGGGCCTGCCCCGACCGGTGCTTTTGACGAGAATGGAATCTGCTCCGATCCAAATGGTCAACTATGGGATCCCTACTCTGGTGATTATCGTGCCGATATTGGTGCGGCTCAGCGTGTGGTTCCTATTCCATTCAACAATCTGGCGACCTACACGAGTACGGTGGATGACAATCATCGTGGCAACCAGAGACTGGCTGACAACCCGGATGGTGCACCTTATCGTCTACCGGCCGGCCCGGGCAACTTGATCGACCCAGTCGCCCAGAAGCTGATGAACTTCTACCCCCTGCCCAACAACAACGTTGGAGGCGGCGACTACAACCCCTATACAAATCGTGTGGATTCCGGATGGGTCAAGAGCCGCAATGACCAGTGGGATCTCAAGATCGATCACCGCTTCACCGAAAAGAATCTCCTGAGCGGTAAGTACTCCAGGAGCTACGCCCATTCTGATTCTTTCAACTGCTTCGGCAACGCCGCCGATCCGTGCAGCAGCGGCCCAGTGGGCAGCGGCGCTCACATGGTTGCGCTGAACGACTCGCACATGTTCAACCCGAAGACTCTTTTGACGGTTTCGTACGGCCTGTCGCGCGGAACCTACTACTACGGCGGTGTGCCGAGCACCTACAAGGACATTTCACCTGTCGATGTGCTGGGCGAGCCCCAGTACATGAAAGATTCCGGCTACAACTGGTTTCCGGCGGTCAGTGTCGGCGGCGGGTACTCGTCAGCCGGCTACTACGCCATTGGCACTAATCCCTGGACGTACGGAAAGCTCGGCCAGGAAACCCACCATCTCATCGGAACTCTAAGCTGGGTGAAGGGCACGCATGAATTGAAGTTCGGGGCCGAAGGCCGTATGCACCGTCTCGACTATACGCAGCCGAACTACGCTCCCGGTGGAACTTACTACTTCGACCAGACCGGAACAGCCAACTACGACAAGGACTGCCATCCGGATCCGGACAAGGGCACAGTCTGCCAGCCTCTCGGCGGCGATGGTATGGCGACCTTCCTGATTGGGGCACAGCCGAACACCTGGGGCCAGTACGAAATCCCCAACTCGGTGGCCAGCCAGAATCTCGAGGCCGGCGGCTTTATCCAGGACAACTGGAAGGCGAACGACAAACTGACCCTGAATCTCGGATTGCGTTATGAAGTCGTGCTCCCACGCACCGAGAGACACAACGAGTTGAACTGGCTCGATCCAACCGCGGTTTCTCCGATTACTCTCAACGGTCAGCCTCTGCTGGGTGGCGAGCGGTTCGCCAGTTCAAGCGATCGCCACTCCTATGCCACTACCTTTAACAACTACCAACCTCGCTTCGGTCTGGCATACAAGGCGATTCGCAATACCGTGATTCGCGGTGGATACGGCATTTACTTCTCTGCGTGGCGCGGAGCCGTGGCAGGTACATCCGGCATCGGCCAGCAGGGGTTCGATCAGGTGTCGGACCTCGTCACGTCATTCTGGGGTGATGGAGTCACGCCCGCCGCTCGCATGAGCAACCCCTACCCGAATGGTCCGCTGCAGCCACCGGGCGGCAAGCTTGGCCTTCTGAACGATGTCGGGTACGGTGCTCTTGGCCCCATTCGCTCCATCAGCAACAAGGTGCCGAACGAACAGAGCTGGAGTCTCGGCATTCAAGAGCAACTCCGCGGGGATGTCGTCCTCGACGTGACCTACATTGGCAAAAAGGGCACGCACCTCTATTTCGCCAATGCCGGGAATCTCAACCACCTTGGCTCATGGGTGGAACACATTCCTGTTGACGCGCAGGACAATCCCGACTGCACGATCATGACGATCACCTGCCTGAATACTTTCGTGGCAAGCCCGTTCGTAGATCCGAACCAGTCGAACGCATCCCAGGTCATCGCCGATCCCAACAACCCATTGCTCTACACCAGTATTCAAGCGCTTCAGCTGCTCATGCCTTATCCGCAGTTCTACGGGTTCTCCGGAGACGAGCCGCCGATCGGGAACTCCATCTACAACGCAGTGCAGATTCGGGCCGAGAAGCGCCTGTCGCATGGCCTGGAATTCCTTGCGACTTACACGTTCTCGAAGTCCATTGACGATTCCTCTCTGACCAGCACGAACAACGGCTGGCTGGGAAGCTTTGCCAGCCTGCAGAATCCCAATAGTACGGCGAGCGAACGCAGTCTCTCGTCGTTCGACATTCCTCATGTGTTGCAGTTCAGCTACACGTATGAATTGCCGATCGGGCGCGGCAAATGGCTGGGTGGAGGCATGGGCCCAGTGCTCAACGCCATTGTCGGTGGGTGGCGGACGAACGGCATCTGGCGCTTCAGCAGCGGCCGTCCCATCGAACCGGCGTTGTACCTCTACAACAGTCTGCCCACTTACGGGCCGACGCGACCGAATATCATTGGCACGCCGCATCGCGCAGGTGGAAAAGACAAAGATTGGCGGCTGCAGTATTTCACCAGCGCAGATGGCAGCGCCTTTTTCGCGCAGCCGGCGAACTACACTCTGGGCAATGCGCCGCGAAGTTGGGGAGCTGTGCGTGATCCCGGTGCGACGAACGCAGATCTCTCCATCTTCAAGGAATTTCCGATGGGCATGATCCGGGAAGGAATGCGGATGGAGTATCGATTGGAGACATTCAACACCTTCAACCATCCCCAGTTCTGCCCGCCGGACACAACCTTCGGCAGCCCGAACTTCGGCCAGATCTATTACACCTGCAACAGCCCACGCGAGGTGCAGATGGCGCTCAAGCTCTACTGGTAGAGTCAGGCGCGGTCTGCGTGGCCACAGGGAGATCGTGATGACCCGGCAAGCGGTTGGTTTGGTGATGGTTCTGTGTGCTTTACTGGCACCTGCTTTCGGGCAGGTGCCGTCCCCATTACGCGGCATCACCGTGGATAGCGTAAAGAATCTTCCAGATATTGTTGACTCGATCAGCCATCTCACCCAGAAGATGACAACCCGAATCGTCTTCGATCCCGGAAAGACGCCAAGCGACTATCGGGAAGCGACCGAGGCCATCCACAAAGTCAGCTATGTCATGGGACAGCCGATTGATTCGTTCTGGATGAAGTGTTTCACCGTGCCTGAGTACATGGATCGCGTGAAGGATTACGTCGACAACCTCAGCGAAGTTGTTGATATATGGGAGATCGGCAACGAGATCAACGGCGACTGGACCTTTGGCAGCACGCGGAAATGCAAACCGAAAGCAACCGTGTCTCGCACCGCCGCGGCTAACGTCGCCGCGAAGATGATTGCCGCGTACGACTATGTGAAATCAAAAGGAAAAATCACGGAGCTAACGCTCTACTACAACCAGGGATGCGGCGAACCAGATGCGAACGAGATGTTCAACTGGGCCGAAGCGAACATTCCGGATCGCATGAGGCAAGGCCTCGATTATGTCTTGATCAGCTATTACGAAGACGATTGCCACGGCCGGCAGCCGGAATGGCCTGCGGTCTTTGAGAAGCTGTCGAAGATGTTTCCTAACTCAAGGATTGGCTTCGGCGAATGTGGCGCGCAAAAACGCAAAGCGACATCGGAGGTAAAGAAGCAGTACGTCGATCGCTACTACCGCATGCGAATCGACGTGCCGAACTTCGTCAGCGGTTGCTTCTGGTGGTACTTCCGGCAAGACATGGTCCCTTACAAGGACGCGCGAGGAGACACGAACCCGATGTGGCAGGCTTTGAATGACGCGATATCGCGGTAGCGTGGAATTCGTGCTGGGTTTGTGCCCCCTCGCCAGGCCACGAACCAAAATCCTTTTTTAATTCCGCTTGACCAAATAGACCGTCGAGATTCTAGAATGGCACCGCTGTCATAGTAATCGTTATCGCAAACGTTTACGAAATCCATGAGACCAATGCATGATTGATTCGCGGGACCCTGTCTGTTCCGGCAGCCCGTTCACTGTGCCGGCAAGACTCGGTCACCCACAGTGCTCCAGTTCAATGCCGACTCCGCGGTGTCGGCTCAAGGGATCCGCGTTCAACCACCTCACTTTGCGCTCCATAGGAGAACAGATGAACTCCAGAAGACTCATATTGGCCCTACTCATTGCCTTCCTGGCTTCGATCGCGCTCGCTCAAGATACTTCCTCTTTGCCTTACATGAATCCCCAGCTTCGGCCGGAAGAGCGCGCAGCGGATCTGGTCCACCGCATGACGCTCGAGGAAAAGGCCTCGCAACTTGTGAATCAGGCGCGGGCCATTCCCCGACTGAACGTGCCTGCGTATGACTGGTGGAGCGAGGCCTTGCACGGAGTCGCCGTCAACGGCACTACGGAATTCCCCGAGCCGATTGGCCTGGCAGCTACGTTCGATACGCCACGTATCCATGAGATGGCCACGGCCATCGGTATCGAGGGACGCATCAAGCACGCGCAGAACGTGCGCGCGGGACACTCGAATATCTTCGAAGGCCTGGATTTCTGGGCGCCCAATGTGAACATCTTCCGTGATCCACGCTGGGGACGCGGGCAGGAAACCTACGGTGAGGACCCATTCCTGAGCGGCCGCATGGCGGTCGCATTTGTCACCGGCATGCAAGGCGACGATCCCCACTACTTCCAAGTCATTTCCACGCCCAAGCACTACGCCGTGCATAGCGGTCCGGAACCCACCCGGCACTTCGCGGATGTGGACATCAGCAAGCACGACGAGCTGGATACATACCTGCCCGCTTTTCGCGCGGCCGTTGTGGAGGGGCACGCGGGCTCGGTGATGTGCTCTTACAACGCGGTCAACGGCCAACCCGCGTGCGCGAACGAGTTTCTGCTGCAGCAAACCCTTCGCGGTGCATGGCATTTCCAAGGGTATGTTGTTTCCGACTGCGGTGCCGTAGTCGACATCTTCAACGGCCACCGTTATCGTCCATCGCAGCCGCAGGCGTCCGCAATCTCTCTGCAGCGTGGCATGGACAACGAATGCATCGATTTTTTCGCCAAGGTCAAGGACGATCACGACTACAAGCCGTACATTGAAGCCGTGCAGCGAGGCTATCTGCCTGAGAGTGCGATCGACACGGCGCTGATTCGTCTCTTCACCGCTCGGATGCGACTCGGAATGTTCGATCCGCCTTCGATGGTGCCCTACACGAGCATCGACGAGAAGGAGCTTGATAGTGCTGCTCATCGCGAGCTCGCCCGTCGGATGGCGAATGAATCCATGGTGCTGCTGAAGAATGATGGCGTGCTGCCCTTGAAGTCGGTGAAGCGCATCGCCGTCGTCGGGCCGCTGGCCGAGCAGACCGCAGTTCTGCTGGGCAACTACAACGGCATCCCCACGCATACGGTCAGCGTCTTGGAAGGTCTGAAGGCGGAGTTTCCCGACGCGAAGATCACTTATGTTCCCGGAACACAGTTCCTTTCCAATCAGGGGGATCCCGTACCCGCAGCAGCCCTGACCACTCCCGACGGAAAGCCAGGTCTCAAGGCTGAATACAGCTCACGTCCCGACTTCGACGCCAAACCTGCGCCCCTCACGTCCCGCATTGAATCCGCGGTGAAGCTGAGCGAAACCAGTCTCCCCGAACAGGCGAAAGGTGTTCACGATCTGGCGGTGCAGTGGACGGGATTTCTCAATCCCAGTGTCACCGGCGATTTCCTGTTGGGTATCAGAGTCGAGGGGTTTGCGCGTGTTTCACTGAATGACAAGCTGGTAACGCAAGTTTGGGGCAAGGGAGCTGAACTCGGCCATGTGCACCTGGAGAAGGGACACCCGGCCAAGCTTGAGGTGACGTATAGCCGGCTGGGTGACGGCAAGGCAGAAGCGGAGCTGATCTGGACGCCGTCGAACAACGCTCCTGATCCTGCCGCCGTTGCGGCCGCGAAGAATGCGGACGTTGTCGTTGCGGTAGTGGGAATTACCAGCCACCTTGAAGGTGAGGAAATGCCTGTAGAAATCCCCGGCTTCTTGGGTGGCGATCGCACCAGCCTCGATATACCCGGGCCGGAAGAAGACCTAGTCCAGGCCGTAGCCGCCGCGGGAAAACCTCTCGTGGTCGTGCTAATGAACGGAAGCGCTCTCGGCGCGAATTGGGAGAAGGAGCACGCCAATGCCATCCTGGAGGCGTGGTACTCCGGTGAGGAAGGCGGGGCCGCAATTGCAGAAACGTTGAGCGGCAAAAACAACCCGGCTGGCCGCCTGCCCCTCACCTTCTACAAGGACGTCCATCAATTGCCACACTTCGAAGACTATGCGATGAGAGGTCGCACCTATCGCTACTTCGAAGGCGAGCCGCTCTGGCCGTTCGGATACGGACTGAGCTATACGACTTTCGGCTACGGCAATCTCACGTTGCCTGAGAAACCTCTCAATGCGGGCGATCCGCTGGACGCGTCCGTCACGGTGACGAACACCGGGAAGGTTGCTGGAGACGAAGTGGTCCAGCTTTACCTGAAGTTTGCCGAGGTTTCCGGCGCACCGATTCGGGCACTCCGGGGCTTTCAGCGTGTCCATCTGGAGCCGGGCGCGAGCCAGAAAGTTGACTTTCAACTGAAGCCGCGCGACCTGAGCATGGTCACCGATCTCGGCGACATTATTGTTGCTGAGGGCGAATACACAGTCTCGATCGGCGGCGGCCAACCAAAGACGGGTGCTCCGTCAGCTACGGGCACGTTTCATGTGCAAGGTGCGATCACTCTGCCCGAATAGGGCGATTCCCTGCCCCGACGCGCGTTCGCGCTTAACAGCGGACGCGCGTCTGGGGCGTCCGCTTGATGAGCGTCGTAAGGAGAGAACAGATAATGGCTTTCATATTTTGCAGGAAGTTGGGACTTAGTTCCGCACGAGTACTCCTGGGCCTGGCACTTCTCGCTTTGGCAG